>OEIV010000326.1_pt1 | contig 28254 bp, 28 predicted proteins | sample 1539231 | NCBI WGS metagenome assembly OEIV01 (sample SAMN03794762, study PRJEB22550) | activated sludge metagenome | feature: wastewater treatment plant; material: activated sludge; isolation source: Wastewater treatment plant of a petroleum refinery complex | place: Argentina: Buenos Aires ... | reverse complement strand
GAACAGCCCAACCCTTGGGACCTTCTACAGCCCCAGGATGTGATGAGTCGACATCGAGGTGCCAAACGGTTTCGTCGATATGAACTCTTGGAAACCATTAGCCTGTTATCCCCGGAGTAGCTTTTATCCGTTGAGCGGATTCCCTTCCACATGGAAAATCCGGATCACTTTCACCTAGTTTCCTATCTGTTCGGTCTGTAAACCTCACAGTTAAGCTTGCTTTTGCGAATATACGTCCAGTACGGTTTCCATCCGTACCAAGCAAACCTTTGTACGCCTCCGTTACTTTTTAGGAGGCACCCGCCCCAGGTAAACTGTCAGGCTGGCAATGTCCCCCGCTATGCGGGGTTAGTAATGCTACATACAATAAATGGTATCTCACTGACGACTCCACACGACCAAAGTCGTGACTTCAAAGTCTCCCACTTATGCTGAGTATCATAGGCCACATTACAATACCAACTTACAGTAAAGCTTCACAGGGTCTTTCCGTCTAACTGTAACTATCCGGCATTTTTACCGGAAGTGTAATTTCACCGAGATTAAGAATAAGACAGTATGGAGATGGTTATGCCTTTCATGCGGGTCGGAACTTACCCGACAAGGAATTTCGCTACCTTAGGACCGTCATAGTTACGGCCGTCATTGACCAGTGCTTAACTCACGAGCTTGCACAAGCGAGCTTAACATTCTGGCATTGGACAGGCATCACCCTCTATACATCCACTTACGTGTTAGCAGAGAGCTGTGTTTTTGATAAACAGTCCCCCCCATTTCTTTCGCTGCGACCCTGTATTTCTACAGGGCAGGACTTATCCCGAAGTTACGTCCGTTAATTTGCCAAGTTCCTTATTCATTAATTGTCTCGATTACCTTCGTATTCTCAACGTGCCTACATGTGTCTGATCTCGGTACGAGTTGATAAAAAATTAACGCTAGTGGGTTTTCTTGACACCAGAACGATGCGAATCGATCCATTGCTGAACCTCTTATTCGACACTCAACTTGAATATACTGCGGATTTTCCTACAGCACACTTTCGATAAATCGAAATCGCTTTATGTCTTAAACTCAAATCCTTAATGAGCTCGCACAAATCCCAATGTGTTACCACTTCACTCTTTTATCAAGTACTGGAATATTAACCAGTCATCCATCGACTGCGCCTTTCGGCTTCATCTTAGGTCTCGACTAACCCTACGTTGATGAACATTGCGTAGGAATCCTTAGGCTTTAGGTATACTGGATTTTCGCCAATAGTCGTTACTTATGTCAGCATTTTTACTTCTTTTTAGTCCACCAGTGTTCACACACTAGCTTCACCCCTAAAAGAACACTCCTCTACCACCTCTTGTTTACACAAGAGATCTTCGAATTCGGTGGATAGCTTAAGCCCCGTTACATCTTCAGCGCATCTCCGCTAGTCCAGTGAGCTGTTACGCTTTCTTTAAAGGATTGCTGCTTCTAAGCAAACCTCCTGGATGTCAATGCAGAAACACATCTTTTTACACTTAGCTATCTCTTGGGGACCTTATTCAGAAATCTGGGCTGTTACCCTTTTGACTACGGAACTTCAATCTCGCAGTCTAACTCCATAATTTTCCTTAGAGCATTCGAAGTTTAACAGGGTTTGGTAATGTCTCTCGACACCCCTAGCCCTATAAGAGCTCTACCTCTCTAAGATCATAATTACAGGCCAACCCTAAAGTTGTTTCGAGGAGAACCAGCTATCACGATATTCGATGAGCTTTTCACTCCTACGCACAGGTCATCGGAAGGACTTGCAGCTCCAAACCGTTCGGACCTCCCCCCGACTTTCATCGAGGCTCATCCTGCCCATGCGTAGCTCATATCGTTTCGGGTCTATTGATAGCAACTTATCGCCCTATTCAGACTCGGTTTCCCTACGGCTCCAGTACAGAGTACCTTAACCTTGCTACTACCAATAACTCGCTGACCCATTCGTCAATAGGTACGCGGTCACTCCATAAAGAAGCTCCCACTCCCTTGTGAGCCAAAAATTTCAGAATCTATTTCACTCCCTTTCCAGGGTTCTTTTCACCTTTCCCTCGCGGTACTATTCGCTATCGGTGTGAAAAAGTATTTAGTCTTAGACAGTGGTCTGCCCAGATTCATGCCAAATTTCACGTGTTTGACATTACTTGGGTACAATAACTAGAGACTACACCATTTCACTTAAGGGACTATAACCCTCTATGGTCAGCTTTTTCACACTGTTCTGTTATGATGTAATTTTGTAACTCTAGGAAGCATCCCTAACTGCTTCGCTATTGCCCCTCAACCCCATATGAGCAACGGTCAGGACCTTGACACTCATATAGTTTGGACTCTTCCCCGTTCGATCGTCACTACTAAGGGAATCTCTTACGATTTATTTTCTTCATGGTACTGAGATATTTCACTTCCCATGCTTGCTATCCATTTCGGACATTCTGTAATACAGAATAGGTTCCCCCATTCGGAGATCCCCGGCTATAACGGTTACTGGCACCTTACCGAGGCTTATCGCAGCCAATCGCGTCCTTCTTCAGCTTTTTCACCCAAGGCATTCATTTTTGGCTCTTAAATAGACTTGTATGTCTTCCAAAAAAATAATACATTTGTATGTTAATGTTCGTTTCATTACGATTTTGATCTCGTAACCACCACTATAATAAAGTGAACACAAATTTCAAGACTTTTTTCAAGAAAATTTACTTTCTTTTATTAAATCTTTTTTTGAGCACTTATTATTTATATTTTTGCTGTGGCGTGGTGCTTGTATAATTATTTGCCAATTCATTGTCAATACATTTTTTCAGAAATAATACTTTTTTTGGTTGTTTTTGTTTTTGCGTTTATTACATATGTATGATATGCTATGTTTGAGAACCAGAAGAAAAACTTTACTTTATGATAAGAAGAAATAGATGTCATTAGCAACGAAATACCGTCCCCAAGATTTTGATACAGTCGTCGAGCAAAAACATATATCAGATATATTGAAAGCTCAGATAATAGAAGGAACTCACGGAAACAATTATATTTTTTTTGGAGCAAGAGGAACTGGGAAGACAACCACTGCTAGAATCGTAGCCAAGGCTCTTAATTGCATCAATACTCGTGATGGAAATCCTGATAATAGCTGCGAACACTGTTTGATGATTAATGAGGGAAAAACTTTTGATGTGATTGAAATTGATGCAGCTTCTCATACTGGAGTTGATAATGTAAGAGAAGAAATTATCGCCAAAGCGACATATCAGCCAGCCAACCTCAGAAAAAAAGTCTACATTATAGATGAAGTCCATATGCTTTCGAAATGAGCTTTTAATGCTCTTTTAAAGATCATGGAAGAACCACCTGAATATCTTATCTTTATACTAGCGACAACCGAAATCAACAAAATTCCTGAGACAATCATTTCAAGATGCCAGATTTTCAACTTTAAAAAGATTCATATCACTGAAAATATTGCAAGACTCAAAGAAATATGCATTCAAGAAAAACTTTCTTATACAGATGAAGGGCTCGAAATTATTGCAAAACTCTCTGAAGGCTGTATGCGTGATTCCATCAAATATCTCGATCAAGTAAGCGTCCTTTGAGATGTCAATCTTACCAATTGTGTGCAATTTCTGGGAGTATCATCAACTCATCATATTGCCGATTTTTTGGAAGCACTCAAACATAAATCTAGCACGAAAGCTATTCAGAAATTGGCTGAATTTCAGGAAAATGGCATCCAATTATCTGTCCTTGCCAAACAAATTCTGGACTATATAGATGAACATCTTCACGAAGATACAGCTTTCTTACTCAGTGTTTTTGAGATGATAAAAACAATTATTTCTCAAAGTAAAATTTTTCCAGATCCCTATCTTCTCTATAAAACTGAGATCATGAAATATTTTTCATCTGGTGACACATCAGAAACTACTCCTGCCGAGGGAACGAAGCAGGTTTCGGCAGCTACAAAACCAGTAGAAAAAATACCTGAGCCAGTAAAAAAACAACAAGAACAATGAATCGAACCTGAGAAAAAAACCAAAGAGCTCTCAGCTGATGACCTTCAAGCTCAGATGCTAGAAAAGATAACGTCTAAGTCGCTCAAAATGCAGCTCGAAAGTTCTTCAAAAATCACAAACTACGATGGCAACAAAGCCGACATAGTAATAATCAATTCGATGCTTTACGAAAAAGTCAAACAGTCTGAAACACTTACGATACTAGAAGAAATCCTTGAAAAAATTGTTTGAAAAAAAATTATTCTGACTCCTTCTTTTATGAGTAAAGAAGATTTTGTCGCTACTATGATGTAAAATCTCCCCTTCCTCTCTTCCGATATTGATCGGAACTCCTGAGGTCGCTTCCATAAGGAGGGAATAAGAAAAACTCCCTGGCTGGGAGTTTTTTTGAAACTTATTTCTCTGCTCCCTTCGACAGGCTCAAGGAACGAATAGTTAAAAAATAGATGACATACTTCGAAGAAAAACAATCGCTGTAGCAATACTGATAAGGAGAGACGAGCCAGCGAGAATGTCTTTGATTTTTCAGCAGTCGGGATGGTAGGCTGGGTAGACGAAGTCGATAAAATGCTCGACAGCTGTGTTGATCATCTCGACTACAATAGCTCAGATTCAGAAGACTATCATCAAAAGCTGAAGAGAAAAGTAGGGAACAAAAACTAAAACGGTCGTGCTAAAAATCACAACCACCAGAGTAATAATTTTTATATTGGTGTCGACATAAGCATAAAGTATTCCTTTGAAAGCGTTTTTCATACTGTGGTGGAGTTTTTTCATAGTTTTTTTGTTTGAAATAAGTGTCAGCAGAATACTTATTCCAGAGATTTTTTTCAAGAAGATTTTCAGAAAATAAAAAAACTTTCCCAGAGATGAGAAAGTTTTTTTGGTTTTTTAGAGAGCCATAGAAAGAGAGTAAGCATAGTAGCAAAGTGCAAATCATCGAACGAGTCACACTACTGCTCATCGAAGTAATTTGCTGGCGAGCATCTTTGGTTTGGCTCGGAAAGCAAAAACTTGCTGAGGAAAAAATGCTAGTGCAAGTCATTTCGCTAATGCTGATCGACCAACGAGAGAGACCAGAATTTCTCATCGATTTGATCGAAGGTTGTGAATACTGACTAACCATAGTCATAAAATGAGATTGAATGCAGATCAGTAAAGTGCGAGTGCTCCAGTCGAGCCTTTAAGTATTGTCTCAAAAGATTTTTGGTAGTAGTCTTTTTGGATGAGCAAAGAAACTCCGATTATCACAAAACAAAGCCCCCAAATCTGTGCCAAAAGATGTGTTGTTGTCATTTTTTTGTTTTGAAAAGATAAAAAACTTTGTTAGTAGTAGGATTATTTTTTAGAAATACAAGAGATCATTTATGAGACCAGAAGAAATACTTTTTTTTAGTTTTTTTATGAGAGATTGACTTTTGAAAAGGGTTTGGTAGAATTGGCGGGAGAGAACATTGGGTTTTATTTGTGTGGAAATGCTATGAATTTTGATGAAATAGTGGAAAAACTTGTGCAGACACCAGAAGAAATACTTTCTTTGGATTTTTTGAAGGAATGTAAAAGAGATTTTGCTAAAGAACATAAGTTGGCGGTGATACCGTCGAATATACAGCTTTTGAATGCGTATCAGAGATTGGTGAGAGATGGAAGTGTCGGTGCTTCGCAGAAAGTGGAGTCGCTTTTGAAGAAAAGACCGATCAGATCGATGAGTGGGATAGTGTCGGTGCAGGTCTTGACGAAGCCGTTTTGGTGTCCAGGAAAGTGTATTTTCTGTCCAAATGATTTTACAATGCCAAAAAGTTATATCAACACCGAGCCTGGAGCGATGAGAGCTTTGCTCAATAATTTTGATCCGATAAAACAAGTTTACAACAGGCTTTTGTCGCTGAGAGCTACGGGACATTCGACCGATAAGATCGAAATGATCGTCTTGGGTGGGACTTGGGATGTCTATCCTCAAGACTACAAAGAGTGGTTTCTGAAGTCGCTTTACGATGCCTGCAATAGCTTCAACGAATTTTATGAAAATGTGAAACTCGATCCAAGCAATCCGAGATCGTCAAAGTTTATCATCGAAGATAGCTGTATCGAGCATCCAGAAACCGCTGAAGAAAGTCTCAAAAAAAATGAGACAGCTCCGAATAGAATTATTGGCTTGACGATCGAAACGAGACCAGAATATGTGACTGACGAAAACTGCCGTTTTTGGAGAAATTTTGGGGTAACGAGACTCGAGATCGGGCTTCAAAACCTTTTTGATGATGTACTGGAAGCAAACAAAAGATGACACACTGTAGAGCAAGCTAGACAGGGAGTTCACAAGCTCAGACAGTATGGCTTCAAGTTTTCGCTTCATATGATGCCAGGACTTTATCAGTCGACTTACGAAAAAGATTTAGAGTCGTTTCGCAGACTGTACAGCGATCCTTTTTTCAAACCTGATGAGATCAAGTTCTACCCGACTTCGGTGATCCCAAATACAGAACTCTACGAACTTTTTTTGGCTGGAAAGTATAAACCGCTCGAAGATCAGCAGATAAAAGACCTTATCAGAGAAACTTTTCTGGAGATCATACCGCCGTATACCAGGATCAAAAGGCTCATCAGAGATATTCCCTCGACTGAAATTATCGCTGGGTCACATATCACCAATCTTTCTCAACTGACTCACGACGAGCTCAAAAAGGCTCGAAAAAATTCTCCGGAAGGTCAAAAACTCTATAGCAGAATCTGGGAAGACAGTTCTTTTTTTCCAGATAATGAAACTTTTTTTAAAAATTTTATTTCTGAAAACTTCTCTCAAAACACAAATCATCTTATTTCTACCGCAATTGTTGGTTCAGAAAAGGCTGATACTAGTTCGTGGAGAAATTTTGTGTCGCTGGATACGAGAAGCAGAGAGATCAGAAATGCTGAAAAAAAATCTACTCAAGCTCCGCTTCTGGTCATCAGAAGCTATGATTCTTCAGCAGGAAAAGAATTTTTTATTAGTTTTGAAGATGAGCTTGGATTTTTGTACTGATTTACGAGACTTTTACTGATCGAGCCAAAGCAGGCTCTGGAGCGAGATGGGCTTGGTAGAAAAACTGCTCTGATCAGAGAGCTCCATATCTATGGCCAAGTAGCTCAGATTTCTGAAAAAAAATCTGAAAAATCCCAGCACACAGGCTTGGGGACGCAACTCATGCAAATCGCTGAAAAGCTGGCTTCGCTGGCTGGGTACGAAAAACTTTCTGTTATTTCTGGGGTCTGAGTAAGATGATACTATGAAAAACTTGGCTATGGGCTGGAAGGGACTTATATGGTGAAAAAGATATAGAAAACCTCCTCTTCCGATATTGATTGGAACTCCTGAGGCCGCTTCCATAAGGAGGAAATAAGAACAAAGCCCTCCGACCTCCCTTCGGAAGGCAGGCAGTGGTCTGAGAGTGCCTTCACAAGGAGGTATTGGCTTTGAGAATTTTTTCTAGAAAAACAAATCTTGACTTTTTTTGGGAGAAAAATATCTACAGTACCAAAAACAAAAAAAATATGAATGATATAAACATTCAGGAAGATGTCTTTTTTTGGAAAGACTTTTTCGTTTTCAAAGTGGTATCTTCTCTTGAAGATATGACAGATGAAGACTCCGAATATGTGCTGGCTAAGCTATCTCAATTCGTTTTTGACGACAATAGTCAGTTTGATGAAGTTATCGAACCCTTTCTGATCGGTAAAAAAGGTGAGATATCAAGAGACGAATTTTTCGAAATAGATGCGAAACTATTGATGGCTTTTATCGATTATCTCGATAATAAGAAAATCATTCTAAAAACTACAGAATTTTCTTTTTTTGACGGCTATTCTCTTTTTAGAGAAAAGATTTGTTTAGAGAAAGAGAAAAAAAAACTTGAAGAAAAACTAAAAATTCTTCGATTTATATTGTTTTTTTTCGGCATAGTAAGTTTGTTTTTCTTACTGTATCACATTTATCATTAATGTTCATAGCTTAGGCGGAAAAAAATCTAAGAGATGCACACCACATCCTTCCTCGTTTACTTGGGGAGGGATTTTTTGACAAATTAAAAAAAAAATATAGATTTACCGTAGATTTATTTTTTTACCTTCACCATGATCAATATAAAGAAACTAACAAGTCAGTTTGAAAAGCTGACTCCTGAACAAAAGAAACAAAAATTATTGGCAATGATTGATGTCGTTAAGACAGAGTGAGATCTTTTTTCGAAACTTGGGGTTATCATTTCTGCTATCGAACTTGAAAACCAATTTTTGAATGATTCTTATAAACTTTTCATAAGAATGATGTATTCTAGTGAAGCAAATGCTCTTTATGCAACTCAGAAAAAGCAGAGCGATAAACTCAAAAAGATTGCTTCTCAAGAAAAACATGCGACAAGCGATAAGAACTTGGAGTCACTTTTGACTACGATCTAATATTTTACTTTTCTTAATCACATCACAACTATGCCAGGAGAAAAATTAGTAAGAGAACTTCAAGTCTTCACAAACGCTGAAGAGGAGAAACAAAAAATAGAAAAAACTATAGGAATCGATAAAGATGAGATGAAAGCTCTCAAACAGCTCAGAAAAACTCTCAATGAGTCTCGACAACCAAAAGAAGAGGAAGGAACTGTAGAAGCACTTACTCTTTCGGGAGACAAAAAAGTAGATTTTGATCTTCAGGTCGATAAACTTAGAGAAGGACTCGATGTTGAAAAAGGCCTAACAAGAGATTTCAAAGAACATCTCGCTCGCCATATCGGTGAACAACTTATGCTCTTGAATACAGGAAGCATCATTGAAATCGATGGGAAAAAGCACGATATCTATGAATACTACAAAGATATTATGGAATCTCTTTTTGGAAAAGGAGAGGTTTTGACTAAAAATCAACTTGTTCTGAAATTTGAAGGAAGACTCGGTAAGGTAAATGACTCAGATGCTGGGTATCTCAGTGAACTCGGAAAACAACTCGAAATTTCTAAAAAAACTACCGAAACAAAAGATGTGCTCGACAATAGTAAAAAATCTCAATTTCTCGTACTCGTCAGTGTGACTAAAAAATCTGACTCTGCAGATTCTGATGTAAAAAAAATTATCAATGATCTCAATGATACATCTTCAACAGATGACCTCAATCAAGCAATTTCTGAACTTAAAAAACTCAATACAGAAAAACTTCCTACTGCACTTAAAAATTTCCTAGCTACTTTGTCTGAAACAAAAGAAGGAACAGCTAAACAACCTATGGATATCGTTAATACAGCTTTTGGGATTATCGGGAAATACTACGAAAGAAGAAAATATATCAAAGCTGGACTTGGAACTTTCCAAAGCAATGTCCAATACTCTGATAATGAAAAACTCGGTAGCACACTCATTGATCCAAAAATTGAAGGAACAAAACCAGCCATCTCTTTCTCGAAAGCTTATGAGTCAATCAATAAACTCGCAACTGGCGAAGAAAGCGATATCAATAAAGTAGTAACTGATATTTTAGCGGCAAAAAATGGTAAAGAAATTTTCATCACCTATAGAACTCTGCAAACTACTCTCACTTTCAAGAAAAAAATGAATGTGAAATTGAAAAAATACGATGAATCAACCAGAGAAATAAATTTGGAATTAGGAAAAAATATTACATTGGCGCAGAAATTACAATTTGTAAAAGATTATGCTTCTGAAATTGAATATGCGTCAGATTTGATGGATAAATCAAGCAAAATTGATGGAGAATATGGAAATCTTTATGACTTGGATTCACAGTGAAAACAGAGTAAAGTACCGCTCAAAGATCTCGTTTCTGGGATACTCAAACAGACACTTTTTGATCTCGAAAGCAATAAAAATAGCTGAACTGATACAACTTTGACAGCTGATCAAGCTGAAAAGGCAAAAACTGATCTTAAAGATTTATTGACTGACATGGGAGAAACTAACTCAAATCCATTTATGATCGACAGACTTTTTGAAGAAAATCTGAAAAATGGAATCGAAAACTGACAAGCTGATCTTGATTTTATCTCAAAAAATTCACTCGATAGAGCTGATAAAAAAGGGTATCTCGATCAAATCAGTAGCGTAAAAGTCTTGAGATCTCGAATGATTGATGATCTGAAAAATTATTCGACCAACAGAATTCTTGATCTACAGAACTTGACTCATATTGATGATGTAGCTAAATTTGGGGAACTTCTCAAAAACAATCAAAACATCAAAGAAATTCACCTCAATATGGATCTCTTTAGTCTCGATCAGGCTCATACTCAGGAATTTCTCAAAGCATTGAGTCAATCTGTTCGTGCTGATCAGACAGTTACTATCGATGCTAAATTTCTTAGCCCAGAGCAAATTACTCTGCTCAATACAACTGATAAAAAATACAAACTCGTCTACAATACTCAGTCGATCAACAATAAACAGCTCGAAGCTCTCGGTGGACACAAGGGAGATCTTTCGCTTCCACAGCTGGAAGTAGCTTCTGCTGAAGGAAATATTTCTAGTGAACAAGCCTTTAGAAACTTTTTGCAAAAGTGGGAAAGTAAAAATATCTGAGCTTCTCTCGAGCTTGGTATGCCGATGCTCAAGGATAGCGATGCTGCTAGTATCAAAGCTGTATTTGGAGAGACTAAAGAGATGATCCGCTCGAGAAATTCTCTCAAGTTCCCAAATCTCAGATCGCTCTATGGAAATGTTTATGAGACTTTGATTAACAGCAAAATCACGATGAGCATACCCGCCCTCAATACAAAATTTGCTGAAAGTGCTAGAGCTCAAGAAGAATTTATCAATGCTCTCAGTGTGGATGCTAAAAGTATGGAACTCGGTGGAGAAACAATTCCTGAAAAATTACTTCCTGCTCTCTCTGGTCTCAAATCTTCAAAAATAGGACTTGGAATAAAAAGCTTGGATGAAAAACTCGTCAAAGCTCTGACTATCAAGTGTCCAGAGAATGCAAACAATAAACTTCCAGCACCTTATCTCAAAACTCTCGATCTTTACAATATTTCTGAAATTTCTACCGAACACATCAATGCTTTCTTGAAAAAGTGAATCTCTGGTCTCAATCTCAACAATATTAAAAAACTTGATGATAAGTTGATCGCTGGAGCACTGAATAAGCTCACTTCACTTGAATTAAAAGCAGTAAAAAAACTTTCACCAGAAATTTTTAAGACATTGGTAGAAAATTCTGAAGGCAGTCTCGATCTTTCAGGCGTGACTGAAGTTGATATTACTAATGGCGCGGCTATTGAAGGGAAAAAACCTGATCAGATCTATACTATTCTCGATAGCATCGCTAGAAAAGGTCAAGGAAATATCGTGCTTGGAGATTTGAAAAAAATCCCAACGGGAAGAATGGTAAACTGAGCACCAGAATTTATTGAGAATAGTACAATCTTGAGCAATAGATTCTTGCCATATGCTAAAAAAGTATTTGAAACTCTCAAAGAGAAAGAACTTGAAGGTAATGGAAAGGTTCAACTTCAATGATTTCTGGGAAGACACTATCAAGCTTATAAGAAAAATCCTGAAAAATATGGATACTAAACTATTTTATCTCTTAGAGTATAAAAATGACTGAAAAATTTGAATCCCATTCCCAAAAACAAGTTCCTAAGGTGGAAATGAAAGGTATGAAAGCCGAAAACGAGCAACTCAAACAAGAAAAAGCAAAAGAAATTAATGAAGTCATTAGCTCGACTCAGATTGAGCTTGGTGAACTAGAAAAGCAAATTAAACAAAAAACTACAGAAGAAAATATTGATGCACTAGAAAAGGCTGAAGCATCTCACTACTAAGATTTTCTCCATTTCTCAACATTATAATTCTGGCTATTCCTCATAAAAAGGAGTAGTCAGTTTTTTTATTTTCTCTGTATTCTCTTATATTCTCTTGCATTCTTCAGCTATTTTTTTTATATTTAAGTCAACAAAAAACAAAAAAAATGAGAATAATTTTATTCTTAACTGAAGAAGAATTTCACGCAAAATGTGAACATTCTGCCCAAAATGATTTTTTTGATGGCGCTCTCTTTGGCTTTCCGGTCGAAGATATAGTCATTGAGCTGATCAAATCTCTTGATAATAATGGTTCTGCATTAACAGAAAAAAAACTTATTATTTTTACTCTTGCTATGGAAAGTCATAGGACTACTGATTTTATGTCTGGAGCTTGGTATTTTAAGCTTCTAGAGATTTTTACTTCTTTGAGATATAAAAACTCAATGAGTGCCGTGGCTGAACTTCTGCGTGCCCATGGACTACCACCCATGTGTAAGCAGCTTAGAGGGTCGATTTCTCAGTGGGACACTTTGCCCACTTCACAATTAAAAAGTTTTTTTGACTATTGTGAAAAACATGGAATTTTAGCTCATCCGAGCAGATTCAAATTAACAAAAAGGAATTTACTTATCACCCATCATCTTAATTGATGGGTTTTTTTGTAGAACTTTTTATTTAGTTTATCGCTTTATAGAGCCATTATATAGTTTTATTCTCATTATCTATTGCAATTGACATTTTTTTCATTATATGTCAAATACATTTATTTAATAAAAAATGAGAACAGGGAATAAAATTATACTCACGCGTGCTTCTACTGGTGACCTACCGGATGAAGTCATTAAAGTCGAGTTCAATGATGGAGGGGACATTATTCGCATGATTTGCTCCCATCCAAGCGGCGGTGGTAGACACCCAATTGTTGCTACTATCACCAACAACAATACCAACAAACTAAAACTTTACCGCGATGGAGTACTCCTTGAAGATGGGGTGCTCCACGAGCTAAAGAAAAAACTTGAGAGTCTTATACCTTCTATTGTTTCACTAGGCCGCCGTGCCATATCGGTCGCCTAAAAAAAATCTAAAAAAAGCAGAGGTTTATCCTCTGCTTTTTCTTTTTGATCTATTTTTTATCTAACCATGTTGCTCTATAATTTTTTCTATTCTCTGAAAAACTTCTTCTTCTGTACCCATTCCATCAATCTTCACCATTCTCTTGAGATTATCAAACTCATTAATTACAGCCATGGTTTCATCATAGTACAACTGAACTCTTTGTTTGATCAAGTCTGGTTTATCATCTTCACGACCTCTCTTGAGGAGCCTGTTCATAGACTCTTCAGGTGAGATATCTATCAAAATAGCGATCCAATCTCTATTGAACCTATACATTCTATCTAAAAACATATACATTTGGGGGAAACTTCTTGGAAATCAGTCAATCAACATTCCTTGATCTTTTAAAAGCGTCGCGTGATACGCATCAAAGAGAGAAAGAATTACTGACTCGTTAATCAGCTTTCCACTATCAATTACATTTCTAATATAATTTCAAATCGCATTATCATTTGATTTAATAGCTCTCAGAATATTTCCTGGCTCAAAATAAGAGAAATTTCCTTCGTATTTTGTCAAAATTTTTCTTGCTTGAGTACCTTTTCAAGAACCTTGAATACCGAAAAATAGAATATCTTTCATTTTTTTCTTTTTGATTATCTAAATATTTTGCAACAAAAAAAACCAGCCTCGAGAGATATCACTTTTCCAAGTACGATACCTCTCTTGACATGGCTTTCTTATCTCTTTGACCATTTTGGAGATTTTCTCGCTTTCTTGAGACCTGGTTTCTTTCTTTCTTTTCTTCTCGGGTCTCTTTTGAGCAATCCATATGCTTTGAGAGTTGATTTATATTCAGGATTGAATTCAATAATCGCTCTTACAAAACCTAGTTTGATAGCGTCTGCTTGCCCCATTATTCCTCATCATGCAATTTTAATTTCTGCATCAAATTGTTTTGCAAATGATTCTCCCAAAATAAGCATGGGAGATAATGCAGTATCCAGAAGATATTTGTTACCACCAAAATGCTGGAAAAGATCATGTTTGATATCATTCGCAGTAGTCAGGTTATATTTTCCAGTTCCTTTTGGAAAAAGTTTCACAACTGCTGTTGTTTGCTTTCTTCTTCCAATAGTATAGATATATTTTTGTGCTGCAGCCATTAGTTAAGAGTCTGAGGATTTAAATTATTGTATTTATCAGTTTTCCCAATAAAAAGTTTTAATCTTTTCATTCTTGGATCTCTCAACTTGTTTTTTGGGAGCATTCATCTTACAGCAAACCAGATAGCTTTTTCTGGACTTTTTTTCATCATCTCAGTCAAAGATACTGATTTTACATTACCTTTGTAACCACTATATGTGTGATAAAATTTTGAGTTAAGTTTATTTCCTGTAACTATAACTTTTTCGACATCTTCGAGTACAACAAAGTCTCCTGTATCCCAGAAATCACAGTAGTGAGCATAATTTTTTCCCATCAAGCGATCTGCTATCTGAGTAGCAAGTCTCCCAAGATGTTGGCCTGCTGCTGACATTTTTACTCGATTTCTCTTTTTTTCTAGGTGGTCTTGCTTAACCCAAAGAGTCTTATTTAAATCTTTTGAAGTAAATTCCATAATTGATAGTTGAACAAAATAAGTAAATTGTAACCGTTTATCACCTTCTCATTTGCTAGTTTATTTTTTATGATAATTGGAGCAATATTTTTTCTGCTGCATCTCATTTTCTAGCTCAAAGTCTGTGATTTGAAATGAAACCAAATTTCTTTCCTTCATTTTTATACTTTGGCATCATCTCTTCCACTATTTTTTTCCCTTCTGCTTCAGAGAAAATAACAGACTTTACTAGTCTCATTGCTTCTCTTCTCACATCTTTTTCATCTTTGTACATGTCAAACATACTCATAAGTCTAGAAAAAAAATGATCTGCTTCAGCTTTAAGCATTTTAGCTTTTTTTTCTGTCGTCACGAGCTTTCCTTCTTTCACTAAACTTGTTAGCATGTTTCTCATGACGAGACTTCTTTTTTGTACTCAGGTATCAAGCTCTATAAGCTTATTAAGTCTATGTCTCATTGGTATATCAGAATAAAGGTACTAAATCAAAGATTTTCACAAATTTCATAAAGCAACATTGATTTCATCTATTGCTTTTCTTCCTACTCCTTTCATCAAGAGAAGTTCTCATTTTTTCTTTTTTTCGAGTTCTTCTACATAGAGTATATTATTTTTAATCAAAGCGTTTCTCGTTCTTTCACTCAAAGGAAGAGCATCAATTGGCATTGTTTTGATATTCATTTCCTCTGGAAGTTTTTCTTTTGAGTCATTGAGATCGTAGTAGCTAACAAGCATAGACTTATCAACATATATATCATCAAAGATGAAAAGCTTAGCATAAGAAGCAAGTATCTCTCAAGCATATGAAAGAAGTTGTTTTGGATCAACAGCATCAAATGCTGCTTTTATCTCTATCTTGAGACTGTCTTTTACACTTCCTACAAAGTCATCAATCACTTCTTCTACTTCATATTTTACATATTCAACTAATTTGAAGTCATTATCAATAAGAAGAATGTTTGCATCTGTTTCTTCTGCATTTGCTTCGCGTCTTCTGAGGAAATCAATTCCATAGTAACCATAACCTTTCTCAATTCTGATGTCTATGATAAGATCAGTAGAGCGATCTGATATTTCAAAAAGATATTCACTATTTAACAAATCAATACCTGAAGGAAGCTTAAGAGAATCCGATGTATATGTACCAACTCCTGAAAATCTCTGAGAAATCCAATGAGTAGTGTCAATATTTTCATCTACCTTAAAGCGAAGTTTCTTGAAGTTGAGCATGATGTCTATGATAGACTCTTTGAGTCCATCGACCATAGAATACTCATGAGGAACTCCTTTTATCTTCAGAGCCGTAATTGCTCACCCATATGTATACGCCAGAATTATTCTTCTTAGAGCATTACCTATCGTGTGACCTACTCCTCTCGGAAAATAGTTCACCTCAAAAAGTGTCGTTTGGTCGTCGATTTTACTCGTGACAATTTTCGGCGCTCAAATAAACTTTTGTATATCCAACATGTTTTGTTATGGGTTAGAATTAAATGTTAAGCTCTAGCGTAGAATTCAATTACTTTCAACACATCAACAGGAGCCTTGTATTCTTCTACATTTGGAAGATCTAGCACTGTAACTTCTAAGTTAGATTTATCGATTTTTAGTCGGTTGGGTGTATTTTGCACTGACTGACCATCTTGGTAGAGAGAAGATTTTTTCACTTTTTCTCTTACAGCAAGAACATCATTTGGGTTTACAAAATATGATGGTATATTGTGTTTTTTACCATTGAGAGTAAAATGTCAATGTACGACCATTTGTCTTGCTTGCATGATAGTTTTTGCTAATCCTGATCTCACAATAACAGAATCCAATCTTCTTTCCAAAAATTGAACTAATGCTTTATCATGATCTCATCCTTTATTTTTTGCGTAACTTGAAGAAATCTTATTAACAATTCTACTGAACTGTTTTTCTGATAAAAAATACATTCTTTTCAGAACTTGTTTATTTCTCAAAAGTTTTCCAAACTCCGAAAGTCTTGGCATGTTCGCTCCATGCTGACCAGGTAGTTTTCTTTTTTGTTTAACATCATACTTTGCAGGTCAGAAAAGATTTACTCATTCTCTTCTACAAAGTTTTAATTTTGGTCCTATATACTTCATGATCAATTATTGAAGTGCTAAATTATATAATTTTTTTCAAGAAACGACTTTATATTGCAAAAACCAGAAAAAAAATTTTTACATTCTTTTTGGTCTATATCCTTTACAACCTCCGAACTGTACACCAGTTTTTTCAGTAATATAGAGGATATCAATGAGTCCTGTTTCGTTGATAGCTTTGAAAACACCATCTCTTCAAAGACCGATTCCTCTGATAATGACTGCTACTTCTTTCAGTCCTCTGTCCTTCGCATCTTTGAGGATTTTTTTCGTAAGAACTTCGGCAGCATAAGGAGTGTTTTCTTTCGCTCCTTTGAAACCAGCCATTCCAGTTCCACCTCAAAGTACCTTATTACCTTTGTCATCAGTTAATGTGACAATAGTATTATTTGGAGAAGTGTAAACATGAAGAAGTCCTGATGCTATTTTACTATCTTTCTTTTTCTTAGGTTTTACTACAGCTTGTGCCATTACTTTTGTACGCTATACAATGTAAAATTATTTTTTAAGAACAGGTCTTACTCTTGCTCTACCGAGAAGTTTCTTAGCCGTTCTTGCATTTTTTCTCGTAAGCTGTCATCTTACTGGAAGTCAAAGATTATGTCTCATTCCTCTATAAGATTTAATTTCTTTTAATCTTTTGATATTTCAATTTACTTCTCTTTTCAAATCATTTTCTAGTACTAGCTCTTTGAAGTAGTCAGAAATTGCTTTTTGTTGTTCCTCAGTAATATCTTTTACTTTTGAGAATTTATCAATTCACAATTCTCCAAGGATCTCTTGAGATCTTGGTCTACCAATACCATATATCATAGTAAGAGCAATCCAGATGTTTTTATTTTCTGGGAGAACATATCATTGTATTCTAAACATTCTTAGTGGGAATACTGAAAAATAAATAATTAACCCTGTCTTTGTTTGTGCTTAAGATTTTCACAAATAACACGAAGAATTCCGTGTCTTTTTATCATTTTACACTTAGCACATATTTTTTTTATTGACGATCTTACTTTCATTATCAAACGAGAATATGATAAATTTTCTTAGAATCTTACTATTTTCCAAAACTAGTTGGTTTTGAAGATGGGAATCATCAGATTGGTCACTTCCCTTGAGGACTATATCTATAAGTAATACGACCAACTCCTGGGTTGATAGGGTTTAATTCGACTTTAACCTTATCACCTGGAAGCAATCTGATTTTGTTCTGTTTCATCTTACCCGATGGAGACGCCTTTATCTGCATATCCATACCGTCAAGCTTGAGAGAATAGTCACCAAATCACAATTCCTGGAGTATTTCACCATCTATTTCGATCTTTCCATCATCTTTAACCATTCAGATCAATAGATTTGATATGTAAATCTGTAAGATGTTTTCTAAAACCAATATTTCTTTCGTATCTATTCTTTCTCTTGAATTTTAGTACTCTTACCTTATCTCCTTTGGAATGTCCAGCAATTTCGTACCCTATTTTCACTCAAGAAACAAAAGGTTTACCAACTTTAACAGTAGAACCATCTTGGTCAAATACTGCTAATACTTTAGCTCCTAGATCTTCTTGTTCTTCCATTCTATCAACCTGAATTTTAGCTCATGGCTGGATAATATATTGATGTCCTTTGAGTTCTATCACTGCAAACATACTATTATTAGAGTCAAAAAATAAACTTATTTATTTGCTATACAATTTTTCCAAGCTGAGAAAGAACATTATATTTCTTCTTATTAGTTTTGTAAGCTGAAGAAACGATTGCTCTAATTCTTTTATATCTTCTGGCACTTGGGAATCTAAATTCTTTAAATTTTCTATACCATTTAGTACCATAGTGCAATTGTTTTTTAGCTGTATCTACTATATGAGAAGCCCACAATTCTTTTTTATAAAAAGATACCAATCTTTCATTAGTATTTAATTCACCAGTTTTCCATACTGTAAAGCCCATAATTTTCATTTTAGATATAAAGAACTTTCATTATCTATACATATTTGATTTAGCAATGCAACACAATCTTGTTTTTTGAAATATTTTATCTCTGCTTTCTACTACAACCCCTGAGAAAAAATATTTGCCGCGAACCGGAATCGAACCGGTACCCCGGTTAAGCGGGGGCGGATTTTAAGTCCGCTGCGTCTACCAGTTCCGCCATCGCGGCATTTTGGAAGGCAAACACAGATCTTAATAAGTTTCAAACTATTGCAATTTATGCAATAACTTGATTCACAATTTCATCAAATGCTTTTGGAAAAGCTACAGCAATATTTGACAATACTTTTCTATTGAGCAAGATATTATTTGTAGTCATTTTACCAGCAAACACACTATATTTTTGACCTCTCAATCTTAAAGCCGCAGAAAGTCTCTCGATCCATAAAGATCTAAAATCTCTCTTCTTCTTTTTTCTATCAACATAAGCATGCTGACCTTGTTTCACCAAAGCCAATCTTACTTGTTTGTAGACATTTTTTCTTCCTAGTCTAAAACCCTTAGCCATCTTCAAAAACTTCTTGTGTCTAGCATGTCTTGCTAAACCATTCGTTACTCTTACCATTTTTAGTTAATACCATAAGGAGCTAAAGAAAAAACTCTCTTCACATCAGATTTGTGAACAAGTTTTCATGATTTCATAGTGTTTTTTGTTGACCCTTTATTTGTAAGAAGGTGATTTTTTGCAGCCTTATCGTGCACAATCTTCTTCGCATTTGTGATCTTAAATCTTTTTGCAGTACCTTTGTGAGTCTTCATTTTTTTAGCCATTTTTAGCCAAGGTTGATGTACTAAATAATTTTTTTCTTCTCTATTTTAATTTGTGGATGTAACGGCATATTAAAAGGTTTTATTTATTTCCTTTTGACATCAAAGCCATCGAATATCAGTTTGGTTCCGTTTTTATTCCCTGAGTTCTTGACTCACTTACCAACTCCTGTTCAATTCGTTTCATTTTTTCATAGGCTTTGTCGCTGTAAATTTTTTCTCTTCCTCTTAATTTTACAACGAATCTCAAAGAATATCATTCACCTAAAAGTTCTTTAGCCTTTTTGATTTTAAGGTTGAGATCGTTTTCACCGATTGTATACCTGAAAGAAAGCTCTTTCATCCCTTTCATCTTCTGGCTCTTCTTTTTTTCTTTTTGATCCTTTTGCTTATCATACATATACTTACCATAATCACATATCTTCGCCGTCGAGATAAACTCTTTGGGATTATACGACATCTGAACTAAGTCCATTCACTGACTCTGTGCCATAGATAAGGCTACATCTCTTGGAAAAGTCCCTAAATTAGCTCAAGAATCATCAATAATAATGACCTTACTCGCTCTGATCTGATCATTTATATAAGTCATCTTTTCCCTTTGGACTGGAGATGCAACGCGGTTCACTGGTTGAGACTGTCAAAAAGACATAAGAAAGATAAACAATTAAGGTATAAATGAATACCCTCGACGGGATTCGAACCCGCGATCTCCGACGTGAGAGGCCAGTGTCCTAAACCACTAGACGACGAGGGCGCGAGACTTTTAAGTATTGATTATGTAACAAAAGATTTCACTCTTTAATTTTTAGCATAAAAACAAATTCGCCCCCAGATGGAGTCGAACCATCAACCTACAGCTTAGAAGGCTGTTGCTCTATCCAATTGAGCTATAGGAGCATTCATTGCTTTTAAACTACTCAACCAACACTTAATTTATTAATTTGGACTCTAGGAGATTCGAACTCCTGACCTCCTCGGTGCAAACGAGGCGCTCTACCAACTAAGCTAAGAGCCCACTTTTTAGATTTCTTTGAAAAAGAATTTGGGAAGGGAAGGATTTGAACCTTCGTAGACTTTCGTCGGCGGATTTACAGTCCGCTGCAATTGACCGCTCTGCCACCTGCCCACTTAAACTAACACTTACATAACTCTAACATTCTTTGAACCTTCGCAGACTTTCTGTCGGTCCGATTCCTATCGGACTGCAATTGACCGCTCTGCCACCTGCCCACTTAAACTTACATAACTTTACAATCCATTTGAGTTTAGTCTTTGAGATTTTATTTTTTCTAGTCATGCAGGATCGCTGGTCGTATCAACCACACCAAACATAACCAAACAACCAATCACCATAGCAATAAACCCTCCCAAGATATAAGCCTGTCTCGTTCATCATAAAGTACGATCAGCTCGCTCATTTCTTCCGAACATCTCTACGAGATTTGCAGACCAATACACGAGTCACCCCGAAACAATAACTATGAGCAATCAAAACAATACATTTCCCATAAGTCTCGAACAAGGGTTAATTTGATTTAAAAGGCAGCAAGCAACGGGACTCGAACCCGTACTAGCAGAGCTGAATTCTGCTATGCTACACCAATTACATCATGCCTGCAATTTCGTCGATGTTCTTTGTGTATAGTAATTTATGACACGAAATCAAGATTATTTATCTTTTTTTCACTTTTTTTATCTTTAGCAACAAAAAACCATCAAAAAAACGCCTTCAAATCTCATAAAAATAAATATTCATTCATCAACTTCTTAGCTACTCTCTTTTTAAACGATAACGACAAGGATTTTTTGCATCCTGTAAAGTCATTTTTTCTCACAAACTCTAGAAACTGTTTTTTAGAACCAGATTAAGAACTTTTATAATGATGATTTTTTGAAGAGGTTGAGTATTGCAAATGAAAAGAAAAATAATTACAATCGTGCGGTTTATTTTATGTAGATCCCATACACAAATGAAAAAAAATTTATTTTCTGCTTGCTTCTTGTTTTCTATCAGTTTATTTTGAGTTTTTGCCTATACAAGTGCTCAGTCTAATCTCGCTGATGTTGAACAGTTACTTGCTGCTGGAGATTGGGGCTATGGAACAGCTGATATAGTAACGACAAAAAATATAACTAATACTTCTATAACACTTACTAGCCCGGTTGTTAAAAAGGACGGAGTAGCCATCACTGGTTATCAAGTAACTTATTCTGATAAACCTCTCGCATCTGCGCCTGCTAGTTCTATTCTCACAAAAGTTCTTACTTTTGGTCCACTTACTACGCCTACTGTTGATCTCACTATTGATAATCTTACTCCTTGAACAAAATACTATTTTGCAATTGAACCAGTTAGTATTCAATGACTCAATGGAATACCATCTGACCAAGTCACTGCTAATACTACAAGCTGATCTGCTCTCCCTCTTAGCGCAGCACCAGTAACCAATACTCTCAATGCTGCTGGGCCTGCTAGTAGCTGTGAAATTAATAATATCAGCTATACTGTAAACTCTTCAAGAGTTACTCTGACTCGAACTCCTACTGTTTCTACTATTTCTACAGATATTTCTCTCAGATTTGGCGATGAGAGAACAAGTAAGAAACTCACTACTATAAATTGATCAGCTGGAACTTATTCTTTCACTGTTTCAAAGGCTGGAACTTATTTTGCTACATTTATTCCTCAGGATAGTAACTGAAACATTGCCTGTAGAGAAAAAGTACAGACTATCAAAGTATGATCTATTACACCAATCATTGATGATGACATACCAAAAAATGGTCCTAGTTTGACAATAGCTCTCTTTGCTATGGCTGCTACTGTCGTACTCTACCTTTGATATAAGACAAAAAGATCTGCTTAAAAAAATAGTAACTATACTTTTCATTCAAAAAAATCAGCTCATCTTGACACTGGGTTGATTTTTTTTATAGTGTTTCAAATTTCATTACCAAAAAGTGTCACGAAATAAAAATTTGATCGTATTGTAGGTTGTTAGTTGTATCTTTTTGGTAAACTGCTATTGTTTTTGCTTAACTATAACTTTAATTCACCATGAAACTCAAAGACTTTTACCTTAATGCTTATGAAGATAAGCTTACAGAAAATCAAAAACTCTGATTATACCAGCAATTTTTACAGAAAAGAAATAAAAAAGACTCTTTGATGAGGAAGATTTCTCCTGTAACTAAATTTTTAGCATATAGTTTTTTTATACTGATCCTTCTTTTTGGACAGTATAATTTTCCTTTTATGTCTGTAGAAAAACGCTCACTTGATTCTTATAACCCCAATGAAGTGATGGCCGACTACATCGGTAAAATTATCAATGTACAAGGACAATTCCAAGTACTAAACAATGGTAAACTCATAGAAACAGATATTATTAATGATGGAGACAGAATCATTATCTGAAATAATTCTCAAATTATCTTTGACATCAATAAGACAACAACGGCTAAAATTATCTGACCAGCTGATGTGCTTGTAAAATCTGTCTGAGCAACTGATGGCATCAATAATTATGTTCTGAATATGGTTGAATGAACCTATATCGAAGTAAAAAGTGAAGAAAAAAGTACTAACAATGTCGTTCTCAAGACGAAAGATCTCAATGTAGAACCAAGTAATCTCAATGAAAAGACCAATTATAGTATCACTCAGGAAAATGGTAGACAGTTTATTCAGAACCGTTGAGCGGAACTTTTGGTCCAGAAAACAATAAACAATAAAAGAAATAGTACAACCATAAAGAAAAACCAGATTGCAAGAGTAACGAAAGAAGTAACTGTCCTCCAAGAAGTTGAAAAACTAACTTTGGAGCTCAAAAATAAAGCAATAACGTCAAAATTTGATCTCTGATCTGATGTCGATGATGTGATCAATACTGCAAGTCTTTCTTCTGTAGCTGCTAGCACATCTACTACAGCTGATGAAGTAAAACCCGCTATCGCTCTTCTTAAAACCAGTAAAAAAGTTATTTCTGTAGAACAAACTGAAGAACTAGCAGGTCTTCTTTATTCATCTTTCATGGCTAAAGATATTTATGAACTCGCTGTCCAGTTTGCTAAGGGAGAAAAAAATGCAGTACAAATCACGTACTCAAATATAGCTTGAAAACTAGAAAAATCATATACTGTACTCTGATTAACTCCATCTGTAAATCTCGCCTATCCAGGACCAGAACTTGCTGCTTGAGCTCTTCTCAAAGCAATTGCTGACTTCCAAAAACAATCTCAAGATGCTTATTTTATAGGTCCACAAATCACTCAATCTCTTGGTATGGCTAGCAAATGGCTTTCTCTCCTTCAGAACAAAAAATTTGGCGAACTCACTGAAGAAGAAAATCTGACTATCGATACTCTCATCAAATCATGGGAACTATCTGGCTATAAGTTCTAGTTTACAAAACTCACTGGTAACGGTGAGTTTTTTTTATTTTTTTTAGCAGAAATAATAATTTTTAGTGTGTGATTTTTTGACAAATTGAAAAAAATACATAGGATTAACGCTATACTAGTCTGCTTTCATATTGTAAGTGGTTGTAGTTTAGTGATATTCGGTTTACTTTCTTAATTGTCGTCGATGAATCCTATTGCGAAAAAAATGAACGAGTTCAAGAAATTTGATTATTTGCAGAAAAAGGACCGCACTTTCAAAATGCTTGATATGATTAAAGAAGAAGCTCCTGTCTTCCAAAATGTACTCAATAATCTCAATAATTTGGAATATATTCCAGAGTATATGTTTGATTCGATCTATCAGGATATTTTGACTTTTTCTGCCCAGCTTAAAGACGAAGAAATGCATACTATGATACAAAAAATGAGACAAAGACAAAAACAAATAAGAGCAACTGAAGCTCAAAATAATAGCGACCAAAACGAAGCTGATAGACTTATCAACCTTCTTTATGTTTAATTTTTCTTACCTACTACTCTCATGACTAAAAATTTTGAACAAAAAGATAACCAAGAAAAACTACTCTACGGTGATGGAGATAAAGATATCGTAGAAAATATCACCAGAGGTAGAAAAAAGCATAAAGATAAATTTCCTGAAAAAGCTGAAAAAAGCATGGAAAAGACTCTTTCTGATGCTGAAAGTTACAATAAAATTCTTGAACAGAAAATGAAATTTAAGAACAAACTTATCTCAGCAGCTGACTATATAAATGCCATAAGAAATTCTCAGCTCTATAAAAAAATTCCTGAAACTATAAGAAAAGAGATTGAAGAAGAAAGAAACAATTCTGGGAAAAAAGATACTCTTTCAGATAAGCAAGTTATCTCTTTTATGGAATTGATGGTACAAGATCCTAATTTTGTCGATAAAATTACAGATGCTGCAAAACAAGTTGACTGAGAAATTCAACAGGTAAGAGTCCTTTGAGATAAAATTGTTTTGATATGAGAAAAAGATAAAAAAGCGATACCTTTTTTCTATCCTTGGAATATTTTTCGCGATGCTGCTCAGCTTTGAAGCCTTGTCGTAAAAAGAATCTGTACCAAGAAAAAATGCGCAATATTCACACCTAAAAACCGAGAAATAATCTGAGTAAGGCGTCGTGAATGACTCAACAGAGCTAGTGCGAAATTTGAAAAACAAACACCAATAATACAAACTGATACTATTTCAGATAGTTTACCTTCTATAAAACCAGTTATAGAAACAGTCAAAAACCAGGAGATTTGAGTTTTATCGTTCGCTGTCGCAGAATCTGATACAGGAGAAAAAATCGATACTAAAACAGTACAAAAGGTAAAGTGATTACCAGAAAATAGTATTTTAACAGTTGAATCTAGTGTAGACTATAGAGAAGCTGGTCCGAAAAAACAGATTGATGTATTCAATGAACTCATTAAGAACCCCATTTTAGCTAATTTAATTGCCCAGAAGAAAATTTCTTGATTTGAAGAAACCAGACAACTTGCTTTTAAAGAAGCTTTAGAAAAAAGAGGAAATGCTCTTCTCTGACTGAATAGAGCTTTGAGATTAATTAATGAAATGGCTACGAAGACCGATAGAGTTGATATTAACTATAAAATAAAAACAATGGTTGCGAAAAAACCAGCCGAAACAGAAGAGCGAAAAAATCTAAGCAATGATGAACGCGAAACAATTTTGGGAAGAGGTAGATTTGCTAGGTTCACCGCTGATTTTTTGGAGGCTAAGGAAAATGATCTTGATCTCAGTTTACTAGGTAAAATTACTGAGAAGATTACAGACAAAACAACTGGAGCTGATATTCTTATCTCTTTACCACATACTGATAAGATGTTAAAGCTCGATTATTCCAGAAATTTTTCTAATAAACTACTTAACTGGAAACAAAACCCTGATAATAAATGAGCAATCGATTATCTAGCAACAAAATATGGGGACGCTGTATGGACGAGACAGTTTTTCCAATTTGCACAGTCGGTAAGCATTATCTGGAAGAATCTCGTTGATAAAGGTGTCGATCCTGTCAAACACAATATTAATTTCCTCAAAGCTGATAATACAGAGGATCAAAATGCTCTCGCTATTTCAATGAAGGGCAAGAATGAAACTATCATCGAACCAGTAAAAAATCCTTATCTCAATAGTGAGAATTTGACTCAAAAATAATAAACTATATTCTGGTAAATGTGAAAAAATAGAGACGCAAAAAATTGTATCCCTACTTCCCTTCTTCAAGAAACTGCTTTTTTTATAGAGGCAGTTTTTTTATTTGAAATAAAGCACAACAATTTTATAGTCGAGAGATGGAAAACCAAGTATGTGTGAAACCAGAAATTTTTTCTCAGTATCCAGAGCTGATGTGTGGAGTCACGACGAGGAGTTTTTTTAGTCAGACATTTTCTGAAGGGATCGATCGAGAAAAGCCAGATGCGAGAGAAAAAGCGATGCTGGAAAGCGGAATTTTTTTTTGATTTGAAAAGATAGCTTTTTCTCAACAGACTCACTCTGATCGTGTGGCTGTCATCGAGTCAGACTGATTTATCTGAGAGGCTGATGCACTAGTTACTAGACAAAAAAATCTAGCTTTGGTGATAAAAACTGCTGACTGTGGGCAAATTTTTTTGTTCGATCCAGTGGCTGAGATAGTCGGAGCTGTGCATGCTGGCTGGAAGGGTCATAGTCTGAGAATTCTGGAGAAGACGGTCAGCTCAATGATCAATCTGTGAGCAAAAGCTGAGAGACTCCTTTGTTTTATCGGTCCAAGTATCGAAGCTAGAAACTATGAGGTCGGTGCTGATGGAACTGATTTTGGGCAGTGGTTTGGTGATAGGACTTTATTGCCTCATTGAGAACCAGGAATCCCGATCGATTCTATTGATTGATCTTACCCCGATATTTCATCGAGGGCAGGTCGGGACTACAAACACTTGGACAGCAGAAAATTTTTTGATGGGAAATATGAGAGTAAGAGACAGCTTTTGAGAATGGAAGTGCCAGAAAATCAGATTGAATGTTCGGATTTGTGTAGTTTTGAGGAGGAGAATTTGTATTCGTATAGAAGAGATGGAGCTAATGCCGGCAGAATGATGTGAATTATCGGTATGAGAGACAGTAATCAACTATAAAAATTTAAAAAATGGATTACCACCCCGCAGTACTTTGGTGCAATGACGGCCCTTCGACAAGCTCAGGGACCTGAAGGCAAATGGATTTTTGATAAGAAAAAATCTTTCATTTTGAGACTGGGTTGCATTTGATCAAAAAACTATTATTCTGAGACATTTAGTTTGACAAGAGAGATGAAGGAAAATATTCAGCTTTTTACTGGCGAAGTCGACTATCTTTTGCTCGAAGAGCTGAAAAGATACAAGGTTGGATTTACTAAAAAATTTGGGAAAGAAAATATTTTCGAGTTTTTTCCAGATCAGTTTAATCCTGGGCAGGTGATCAATGCTATTTTTGGTGGGTGACTTTTTGTAACCAAAAAACTCGTGATTATTCATGGATTTCCAGCTGAGACAGATAAAACGAAAAAAATCTGAGCTGATGCTTCAGAAAAATTTGAGCAAGACTTTTTTAAGTATTTTGACCATGTTTCTCCTGACACAGTAGTGATTTTTGTAGCTGCAAGTGCTGATAAGAGAACCAAATCCTATAAAGAACTCATATCAAAATGAGCCACTATCAAACTTTTTGAAAAACCAAAAGGAGACCGAGCAAAGACACTTTCTCAGTATGTCAAAAATCGACTTGGAGATCTCACTGATGAAAAAACTGCTCAGCAGCTGGTCCAGCAAGTCTGAGACAATCTCTATCATCTCAAAAATGAGTCTGAAAAAATAAGAGCTTATTGTTCTTATCACAAGATCACAAAAGTAGATGAAATTCTAGTAGATAAGATAGTTTTCAAAAATCAAGAAGTAAATAATTTTGAACTTTTTAAACGACTTTTTTCTGATAAAAGAAAAGTTCTTTCTCTTATTGATGAAGCAAAAGCTGAATGAACAAACTGGAATCTATATCTCTGACTTCTCTTACGATGAATCAAAAATATTTTACTGACAATCGATCAGTATAGTCTCTGACAAACTAGCTCATTTCACATTGCTGGAAAAATCTGATGACATCCAGCTACCATCGCTTCGATGCTCAAAATTATCGATACTCTTCTCGAAAAGGAGAATAGCCTCAAAACTGTTTACAAAAGCTTGACCGCTCTCGATCTGAATATCAAAAACTGAAAATATCCCGATAGTATTTTTTGGCCCGAGGTAAAAAAAATCTTGTACGAGATATAAAAATTATTTTCTGGTGAATGCAAATCCTAATCTATGCTAAATAACGCAATCTCTTATTCCTTTTTTTAAACCCTCGCCGGGTGGCCATACTTTTTTCTACCAGGTAAATCCCGTTACGATTCAATCTAAAAATCTTCACGGGATC
>OEIV010000325.1_pt1 | contig 28274 bp, 22 predicted proteins | sample 1539231 | NCBI WGS metagenome assembly OEIV01 (sample SAMN03794762, study PRJEB22550) | activated sludge metagenome | feature: wastewater treatment plant; material: activated sludge; isolation source: Wastewater treatment plant of a petroleum refinery complex | place: Argentina: Buenos Aires ... | reverse complement strand
GCCCTTTCCCGCGCCGACCCCCGGCCCGCCCCCGCGAATCCCCGCGCCCCTGGGCTCCACACGCTCCGCCCACCCCCCCGCCGGCCCGCCCCCCACGCGTCGCCAGATCTGCCCGCCGACATCCGGGTTGTCATCCAGCAGCACGACCGACGCTCCCCAGGCGCGAGCCGCCACCGCCGCCGCGCTCCCCGCGGGCCCCGCGCCCACCACCGCGATGCCAACCCGCTCAGCCCGCATCGACCGTCCTCACCCGCATCCCCTCGCTCGCCTCAATCATGCACGAACGCTCGTGCAACACTCCGTCGATCTCAACCCGGCACTCAAAGCAACTCCCCATGCCCCCCCCCGCCGCGCGACGTTCGCCACCCACCGACGCGCGGCACGCCTTGCCCGCGTTCAGCACCGCCGCCGCCACGCTCGCGCCCGGCGCGACGCGCACCGACCGCCCGTCGATGAACAGTTCAATGACCTCGCGCGTCTCAGTGCCCACCGTGCCCCCCAAACTCGCGCGACGCCGAGTACGCGCTCGCGTCCAGCGAGGTCGGCGCGCCGGTCAGGATCGCCGTGATCAGCTCCGCCGTTCCCAGCGAGGTTGTCAGCCCCAGCCCCTCGTGCCCCGTGGCCATTACCGGCTCATCGACTCCGTCCCGCCCGCCGATGATGGGCAAAGAATCCGGCGTCGCGGCCCGGAACCCCGTCCACGCCCGCACCACGCGCAGCGATCCGATCCGCGGCATGTACAGCTTCGCGCGCTCGGTCACCCACGCGACCATCCGCGCCTCGACCTCCGCGTGCTCAACTCCGTACTGCCGCGACGAGCCCAGCAGCATCTGCCCCGTGGGCCGCGGCTGCAGATTAAACGCCACAGATTCCGTCGCGTGCGAGTGCGCATTCTTCAAATAGCCAAGCTCAACAAGTTCGTGCCGACAGAAGCCCGGGTACCGATCCGTGATGACCAGGTGCCCTTTCCTCGGGCGCACCGGGAGCCATGGGCAAACCATGGCCGACACGTCACCGCCCGCGAGCACCACGACACCCGCGTCGAGTACCTCACCATCACTCAGCTGCACGCGCGTGCGTGTCGCGCTCTCAACGTGGGCGAACCTAACCGTCCCGCCCCGCCGCGTGACCTCTGCCAGCATCCACTCGCACACGACCGGCGGATACACGATCGAATCGTCGATGATCCGAAGCCCGCCCGCGAGCCCCGGCCTCAGGTTGGGCTCCGCGTCCGCGATCGACTTCTCGTCGAGCACCTCGGTCCGCACGCCGCGCTTCTGGTAGAACGCGTGCTTGCTCCTGGCCGCGTTCAGCTCTTCCTCGTCCGCCGCGATCCACAGCGTGCCGCAGTAGTCGACCGCCGCCTCGGGCGGCAGTTCGTCACGCAGCGCCATCCATAACTCCGCGGATCGCGCGGTCAATCGGAACTGCGCCTCGGAATCATCCATGATCGCGACATGCCCCATGCCCGCCGCCGTCGCGCCGCCTCCGATCGGAGCATCGCCGACCGCGAGCACGCGCAGCCCGCGCCGCGACAGGGCCCAGGCGCACGCACACCCCACGATTCCAAGGCCGATCACGATCACATCAAACTTCGTGCTCATCGCGCGCGGATACCGTAGCGGAACGGATCATCCGGGTCCAAGATCAGCGTGGCCTCGCCCGTAATATGCGCGCTCCCGGCGATCGACGGGACCAACCGCTCTCCCTCGCGCCGAACCGAGCCCGTGAACAGGCTGCCGATGATGCTCTCCTGCCGCCAGGCCTGCCCTTCCTTCAGCTTGCCGTCGGCATACAAGCACGCCATCTTCGCGCTCGTCCCCGTGCCGCACGGCGATCGGTCGTACGCCTTGCCGGGGCACAGCACGAAGTTCCGGCTGTCCGCGTCGCGCCTCACGGGCGGCCCGAACAACTCCACATGATCGATCTCTCCCCCGTCATCCGCGCGAACCCCGGCTCGCGTGAGCGCCGTCCGCACGTCCCACGTGTACCGCGTCAGCGCTTCCGCGTTGTCGAGAGTCAGCCTCTGGCCGTGCTCGCCGATGAGGAAGAACCAGTTGCCGCCCCACGCCACGTCGCCGACAACCTGGCCCCGCCCCGCCACGTCGACCGCGACGTCCTTGAACGCGCGACGCGACGCGACGTTGTCGATCCTGATCTGCCCCGCGGCATCGAGATGGATCGTCACCTCGCCCACCGGGGTTTCGATCACGTGCGAACCCGCGCCGATCTTCCCGAGATACGCGAGCGTGCGTGCCACGCCGATCGTGCCGTGCCCGCAGGCGTTGAGGAAACCGACGTTGTTGAAGAAGATCACGCCGCACACCGCCCGCGGCGTGGTTGGCGGCGTGAGGAGCGCGCCGACCAGGATGTCCGAGCCGCGCGGCTCGTTGATGATGCCCGATCTCAGGTCGTCGAACTTCTCGCGGAAAACCGCTAGCTTCTCCGCCATCGATCCCCGCCCAAGCTCCGGCCCGCCGTCGATCACGACGCGCGTGGGCTCGCCCTCGGTGTGTGAATCAATGACACGAACCTTCCGAAGGTCGCTCACCGCGCACCCCCCGACCGCTTCGCCAGCGCGATCGCGCCCGCGATGACCGCCAGCGGAATCAGGAGCGCGAGCAAACCCAGCAGCGGGATGATCGCGTCCGACAGCACCGGGTCAAAGAAGGGCGGCTCGCTAAGCGGGGTGTGCGAAGACGGTGCCCACGGACCGCCCGATGGCCCCGCGCCCCTCGCAGCGCCCGATGCGCTTGTCGAGCCAGCCGTCTGCTCGCCCGCCCGCCCGATCGATGGATCGAACAGCGTGCCCAGATAGGCCGCCAGATCTCGCACGTCCGCCGGCTGCAGCAGGTGCGTCATCTCCGGCATCGCCGACGCCTGCCCGAATCCCTGCACGATCACGGCGTTCGGCTCCGTGATCGATTCGATGATCTGCTCGGGCGTGGCTCGCGAGGCGATCAGAGACAGATTCGGGCCGGCCGTCCCGCCGATATTCCCGATCGTGTGACAACGCACGCACTGGGCGGCCTCGTGATGCAGGAACACGCCCTTGCCGCGCGCCGCGTCGCCGCCCTTGCCGAGCAGCGCGGTCGAGAAGCCTGGAGGACGCTTGGCGCTCGAACCGACCTTTTCGACCATCGCACGCAGACCGGTCGCCTTGGCCCGCATCGCGGACTCGTAGATCTCAAGCGCCACCGAATGATCCGCACTCCCGTCCGACAGCTTCATCGCCAGTTCGCCGATCGCCGCCAGTGCATTGGCGTGGTCAATCGAGCCCAGCAGCCTGATCGCGTGCTGGCGCTCGCGGAGATCGGGCGCGGCAGCACCCGCCGCCGCCTTGTCCGCGCCCAGCGCGGGATCGGCCGCGGCGAGCAACTCGCGGGCGCGGATGCGGAGCGCGGGCGTGGAGGTCTCAGCCTTCTCAAGCAGCGACGCGGCCGCTTTCGGCAATTGGTCATTCGCTGCCGAAGCGATCTGCTCGAGAATCACGGCGCGATAGGACTCCGAGCGCCCGGCGTCGGCGAGTTGCGACAGCATTTCTTCGGGTGACAGGTTGGTCGCGATGCGTGCCGCCAGCGCATCGGACTTGGCCTTGAGCTCGGGCGTGTTCGCCGCGGCGGCGATGGCGGCCTGATGGCGGGCCAGCGCGGCGCGGAGCGTATCGGCGCTTCGGGCGGGCAGGTCGATCCAGTGCCCCCACACGCCGTCACGCTTGAGCGGCTTGTCCCAGTTCTCGAGTTTCTCGAGCGCGAGCAAGCGCCACGCGGCGTCGGCGCCGGAGTCCGTCGCAAAGCGGGCGAGGCGTTCCACCGCGGCGTCATCGCCCACGATCGCGTTGGCCTCGATCACGCGGCGCATCAGCGGCTCGATCGCACGGTCCTTGGCGATCGGCTGGTCCAGCATCTTCGCCAGCGCGGGGAGCCCCGCGCCGATGTTCATGTCGTACACCGCGCGGACGGCCTCGATCGCGACGACCGGGTCTTCGTCGGCAAGGAATGCCGCCGCACCGATGTTGGCGCTGCGACGCAGCGCGAGCACGACACCGAGGCGGACCGACGCGGGCAGACCGGCGGCAGCGGTGATCACGTCGTCGGGCTTGCCGATCAGCGTCAGCGCATACACCACCGCGTTTCGAATCGCGCGATCCTGGTTGTCGTTGGACGCGAGCAGATCGAGCAGCGGCCCGATGCCCGACTGATCCTTGCGCTTGCCCACCGCGAGCGCGGCGTAGTAACGCACGCGCGGAGATTCGTCGGACAGTGCGCTGAAGTACTCCATCAGCGCGTCGTACTTCAGGTCACCCAGTGTCCGCAGCGTCTGGGCGCGGATCTCGGCGTCGGCGTCGCCCAGGAGCGGCGCGAGCGGCGCGGCGACCTTCGGAGCTTTCCGCGCGATCTGCCCAATCGCCCAGATCGAGTGGAGCCGCTGGAAGAAGGGCGCGTTCCTGCTCGAGGCGAGTTCGGCGAGGCCGGCGGCCGCGGGCTCGCCGCGCGAGGCGAGTTCGTACTGCGCTGCAAGACGGACGCGCTGGTCGCGGTGCGAGAGCAACTGCATCAGCTCGTCGGGCGCTCGCTGCGAAAAGCCGCTGTTGAACAGTTCACGCACCTGCGCGATCGCGTCGGCCTGCTTGGGATCGTTGAGCGCGGTCGTATTGGTGATGGTGAAGATGTTGCCGTTGGGATTTGGCTCCCATCCGCCGCCCCAGTCGGAGAGGTACATGCGTCCGTCGTAGCCGAAGTCGATGTCGGTGACGGTGACGCCAGAGTAGTACGCGTGCTTATCGCTGGTCTTGAAGGTCGCGCCGTCGGCGACGGGCTTGAAGGCGTGGACGGTCGCGCCCGAGCCGTAGTAGTCGACCATGAAGATGGCGTTGGTGTATCGGTCGGACTCACCGAGGCCGGGGTAGTGAAGCATGCCGGAGGGGCCGGCGCCGATGTGATCGATGGGCGGCGTGGTCCACGCGGGGCGGGCGGGTTCGTCGTGCTGGGAGAGCAGGTTCCAGATGAACTCGCGATTCCACGGGCCGCGGGAGTCGAGGGATTGCACGTCCTGGCACCAGCCGGAGTTTCCGCCCTCCCAGACGTGGACCATGCGGGCGGCGTCGCCGGAATCGCAGTTGTTGTCGCCGGTGAAGAGTTCGCCGAGATCATCGAAGGCGAGCTCCTGGGGATTGCGCAGGCCTTCGTGGAAGAGTTCAAGATCGGAGCCGTCGGGCCAGCAACGGAAGACAGCGCCGCGCTCGGGCCCGAAGAGCTGGACGCCCTCCTTGGTGGTGACGTTGTAGCCGCGGTCGCCCATGGAGAAGTAGATGCGGCCGTCGGGCCCGAGCGCCAGTCCGTGCAGGTCATGGCCGAAGAAGCACCAGCGGATGCCGTAGCCGGTGGAGAGTTTCTCGCGTGTGTCGGCGGCGAAGTCGTTGTTGGTGTCGGTGAGCTTCCAGAGGCTGGGGATGCAGGTGTAGTAGATGGAGCCGTTGAGAGAGAGGACGCCGGCGCCGATGCCGTCGAGCGCGTCGTTGAAGCCGCCGGCGAAGACGCCGGAGAAATCGGCGACGCCGTCGCCATCGGTGTCGCGGAGGACGCGGACGCGGTCTTCGGTGCGGGTGAAGAAGTCCTTTTCGAAGGCGCCGGCGGCGATCCACTTGTCGATGAGGGCGCGGCGGTCTTCGACGGACTTGAGCTTGAGGTCTTCCTCGACGGCGTTGAGCTTGCCGAGCACGCGGGTATAGGAGACGGCGTTGCCCGCGCGATCGGTCTCGGCAACGTAGACGTTGCCCTTCCAGTCGATGGTGAAGGAGACGGGATTGCGCATGGAGCCGGGCTTGGCCCACACGTCGACGCGGCGGGTCTGGTTGTCCTGCGTGAGGGTGTACTTGGGCGGCTCGGGCTTCTTGTCCTGGGCGATCGCGGCGCCGGAGCAGAGGAGGAGCGAGGTCAGGATGGCGGTCCGTCGGTTGGGCATGGGGGGAAGTGTAAAGGGTTTTTGTGCGGCGTCACGCGGGGAATCAGCATCACCGCGAGATTGCGCAATTTCGCGGTGATACCGCGCGCATCACCGCTTTGGTGCGCAGTTTCGCGGTGATGCGTGTGGAAAACCCGGTTGGATTCTCCGGGGGGTGCGGAGAAGGCGGGATGAGAACTCAGAGGTCAGGAGGGAATCAGAGGTACAGAGAGGAGAGGACCGGGGAGCATGGGTGCTGCTGAAAAGGCCGATGAAGCTGTTGTTTAAGAAGGCGTCGAGGCGGGTGGCATCGAGGCGTTGAGTGGGGAAGCGCACGGACCTGAAGACAGGTCCGTGGCACGAATTGGAGTAGGAGGCCGGCGGGGACCGCGGGGGCACCCAAGGCCACGTCACATGGCACGGAAGTGGGCGGGGATGTCGCCGAAATCGGCGCGGATGACGGAGCGGATTCCGCCGCGGCCTTTCCAGTCGGTGCGGACCTGGAGCCACGCGGGCTTCATGGCGGCGACGAGGTCGTCACGGATGCGGTTGGTGACCGCCTCGTAGAAGATGCCCTCGTTGCGGAAGGCCTGGTAGTAGAGCTTGAGGCTCTTGAGCTCGACGCACACGCCGCCGGCGCTGGCGGCACGCGGCATGTAGCGCAGCGTGATCGTGCCGAAATCGGGGTGCCCGGTCTTTGGGCAGAGGGAGGTGAACTCCTCGGCGACGTGCTCGATCACGAAGGGCGAATCGCCGGGGGTGGGGAAGAAGTCGAGGATGGAGGGGGAGATGGGCATTCTCAAATCGCCAAATTGCCAATTGAAAAAGAGACCGAGTCAGCGAAGCAGCGAGGCGGGAAAGGAAGAAGGCAACGAAGAAGAGAAACGCGCGGCGGGGCGCGGCGACGATCACTGGTAGCGGGACAGGAGTTCGATGATCTTGGGCTGGCGCTTGTCGATGGCCAGCGAGCGGCGGAAGAGATCGACGGCTTCGGTGCGGGCGGCTTCGTCGGTCTTGTCGCTCCAGACGTAGCGGTTGAGGCAGCAGACGGCCACGCCGTTGAGCGCGGGGAAATAGCCGGGATCGAGCTCGATGGATTTGCGGAAAGCGGTTTCGGCCTCGGGATACTTGCGGAGACGGAATTGGGCGGAGCCGAGGCGCTCGAAGCCGGCCGCGGATGGTTGGAGCTCAAGCAGGCGAGTCAGCGTGTTGACCATCTCCTCGTAGCGGCCGATCTTGCCGAGGCTATCGGCGAGGTTGAGGAGGAGGGGCGGCGTGAGGTCGGCGAGTTCGGAGGCCTGCTGGTATTCGCTGACGGCTTCGGAATGGCGGCCAAGGGCGGCGTAGACGGAGCCGAGGTTGGTGCGGGCCGGGCCGCTGGTGGTGTCGATCTTCACGGCGCGCTGGGCGTATGGGAGCGCCTGGGCGGGCTCGCCGAGCTGCAGGTAGGCGGTGGCAAGATTGAGGTTTGCGGAGAAATCGTCGGGGCGGATGGTGAGGGCACGGAGGTAGGCGCGGACGGCCTCGCCGAGACGGTTGAGGAGTTGGAGCGTGAGGCCGTGGAGATATTGGGCGTCGAAGTTTCCGGGCTCGATCTGGGCGGCGCGGGAGTATCGGGACTCGGCGTTTCGGTAGTCGCCCTGCTCGCGATAGATGTCGCCTGCGCCGAGGTAGGCAACGGTGAGGTTGGGGTTGATGGCGATGGCTTTTTCGAACTCTTCGCGGGCCTTGTCGAGCATGCCCTGGCGCTTGAGGGCTTCGGCGCGGCTGAGCGCCTGATCGGCCTGGTTGATCGCGGGCTCTGGCTCGGGGGTGACGAGTTCGACGGGGGGCTTTGGGTCGAGGATGTTGCAGGCGGAGAGCGAGGCGGAGAGGAGCGCAGCGACGCCCAGACTTGTGAGCAGGCGGGACAGGACCACACGCATCCCCGGATGACAACTCATGCACGATCTCCGAACTTAGCCCCGACGCGTGGCGCGGCGGGAAGAGTCAATCTTTCGCGCGCCGGAGGTCCGGGGCGACTTGGCCGGTTTGGCCGAGGAACGGGGGGCTGGACGGGAGGACTTGGACGAAGCACCGGCCGATGGCGCGGCGTCCGTACCGCGCGTGGTGGACGTACGGGCGGGCGCGGCCTTTGTTCGTTTGGAGGGCTTGTTTGCGGCCTTGATAGCGGGCTTGGTTGCGGGTTTGGCTTCGACCTCCGACTTCGTGGATTTGGCGGTGCCAACTGGCTTGATGGGCTTTGGCATTGAGGATTTTGGCGTGGCGACTTTGGCCGCGGTGACGGGGTGCGAGGCGGTCCACACCCCCACCAGTGCTTCGGGATCTTCGCCGGATTGGAGTGAGACGAGGCGGGCGCGATTGATGATGTCCCATGGCACGCCGTCCGCGCGATTTTCCTTGGGCGTTTCGAGGATCTTGGGGATCCTGGCAACGACAGGGTGATTGACGATGGCCGCAAAGCCGCTGGCGGCGAGGTTGGGCGCGCCGATCGTGCCCTCTCCGATGTGGGCGTGTCGATCGAGGCGCGAGCCGACGACGCCCTTGGAGTCGTTGAGGTGGAAGACGCGAAGGTTCTCTATGCCGCACGTCGCGTGGAAGTGATCGAGGGCTTCTTCGGCGGCTTGGCGCGTGGAGAGGTCGTGGCCGAAGGCGTGCATGTGGCATGAGTCGAGGCAATACGCGATGCGCGGCGGTTCGCCGGTCTTGTCGATGATCATGGAGCGGAGACGGGCGAGGTCTTCGAACGGGCCGCCGATGGTGCTCCCGCCGCCGGCGGTGTCTTCGAGGCAGGACACGGTCTGGTAGCCTCGGGTGCGATTGAAGAGCTCGCGGTATGCGTCGGCGATGCGTGCGATGCCGGCGTCGAGGGTGTGCCCGACGAACGAGCCGGGATGATGAACGAGGTAACGGATGCCAAGGGTCTCGCAGCGCTCGATTTCGTCGGTCATGAGATCGATGCTCTTGCGCCAGAGCTCGTCCTGGTGCGTGGCGAGGTTGATGAGGTAGGAGGCGTGGCTGACCATGCGGTCGCCCCAGCCGAGGGTCGCGACGCGGGCGTTCCAGTCGCTGACCATGGCGGGGTCGAGGGGCTTGGCGGCCCATTGCTGCTGGTTCTTGGTGAAGACCTGCACCGTGTCAAAGCAGAGGCGCTGGGCCTCGTCGAGCGCGGTCGTCATAGAGCCGGCGATGGAGAGATGAGAGCCAAACATGAGGGGGAGGGTATCAGAAGAAAGGATGGAAGGCACTCACCACGGAGGAACACGGGGAGCGCGGAGGAAAGCGAGGACAGAAGCCAAGGGATCAGGGCGAGTGATTCTGAGGCCAGGCCATGACCTGCTTCGGTGCAATCAGGGCTTCATACGCGATGTGGACGTCAGGCCGACGAGCAAGGAAGGTGTCGCGATCCAATTGCCATGTGGATTGGGCGTCGGACTCGTCGTATGGGTGAGCATCGATGGCGCAAAGGAAACGGGCGGCGCGAGCGGACGGCAACTGCCCAATCGTGAGCCAAGCCACAGTCGGCATCCCCGAATGGACGAGATCGGCGGTGAATTCGTCGGCGTCGCACACGCAACCACCGGGCACCTTTCCTGATGCGATCATTGCGACGCTCAGCCGCACGGCATCCGGGTCTTCAATCCGAATCAGATACCGGAGTTCCTCGTTGCTTTCCCAGATGACCTTCGCGAAGCTCTCGACTTCCGCCGGCGTTGGGTCGCGATCGAGCGGATAGCGAGAGAGGGCGGGCAGGAATGATCGATCGATTGAAGCGCGTTCGCCCCGCTTGCCCGTGCTTGCGAGCAAAGCACAGATCGAGGCCAAGAAGAAGACCAGGGATGCGGGAGTTGGCGGCTTCATGCTTCGTTCATCGTCGCAAGCTCGGTTCGCCCTGCAATCCCGAGGGTCTGTCACCGGTCATACGCTTGGGCCATGCAGACGCTCAACGGACGGATCGCGATCGTGACGGGTGCCTCGGCGGGGATCGGCGCGGCGGTAGCCCGTGATCTTGCGGCGCAGGGCGCGGCGGTGGTGTTGAATGCCAGGCGCGAAGGGCCGCTGAAGGAGCTTGCGGCGACGCTGCCCGCGGGCAAGTCCGCGGTCGTCGCGGGCGATGCGAGCGACGATCGCGTGATCGGCGCGATGCTGGATGCGGCACGAGACCGCTTCGGCCAAGGGACGCGCGAGGCTGACCTGGTCGTCATCAACGCGGGGCGCGGGCTCAACGGCTCGGTGATGACGTCGGACACGGCGCAGTGGGAAGAGATGATCCGCACCAACCTCCTTGGCGCGGCGAAACTGATCCGCCAGGCCGGGCTGCGGATGCTCAAGTCGAGCGAGGGCAAAGCGGGCGCGGACCTGGTGCGCTCGGCGCGGGACATGGTGGTGCTGGGATCGACGGTCGGGCGGAATGTCTCGCCGTTCTCGTCGATGTACGGCTCGACGAAGTTCGGCGTGCACGGGCTGGTCGAGGGCGCGCGGCGGGAGCTTGGGCCGAAGGGAATCCGGGTGACGCTGATCGCGCCGGGGTTCGTGAAGAGCGAGTTCCAGGGCGTGGCGGGGTATGACCCGGCGTGGGTGCAGCAGACGTTCGATCGGATCGGGCCGGTGCTTGTGCCGGAGGATGTGGCGCGGGTGGTGACGTTTGTCGCATCGCAGCCGGGGCAGGTGCACGTGAACGACGTGATGCTGCGGCCGACGCGGCAGGACTATCCGTAAGAGCGGGAGTGGGAAATCGGGAACGGGGAGTGGTGGAAGAGGATCACGGACCTGAAGACAGGTCCGAGACACGACCGAGGTGCCATAACCCAGGGGTACGGGAATCAAGGCGTCGGCAGGATCGAATGGGCGGAGTAATCGGACGATCCCGGGGGCGGTGAGGGGCGTAGGGGGGGTTGCCCCCGTCGGTTTGTGGCGCCGCGGACGGGTCGGGCCGCTCTGAATTGGCCGGGCGCGGAGAGCGCCCGCCCCGCCGGAGTTTTTGGTTGCCGGGGGCGGAACGGAGACATGCTGCCATGTGCGGAATCGTCGCTTACGTCGGGAACAAGCAGTGCCAGGACCTCATGCTCGAGGGACTCAAGCGGCTGGAGTATCGCGGGTACGACTCCGCGGGCATCGCGACGATGCACAACGGGAAGATCACCGTCGTCAAGACGATCGGGCGCGTCGCGAACCTCGAGGACAAGCTGGAGACCGTCGGCGGCGTGCGCGGCACGATCGGCATGTGCCACACACGCTGGGCGACACACGGCGGCGTGACCGACCCCAACGCGCACCCGCACACCGATGATCGCGCGGGCATCTGCCTCATCCACAACGGCATCATCGAGAACTACGCGTCGCTCAAGACCTACCTGCAGGAGAAGGGACACGTCTTCAAGAGCCAGACCGACACGGAAGTGCTGGCGATGCTGATCGGCGAGCTGTACGACGGCGATCTTGAGGCCGCGGTGCAGGCCGCCCTGCGCGAAGTGACGGGGGCGTACGGCATCGTGGTGATGTGCGAGAAGGAGCCGGAGACGCTTGTTGCGGCGCGGAAGGGGTCGCCCCTGATGGTGGGCGTGGGCAACGGCGAGTTCGTGATCGCGTCGGACGGCTCGGCGATCATCGCGCACACGTCGCACGCGTTCTCGCTCGAGGATTACCAGGTCGTGAAGGTCACCCCCAAGGGCTTCCGCACTTCGACGATCCACAACGTGCCCGTGACTCCCAAGGTGCAGCAGCTCGAGATCGACCTTGAGCAGATCGAGCTGGGCTCGTTCTCGCACTTCATGCAGAAGGAGATCTTTGAGCAGCCCAAAGCGCTGCGCAACACGCTGCGCGGGCGAACGGACATTCGCGAGGGCAAGATCGTCTTGGGCGGCGTGGGCAGCTTCGCCAAACAGCTCACGATGGCCAAACGGATCGTGCTGACGGGGCAGGGCACGGCGCTGCACGCGGCGACGATCGGCGAGTACCTGATCGAGGATCTGGCCCGCATCTACTCGGTCGCGGAGTACGGGAGCGAGTTCCGCTATCGCAACCCGATCATCGAAGAGAACACGGTGGTCGTGGCGGTGAGCCAGTCCGGCGAGACGGCGGACACGCTCGCGGCGCTGATCGAGGCCAAGGAACGCGGGGCGCTGGCGCTCGGCGTCGTGAACGTGGTGGGTTCGTCGATTGCGCGCGAGACCGACGCGGGTGTGTACTTGCGCGTGGGCCCCGAGATCGGCGTGGCGTCGACCAAGGCGTTCACGGGGCAGGTCGCGGTCTTGACGCTGGTGGCGCTGTACCTGGCGCGCCGGCGCCACATGTCGGCGGACCAGTGCGCGGACATGATCCGCGAGCTCGAGCAGGTGCCCGAAAAGATGGAGCGGATCCTGGAGCACGACGCGAGGATCCGAAAGGTGACGGAGAAGTACATCGATCGGGACAACTGGCTGTTCCTGGGGCGCGGGTACAACTATCCGACGGCGCTCGAGGGCGCTCTGAAGCTCAAGGAAATCTCGTACATCCATGCCGAGGGGATGCCCGCGGCGGAGATGAAGCACGGGCCCATCGCGCTCATCAACGATGGGATGCCCGCGGTGTTCATCGCCAACCGCGGGCGTCAGTACGAGAAGGTGATCTCGAACATCCAGGAAGTGAAGAGCCGCGGCGGTCGGATCATCGCGGTCGCCACCGAGGGCGACGAGCACATCAAGACGCTGGCGGACGACGTGTTCTATGTGCCGGACGTGCCGGAGTGTTTGTCGCCGATGCTGACGGTTGTGCCGCTGCAGTTGATGGCGTATCACGCGGCGGTGCTGCGTGGCCATGACGTGGACAAGCCGCGGAACCTGGCCAAGAGCGTGACGGTGGAGTAAGCGGCGACGGAGCACCGTTTTGGACGGCGGGTGCCACCACGAAACGCCGAGTGCTTGTCACACACTCGTAACGCTTGCTGGCGCTTTTTCTTGACGACCGGGAACTCGCGGCTATGCTGTGCGTCCAATCGGCGAGGATTCGCTGATTGAGCGTTTTGTCGTCTATTCATGGGAGTTTCGCCGTGTTCGTGCACCTCAGTATTGATAAGCGCCTGCCGCACCGCGAACAGAATCGCGGGACGTGGCTGCGTCGGCACGACGGCTGAGACTCGCTTCTCACAATTCGTGCCGGCCTCGGCCTGCGACCTGCACGGCGATGGTTTATCGCGCCGCCGAAGTCGTCGGGCTTCCCATCGCATCCCCGTGCGTGGTTGAACGCGTTCGCGGGGATCGCTCAACGTCGCCCGGGTTGTGCCGTCGCGGAACGGCACGTGGTGCAACCGCGCCCGTGAAACGTGATGATCACGCCCGGTCCCTTCTGGAGGCTCGCCCGATCGCTCGCGACGTGGCGAGAGCGTTCTTCGATCGAGTATTCCCTCATGCCCGGGGAGATGGTCTTCCCGCGCAGGTCATGGTGATGTATGGAGAATGAGAATTCGCATGTGAAGTTGTTCGACGAGATCCCGGGGCGGGTGACGGCCGCGATGGGGTTCCTCTGCCACTGCAAGCAGATCACGGACCCCTGCTGCCCCGACTCGGCGGTGCAGAACGCGCGGGCGCTGACTCCCTCGGAGCAAGCGACCGCGGACGCGGCGCTGGGGCTGCTGCGGTCGTACTTCCTCGGTGAGGCGGACATGGGCGGGCCTCCGGTCCTCCAGCCGCTCGGCGAGCAGCGCGACGAACCCAAGGCCAAGCCGGACGAGACCTCGGGCGGCGAGGAGCCGAAGCCGACGCTCTCGTCGCGGATGGTGAAGTGGTTCGCTCGCTGGCCCTGGATTCGTCGGTGATGCGTGCGGCGCGAGAGCGCCGTGCGCGTTTTCGCTCCACTGAGGAGCAGCGAAGTCGTTGTGCCGATATCGCTGGCGCGGGCGGTTGGCCACCCCAATCAGACACGTGAAGAATCGCGCGCCTGAGCACAGGCCCGACGCACGCGCCGTCATTCCATCAATCGCCATTCGAGGATGCCGCCGGAGATGCCTTCCTGGAGCTGCACTTCGATGCGAAGTCCGGTGGTACGGACGGGCGTGAAGGTGGTTCGGTTGTACTTGTCCTTGTCGATCGCGTACCCGGAGGGATTGCTGACCTCTCGCCACTCGGTTCCGGCGTTCCAAAGGAGCTTCCAGGACGCGGGAAGTGCGCAGCCGCCGCCGTGCTCCTTGTCGCTGAACCAGTAGACCTCAACGCCGGAGATCTTGCGCGGCGTCTTGAAATCGTACTGGACCCATTCCTTGGTGCCGTTGTGGGGCCACCAGACGAAGTGGGTCTGCCCGCGGCCGAGCGAGCTTTCGGGTTCCTCGCCGTCGTAGAGAGCCATGGGTGTCGCGTGGCCAGGGCAGAAAGATGCAGTCGCTGTGATCTCGGGGTCAGGCATGCGCTCGGCAAAGCCGCGGTGCTCGGGAATCCAGACGATCATCGGTCCGGGCTCGCGGTTGTCCCACGCGTAATACGGGATCGCGGTGAACGGAACGGCAAGCGCGGAATCGGCGGTGCGATAGAGCTCGCCGATCCAGGCGGAGTCGTCACGGACCTCGGCGGTGCCCTTCAGGACTGTGACGCCGCCGAGCAGTTCGGGAACGAACTCGGACTCGATGGGCGAAGCGCGGGTGACGGCCATGGAGCGGACGTTTGGCCCGTTGTCGGCACCTTCGATGCAGTAGACGAGCGGGCCGCGCTGGAGCGCGAGGCGACCGCGGTTCATCTTCACTTCGGGGTTTGCCTGGATGCGTTCGACCTGGAGCGGCATCTGGAACATGACCTTGTCGCCGGCCTTCCACTCTCGTTTGATGACGGCGTACCCGCGCTGCACGCGGTATTGGGCGGGCTGGCCGTTGACGTTGATCGATTCTCCGCGTGACCATCCGGGGAGGCGGAGGCGCAGCTCAAAGGTGACGGGCTTCTCAGGATCAATCTTGAACTCGGCGTCGCCCTCCCATGGATACTTGGTTTCCTGCGTGATTTTCACGGGGATGTCGGCGAGCTTCAGGCTGGCGGTGCTGCCGACGTAGAGATTGACGAGAAGGGCGGCGTTGTTGGATGAATCAGAGCCGGTGGCGTAGACCATGCCACCGAGCTGGCCGACGAGGCGCAGGACGTTGGGCGGGCAGCAGGCGCAGCCGAACCAGGGCTGGCGGTGATGCTTGCCGCGACTGGCGAGGGGGTTGACGTAGAAGAATGAGTCGCCCTTGAGCGAGACGCCGGAGATGACGCCGTTGTAGAGCCCGCGCTCCATGACGTCGACGAAGCGAGCGTCGGCGAACATGAGGTTCATGCGGTGATTCCAGAGCACCAGCCCGATGGTGGCGCATGTTTCGGCGTAGGCCTGGTCGTTGGGGAGGTCATAGGGGATGGTGAAGCCCTCGTTGCCGCCGCTGGAGCCGACCCCGCCGGTGACGTACATGTTCTTGAAGACGAGGTCGCCCCAGAGAGACTGGAGTGGGGCGACGAGCGAGCGGTCGCTGGTGGCCATGGCGATGTCGGTTGCGCCGCTGTAGAGGTACATGGCGCGGACGGCGTGGCCCACGACCGCGTTCTGCTCGCGAAGGGGCTTGTGGTCCTGGGCGTATTCGCCGAAGAGATCGCGTCCGTTGGCGACGCCGCGTTCGTCGATGAAGAACTTGGAGAGCTTGAGGTAGCGTTCCTCTCCGGTTTCCTTCCAGAGCTTGACGAGCGCGAGCTCGATCTCCGGGTGGCCGCAGACGTTGCGGGTCTTTCCCTCGCCGAAGGTCTTGTCGAGAAGGTCGGCGAACCTTGTGGCGACGTCGAGAAGCGTGGTCTTTCCGGTGGCCTGGTGGTGAGCGACGGCGGCCTCAAAGAGGTGCCCGGCGCAGTAGAGTTCGTGCATGTCCTTGAGGTTTGACCAGTGTTTGGTGGGCTCTTGCAGCGTGTAGTAGGCGTTGAGATAGCCGTCGGGCTGCTGGGCCGCGGCGATGGTTGCGATGAGTTCATCGAGCTTGGCGTCGACCTTGGCGCGGAAGGCGGGATCGTCGCTGGTCATCATGGCGAAGGCGGCGCCCTCGATCATCTTGTAGACGTCGGAATCGTTGAAGAAGTAGCCCTCGTACTTGCCCTGGAGCTTGCCCGATGCGCGGTTGAAGTTATCGATGCGCCCGGTGTCGGCGCACTGCTTGATGTTGGCGTTGAGCGTTGCTTCGGCGTTGATCTTCTGCTTGGGCGCCCAGAACTCATCGGTGATGCGGACGTTTCGCGCGGGGACGGGTGTGAGCGTGCCGGGCATCTGCTTGGCGATCGACTTCTCCGCGTTCCTCTCGCCTGCCTTGGCCGCTGGCGCCGTCGCGGGCGGGGCGACGGGCGGGCTCTGGGCCTGCGCGAGAGACCCGGCGGCCATTGCGATCGCGGCGACGAACGCGGGGACGGAGGCTGCGAGCGAACAGGAGAACCGCGGATGGGCGAATGAAAGCAGCGACATGGTCAGGCTCCCGGCTGGCGCGAGCACGCGCCGACACAGAGCATACCGCGCTCGGCTTGGGTAACGCCAAGGAGGTCGAGTTGTAGAAAACGGCGGGCGGCGGCGTGGCGGCGCTCCGTGGTTGCGGGCTAGCGGCGTGGCGAGGTCAGTGCTTGAAATCCGGACGTTTCCGTGGATGCGAGCGATCCGTCGGACGCGCGGGCTTCCAATCTCGCCTCGCAGTCGGGGAAGCGGGCCATGATCTCCTCGAAACGTTCGATGCCCGCGACGCAGAGGGCGGTGTCGAGCGCATCGGCGGTCGTCGCGTTGCGTGAGACGACCGTGGCGGCGGCGCGATTGGTCAGTCCAAGGCCGGTGCGCGGATCGACGATGTGCGAGTAGCGGGTTCCGTCGATCTCGATGAACTGCTCGGTGTCACCGGCGGTGGATACAGACTGGTTGCTCAGCAAGAGCGTGAACGCCCGATCGGGCGGAGATTGATCCGGCGTGCTTCCGTCGCGCGAGACCGCGATGCGCCAGCCGCGCTGGCCCGGCGGCGGAAGCGAGCAGGAGATGTCTCCGGCGATGGCGATCATGGCGTGCCCGATGCCGCGGGCGCGGAGAGTCTCGATGGCGCGTTGGGCGGCGAATCCCTTCACGAACGCGCCGGGGTCGAGCTTCATGCCGGGCTTGCGGAGCGCGAGCGTCGGTTGATTCGGAAGGCCGGCGAGCTCGATGTCGCGCCAGCCGACGCGATCGACGGCGGAGGAGATCGCAGCGGGATCGGGTAGGCGGTGCTGCTTGCGGGCGGCGCGCCAGAGTTGAACCACCGGGCCGACGGAGGGGTCGAACGCGCCGTCCGTCCGCTCGGCGACGACGAGGGAGCCGCGGAGCACTTCGGCAAACGAGGGATCGATCTCGGTGATCCCCAGCCCGAAGCTCTGGCCGGCGCGACTGTTGACGAGGGAGAGTTGGCTGTCGGGTCGATAATCGCTGAGAATCTGGTCGAGGCGAGAGATTTCGACAAAGGTCGCGGCGACGGAATCGCGGGCCGAATGCTCGTCGCTCGCGTACACTACCGCGTTGATGCGCACGCCCATGGCAAGGTGGGAGAACTCGTGGCGAGTCAGGGCTTGGTTCGGCGGCGAGCAGCCGGAAAGCAGGGCCAGGGCCGCGAGTGACGGCACCAAACGGCGTGCAACCGGGCGGGCGATCGGGGCGTAGAACCCGGTGCCTCGGACGAGCGAACGAAGGCGGAAACCCCGCGGGAACAGGTGAGCGAGGATCAGTGTGAGCATGAAGACGAGCCAACGCCGAATCATGAGCATCTCCGCGTATCTGTCCGTCGTCGGCACGAGCGTAGCGGGCGTGGGCGTGCGGGCGGGCGAGCCGCCGGTGATCCCGCCGGACCTGATGCCGACCGCGCCGAGCGAGAAGGCGTCAAGCGTCGCGGTCAAGAGCGACGCGCCAAAGCTGGAGCCGTACACCGAGACAATTTCGGGCACGGTGTTGACGATCGACATGGCGCCGATCCCGCCGGGCACCATCACGATGACCGATCCGGCCGATCCGACCAAGACGGTGACCAAGGAGATCGGCTCGCTGTACTTCAGCACGGTCGAGATCAGCTGGGACCACTACAACGCGTTTCTCTTCGGTCTCGACAAGCCCGAGGGCGCGGTGGGAACGACGGCGGCGGACGCGGTAACGAAGCCCACGAAACCCTATGTCTCGGCCGACCGGGGATTCGGCACGACGGGATATCCCGTGATCTCCACGTCGTATCGCGGCGCGGAGAACTTCGCGGCGTGGCTGGCGGCCAAGACGGGGAAGAAGTATCGCCTGCCGACGGAGGCGGAGTGGGAATACGCCTGCCGCGCCGGCGCGAATACGAAGTACCCCTCGGGCGATGACGCCGCATCACTCGATGCGGTCGCGTGGTTCGCCGACAACGCCGAGGCCAAGACGCACCTCCTGGGCAGCAAGGAAGCGAACGCCTGGGGCCTCTACGACATGATGGGCAACGCGGGCGAGTGGGCCAAGGGGCTCGACAACAAGTGGGTCATCAAGGGCGGCTCGTTCGTTGCGGATGCCAATGCGATGCGCCCAGAGGCACGACTGGTCAATACCGGCGCGCTGAATGCGAGCGATCCCAACATCCCCAAGAGCAAGTGGTGGCTGACCGAGGGCGGGTTTGTGGGGTTCCGCGTCGTTTGCGAACCGGACGCCAACGCCAAGCCCGCGGGGAAGTAGGCTCACCTCGGGCCTGAATCCGCCGGCGAATTGTTCGAGTTTTCAAGCGTCGGCGCCGGATCACGATGGACATTCATGAGATTCCGGCAGTTGGCAGCGGCGATCCGGCGCTGTACGCTGTCGCATCGCCCGAGCGTGCCGCCCGGGCGTGGAGGCTACTTTCATGAACGAGCAGAATCACCCCGAATCGTCCGGCCTGTCGCGCCGGGACTTTGTCCGCGTCTCCGCCGTCGCCGCCGCGGTTCCGGTGCTGTCGAACGGGTTGGCTTCGCCCTTGGTCCACGCCGCCGGGTCGGACACGATGAAGATCGGGTTGATCGGTTGCGGGGGTCGCGGCACTGGGGCGGCGACGCAGGCGCTGGCCGCGGACAAGGGGCTGGTGCTGTGGTCGATGGGCGACGTGTTCAAGGATCGCCTCGACTCGGCGCACAAGAACATCACCGACTGGATCGGCGATCCCGAGCAACATCCCAAGGGGCGCGCCGTTTCGAAGGAGCAGCTCAGCGTCGCCGACGATCGCAGGTTCACCGGGTTTGATTCCTACCTGAAGGTGATCGACAGCGGCGTGGACGCGGTGCTGCTCACGAGCTATCCCTGCTTCCGCCCTGAGCACCTGCGTGCGGCGATCAAGGCGGGCAAGCATGTGTTCGCGGAGAAGCCGATCGCGGTCGACGCGCCCGGCTATCGCGCGTTCTGTGCCGCGGGCGAGGAGGCCAAGGCCAAGAACCTCGCGGTGCTGATCGGCTTCTGCTGGCGTCACCACCCGGGCATGAAACAGGCGTTCGACAAGATCCTGTCGGGCTCGATCGGCGAGGTGAACAGCGCGTACACGACCTACCTCACGGGCACGCTGGGCAAGCGCGCGCGCCAGCCGGAATGGAGCGACGTTGAGTTCCAGATGCGCAACTGGTGGCACTTCACGTGGATCTCGGGCGACCACATCGTGGAGCAGGCGGTCCACAGCGTCGACCGCCTCGCCTGGGCGATGGGCGACGTGATGCCCAAGAAGATTTCGTGCCTGGGCGGAAGGGCCGCCCGCAACGGCCCGGAGCACGGCAACGTCTACGACCACTTCGCGGCAATCTATGAATACGCCGACGGAAGGCGCGCCTACCACGCCTGCCGCCAGATCGAGAACTGCAGCAACGACAACACCGACTATGTCTACGGGACCAAGGGCCAGGCGATCGTGGAGGGCTGGGCCCCCACGCTCAAGGCCAGCGACTACAGCGGCAAGGAGCTGTGGAGCGTGAAAGGCTCGGGCGCCGACGTGGCGGCTATGTACCAGAACGAGCACGACGAGCTCTGGGCCTCCATCCGCGCGGGCAAGCCCATCAACGACGCGCAGCGCAGCGCCAATAGCTGCATGCTCGCGATCGCGGCCCGAATGGCGGCCTACACCGGCAAGACCATCACATGGGACGAGGCCGTCAACTCCAAGGAAGAGCTCGTGCCCGCGAAAATGGAGTTCGGCCCGATGGAGACGCCCGCGGTGGCGATCACCGGCAAGACGAAGATGATGTGAACGGAGGCACACTCGCCGCGAGCCGTCGGTTGATGGTTCGCGGCGAGCCACCGCGTACCATATCACGAGTGGAAGATTATCCAGCCACGACCCAAGCCCGGCATTGCCGGGCTTTTTCGTTGTAGGGGCGGGCGGCACGTCCTCGCCCACCGCCGTCGACCCTCGAACGCAAGTGGCTGATGGGCGACCGAGTCGCCCCTCTCCACGCCGTGCTTTTCGCGTATTCTCTGGCATGCGCGCCATCGTCGTCTCCAAGCCGGCTTCGCCCGTTTCTCCGACCGTCTCGCTCGTGCCCGACTGGCCCGACCCGGCGCCGCCAGCGCCCGGCGAGTGCCTCGTGCGGACGCTCGCCTCGGCGTTCAATCAGATGGACCTGTGGGTGGGACGCGGCGTGCCCGGGCTCAAGCTCGCGTATCCGCGGGTGTCGGGCTGCGACGCGTGCGGCGTGGTCGAAGCGGTCGGCGTGGGCGTGGACCCCGCGTGGATCGGCACGCGCGTGATCGTGAACGCCGCGCTGCGCGCGCCGGAGCGGCAGCACCCGAGCGATCCGCCCAGTTCGACGCTCTCGCCCAATTACGAGCTGATCGGCGAGCATCATTTCGGCATGCACGCGGAGAAGTTCGTTGCGCCCGCGGCGAATCTCGCGACGGTTGAATCGACGCAGGACCCCGTGCCCGGCGCGGCGTTCGGATTGTGCGCCCTCACCGCCTACTCGATGATCGTCACCAAGGGCCAGCTTCGCCCCGGGCAATCCGTGCTGATCACGGGCATCGGCGGCGGCGTGGCGACGGCGGCGCTGGCCATCGCCAAGCACTACGCGTGCCGGGTCGCGGTCACAAGCCGCCACCAATGGAAGCTCGACCGAGCAAAGCAACTCGGGGCCGACTGCCTCATCCAGGACACCGGGGCCGATTGGTCGTCGCAGGTGCGTGCTTGGACGAACAAGCGCGGCGTGGACATGGCGATCGATTCCTCGGGCAAGGCGACGCACCTTTCGTGCGTCAAGTCGCTCGCACGCGGCGGCGCCTATGTCACGCCGGGCTGCACCAGCGGCCCGGATGCGACGACCGATCTCGCCCGCGTTTTCTGGAACCAGCTGCGTGTGATGGGCTCCACGATGGGTTCGAACGACGAGTTCCGCGAGGTCGCGGCACTGTTCCGCGCCGGCAAGCTCGCGCCGGTGGTCGATCAGGTCTTTGCGCCCGAGCAATGCCGCGATGCATACGCGAGGCTCGAAGCAGCGGAGCAATTCGGCAAGGTCGTGATCCGCTGGAGTTGAGCGCGACAGGCGACCTCAAGATGCCCGGCGCATCGCCGCCCGTCGCAGAACGATCCACGAGCTCCGCGGCGAGAATCCGGGCGCGTCGCGGTACTCCGGGCCGCGTTCGGTCGAACGCACGTTCGTGAGATGCACGAACGTGCCGAAGCGGGCGTACTGCTTGCTGATCCAGTAGGCCGCATCGCCGCAGGCCATCGCGTTGTAGCGGCGGAAGAGCATCGCGACCAGCGGCGGCGAGAGTTCCTCGAACTCGTCCACGACGGCGACGGCCGCGCGAGCGCCGAAGCCGCCCGAGCGGGCCTTGAAGTACACGACATCACCCGGCGCAACGCGTCCGAACGGCGTGCTTCGATTCCGCGTGAGCCGAACCTCCACGCGTTTGCGCCCCGCGAGGATCAGCGCGAGATACTCGGGGTGAATGATGGCGACGTGACGCACCAACGGAGTATCGGCGCGTCGAACGCGACATTTCGCACGGGAGATGCGACACGAATGAAATTCCACCGGAGTCGGGGATGGCTGCGGGGTGGGTTGTCGGCGTCACTGGCCGCGTGAGCGATCCGCCACGAAGCGATCGCGGTCTCCGGGCGAAACGACCTTGGCCCGAGGGTCGCCGAGGCGCGTAAGCACCTGCGTGGAACTCTGGCCGTCGAGCATCGGGACGCGGAGAAGCCGCCCACCGTAGCTCTGGACGAACTTCGCGCCGGGGATCTGATCGGGCGCGTATTCGCCGCCCTTCACGAGCACGTCGGGCTTGACCTGCGTGATACTCTCGCTCGGCGTGTCCTCTTCGAACACGATCACGGCGTCGACGCTCGCGAGCCCCGACAGCACCGTCACGCGGTCCGCGGCGCAATTCACGGGGCGATTCTCGCCTTTGAACTGCCTGATCTTCTCGTCGGTGTTGGTCGCGACGATCAAATAATCGCCCTCTTTCTTGGCTTGGTCGAGCAGCCAGACATGCCCCGCGTGAAGCACGTCAAAGCAGCCGTTGGTGAAAACGACCTTTCCGCCGCGTCGTTTGACCTCCGCGACCTCGACCAGAAGCTCGCGCATCGTGCGGAGCTTTCCGCCGCCGGCCCGTGCGATCGAGAGCAGAGACAGATGCACCTTTTCCAACGGGATGGGCTGCACACCGAAGACCTCGACCTCGAGCCCCGCGGCCGCGTTGGCGAACCGCACCGCGTCGGCCCAGTCGATCGCGTTGGCGCGGGCCGCCGCCAGCCCGGCGAGGAACATGTCGCCCGCGCCCGTCACGTCGTAGACCTGCCTTGCGATGGTGGGAACGCTGAGCGGCTCGCCCCCCCGCTCTTGCAGCATCGCGCCGTCACGATCGAGCGTCAGCACGACCGCGTCGAGCTCGCACTCCTGGAGCAGTTTTTCCGCCAGTTCACGATTGTGCTCGTTGCTTGCTTCGCCGTGCGTGCGCAGGCCGGTCGCCGTCTCGGCCTCGGTTCGGTTGGGCGTGATCGCCGCGGCGCCGCGATACTTGGAGAAGTCACCGAGCCGCGCGGGATCGACGAACACCGGCTTGCCCGCGCGCCGGGCGGCACGGATCACGCCCTGGCAGAGCTCGGGAGTGCACACGCCCTTGCCATAATCCTCGATGCACACCACGTCGACGCTCGGGAGCGTCCTCTCGAATTGCGCGAGAAGTTCAGCGACGACTTCGAGCGAGAGCGGCTCGCGTGATTCGTAATCGACGCGGAACATCTTCTGTGGGTGGCGGGCCTGCGCCTTGCCGATCAGGTTCTGCTTCACGGTGGTCGGGCGAGAGGCGTCAACCACCAGCCCGGCCACATCGACGCCCTCTGATGACAGCGAATCGCGGAGCGATCGGGCCGCGTCGTCATTGCCCGTCACGCCCATTGCGAGAACCTTGCCCTTGAGCGCGACGAGATCGAGGCAGACGTTTGCCGAGCCGCCCGGACGATCCTCGCGCGACGACACATGCAGGATCGGCACGGGCGCGTCGGCGCTCAATCGCTCGGCGTCGCCGTACACGAGCTGATCGAGCATGAAATCACCGACGACCAACGCCGTGAAAGGCTTCCAGCGGGCGACATGCTCAAGCAGCGAGTCCATGCGGCGGGGATTCTCCGGATCGGCGTGATCGCCGGCTCATTTTAGCGTGCGGAGCGCGTCGACGCGCGAGCGCCGCAACACCCTCAGGCTTCGTTCGATTCGCCGGCGATTTCGGGCGTCAGCGGGCGGGCGGCCTGCGCGATCGCCGCCGCCAGTTCTCCCCCACCACGCACAAACTGCATCCCAAGCCGGGGCACCGCGAGCGCGCAAGGCCAAGTCTCCGCCGGCACCTTCGAGAGCTTGCTCCAGTCCTTCTCCGTCACGACGATCACGTCGGACTTCTCCGCGGCCTTGGCGATGCGGGCCACGCTCGCCACGTTGAAAGGGTCGTGATCGCGGAGCACGATGCTCGCGGCCAGGTCCGTCCCGACAGCCTCGCGAGTCTGTGCAATGAAAGCCTCGGGGTTTCCGATCGCGCACGCGGCCACCACCCGCTTGGAGCGCAGCCAGTCCACCGCCCGCACCTGCACGTCGTGCCCGTGATGCACGCGAAGGTCCAGCCACTCGTGGCGGGCGCTCGCGAGCAGCGCGTTCGGCGCGACTTCCCGCACACGGCGAAGCATGTCGTCGACCATGCGGGCCGCCACTCGCTCCGCGTGGGTCACGACCACGGCCCGGGCCCGCGCCAGCGACGACACGGGCTCGCGCAGCCATCCCGCGGGCAGCAGGCGGTCGAGGAACACCGATCGAGTGGCGTCGAGCAGCACGATGTCGAGCTGGCGCGCCAGGCGGCGGTGCTGAAAGCCGTCGTCGAGCACAATGGTGTCGACGCTCTCACCTTCGCTGGTCGCAAAGAGTTCGATCAATCCCTCGACGCGATCGGGACGCGCGACAATCGGAACGCCCGCGCGAACCCGTCGATAGAGCGCCGCTTCGTCCGAGCCATCCGGTCCCGCGCGGTAGCCGCGCATTGCCACGCAGGGCTTTCTTCCGGCGTCGCGCAGCACGCCGAGCGTGTGGACGACCATCGGCGTCTTGCCCGTGCCGCCGACCGAGAGATTGCCCACGCTGATGACGGGGCGGTCGAGGTGGACCACGCCGCGTCCGGCGTCAAAGGATGCGCTGCGAGACGCAACGGCCTTTCCATAAATCGCCGCGGCCAAGGCCCCGAGCGGCGCGAGCACGCCGCGACCCAGCACGCCCGGCGGCGGGATGCCCTGCGAAAGCGCGCTCGATGCTGCCGCCGATTCAGTTCCGATCGCTCGCGCCCTCAGCGCCGGCGGGCGGCGAATCGATCGCCGCCCCCGCGCGGACCACACGCCGCGACAGGTTCTCATAGAACCCGCGCCGGATCTCGCGCTGCTCGGCCCGGTGCAGCCGGAGCGTATTGAGAATATCCATGCACGCGAGCATCAGCACGATCGTCACCAGCCCCAACACCGCCATCCACGACAACGCGAACGCACGCGGGGCGGCCGGGGATGCGATGCAAAAGGCGTACACCGCCACGGGGATCGTCGCGAGCATGATCCAGCCATTGACGCGCCGGATTCGCCGGCGGCTCTCGGGCATCTCGACGCGCGAGAGCAGCGCGACGTGCGCCGCCACGAGCACGAGCGTCACCACGCCCAGCGGCACGCCGATCCACGCATTCAGGATGGGCCCCGAGGCGAGCGTCATCATGCCGCCGACTCCGCGGCGGAGAGACGCGCGAGGCGTTTCTTCAGCGGCGCGACCGGCAACCCCATGATGGTGTCGGCCCGCCCGACATACTCGATCGGCCAGCCGCCCGCGATCCGCTCGCTGAGGTTGTACGCGCCCGCCTTGCCCGCCCACTGGCCGCTGGCGATGTACTCTCGCACCATGTCATCGGAAAGATCACCAACACTCACGCTCGCGCGATCAACGAACAGATCGCGCCTGCCCGTGCGCGGCTCGAGCACTGCGACACCCGTTACAACCTCGTGCCGCCCACGCGACAGCCGGCGCACGATCCGCTCGGCCTCCGCGGCGTCGGCGGGTGTGCCGATCAGCTCGCCGTCTTTCACGCACGCGGTGTCCGCGCCGATCACGACGTCGGCGTCCCGCTTGATCGATTCCATTCCCGCGCGGGCTTTGAGGTACGCCAGCGCCGCCACCCACTGCGCGGGCGAGACACGCCCCGGCTCAAGCTCGGAATCTTCGATTCCCGGATGACCGAAGCGGTGCGGCAGCCCGGCCTCGTTCAACAGCGCGCGCCGGCGCGGCGACCGGCTGGCCAAAAAGACCTCGCCCACGCCTTCGAATCCGGCCCCATTCCCGGTCTTGGTTTCGTTCTCACGCACGCCCACAGTCTACCTCTTTTTGCCAGGAACCCAACCCCAGATACCGCCGAGGCTTACAACTTTGCTCTCCCACCCCTCCCGAAGCGCAAAGACCGCCCTCCATGCCCTCAGGCGAACCCTCCGGCACGCCTCCTACGGTCCCCCCATGCGTTCCCACCTGCTCCAGACGGACATTTGCTGGCACGATCGGCAGAGAAACTTCGACCGGGTCCGGGCCTTGCTCGCCCCCGTGAACGTGGCGGCCGGTGACCTCATCCTGCTCCCCGAGATGTTCGACAAGGGCTTCTCGATGGACACCCAGGAGACCGCCGACAAGGACGGCCAGACCCTGTCGTTCCTGACGTCGCTGGCGAGGGATTTCAAGTCTTACGTACTCGGGCCACGCGTCGTTCGCGCCAGCCATTCCGCCAAGGCGTCCAACACGATCTCGATCATCTCGCCCGAGGGCACGCTGATCGACGAGTACCAGAAAATCCACCCGTTCACCGCCGGACACGAGCACGAGGCCTTTGAGGGCGGCTCTCGCGTCGTGACCTTCAACACCACGGACCCGCCGCTCACGATCTGCCCGGTGATCTGCTACGACCTCCGCTTCCCGGAACTGTTCAGGATCGGGCTCTCACGCGGCGCGCAGGTCTTCACGGTCCACGCCAATTGGCTCTCGACCCGCCACGCCCATTGGCGGATCCTGTCGCTCGCCCGCGCGATCGAGAACCAGGCGTATGTCCTGGCAATCAACCGCGTGGGCAGCGACCCCAACGCGACCTACCTCGGCGGCACGATCGCCATCGGTCCGCGCGGCGACGTAATCGGCGAGCTGGGCGACCAGGAAGGCGTTTTGTCGGTCGACATCGACGCGGACGAGGTCCGGCGCTGGCGTGAGAAGTTCCCCGCCGTCCGCGATCGTCGCCTGCTGCTTGGTTGATCGGCGCTCCGGCCTGACGGGCGATTATCCCTGCCCCGCAACCTGATCGACCTCATCGAGCGTCGTAACGCCGTCGGCCACGAGCCTCCAGCCGAACTGCGCCAGCGTCGTGAACAGGCCGCCCTCGATCACCTTTTTCATCGCGGCGATTGTCGGCTCGGTGAGGATCACGTCGCGCAGCTCGTCGGTGAAATCAAGCAGTTCAAAGATGGCCCGGCGCCCACGGAATCCGGTCTTGAGGCATCGCGTACAGCCCGTGGCGGTGTAGATGGACGTCTTGCCCTGCAGGTGCTTGCCAAGCCGCGTCGCCTGCCCGGGCGCGACGCGGATCGGCTGCTTGCAGTGATCGCACAGGTGACGCACCAGTCGCTGCGCGAGCACGAGGTCGAGCGAGTTCGCCACCAGGTACGGCTCGACCTTCAGGTCGAGCAGGCGGAACACGGCGGCGATCGTGTCCTTCGCGTGGACCGTCGAGAAGACCAGGTGCCCGGTCATCGCGGCCTGCATCGCGGTCCGGGCCGTCTCCTCGTCGCGGATTTCTCCCACGAGGATGACGTCGGGGTCCTGACGCAGCACGCTGCGCAACAGGCCGCCGAACGAGTTGCCCTTGTGGTCATCGACCGGAATCTGCGTGACGCCCTCGAGTTGATATTCGACGGGGTCCTCAATCGTGACGACGTTTCGTCCGAGGCGGTCGATCTCACGAACGGCGTTGTACAGCGTCGTCGTTTTGCCGCTTCCCGTCGGGCCGCACACCAGCAGCAGGCCGTGGTCCTGCGAGCACACCCGCTTGATGCGGTCCATCATGTAGCCAACGAGACCGAGATCATTCAGGCTCTGCGGCACGGCCCTGGTATCGAGGATTCGCACCACCAGCTTCTGACCGTAAACGCTGGGTGTGAAGCTGATGCGGAAGTCCACGCGCCGCCCGCCCAGGACGGCCGAAAAGTGCCCCTCCTGCACCGAATCACGCGCCTGGATCTTGATGTGGCACGCGGTCTTGATGAGGCCATAGATCAGCTCGCCCACGCGCACGGGCAAATCAATGATGGCCACCATCTGTCCGTCGACGCGGAGGCGGACATGATGCCGCTCGCCCTTGGGCTCGATGTGGATGTCGGTCGCGCGGGCCTTGGAAGCAAGCTGCAGCAGCAGCCGCACCGCGTTGGGCCCGTCGCTGTTGCCCGCCAGGGCCTGCGAGGGCTGCCCGCCCGCGTCGATGATCTGGATCGACTCCGCGGCCAGCTTCGGCGGCAGCGCGTCGATCATCCCCAGGATTTCCGCGACCCACGCGGCGCTCGCGGACGGCGACGCGTCCTCGTGGTCCGGCGCGGCGTCGTCCGACACCGACTCGGAGAACGACGACCTGGTTGTTCCCGACGGCTCGAGCAAAAACTCGTGCCCGCCCACGCGCAGCACATCGCCGGGGGAGAGCGGCGCGCTGGTGATCTTGATCTCGTTCACCTTCGTGCCGTTGCGCGAGCCCAGATCGCGGACAACGTAGTACCCGCCCGCGGGGTCGTGTTCGATGACGCAATGAAATCGGCTGGCCCGTTCGTCGCGGATTCAGATCGTGTTGTCGGGGTGGCC
>OEIV010000324.1_pt1 | contig 28341 bp, 30 predicted proteins | sample 1539231 | NCBI WGS metagenome assembly OEIV01 (sample SAMN03794762, study PRJEB22550) | activated sludge metagenome | feature: wastewater treatment plant; material: activated sludge; isolation source: Wastewater treatment plant of a petroleum refinery complex | place: Argentina: Buenos Aires ... | reverse complement strand
GAGGGCGGGGGGCTGGCGCTCTCCGGCAGGGTCCAGCAGGACTGGCTGGCGGCGGCCCTTTCCGATCCCTTCTTCGCGCTCTCCCCGCCGAAATCGCTGGACCGCAACCACTTCGCCCGCCTCGCCCTGCCGCCCCTGTCGGAGGCGGACGGCGCGGCCACGCTGGCGGCTTTCACCGTGGCGGCCATTGCCGCCGCCCGCGCCCATTTCCCGGCCGCGCCGCAGGCCTGGATCATCTCTGGCGGGGGCCGCCATAATCAGGCGCTCATGCGGGGTCTGACGCAAAGCCTGCCCGGCGTCATCACGGCGGAACAGGCGGGGCTGAACGGGGATTCGATGGAGGCCGAGGCCTGGGCCTATCCCGCGGTCCGCGCCGCCCGCGGCCTGCCCGTCACCTTCCCCGGCACCACGGGCGTTCCCCACCCGCTCACCGGCGGCGTCATTTCCGTGCCGTGATTACGCCGCGCCTTCCGCCTGCATGCGGCGGTCGAGGTAATGGGCGCACACCTTGGTCAGGTCCTCCACCTTCTCCTGGAAGAAGTGGTTGGCCCCCGGAATGACCTTGTGCTCGATGATGATGCCCTTCTGGGTCTTGAGCTTGGACACCAGCGAATGCACCGCCTCCGGCGCGGTCACCGTGTCCTTCTCGCCGTTCACGAACAGGCCTGAGGCAGGGCAGGGCGCTAGGAAGGAGAAATCATAGTGCTTGGCCAGCGGCGCCACCGAGATGAAACCGGAAATCTCCGGCCGCCGCATCAGAAGCTGCATGGAAATCCACGCCCCGAAGGACACGCCCGCGATCCAGCAGATCTTGGCCTCGCGGTTGAAGCTTTGCAGCCAGTCCAGCGCCGAGGCGGCGTCCGCCAGCTCGCCCGCGCCATTCTCGAACAGGCCCTGCGAGCGCCCGACGCCGCGAAAGTTGAAGCGCAGCACCGAAAAACCCCGGCTCGCATACATTTGATAGAGCGAGTGAACGATGGGATTGTTCATCGTGCCGCCGAAGGTGGGGTGCGGGTGCAGGATCAGGGCAATGGGCGATCCCTGCGGTTTGGCGTGGTGATAGCGCGCCTCGATCCGTCCGGCGGGTCCGTTGAAAATCACTTCTGGCATGGTCGTCTCGGCCTTTCCCGTCCGGGGATATCCGGCAGCGAGATGTTGACTCGCTTACTCGGATTTAGTAAAAACCCTGGAATAATTCAAAAACAGCAAATTCCCCCTTGGGCGAGCGCCCTTTAGCACGCCCGGGGGGGCAAAAAGCAAGCTTTTCGTGCGCAGGAACCGTCCATGAAGATGAGCACCAAGGGCCGTTATGCCGTCATGGCGATGATCGACATCGCCAGCCAGAGCCGTGATGCGCCGGTGTCGCTGGCCGAGATCGCCGGACGCCAGGACATCAGTCAGGAATATCTCGAGCAGCTCTTCGGCAAGCTGCGCCGCGCGGGACTGGTGGACAGCGCCCGCGGCCCCGGCGGCGGCTACAGGCTCGCCCGCCCGGCCAGCGACATTCCGGTGGCCGGGATCATTCTCGCGGTGGATGAGGCGCTGCGCGTCACCCGTTGCGGCGGCGACGCGGTGGATGGCTGCGTCAAGGGCGCGCGCTGCAACGCCCATGACCTGTGGTCGTCGCTGGGCCGCCAGATGATGTATTTCCTCGAGTCGATCACGCTGGAAGACGTGGTGGCCAAGCGCAACCTGGCCCTCACCGCCGCCATCAAGCAGGCGACCGACCGCCACATGCCCGCCGAAAGGCAGGCGTTGTGAGGGTCTACCTTGACCATAACGCCACGAGCCCGCTGCGTCCGGCGGTGCGCGAAGCCATGCTGGCGGCCATGGCGGTGGGCGGCAATGCCTCCTCCATCCATGCCGAGGGCCGGGCGGCCCGCAAGGTTCTGGATCAGTCGCGCGCTGCGCTGGCCGTGGCCCTGGGCTGCCTGCCGCCGATGATCGCCTTCACCGCGGGCGGCAGCGAGGCCAATGCCCTGGCCCTGCGCGCGGCCGGGGTGGAGCGCCTGCTGGTGCAGGCCACGGCTCATCCTTCCGTCATCGAAAATGCCAGGGCCAGCGGCAAGGCGGTGGAACTGCTGCCGGTTGATGGTCATGGCCGTCTCGACCTCGCCGCGCTGAAGCGCCTGCTGCCCGGGCCGAAGGCCCTCGTCTCCCTCATCCTCGCCAATAATGAAACCGGCGTCATCCAGCCGGTGCCCGATGTGGTGGCGCTGGCGCGGGCAAGCGGCGCGCTGGTGCATGTGGATGCCGTGCAGGCCCTGGGCAAGCGCGCGCTCAACTTCGGCCTGCTTGGTTGCGACCTTCTCACCGTGGCGGCTCACAAGGCCGGCGGCCCGGTGGGCGTCGGCGCCCTCGTCATCCGCGATGGCCTTGTCCTCTCGCCCCTCATCGCCGGGGGCGGTCAGGAACTGCGCCGCCGCGCCGGAACCGAAAACCTTGCCGCCATCGCCGGCTTTGCCGCGCTGGTGCAGGAACCGCTGATCGACACCTGCGATCTCAATGACCGGCTCGAGGCAGCACTGGCCGGTCTGCCGGTTTTCGGCGATGGCGTTGAGCGCCTCTGCACCACCACCTGCGTGGCGCTTCCCGGGGTTGCCGCCGAAACCCTGCTCATGCAGCTCGATCTTGAGGGCATTGCCGTCTCCGCCGGTTCCGCCTGTTCGTCGGGCAAGGTGGGCAAATCGCATGTGCTGGCCGCCATGGGCATTGACCCGGAGCTTGCCCGCTCGGCCGTCCGCCTGTCCCTCGGCTGGAACAGCACCGATGCCGACATCACCCGTTTCATCACCGTCTGGCAGGCGATCGTCGCCCGCCACCAACCCAAAGCCGCTTGAGGAAGCCCATGGCCGACCAGGACACCATAGACCTCGTCAAGGATATCGACGTCGACAAATACAAATACGGTTTCACCACCGACATCGAGCAGGAATTTGCCCCGCGCGGCCTGTCGGAGGAGGTGATCCGCTTCATCTCCGCCAAGAAGAACGAACCAGACTGGATGCTGGACTGGCGGCTGCACGCCTATCGGCGCTGGCTCGACATGGTGGAGCCCACCTGGGCCAAGGTTTCCTATCCGCCCATCGATTTTCAGAGCCTCTATTACTACGCGGCCCCCAAGAATGTGGCCGGGCCGAAGAGTCTCGACGAGGTTGATCCCAAGCTGCTCGAAACCTATGCCAAGCTCGGCATTCCGCTGAAGGAGCAGGAAATCCTCGCCGGCGTGCGCAAGCAGGGCGAGAAGAGCCATCTGGAGGAGGAGGGCGGAACCTCCATGCCGGTGGCCGTCGATGCCGTCTTCGACAGCGTCTCCGTGGTCACCACCTTCAAGGAGGAGTTGAAGAAGGCGGGCGTCATCTTCTGTTCCATTTCCGAGGCGCTGCGCGACCACCCGGACCTGGTGAAGAAATATCTCGGCTCCGTGGTGCCCCAGGGCGACAATTTCTATGCCGCGCTCAATGCCGCCGTCTTCTCCGACGGCTCCTTCGTCTATGTGCCGCCCAACACGCGCTGCCCCATGGAGCTGTCCACCTATTTCCGCATCAACGCCAAGAACACCGGCCAGTTCGAGCGCACCCTGATCATCGCCGACAAGGGCTCTTACGTCTCCTATCTCGAAGGCTGCACCGCGCCGACGCGCGAGGAAACCCAGCTTCACGCGGCGGTCGTCGAACTGATCGCGCTGGAAGGGGCGGAAATCAAATATTCCACCGTGCAGAACTGGTATCCCGGCGACAAGGACGGCAAGGGCGGCGTCTATAACTTCGTCACCAAGCGCGGCGACTGCCGCGAGGCCCACGCCAAGATTTCCTGGACCCAGGTGGAGACGGGTTCCGCCATCACCTGGAAATATCCCTCCTGCATCCTGCGCGGCGACCATGCGCGCGGCGAGTTCTATTCCATCGCCATTTCCAATGGCCGCCAGCAGGTCGACAGTGGCACCAAGATGATCCACCTCGGCAAGCACACCTCCAGCCGCATCATCTCCAAGGGCATCGCCGCAGGCCACAGCGACAACACCTATCGCGGCCTCGTTTCGGCCCACCGCAAGGCGCTGCACGCCCGCAATTTCACCCAGTGTGACTCGCTCCTCATCGGCGACAAGTGCGGCGCCCACACCGTGCCTTACCTCGAGGCCAAGACCTCCACCGCGCAGTTTGAGCACGAGGCCACCACCTCCAAGATCAGCGACGACCAGATGTTCTACGTCATGTCGCGCGGCCTGTCGGAGGAGGAGGCGGTGGCCCTCATCGTCAACGGCTTCGTGCGCGACGTGCTGCAACAGCTTCCCATGGAATTCATGGCGGAAACCCAGAAACTCATCGGCATCTCTTTGGAAGGCTCAGTAGGTTGATCATGCTCGATATCAAGAATCTCCATGTGAAACTGGCAGACGAGGACCGCGAGATCCTGAAGGGTCTGTCGCTCACCGTGAAGCCGGGTGAGGTCCACGCCATCATGGGGCCGAACGGCTCCGGCAAGTCCACGCTCTCCTATGTGCTGGCGGGCCGCGAGGGCTATGAGGTGACGGAAGGCGCGGCCACGCTGAACGGCGAGGACGTGCTGGCGCTGGAACCGAATGAGCGCGCCGCCAAGGGCCTGTTCCTCGCCTTCCAGTATCCCATCGAAATTCCCGGCGTGGCCACCATGCAGTTCCTCAAGGTGGCGCTGAACGCCCAGAGGAAGGCGCGCGGCGAGAAGGAACTCTCGGTGCCGGACTTCATGCGCCTGGTGAAGGACAGGGCGCAAAAACTGAATGTGACTCAGGAAATGCTGAAGCGCCCGGTCAATGTCGGCTTCTCCGGCGGCGAGAAGAAGCGCGCCGAGATATTGCAGATGGCGGTGCTGGAGCCGTCGCTCTGCATCCTCGACGAGACTGACTCCGGCCTCGACATCGACGCGCTGCGCGTGGTGGCCGAAGGCGTCAACGCGCTGCGCTCGCCCGACCGGGCCATGGTGGTCATCACCCACTATCAGCGCCTGCTCGACTACATCGTGCCGGACGTGGTGCACGTCATGGCCAATGGCCGCATCGTCAGGACCGGCGGCAAGGAACTGGCCAAGGAGCTGGAAGCCAGGGGCTATGCCGAATATGTGGAGGCCGCGGAATGACCACCGCCGCCCCCGCCGCCGTTCTCACCCCCGCCGAAATGGCCATCGGCACGCCCCTGCCGTCGCGGCGGCAGGAGGACTGGAAATGGACCGACCTGCGCCGCCGCATCGAAACGCCCTATGAGCGCGCCGCCGCCGTGGCCGATGCCGCCCGCGTGGCGAAGCTCATCGCCGCCGATCCGCTGGCAAAATTGCCGCTGCGCCGTGTCGTCTTCGTCAATGGCGTGCTGGACCGGACCCACTCCGACCTCGCGGGCCTGACGCTGACCACGGGCGCGCCCGACCTGACCGAGGATGAGCCTCTGGCCACCATGAACGCCACGCTCGCCGATGCCGCGGTCACCCTCGCCATCTCCGGTGCTGCGGACCGGCCCTTGCATCTCATGTTCCTGACGCTGGCCGACACGCCCGCCGCCGTCGGCGCGCGGGTCCATGTTTCCGTGGCTGATGGCGCGGCGCTCCATCTGATCGAGAGCCATCGCGGCGTGGGCCAATACCTCGCCAACCCCGCCCTTTCGCTGGCTCTCGGCAAGGGCGCGGCGGTGAACCGCGCCAAGCTGGAACTGGAAGACGCCGCCGCCACCCACCTCGCCATTGCCGATATGACGCTCGCCGCCCATGCCGTGCTGCGCGACTTCACGCTGACCTCGGGCGCGGCCCTCAACCGCCAGAATGGCCGCGTGACCTTCGCCGGCGAGGGGGCCGACGCCCGCGTCACCGGGGCCTATCTGCTCGGCGGATCGCAGCATGCGGACACGCGCCTGGTGGTCGATCATCAGGTGCCGCGCTGTGTGAGCCGCGAGGTTTTCAAATGTGTCATGGACGGCGCGGCGCGCGGCGTCTTTCAGGGCAAGGTCATCGTTGCCCGCGATGCCCAGAAGACCGACGGCAAGCAGTCGAGCCATGCCCTGCTCTTGTCCGAGCAGGCGGAATTCGACGCCAAGCCGGAGTTGGAAATCTATGCCGATGACGTGGTCTGCGGCCATGGCGCCACCTCGGGCGATCTTGACCACGACCACATGTTCTACCTCATGTCGCGCGGCATTCCCCATGACGAGGCCAAGGCCATGCTCATCGCCGCCTTTGTCGGCGAAGTCTTCGACGGTGTGGACCACGAGGGGCTCAAGGGAGTATTGACCGCCTTCGCCGAAAATTGGCTTGCCACCCACACGAGATGATCATGTTCGACCTTGCTGCCATCCGCCACGATTTTCCCATTCTCGCCCGCGCGGTGCATGGCAAGCCCCTGACCTATCTCGACAATGCCGCCTCGGCCCAGAAGCCGAAGCAGGTGCTGGACGCCATGCGCGATTTCGCCATGACGGACTACGCCAATGTTCATCGCGGCCTGCATTACCTTTCCAACGCCGCCACCGAGGCCTTCGAGCAGGCGCGCGCGACGGTGCGCCGCTTCCTCAACGCGCCTGCGGTGGAAAACATCATCTTCACCCGCAACGCCACCGAGGCCATCAATCTGGTGGCCCAGAGTTTCGGCGGCATGGTGCTGGGCGCGGGCGATGAGGTGGTTCTCTCCATCCTCGAACACCATTCCAACATCGTGCCCTGGCACTTCCACCGCGAGCGCCGGGGCGTGGTCCTGCGCTGGGCGCCCATCGACGAGGACGGCAACTTCCTCGTGGAGGAATTTGAAAAACTCCTCAGCCCACGGACGAAAATGGTCGCCATCACCATGATGTCCAACGTGCTGGGCACCATCGTGCCGGTGGCCGAAGTGGTCAGGCTGGCTCATGCCCGCGGCATTCCGGTGCTGGTGGATGCCTCGCAGGCCGCCCCCCATCTCGCCATCGATGTGCAGGCGCTGGACGCCGACTTTCTCGTCTTCACCGGCCACAAGACCTACGGCCCCACCGGCATCGGCGTGCTCTACGGCAAGATGGAACACCTCGCGGCCATGCCGCCCTATCAGGGTGGCGGCGAAATGATCATGGAGGTGAGCGAGGGTGCCGTATGCTATGCCGCCCCGCCGCACCGTTTCGAGGCCGGCACCCCCGCCATCATCGAGGCCGTGGGCCTGGCCGCCGCCCTGGATTACATGGCGAAGGTCGGTCTGGCCAACATCGCCGCCCATGAAATGGCGCTGCATGACTATGCCATGACGCGGCTTGCCGAGTTGAATGCGATCCGCATCTTTGGCCGCGCCAGGGAAAAGGGTGCCATCATTTCCTTCGCCATGGAGGGGGTGCACGCCCATGACGTGGCAACCCTCGTCGACCATCACGGTGTCGCGGTGCGCGCCGGCACCCATTGCGCCCAGCCGCTTTTGCATCGCCTGGGCGTGAGTTCCACCGCCCGCGCTTCCTTCGCCATGTATAACACCATGGAGGAGGTGGACCGCCTGGCCACCTCCCTTGCCGCCGCCCAGAGGATGTTCCTGTGACCGAAACGCCTGAACCAAAGCCCGATGCCCTGGGCAAGCCCGACTGGCTGAAGGATGAGGCCAGGCCCTCGGCCATTCCGCCGGAGGAACTGGCGCAACTCACCGACCAGGTGATCGCCGCGCTCAAGACCGTCTATGACCCGGAAATTCCGGTTGATATTTTCGAACTCGGCCTCATCTACCGGGTGGATATCGACGACGACCGCAATGTCGCCGTCGAGATGACGCTCACCGCGCCAGGTTGCCCGGTGGCTGGCGACATGCCGGGCTGGGTGGAAAATGCCGTCTCCGCCGTGCCCGGCATCAAGAGCGCCAAGGCCACCATTGTCTTCGATCCCCCCTGGGACCATAGCCGCATGTCCGATGAAGCGCGCATGGCCCTCAACATCTGGTGACACCCATGACCGCAGCCCGCCCCCGTCCTGCCCTGTTGAAGCTGACGCCCGCCGCCGTGACGCGCCTGAAGGCGCTGGGCGAGAAGGCGGGCGAGGGGGTTCTCGGCCTGCGCCTCTCGGTCAAGACCGGCGGCTGCGCCGGCATGGAATATGGCATGGACTGGGCCCGCGAGACGAACCCGCTGGACGAGGTGGTGGAGCAGGACGGCGTGAGGCTCTTCGTCGATTCCAGGGCGGTGCTCTATCTCATCGGCACCGAAATGGACTTTGAGCAGTCGGCCATGAAATCGGGCTTCGTCTTCAACAATCCCAATCAGGTTTCGGCCTGCGGCTGCGGCGAAAGCGTCACGCTGAAACCGGCCCAGGCCTCGTGACCGTATCGCGCGACCTCATCGATTTCCTGCTCGACGGCCTGACCGGCTTCGGCCCGGTTGCGGCGCGCCGCATGTTCTCTGGCGCGGGCCTGTTCCGCGACGGTCTGATGTTCGCCATCGTCATCGACGATGTGCTCTATTTCAAGACCGATGCGGAAACCGCTGCGGCCTTTGAAGACGAGAACCTCGGCCCCTTCACCTATGCCACGAAGCACGGCGACAAGGTTCTGACCAATTACCGCCGCGCGCCCGCGCGCTGTCTCGATGATGGCGATGAACTGAAGGCCTGGGCCGCCCGTGCCTGGGCAGTCGCCCTCCGGGCAAATGCAAGGCAGGCGCGAAGACACCGCCCCGCCCGCGCCGCACGACGCCGTAATCAGGAACCCATCATATCGGAGCCGCTTCTCGGCTTCGACTTCGGGGCCGGGCGCTTGTCGCTGGTGAATTCAATGCCTAGCATGTCCTGACGCCGCCAGACCACCTTGGCGTCGCGCACCATGTCTTCATTGTTGACCAGCAGGGTGAATTCGGCGGGAACGGCGGTCGTGTCCTTGCACACCAGCCGGGCGCCTGAGTCCGACATGTCGCGGATCAGGCAGTCGACGATGCCCCAGCCATTGCGATAAAGGATCTTCGCGCCCTTCAGGGTGCGGAGGCGCGGCGTGCGGCGTTTGTTTTCCTCGGACACGAATGAAACAGCCTGTGCAAGGGCCTGAAAAATATCCGCAAGTTCATTTCATGTTTTTCCCATGGCGTCAATGCACGCCCGGGGGCAACAGCGGCCGCGGAACTGTGGTGGATCGCCGCTTCAGCGCTTGCTGAGAAACGCCGGCATGTTTCCGGCGTGAAATCCCTTGTGATCCGGGCCGTCGTCATCATGCTGGTCGCGCCGCCGCTGGCCCTTGTTCGCCTGCGGCTGCGGCGGCCGGGCCTCTGGCTTGGGGGCCTTGGTTGCCGCTGGGGTCTTGCCCGCCGACTCACGCCGTGGTTCGTGGCGCGGCTTCTCGGCCTTGGGTTCCGGCGTCTCGCGGCGCTCCGGCTTGCGGCCCTGGCGCTCAGCCCCCCGTCCCCGGCCTCGGCCATGCTGGCGCGGGGCCTCGGCCTCCGCCGCCTCGTCAATGACGATGCCGGGGTCGAACCAGGCGACGTCCTTCTTGATCAGCGCCTCGATGGCCTTGAGGTATTTGGTTTCTTCCTTCGTCACCATGGTGAAGGAGTGGCCTGCGCGCCCCGCGCGCCCCGTGCGGCCAATGCGGTGCACATAGTCCTCGGAATGGATCGGCACGTCATAGTTGAAAACGTGGCTGACTTCCGGAATGTCCAGCCCGCGCGCCGCCACGTCGGAGGCGATGAGATAGGTGATCTCGTTGTTGCGGAAGGCCGCCAGCATTTTCATGCGCGCCGACTGGTCCATGTCGCCGTGCAGCGCCCCGGCATTGAAGCCATGGCGCTTCAGCGATTTCTCCAGCAGCGCCACCGTGGTCTTGCGGTTGGCAAAGACGATGGCGTTCTTCACGGTGTCCTGCGAGCGCAGCAACTGGCGCAGCGCATCGCGCTTGGCCTTGGGGTCATGCGGCACCTTGACCACGCGCTGCTCGATGGTGGCCGCCGTGGTGGCCTGGGCCGCCACCTGCACCTGCACCGGATTGTGCAGGAACTGGGCAGTGATGCGCTGGATTTCCGGCGGCATGGTGGCCGAGAAGAACAGCGTCTGGCGGGTGAAGGGCAAAAGCTTGCAGATGCGCTCGATGTCGGGAATGAAGCCCATGTCGAGCATCCGGTCGGCCTCGTCGATGACCAGCATCTCGATGCCGGTCATCAGCAGCCGTCCGCGCTCGAAATGATCGAGCAGGCGGCCCGGCGTGGCAATCACCACGTCGGCCCCGCGGTCGATCTTCGCGGCCTGCGGATCGAAGGATACCCCGCCGATGAGCAGCGCCACCGTGAGCTTGTGGTTCTTGCCCAGCGTCTCGAAGGCTTCGGCCACCTGGGCCGCCAGCTCGCGGGTGGGTTCCAGGATGAGGGTGCGCGGCATGCGGGCGCGGGCGCGTCCCTTTTCCAGCATGGACAGCATGGGCAGCACGAAGGCGGCGGTCTTGCCGGAGCCGGTCTGCGCCAGGCCGAGCACATCCTTGCGCGCCAGCGCGTGCGGAATGGCCTGCTCCTGAATGGGGGTGGGTGTGGTGTAACCCGCGGCGGTCACCGCTGCGAGGACTTTGGGGCTCAAACCGAGCGCGTCGAAGTTCATGGGGTCGAGAATAACCGATCTGGCGAGGAAATGGTGGGCGCCCGCGCGGATTCGCCAAGGGCCGAAAGGGGCGCATAATCGCCCCGCACATAGGGATTTTGCCACGGCGAGTCAATGAAAGCCCACAAGGTGCCGTTTCCTGACCTTTTGTCATTAGCCTGCGTAACTGTGGATCAGGGGCTTTGCACGCTCCGCCAAAGCAATATCCTGCCTCGGCCCGGCACTTTGCGCCGGCAACCATAACGGGGGTTATCATGAAAAAACTGGCAGCCGAATTCTTCGGCACCTTCTGGCTCGTGCTTGGCGGCTGCGGCAGCGCTGTGCTGGCGGCAGGCGTTCCCGATGTCGGCATCGGCTTTCTCGGCGTCGCTCTGGCCTTCGGCCTCACGGTGCTCACCATGGCCTATGCCGTGGGCGGCATTTCCGGCGGCCACTTCAATCCGGCGGTGTCGGTGGGCCTGGCCACGGCGGGCCGCTTCTCCTGGGGCATGGTCGGTCCCTACATCGGTGCCCAGGTGGTCGGCGGCGTTGTCGGCGCGCTGGTGCTTTACCTCGTCGCCAGCGGCAAGGCGGATTTCTCCAGCGCGGCGGGCTTTGCCTCCAACGGCTATGGCGAACATTCGCCCGGCGGCTATTCCATGCTGGCCGGTCTCATCACCGAGGTCGTGCTCACGGCCTTCTTCATACTCATCATCCTGCGCGTGACGGGCAAGAGCGTCCCGGCGGGCTTTGCGCCCATCGCCATCGGTCTGGCCCTCACCCTCATCCACCTCATCTCCATCCCGGTCACCAACACCTCGGTAAATCCGGCCCGCTCCACCGCGGTTGCCCTGTTCCAGGGCGGCTGGGCGCTGCAACAGCTCTGGCTGTTCTGGCTGGCGCCGCTGGTCGGCGGTGCCCTGGGCGGCGTGATCCATAACGCGCTTCTGTCCGACGACTGACGGTTAATCATCCGTTAACGGATGAAATAAGGGCGGGGCCATGGCTCCGCCCCTGTGCATTGCACCAAGCATGTGCATTGCATCAGGCGTGTGCATTGCATCAGGCATGTGCAATGCATCAAGCAGGTGAGCAGGGCTGTCCCATAAGTTGATTTGACGGTTCCGACGTTTCGGCTCACCATCGGACCGAACCTGCAAGCAAGAGAGGTCTCGAAAACTGATGCCGCCGACCTGTCGCACCGACATTCAGTGACGCATCACCCGCTGGCTGCTCCGGCGGGAAAAATGAAGTGATCATGGGGAAACCCAAAACCGGCCCCGCTCAGGCACGCCACCTGCGGGGCCACATTTTTGTGTCGATGCATTGACTGCCGTTACTGCCGCTGGCGAGGAAGCCTCTCCCCGCTGCAATCGTCAGACCCGCCCGGGCGCTACGGCTGCACACAGCTTTCTCGCCATGGCCGGGCCTGACCCGATCAACCAGACGTCACTCAACGACTGGCCCAAGCCCATCCGCTGGATCACCGGGTCAAGCCCGGTGATGGAGAGAGGTGGAGGCGTCGTTCTCGATGGGCGGAGCAGGGGCAACACTTCCGCATCAGAGCAAGCTGACTTTGACGGAACCGTCACCCGTCAGAAAAATGGCTCGCCCTCAATAAGTCAGAGGGGACGCTTTCATGCAATCAAAGCGCATTCCGCATCAATCGCTTCACTGGCCCCGCAACCTGCCTGTGCATGACTGTGACGGCGCCCTAGGAAAGCCAAAAGCCCCGGGTTAATCTTGTCCCATGACCACGCTGACCGTCATTTCTCCGGTGGAGACACCGCATCTGCTGCTGCGCGAGATCGCGCCCGGCGACAACGACCAATTCGCCGCCTATATGCTGCAACCGCGCTATCAGCGCTATGTCAACATGCGCCTGAAGGACATGGTGGAGGTTGATGATTTCGTGGCGCGCTCGCTGGCCCGCCAGGGCGACGACCGCCGCCGCATCTTCCACCTCGCCGCCGAGGAGCGCCTGTCCGGCGATGTGGTGGGCGATGGCTTCCTGCTGCTCCAGCCCGATGGCGCGGTGGAAATGGGCTGGGGCATTCATCCCGCCATGTGGTCCATGGGCCTGGGCACCGAAATCGGCCGCGCCCTTCTCGGCCTCGGCTTCGAGCGCCTGGGCGCGCGCACCATGTGGTGCAAGGTCATGGTGGACAATATCGCGTCGCTGAAACTGGCCCGCCGCATCGGGCTGCGGTTCGAGCGCGCCCACAATCATTACCCGCTCACCGGCGGCGGTTTTGGCACGGTGGAAATTTTCCGCCTGAACGCCGCCGATTATTTCGAACTGCCCTATTGAACCCATGACCCGGCGCGTGGCGGTCTATGGCGCTGGCCCGGCGGGCCTCATGGCCGCCGAGGTGCTGGCGGCGGCGGGCGTGGCCGTGGACCTGCACGACCACAAGCCCAGCCCGGCGCGCAAGTTTCTGCTGGCGGGGCGCGGCGGGCTGAACCTCACCCATTCCGAGCCGCTGGCCGATCTACTGGCGCGCTATGGCGAAGCGGCGAGCTTCCTCGCCCCCGCCATCACGGGGTTTGCGCCGGATGCCCTGCGCGCCTGGGCCAGCGGCCTGGGCATTGAAACCTTCGTCGGCTCGTCGGGCCGGATCTTTCCCGTGGGGCTGAAGGCCACGCCGCTGCTGCGCGCCTGGTTGCGGCGGCTGGCGGGGCAGGGCGTGACGTTCCATCCGCGGTCGCCCTGGCCGGGTTTTGATGGCGCGGCCGCCGTGCTGGCCTTCGGCGGGGCCAGTTGGCCGCACCTGGGGTCGGACGCCGCCTGGGTTTCGGCCTTCCACGCCGCGGGCATTGCGGTGACACCCTTGCGCCCCGCCAATGGCCGCTTCCTTGTTCCGTGGACGGAGCATTTCGCCAGCCGCTTCGCCGGAACACCGCTCAAGACCATCGCACTGGCCCATGGCCCGCACCGGGTGAAGGGCGAGGTGATGATCTCCGCCGACGGCATCGAGGGCGGGGCCATCTATGCGCTCTCCCGCCATCTCCGCGACGAACCCCAGACACCGCTCACCCTCGACCTGAAGCCGGACCTGAGTGATGCCGAGGTGACGGCGCGTCTGGCCCGTCCGCGCGGCAAGACCTCCCAGAGCAACCACCTGCGCAAGGTGCTGGGCCTGCCGCCGGTGGCCGTGGCGCTGCTGCGCGAGGCGGGCCTTGCCCCCAGTGCCGCCGCCATCAAGGCGCTGCCCATGGCCATCACCGGCCCCGCGCCCATCGCCCGCGCCATTTCCTCGGCGGGCGGCGTGGCGCTGGCCGAAATCGACGCCCGCTACATGCTGAGGAAAAAGCCCGGCGTCTTCGTCGCGGGCGAGATGCTGGACTGGGAGGCCCCCACCGGCGGCTATCTTCTTCAGGCATCCTTCGCCACGGGCCGCGCCTCCGCCCAAGGCCTGCTCGATTGGCTTGCCTGACACGGCTCAGCGTGAACCGGGCCGCGCGGAGACATTCCGGACGGCGTGAGAGGGTGAGGGCGCGGCCCTATCTTCCAGCCATGATCTCGCCCCAATGATTTCCTGAAAGTAAATTTCCGGGACGGCAACCGGAGATCTCCTGATGTTGCGCGCCTGTGCGCTCGCGCTGCTTGCCTTCACTGTCACGGCTCCACTGGCACTGGCCGATGTGCGCGGCCATTGCGAAGCCTATGCGCTGGACTTTGCCACGGCCCAGGCGGCGGAGGGGCCCATGCGCCAGCACAAGCATGACATCGCGCTGGCCGGTTGCCTTGGCCAATATGGCGGGGCCGCCGCCGCCTCGGCCGCGAAGCCCGCTGCCGCTGCCCCCGCGCCACGGCCAAAGTCTGCCGCCAAGCCAAAAACCACGGTCGTGGTTCCTGCGGTTGCCGCTGTCCCTGCCGTCAAAAAATCCGTGCCGCCGGCCGCTGCAAAACGGGAGGTGAAGAACGGCATTGTCGTCGGCAGCGCCGCCTGGAAGGCCTATTGCGCCGCCAAATATACTTCCTTCGATGTCGCCAGGGGCACCTACACCAGCATGACCGGCAAGGAGCGCCCCTGCCTCGTCACCCGCACCAAAGCACCCTATTAGCATCGGTGCGGCTAACCATGTTTGCCGCCATTCATCCTGCGTTCAGCCAGGCTGTGGCATGTCTGTTTCATCGCCTGCCTGCCGCTGCTAGAATGGGCGCGGACGGGGGCCAAAACCGGAGAGGAAGTTGATCATGAAGAAGTTGTTCCAGGTTCTTGCCGTCGCTTCGGTGGCCAGCATGACCGTGGTGTCGGTGCAGGTTCCCGTGGCCGAGGCCAAGGGCGTGTCCTACTGCAAGAATTACGCCCGCAAGGAAGCCAACCGCCGCGCCGGCGCGCGTGACGTGGTGGGCGGTGCCGTTGGCGGCGCGGCTGCCGGTGCGCTCATCGGCGCCATCGTCGGCGGCCATCATGCCGTGGGCCGCGGCGCCCTCATTGGCGCGGGCGTGGGCGGCGTGTCGGGCGGCGTGGTCGGTTCCGACCGCTGGCACCGCATCTACAACAATGCCTATGCCAACTGCCGCAGCTGGTAATCATCAGCGCACGGATAAATCATCCGGGCCGGGGATCATTTCCCCGGCCCTTTGTCTTGCCTGAAACAAAAAACCCCGGTGTTGCCACCGGAGTTTCTTTCGTTGGTCCGCTGATGGATCAGCAGCTGTAATACATGTCGTATTCCACCGGATGCGGGGTCATCCGGTAGCGGTCCTGCTCCTCCTGCTTCAGGTCGAGATAGCTCTCGATCTGGTCCTTGGAGAAGACATTGCCCTTGGTCAGGAAGTCGTGGTCGGCGGCCAGGCTGTCGATGGCCTCCTGCAAGGAGCCGCACACCGTCGGCACCTTGGCCAGTTCCGCCGGCGGCAGGTCATAGAGGTTCTTGTCCATGGCCGGGCCGGGATGGATCTTGTTGGTGATGCCGTCCAGGCCGGCCATCAGAATGGCCGAGAAGCACAGATAGGGGTTGGCCGTCGGATCGGGGAAGCGCACTTCCACACGCTTGGCCTTGGGATTGTTGGTGAAGGGAATGCGGCACGAGGCCGAACGGTTGCGGCTGGAATAGGCCAGCAGCACCGGCGCCTCATAGCCCGGCACCAGACGCTTGTAGGAGTTGGTGGACGGGTTGGTGAAGGCGTTCAGCGACTTGGCGTGCTTGATCACGCCGCCGATGAAATAGAGGCACATCTCGGAGAGATCGGCATACTGGTTGCCGGCGAACTGCGGCTTGCCGTCCTTCCAGATGGAGAAGTGGCAATGCATGCCCGAGCCGTTGTCGCCGAACACCGGCTTCGGCATGAAGGTCGCCGTCTTGCCATAGGCGTGGGCCACGTTGTGGATCACATACTTGTAGATCTGCATGTGGTCGGCGCACATGGTCAGCGGCTGATAGCGCGTGCCAAGCTCGTGCTGGGCCGAGGCCACCTCGTGGTGGTGCTTCTCGACCATGAGGCCCATCTCGCCCATCACCGACAGCATTTCCGAGCGCATGTCCTGGGCCGAGTCCATGGGGTTCACCGGAAAATAGCCGCCCTTGGTGCGCATGCGGTGGCCCATGTTGCCGGACTCATAGGCCGTGTCCGAATTGGTCGGCAGCTCGATGGAGTCGATCCTGAAGCCGGTGTTATAGGGCGAGGTGGAGAAGCGCACGTCATCGAAGATGAAGAATTCGGCTTCCGGGCCGACGAAGATGGTGTCGCCCGCCTTGGCTGCCTTGACATAGGCCTCGGCGCGCTTGGCGATGCCGCGCGGGTCGCGGGCATAGCCTTCGCCCGTGCCGGGATCGAGAATGTCGCAGAACACCGCCATGGTGGTCTGGGCATAGAAGGGGTCCATGTGCACCGAGGTGGCGTCGGGCATCAGCACCATGTCGGACTCGTTGATGGCCTTCCAGCCGGCGATGGACGAGCCGTCGAACATCAGGCCCTCTTCCCAGGCGTCGGCACCCATCTGCGAGATGTCCATGGTCAGATGCTGCATCTTGCCGCGCGGATCGGTGAAGCGCAGGTCGACGTACTTCACGTCCTTGTCCTTGATCATCTTCAAGGCATTCTCGATTGCATTGTCCTTGGCCATGGTGTCCCTCTGTTGGCTCTGGTTGTTGCGGGTGTTGCTGGTGAGTTACAGCGCGTCCGTGCCGGCTTCCCCGGTGCGGATGCGAATGGCTTGCTCCACGGTGGAAATGAAGATCTTGCCGTCGCCGATGCGCCCGGTGCGCGCCGCGTTCTGGATGGCCTCCACCGCGCGGTCCACCAGCTCGTCGGCAATGACGATCTCGATCTTCACCTTGGGCAGGAAATCGACGACATATTCCGCGCCGCGATAAAGCTCGGTGTGGCCCTTCTGGCGGCCAAAGCCCTTGGCCTCGGTGACCGTGATGCCCAGAAGGCCGACCTCTTGCAGGGCCTCCTTCACCTCGTCCAGCTTGAACGGCTTGATGATGGCTTCGATCTTTTTCATGGCGGGGCCTCGGCGGTTTGGGATCGCGTTGGAAAAGTGTGGGCGGGGCAGGGGATTGGCCTGCCGATCATACTTCGTTAATCTTTGGCAAGTCCCATGCCAATTGCCCGCCCGTGCTGAATCAACAACTTACCGCAACGCGGCTTCGCACCGCAGCAAAGAAATGATGAAAAAATGGGCAATATGGCCGCTATTTATGCAGCGATCCATGCCGCCTGGTCCTCACCTCTTTGAATGCTTGGGCTTTGCCGGAGACAGCCACCGCCGCCGCCCGCCTCACCTCTCCATGGCAGGGCCTGACCCGGCCATCCAGACTTCCCGCCCCGGGCCTCACCCGCGCCATCCGCTGGATCACCGGGTCAAGCCCGGTGATGGCCAAAGGATGAATCCATGCCAGCGCACGCCGGTAGCCGCTGCCACTTGATTTGGTTTGAAAGCGTAAGCCGCTTTTTGGCATGTTGCCACCCATGATGACGGCACCAGCAACGCTTCCCTCTCTGCGCACCGCCCGCATGGTTCTCACACCCTGCCAGCCCCAGGACTGCGCCGACTTCATCGCGCTGGAGCAGGACCCGGAGGTCATGCGCTTGCTGAACGGCGGCCGTGCCTTCGATCGTGCCTGGTGCACCGGAGGGGAAGACTTTCTCATGCCCGACGGCACGGAAACCTGTCTCTGGACTGCGCGCCACAAGGCCGATGGCGCCTTCGTCGGCTGGTTCTGCCTCTGGCCCGACAGTGCGACCTGCGCGGAACTGGGCTATCGCCTGCGCCGGGCGGAATGGGGACAGGGTCTGGCCTCGGAGGGTGCCCGCGCCCTCGTTCAATGGGGCTTGCAAAGCGGCGGCTATGACCGGATTTTTGCCAGCACCATGACCGTCAACCACGCCTCGCGCCGGGTCATGGCAAAGGCTGGGCTTGCCCATGTGCGCACGTTCCACACCACATGGCCCGAACCATTCCCCGGCACCGAAGAAGGCTTGGTCGAATATGAAGTCCGGCGCTCCGAAGCGCGATGACCGCCGATCATCTCACCGGTCCTCCGGCCTTCTGCCGGCAACTCTCGCCGCCAGCGCGGCATGGGCCGCCTGGTCCGCGGGCCGCAGCTTCCGTGCCGTCACCGCCGGGTAATTTGCCAGCGTGTTGCCGCCCTTCCAGTCGGTCACCGGGCGGATCGGCCGGTGCTCGAAGCCGCCGCCGCAATTGGGGCAGACATTGGCCAGCACGCCCGTGGCGCACACCGCGCAATAGGTGCATTCAAACGAGCAGATCATGGCGTCGGTGGCGTTGGGCGGCAGCGCCTTGCCGCAGTTTTCGCAGATGGGCCGCAGTTCCAGCATGGCAGTTCTCCTCAAGCGGATCCTATATCCTTTGTCACGATCTGCCTGTTCCACTCTGTAACCTGTGATACAGTCCACGTTCTGCCCATCTTTTCCGCGCTGCAAAACAGTGCCAGACTCCGCGTCAGAAGAATCGCAGGAGATGATGCCATGGCCGCCAAAGCCGCCCCGAAACGCCAAGCCAAAGCCGCCAAGAAAGCCGTACGCAAGCCCGCGCGCAAAGCCGCGGCCAGGACGAAGCACAAGATCGCCATGTTGACGGCGGGCGGCCTTGCTCCCTGTCTCTCCACCGCCGTGGGCGGTCTCATCCAGGAATATTCCAGGCTTCTGCCGGGGGCCGAGATCATCGGTTATCGCTCCGGCTACAAGGGTCTGCTGCTGGGCGACTCCATCAGGGTAACCCCGGCGGTGCGCAAGAAGGCCGCCGTGTTCGCCACCCACGGCGGATCGCCCCTGGGCAATTCACGCATCAAGCTCACCAATGTGAAGGACTGCGTGAAGCGCGGCCTGGTGCAGGAGGGCGAGGACCCGCTGGCCGTGGCGGCGGACCAGCTTGAGAAGGATGGCGTCACCATTCTCCACACCATTGGCGGCGACGACACCAACACCTCCGCCGCCGACCTGGCCGCCTATCTCGCCAGGCATGACTACAATCTCACCGTGGTCGGCCTGCCCAAGACGGTGGACAATGACGTGGTGCCCATCAAGCAGACGCTGGGCGCGCTCACCGCGGCGGAGCAGGGGGCCGTCTTCTTTGAAAACTGCATCAACGAGCAGTCCACCAACCCGCGCATGCTGCTGATCCATGAGGTCATGGGGCGCAACTGCGGCTGGCTCACGGCGGCCACGGCGGCGAAATACCGCGAGCGTCTGGCCCGGCAGAAGTTCGTCGGCGAATTCAATCTCGGCAAGAACCTGAAGGACATCGACGCCGTTTACATTCCCGAACTGGCGCTGGACCTGACGGCGGAGGCCGCGCGCCTGAAGAAGGTCATGGACGAGAAGGATTGCGTCACCATCTTCCTGTCCGAGGGGGCGGGCGTGGCCGACATCGTGGCCGAAATGCGCGCCCGCGGCGAAGAGCCGGAGAAGGACGCCTTCGGCCATGTGAAGATCGACAAGATCAATGTCGGTGACTGGTTCGCCAAGCAGTTTGCCGGCATGGTCGGGGCCGAAAAGGTGCTGGTGCAGAAGTCGGGCTACTTCGCCCGCTCGGCGCGCTCGAACAAGGAAGACCTGGCGCTCATCAAGACCATGGTGAAGCAGGGCGTGAAATCGGCGCTGAAGGGCGAAAGCGGCGTGGTCGGCCACGACGCCGAGAAGAAGGGCACTCCTCTCTCCACCATCGCCTTCCCGCGCATCAAGGGCGGCAGGCCCTTTGACCCCTCGGTCAAATGGTATGGCGACCTGCTGAAGGCCATCGGCCAGCCCATGGGCAAACCGAAAAAGGTGGAGCACTGATCGCTCCTCCTGTCTCGCTCGGGAAGAACGGGCCCCATCATGCGATGGTATGATGGGGTGGGGCAGTCCTTGGTCCGGCGTTTAACCGTCTTCCCAACCCGTCATCGAACCGTCATCAAACCGTTGCAAAGCTCTGGCATAGGCGGCGCGCGCGAGCGCAGTCCCTGTCGCCCGCCGCGCCAAGCCTTGATGGAGCGACCATGCCCCCCGCCGACGCAACCGCCCCGCTGCCCGCACTCACCGCCGCCGCGCCCGAAGCCGACGCCAGGCCGGGAAAGAAAACCAAGAAGGCCAAAGCCGCCATTGCGATGGGGAATGTCCACGTGGGCCGCCTGGCCGCCCTCAACCTCACCGGCAGCAGCGATCAGGACATGACGCTCACCTTCCACCTCAAGGGCAAGAAGAACAAGGGCCTTGTCTTCACCCAGAATGCCGCCCAGCCGCAGCGCCTGACCGCCATGGTGCAGCTTCTCGCCGCCGCCGCCGCCAGCCGCGCCAAGCTGCATGTCACGGCGGAAAAGACCGCCACCGACAATCAGACCATCACGGTGCTTGCCCTCCACCTCGGCTGATCCCTCGCCCCTGGCCCGCTGAATGGCCGCAACTGGCCAGTCCCGGCGCAATTTCCGGGTGGCGGCGCGTGCGCGCACACGTCATAAGCGGCACCATGTCCGCCGCACTTGCTGAAAACCGCGACACGCGCGAAGGCTTTCTCTACGCCGGGGCCGCCTATTTCATCTGGGGCTTCCTGCCGCTTTACATGAAATGGCTGGCCCACATTCCGGCGTGGGAAGTGGTGCCCCATCGCATCATCTGGTCCTTGCCCTTTGCCCTCGCCGTGGTCTGGTGGCAGGGCGGCATGGCAAGCTTGCGCAGGGCGTTCAAAACCCCGCGCACCCTGGCCATGGCGGCGCTCACCGCCACGCTCGTCTCCATCAACTGGGGCACCTATGTCTGGTCCATCGGTGCGGGCCGCGCGCTGGAATCGGCATTGGGCTATTACATCAACCCGCTGTTTTCGGTCGGCCTCGCCGCCGCCCTCATCGGTGAAAGGCTCACGCGCGCCCAGTTGTTCGCCATCTTCCTCGCCGCTCTTGCCGTCGCCATCCTGACCTGGGAGGCGGGCGGCTTGCCCTGGGTGTCGCTGGTGCTCACCTTCTCCTGGGGCTTCTATGCCTACTTCAAGAAAACCCTGCCGGTGGGGCCCACCCAGGGCTTTCTCATGGAGATCATCCTGCTCACCGCGCCGGCGCTCTTCATGCTCGGCTGGTTCGAGAAGCAGGGCACCAGCCACTTCATCCACACCGGGCTCTACGACACGGCGCTCCTCTGGGGCACCGGAGCGCTCACCGCCATTCCGCTAATGCTCTACGCCACGGGGGCGAAGCTTCTGCGCCTCTCCACCATCGCCCTCATGCAATACTCCGTGCCGACCATGATCTTTCTCTTCGCGGTCTTCGTCTTCCATGAACCCTTCGGCATGCACAAGCTGGTGGCCTTCTCCCTCATCTGGGCCGCCCTCGCCATCTATACCTGGTCCAGCCTGTCCGCCGCGCGCCAGCGCCCCTGACGCAGCCATCGGTTCCATCAAGTTTCAACACGATTGATTGTCCCCGCCGCCACCGCCGCGCCGGAACCGCAGCGCTGTGCGGCACTTGTGGGAACAGGCTGGTTCTGTCCGGCTTCAAACCAAATACCAAATACGGAGAACATGATGAACAAGACACTCATTGCGCTGTCCGCTGCGGCCGGCCTCTTTGCCCTCAATGCCAGCTCGGCCATGGCCCAGGATATGACGGGCGTCGATCCGGCCTGCATCGTGAAGAACGCCGAAGGCAAGGACGTGGTTGACATGGCCAAGTGCCCCGATGGCAAGACCCTGGCACAGTCCGGCATGTCGGGCATGTCCGGTGAGCGTGCTGGCTATGCCTGGATGGTTCCGGCCGATGCCTTCACCGGCGCCAAGATCATGAGCGCCAGCGACTTCATCGGCAAGCGCGTCTACACCAAGGCCGGTGAGGATATCGGTGAGGTCAACGACATGATCATCTCCGACAATGGCAAGATCAACGCCGCCATTCTTGGCGTCGGCGGCTTCCTCGGCATCGGCGAGAAGGACGTGGCCGTTTCCATGAATTCCATTGATGTTGTGGTCGACGGCAGCACCAGCAAGCTGGTGGTGGACGCCACCAAGGACCAGTTGAACAGCGCGGCGGCCTACGACAGGGCCACCCGCACCTACATCGTTAAGTAATAAGCCCGACACTTCGGGGAGGGCCCGGCACGTCCTGCGTTCCGGGCCTTCCCCTTGTCAGCGTGGTCAAGGGCTCTTCCCGTCAGCTATTTCCTGCGCTGATGCGCGCGGAAATAATCCCATTCATCGACCCGGCGGCCATCGGCCAATATGCATATGCCGCGGTCATTGCCCGCCCGGTCCCTGACGATTTCCACCCGGCCACCCCGCTGAATGCAGAACACCGAGGCCGGATTGGGCAGGGCCAGGGCTTCGCCCCGTGCCGCCAGCAGCCCGATCCCTGCCGCCAGCGCGGCCAGTCCCATGCCCCTCATCATCTCACCCCTGAATCCATGCCCATGCGCCGGGCCCGATTGTCACCGGAAGGCGCGCAGGTAATGGCGTTCGAAGGCGCGCTTCATCAGGTGGAAGATCCGGCTCGACGGCAGCACCAGATTGCGCTTGAGGGTGCGGTACACCAGAATGCCCTTGTCCAGCGTATCGACGATGCAGATCAGTTCCGGCTTGAAATCGTGGCGCGCTTCCTTGCCCGCCAGCACCGCCGCCAGATTCTGCGCCGCCGCCTTGGCCTGCAGGTCGGCCTGATGCGCCTGCTTGGGCAGCCAGTCCGGCCCCGGATAGGAGCCCGCATCGCCAATCACCCAGACGCCGTTCATGCCGTCAACCCGGCATTTGCTGTCGGCCCTGATCATGCCGCCCGGTGACAGGGGCAGGCCCGCCGCCTCATACCAGGAAAGCCCCGTCAGGCCCGGCATGAACAGAATAAGGTCGACGTCAAAACCGCCACCTTCCGTCACCACCTTGCCCGCCTCGAATTGCTTCATCTTGTGGCCGAGATGGGTGTCGATGCCGAGGCTCTTCATTTTCGTCAGCAGCTCATCCACCGCCTGCGGCCCCAGCCGTGCGCCGGGCTTTTCGGCGGGACTGAAGAACACCAGCCGGAACTGGTCGCGCCGCCCCTGCCGCCGCAGCAGGGCATCGATGATGAAGAGATATTCGAACATCGGCCCGCCGCGCATGGCGCCCTGTTCGTTGGGATTGCTGGCGAAGCCCACGGCAATGGTGCCGCCCGTGAGCGCCGCCAGCCGCCGTCCGATCTCGTCGGCCACCGCCAGCCCCTCGCAGGGCACCAGCGCGTGTTCGATGCCGGGCAGCTTGCGGATGAAGCGCGCGCCGGAAGCGATGACCAGATGATCGTTGGCCACCTCGCCCGCGTCGGTGAGCACCCGGCGGCCGCCATCGGCCAGCCCGGTGACCGACGCCTTGATGAAGCGCACCTCATGTTTGGTGAAGTAATGGCCGAGCGGAATGCGGAGCTTCTCCGACTGCCGCAGCCCGGCGGGAATCCAGATGCTGCTGGGCAGGTAATGGAGCTCATCGCGCGGTGAAATGACGGTGATCTCCGCATTGACCCGCTGCCGGCGCAAGTGGCGGATCATGGTCAGCGCCGCAAAACCTGACCCGACAATGGCAATGCGCTGACGCGCCGCTGCATTCATGGTGTGATCTCCGCGCTGTGGGATTGTTGCGGGGGCAAATGCCCCCTTGATATCCGGTTTATATGTTCAATCTGTGCCGTGAATGCAACCGGCGGGGAGATCAGGCGGCGTCAACAAATTGAATGCGGGCAACCTATCGGCAGCAGTTGATTCCAACGGACCGCCGCTTGCTCTAGTCTCGGCGCAATGATTCCTTGCAACGGCCGGATGGCCGGGGAGTGGCGCATGTTTCCGGGTCACGAACTCTTGACCCCCGCCGGGATGGCGGGCGTGGACCGGACCTGCGGCCTTGCCCCCCTGCCCCTGATGCAAACCGCCGCCCGCCCCCCTGCCGCCATCATCCCCCTGCTTTCCCCGCCGCGCCCCGTCACCGTGCTTTGCGGCCCGGGCAACAATGGCGGTGACGGCATGGTCATCGCCCGCCTGCTGCATGACCAGGGCTGGCCCCTGCGCTGCTTCCTCTGGGGTGATGCCCATTGCTTCTCGCCCGATGCCGCTGCCAACGCCGGGCGCCTGCCCGTGCCCCTGGAACCCATGCCCGAGGTCATCCCCGGCGATCTCATCATCGACGCCATTCTGGGCGCGGGCCTGGCGCGCGACTTCCCGGCGGAACTGGCGGGCCGCATCAACCGGGCAGGGCATCCCGTCGTCGCCATCGACGTGCCTTCCGGCCTCGACGGGGCCACGGGCCGCCCGCGCGGCGCGGCGGTGCAGGCTGACCTCACCATCACCTTCGCCCGCAAGAAGCCGGGCCACCTGTTGCTGCCGGGCCGCGACCTTTGCGGCGAGGTGGTGGTGGCCGACATTGGCATCCCCGACGCCGCCATCGCCGCCGCCAAAGCCGAGCTATGGGAGAATGTGGCCCCGGAACCGGAACCCCTTGCCACCGGCACCCATAAATACCGGCGCGGCGCGGTCCTGGTGTGGTCGGGACCGGCCCTTGCCACCGGGGCGGCACGGCTGGCGGGTGAGGCGGCGCTGCGGGGCGGGGCCGGGCTGGTGACCATCGCGGGCGCGCCAGACGCCCTTGCCGTCCATGCCGCGCAACTTACCGCCATCATGCTCGCCGAGGTCTCCCAACCCCTCGATCTGGCGCGCCAGATGACCCGAAGGCACATCACCTGTGTGGTCATCGGGCCGGGCGCGGGCGTGGGGCCGGAGACGGCGGGAATCGTCGAGGCGGCCCTGGCCGAAGCCGCCGCCGTGGTGCTGGACGCCGACGCCCTGACCAGCTTTGAACACCGGCCCGACGTGCTCGCGGGCTTCATCTCGGAACGCCCGGACCGGCCAGTGGTCCTGACCCCGCATGAGGGAGAATTCAAGCGCCTGTTCAAGGGCTTGCTTGAGAGATCGGACTCAAAGACTGAAGCCGCCCGCGCCGCCGCCCGCCGCACCGGTGCCCATGTCATCCTCAAGGGGGCCGACACGGTGATCGCCGCCCCCGATGGCCGCGCCGTGATCAATGCCAACGCACCGCCCGGACTGGCCACCGCCGGCTCGGGCGATGTTCTGGCGGGCCTTGTGGCGGCGCAAATTGCCGCACCGCACCATCAGAAAAATGACAATATTTTCAAACAAATATGCGCCGCTGTCTGGCGGCACGGGGAAGCAGCGTCCAAATTTATCCCGCAAGCGCTAACCAGCGAAGATTTAGTTGCTATAATCACCCCATCATGATGCCGAAACCGACGCCTCTTCCGCCTGAAGTCATTCTCGACCGCATTCGCTTCACCGCCGCCGAATTCCAGCGCCGCCGGCCGGAGTTCAAGGTGAAGCCCTTTGCCTCCTTCGCCCGCTTCATGACGAGCGCGAGGAACGCCCGCCCGGAACCCTTCCCGGGCCGCTTCGTGCTCGACATCACCTCGACCGTTTCGGTGGACCAGCCCACGGCGGTGCAGCGGGTGGAACTGGAGCTGGCGCGGGCCTTCGCCGCGCTCGCCCATGAACAGAATTTTGGCCTCTCCTTCGTGGCCTATCGCGACGGCCATTTCGTGCCCTACATCATGGAGGATGATCAGGTCATGGTGAAGCCCTTCGGCTTCACCGTGCAGGAGGGCGACTTCCAGTTTCGCCCCGGCGATGCCTTCCTCATCGTCGAGATGCTGAGCGGCGACACCGAGGGCTTCCTCAATGCCGTGGTCGAGGCGCGCAAGGCCGGCGCGGTCATCAACCTCATGGTCTATGACCTGGTGCCGCTGACCCACCCCCATTGGGTGGCCGAGGAATTCTCGCTCCGCGCCCATGCCGCCTTCACCGCCATGCTGCGCATTTCCCACCGCCTCATTGCCGTGTCGCAGAAGGTGGCCGAGGACATTGCCTGCTATCTCGACCTCACCTCCATGCGCGACGTGGAAACCGTCTGGCCCATGCCGGTGGCCCATTTCCGCCTCGGCTGCGACGCGCTGTTGCGCCACCGCCAGCCGGGAACGGCGGTGCATTTCCCGGCCGGGCCGGATGTGCTGCTGGCGGCGGGCACCTTCAAGACACGCAAGGGCCTGCTGCCCCTGCTGGAGGCCATGGACATCCTCTGGGCGGAAGGCAACCAGACCAGACTGGTGCTGGTGGGCCGCGACTATCTGACCAACCGCACCCGCACCCAGATGAAGGCCCACCCGGAACTGGGCAAGCGCCTCCATCTCGCGGGCTATTCCGCCGATGCCGAACTGGCCGAGGCGCTGACCCAGGTGTCGGCCATGGTCATTCCGGCCTTTGATGATGGCTTCGGCCTGCCGCTGGTGGAGGCCGCCGCCCTCGGCTGTCCGGTGGTGGCGCGCGATGTGCCCATCTACCGCGAAACCTCCGGTGGCGATGCCTTCTTTTTCCCCGATGTGGGGGCGCGGGAAATGGCGGAAAAACTGAAGGAGTGGCTGGCTCTGCCGCGCAAGAAGCAATTGAAATTCGTGCCCCGGACCAGCCTTGCCACCTGGCGTCAGTCGGCCCAGATCATGCAGGCCATTCTCCTGTCCTCGGCCATGGCCTTCACGGTCGATGTGGGGGTGAACGCCAGCCTGCGCCTGCTCGTCCCGCCAGCCGGGCAGAAACCATCCTGACGCCGGTGTTTTTCGGGGCTGGCATCGGGCAAAACCCTCTGCTATAGACCGCGCCCATTGCAACGGCCCCGGCCTTTGGCAGGCATCTGGCGGGCGTGGTGAAATTGGCAGACACGCAGGATTTAGGTTCCTGTGGGGAAACCCGTGGGGGTTCAAGTCCCTCCGCCCGCACCATGCCGCGACGCCGCGCCCCGCGGGACATGAAGGAAAGACGAGCAGGATCATGCAGGTTACCGAGACCCTCAACGCCGGTTTGAAGCGCGAATACAAGGTGGTGGTGTCCGCCGCCGATCTGGCCAGGGAGCTGGACGCCCGCCTGAAGGACATGGCGGGCCGCGCCAACATCAAGGGTTTCCGTCCCGGCAAGGTGCCGGTGCCGCACCTGAAGCGCATCTATGGCAAGGCGCTGATGGGCGAGGTGGTGCAGAAGGCCGTGGACGATCAGGCCAAGAGCATTCTCGCCGACAAGGGCCTGAAGCCCGCCTATCAGCCGGAAATCAGCCTGCCGCAGGATGAGGCGGAAGTGAACGCCATCATGGACGGCAAGGGCGACCTTTCCTTCGCCATGGCGCTGGAGGTTCTGCCGCAGTTCGACGTCAAGCCCTATGACGCCATGACGCTCACCCGTCATGTGGTCGAGGTCTCCGATGACGAGGTGAAGGAAGGTCTCGACCGCCTTTCGGGCCAGTACAAGGACTGGGAAGCGAAGAAGGAGGGTGCCAAGGCCGCCCAGGGTGACCGTGTCACCATTTCCTTCGTCGGCAAGGTTGATGACAAGGCCTTCGACGGCGGCACCGCCGAAGACGTGCCGCTGGAACTGGGCTCCAACCAGTTCATCCCCGGCTTCGAGGATCAGATCGTCGGCGCCCATGTGGGCGACGAGCGTGAGGTGAAGGTCAGCTTCCCGGCGGAATACGGCGTGGCGGAACTGGCGGGCAAGCCGGCGGTCTTCACCGTCAAGGTCAAGGGCATCGACGCGCCCAAGACCACCGACATGAACGACGACTTCGCCAAGAAGCTGGGCTTCGAGGACCTGGGCAAGCTCAAGGCCTTCCTCAAAGACCGGTTGGGCGATGAACTCAAGAACATGACCGGCATGAAGCTGAAGCGCGACGTGCTCGACATCATGGACCAGGATTATGACTTCGGCCTGCCGGAGAAGCTGGTGGATGCCGAATTCAATGGCATCTGGAACGCGCTGCTCCACGAGATGGGCAAGGCGGGTCGCAGCTTCGCCGACGAGGACACCTCCGAGGACGAAGCGAAGAAGGAATACCGCGCCATTGCCGAGCGCCGCGTGCGCCTGGGTCTGGTGCTTGGCACCATCGGCGAGAAGGAAGGCGTGCAGGTCTCCGATCAGGAACTGCAGAACGCGCTCATGGGCCGCGCCCGCCAGTTCCCCGGCCAGGAAAAGCAGGTCTTCGACTATTACCGCAAGAACCCCGGCGCGCTGATCGAATTGCGCGGCCCCATCTTCGAACAGAAGGTGGTGGACCTGCTGGTGTCCAAGGCCACGGTGACCGAAAAGGCGGTGAGCCGCGAGGAACTCCAGGCCATGGTGCAGGAGGACGACGAGGACGAAGCCGCCGAAAAGCCGAAGAAGAAGGCGGCAAAGAAGAAGAAAGAGGACTGACCCTCGGTCCATCCAGATGGTTCAGGGCGGCCTGCGGGCCGCCCTTTTTGTTGGCCGGACGGGCTGCCAGACGGAATCAAGATCCGAACCTGTCATCCTAACCCCTTGATTTTGTTGTGGATGGTCGCGCGCCATAC
>OEIV010000323.1_pt1 | contig 28352 bp, 24 predicted proteins | sample 1539231 | NCBI WGS metagenome assembly OEIV01 (sample SAMN03794762, study PRJEB22550) | activated sludge metagenome | feature: wastewater treatment plant; material: activated sludge; isolation source: Wastewater treatment plant of a petroleum refinery complex | place: Argentina: Buenos Aires ... | reverse complement strand
ACCTGATCCACCACCCGAGAAACCAGCACAGCCATTGGATAGAGAACGCTTAGAGGAAATCAAAGCATCCATCAGAAAGAAAATGAGCAAATAGGTTTTATTTACTATGCGATTATCATGAACGACAAAAAGAAGACCACCCTTGCAACGCCCTGAAAGGGTCTGCAAGTAAGCAAGGAGACCATTGAGGAGTTTTTATTCTCCCAATGCAAGAACGAGATATCTGATGAACAGAAAGCATTATTCATTGGAATATCACTCGCTCACAATCTCAACCCATTCAAAAGGGAAATCTACCCTATTCCCTTTTGGAACACCAAACTGGGTAAGAACGACATGCAACCTGTCATAGCCTACAATGTCTTTTTACAAAGAGCACAAGCTTCAGGAGACCTTGATGGACGATCGATCGAGATTTATGAAAACGATGACAAGAAAGTATCAGGTTGAAAGATTATCATTCATCGCAAAGATTGGTCACATCCTTTCGAGCGAGAAGTTGATCGATCAGAAATCGTCCAAAATAAGAAAGATGGAACACCGAACAAGAACTGGTTAGAGAAACCAAGATTTATGACCAGGAAGACGCTTATTGGACAAGGCATGAGGTTATGCTTTCCTGAGCATCTCGGAGGGTTACCGTATCTTGAAGAAGAGGTCTATGGAGCGATTACCGATAATGATAAATCAGAAAAAAATGAAAACAAAAAATCTGACCCCAATCACGTCATCATTACAATGCCAGCGTTAGGATCAGACAACAAGGTATCTGCTATTATTCCATGACTCAGAGTCCAATCTGTAAAAAAACAAAAAGAGGTCACTACCACCAAGTAACGTACCTCTTTCCTTCCACAAACTTTTGGAAAAGCAGACCGAGATACACAACCGAAGTTGCTTTTCTCAAACCCCACTTTACCTTCTTATACCTATTCACCATGCAATTACCAGACAAACAGACACTTATTAAAGCTCTACCCGTAGAGCATTTATCCTACAGTTCGATCAAATCTTACTGTCAGGATCAGCAATCATTTTACAAAGGATACATTCTCAAACAACGAGATGAAATAGAGGTCAAACCAAGCTATGTGATCGGAAGTGCCGTTCATGCATGAATCGAGAACTACCGAGAACACCAAAAACAATTATTGGCAGGAGCTGATGTCGCACCCATGACAACGGATGACTTTCTTGCTCTAGCGGTTGCTCACGGAGAGCAGATGATCACCAAGGCGGAAAAGGACGGGAACATGGTACGATGAGTGACACAAAACAAAGAAACAACCATAACAACGATTAAAGAAACCTTAGAGGCTTATTTACAAAAACCACCCCAATACAAGCCACTATTCACCGAGGTGGACGACCTCATTTCCTTCACAGACTTCGAAGGTATCGATATGCCTATACCCCTGAAAGTAAAAATGGATATGGTTGCAGAAGACATCGATGGAAACGTCATCATCGTCGACCATAAAACTACGAGCTCAGGGTACGAAAAAGAGAACGGCGACATCGCACCCGACTTTGATCTCCAAGCAGGAGCTTACTACATAGGGTGTATGAGCATAACAGGAAAACAACCGACCAAGATCATCTTTGACCAGATCAGTAAAGGAAAACCAAACCCATTCAAAGGAATGTATCAAAAAGACTTGAGAGAACTGTGCGACAAGCATTCCATCCCGTACGAAAAATATACCAAGAATGATGAACTTAAAGAAAAAATACTCCAAGCCTGAGTATTAGAAATTCCTGACGTGATCGAGAAGTACGTCATTGATTTCACGACCAACATGCAACCCGTCAAAGCATTTATTGAGCTGTACAAAAGCGTGATCTTTGACCTCTACATAAAATCGACATACCAAGCACCATTCATCGTCAACCCCTTTAAGCAATTTGGAGGCGACCTGACCTACAAGTACCGATTGGCATCACTGGCATAACAGACTGATTTATCATGCGGGAGGGTTAGAATCCTTCCGTGTGTTTTTAGTAGTAATGGATTTTCATGATCAAATGCATCATAGCGTTGTACATGCTCAACGTCATTATTATAGGACTGCTGGTTCTTTTTCTCGTATGGATCGTTGTCACCGCACCGTTTATTATCCTGAGTAGTGTCATGTTTGGTGTACCCTACTTCATCACCAAATACCAACGACGTATGAAAAGAAAGCCATCATTTCGTAGACACCGCTTTCGTTAGCGTCAGATTTTTTCTTTTTTGCTATACCCAAAAGAGGCATTGAGCCTCTTTTCCTGTATGTCGGTTATTGTTATTTTTTAGCGAGTTTTTTGTTTCTTTTGTTCTGTCGATTCAGTTGTTTCATTGTTTTTACTCATTCGTTGTAGCGAGGTTTACGAGTTGGCTTGCTCTCTTCCTCAGGCTCTGGGTCAGCTTCCTCTTCGTTTTCCTCTGTATTGGTATCAGGTGTTGTTTCAGGTTCCTGGATTGATTGTTCTATCTGTTCAGGGGTTGTTGTCGTTTCACCGTCTAAATATTGCTGTAAGGTAAGGATATGCTTTTCGATAAACTCTCTGAGCTTTACCTTGTTGTCGTCGCTTGGTTGTTGAATTTGTTTTTGTCGGCGACTGATTTGTGCGACTTTTACACCCATTGCATCAGCGATTTGTTTGTCTCTCATACGGATGGTTTTCAAAATTTGTGGTACGTTCATGGTTAATAAGAAGAAGGAATAAAAAAGCGGTGTCTAACAGACTCCCGCTTGAAATAGAACTCTTGATGCCTTGTAATATTCTCTTTGTTGATCCGCTGTTAGGTTCTCGATTGCTTTGAAGCTGTAAACCGTTGTAAGATGGCTTTCAATTCTTTGCATTCGAACCTTGTTTGTTTCAGGCATACATTTGTTCCTGAACTCTCTGATTGCCTTTTCAAGTGGGCTGAGCATTCTGAATGTTGTTCTTGGTTTTCTTGTTGTTTTTTCCATGGTGGTAGTGTTTTAATAGGTAAAGACTAGTATCTCTCTAGCGTGGTGGTGTATTAACTATAAAAAGCTAGTTATCAAGTCCTTATAGAGCAATAATCGGTCTTTTTTGGCTTATTTTACTTCTTTTTGTTTAATTTTCGGACAATTCTGCTTCATCTCGGGACGGCAGGTCAGAAGTATTTGTCTAATGCCTCCACAAATGGCATGGTTTGTTGGTATGATGGCTTCCAGGCGTTAATAATCCCTTGGTTGAGGTCTATCTCCACCTCCCAAGAAATAGAACGACATTCATCCTGAACTTCGACCAATCAGTAGCCATTATTTTGCATTTTTACCGTGGCATAAAAATACTCAGCATTGGCAAGAGGCTCTGAAAGAACCTCTGCGACGGTGAAAATAGTGTTTTTCTTTTTCATGGTTATTCTTGGTCGCTAGAAGATAAAGGTGGCAAGACAAAGAGTTTCATGCCGTTATTTAGCAAAGCATATCGAGCCGATCATTGTTGGAAAATTCAGACGACCTTTGTGACTTCAAATTCCTCTTTGCCAAATGGATCATTCCTTTGCATTTCAAGTATATCGCCCTTTTTGAGGTTTCCTGTGTACATGGTAGTAGTGATTAAACGGGTAAATGTAGGCAAGAACTACATTTCTATTAACTATAAAAAGAGCCTATAGCAAGTCTATAGGCTCTTTTATATGGGTGTTTTGAGGATTATCAGTGTATTATCTTAATTAAGCATCTAGATATTGGTATTTTTTTACATCTTGCAGACTAAGATCAATAACTTTCTTTTTCTTTCCCTTTCAATGTAAAAGTTTGTTTTTAAATGCATTAAGAACAATATTTTTGATATCATGGTAATTTTTCCCAATTAGGTACTCAGCCAAGTCCTGCTTAGATGCTTTTGCAATTTGGAAAGAGTAAGTATCTTCTAGTTTTGATAAAAATTGTAAAATAAGGTCAATATCTGGTATTTTAAATTCAATTCTTAGTCCAAACCTTCTAGTGATTGCTGGATCTAATGAATCTATCATATTAGTAGCAGATATTACTATAAGATCCTGCGGAATAAGATCTAGTATTTGTATCAAGGCAAGTAAAGCTCTTCTTATTTCACCATGGTCTTGTCAAGAATCTCTCTTATTTCAAATAAAATCTACTTCGTCTAAAAAAATAATTGCGTTTTTTTCCTGGGCAACTTGGAAAACAAAATTTAGATTTTTACTTGTTTCTCAGAGTTTAGAAGAAATAATTGATGCTAAATTTAGCACTAATAAAGGCTTTTCTAATTCATTTGCTATCGCATATGCCGTCATTGTTTTTCATATACCAGTATCTCAGAAAAACAAAGATCTTGTTTGTAGTGGTAGCTTAAATGAGGATAAAAATTCCAAGTTCTTTAACTCTTTAATTCGATTACTTATTTTATCTTTAGTTTGTATTGGAAGTATAATGTCATCTAAATTTAAATTAGAATATTGAGCTTCATACAAATAGTCTTTATAATCTCTTTCTGGCAGTAAAGTAACGTCAACAGACTGTCATTTTGTTGAACTTTTTGACAATCATATTAGTGAGTTAATTTTATCTACAAAAAATTGGTCTTTTTGTGATTCTGCAATATCTTTAGCAACTTCAAAAAGTTTCTCTCTATCATTATTTAAAGAGTAAGTAATTAATGATGATACTTGTTTTTTAGTAGCCATGAGATTGCATAAAGCATTAAAAAACTTGATCCTTTTTGAATTATAACGATTTAATTCCTCTTATCAATTTATTGTTGATATTAGCTTATAATAGTTTTAAACTTCTAAATCAATAGTTTGTTCAGTATTGACATCTGCTTCATTGATTACATTAGCCTCACTCAATATTCATAAATTAGCATTAAGAATGGTCGAATGAAGATCAATTCAGTCAGTATTCTGATTTTCTATAGTCAAGCAAAATCAAAAAGCCTGATCCATATAACGGTTAATGTCTTCAATTGATTGTACAATTTTCCCTTTAGTATTAAAGATAAAATCTCTAATTTCTTGAAAAATATTAGTAGTCGTATCTATCGTCTTTAAATTACATCTGATCTCCACAAAAAGCTTATTATTCAATTTTTGTTGGAGTGATGTCTTTCTAATTCATTGACTATTTCACTTAGTCTGATTGTTAGCATACTGATTCCAATAATAGTTATCATGAGACCATCAAGTACCTCAAACTTTAACTACATATTGTTTGATTTGTTTTTCGTATTCTTCTTTTTCATTTACAATTCTCTCAAAATCAGCACTTCCTTCGGCATAATTGTTCAATTCATTGTCTAATCTTTTTATTTCATTTGTGATATTTTGTAATTCTTGCTCTGAACAAGCTAGAATTCTATATGCCATATGTATTGGATTATAATTGAGGTGATCAGATAAGATTGGTATATGATTATAACTTAGTGATCCAATTATTCTAATATTCCCTGTTCACTTTAAAATATTATTTTGTAAATCATCTGGAAGATTTATTTCATAAATATTTTCGTGATTAAGTTTAATCTTATCCTGAATAAGAATAGTTGCTCTTTTTTCATCTGAATATAATGCTCTGTTTAAATTTATTTGACCAAATCAAACATATCTTTGATTAAGAAATTCTATTTCTCTATCTTGTATTTTAGTATGACTACCATTTGTATTTCATCTATACAGTATATTCCTGTCTTTAACCGTCTCTGGCAAATCTACTCAATTTGTTGCATCAATATCCAACTGTATTTGTAAAGATTGAGATGTGTTAAGTAATAATGCCTTAACTGTATTTGCGGATAAAGATGGGTACTGATTTAAAATACGGGTTGCAATATGACAAACAAATGGTGACGAAAAACTTGTACCACTTAGGAACGTGACCTCATCGGTATACTGACTACTTAATAGTCTGATATTTTCTCAAAATTCAACAAAATCAGGCTTTAAAAAATATGGAGAACGATATCAGATATCCGTTGTGATTTTAGTAGTACCATTTGTCTTTTTAAGCGTTAATGGAGTTCAATAATCTAAACAATTTTTTCTTGAGAATTCTGATACTTTTTTATCTGTACTGATACTTCCCACCGAAAGAGCATTAGTGCTGTCTGCTGGTGTGCATATATTTGTTCATTCATCAAATTTATAGTTATTAGAAGCATTATATCTTTTTTTTAATTCTCAAATATTATTTACATTTCAAGCTGAAACAAAAAACAATATGTCGGGATATTTGGCTAAACAATAGTCCAATATATATGTTATTAAATCATGATTCTCATTATCGTTTTTATGTTTAATGAGATTAACTGACATATTGAATACTTTTATATTTTTTTTCACATAGAACTCTTCAATGATATTGATAAATAAGTCTGGACTAAAAAATGATGAGCTAGCTGAAAGTATTTTCAGTGATAATACTTTTGCATAAGGTTTCAGAATTGTTTGACCTTCATTAACTTGATTTCAAAAAACAACTATACCAGCTACACCAGTTCAATGATCCTGACTATCAATAAGGGGTGAATTATCAACATATGAATGTGATGCAGTTTTTTCTATAAATGGCTCTAAGATAGTTCTATTCTCGCCCACACCCGAATCAATAACTCCAACTTTAATTAAACCATCTTGTGACGATGTGTCATCTATAGAAAACTGACTAACTTCCTTTGTTTGTCAGCTTGGTTCAATTATAACTTCTACAAAAGCAGGTTCAATTTTCTGAATATCAGAATAGATTCATGCGTATCTAGTCAGAGTTTCAATATTACCAACAGTTTCAATCTTATAAATCGAAGGAGTTAGTTCTATCAATGTATTTCAATCATTTTTTAGTTGTTTTATAATACCATCTCTTTTTGATGGGGCAATTTGGAAAAATTGTAGCAAAAATGACTCTTCACTAGGAGTAGAAATATCGACTCTTTCGTCTATAGAATAATAGTGAAAATCTTTAATCAATTTAAAAGATTTAAATTCCGCCTTTGGAATAAAATCTGGTCATGTCGTATTGTAGTTTGCAATTTCATTCATATCAACTATGAAAGATTTCAAATCTCATAATTTTATGTTGATGATCACTTGTCTATTAAAGTTCGCAAAATACTTAAATTCGGCAGAACGGTATAAACCTTTAAACGCTTTAATGAAAAAGTTAGGTATTCTACCATGCGTATTTATAATTATATAATATTCAGCATAATTATTAATAGTTTCCTCTGTAACTAGTCATTCATTGATCCACTGTTTTTTTAGTGTCTCAAGGTATTGAAGGTCTCTTTCGAATTTAATAATATCATTTCTATAATTTTCTTTCTGTCTAGTATAATCTGGTCTATCATTTGTATTTTGATCTTCAGGATCGTCTTTTTGTTGACGTGGAGAAATACGGTATGATGCCATACGGCTTGTTCAAATATAACGTAGATGTTCCTTAGGCATGTTTGAAAGAATAAAAATAAAAGGAATCTATTTTACCCAATTTTCATGTCTCAATATTCAAGCGTTCAGCATTTTTTTATAGTGCCTCCACTTCTGCAAGAATTGATCCATATATGCTACGAATTTCTAATTATGGCTTCTTTCAAAGGGGTCAATTAACTCATACAATTATATATTCCAAACATTGATTTAGTCTCACCAAGGACTCAAGGTGTTTATTATTCTTTATACAGACTTTCGGTATATTATTCAATGCAATTACTCAAGATTCTATTGATTTTTACTCTTCATATTCGTATACCCTAACCCTAGGATAGGTTTTATTATTAATTACATAAAGGAATGGAAATAGCAAACAAGAAATCAACCCTACTGGGACTAAAAAAAGCAATCGGAGTGATCAATAAGATTATGGAAATGATCGAAAAAGATGCATACTGCGTAGACATTGCCTCTCAGGTAAATGCATCAATTTGATTATTAAAATGAGTTAATACTACACTATTAGAAAATCATCTTGCATGTTGTTGACCTAAGTTTTTGAATGCCGCTGAAGAATGAAAAAAAGAAGAATTCATCAAAGAACTAGTAAGGGCGTGGAATGTTTCAAACAAGTAAATTTTTGATCAGAACAATAATATTCATTTTTTATTTATAACAACCCAATATGAAACAAAAGCTCCATATCAACGGCATGCACTGTAAATCTTGTGAAATGCTTATTAAAGATTCTTTAAATAAAATACCAGGATGCAAAATACATTCCTTATCACTTAAGACAGGTATCTGTGAAATTGAGTATAATAAGAATGATATTTCAGAGATAGAAACAACACTCAACAAAATAGGCTATACCATATGAGAAGATAATGTTAAACAACCTCGAACGTCAGATCAGTGGTTTGAAAAAATAATTCGACTTTTCATTGCTGGTATTCTTGTTTTTGTTCTCATGAAAACTGATATCAGTAGTCTTGTACCCACCTATGACAAACTTTCCTTTGGTGTTGCTTTTGTGATTGGTTTAATAGCATCCATTTCGACTTGTTTGGCTGTGACAGGAGGTATTATTATTGGATATAATGAGTCAGTAGAAACTACACATCCAGTAGGCACTCAAATAAAGTTTCATCTATGAAGGTTAATTACTTTCATCGTTTGATGATGATTACTGGGACTCGTTTGATCGCAATTTCAATGATCAATCTGGTTTAATGTTATCTTTAGTGCAATAGTAGGAATTGTTCTCCTATATCTATGATTACAATTATTGGGCATTGTACCCAATATTACAAAGTGGTGATTTCATCTACCAAGTTGATTGAGTCAAACTATTTTCAACTTGAAAAATCCAAGATATGCAAGCGTTGTCTGAGCCTTAACCTTCTTGTTACCTTGTGGCTTTACACAAAGTATGCAATTATTTGCTTTGCAATCATGAAGTCCAATTGAAGGAACTTTAATTATGTGAGCTTTTGCACTTGGTACTTTACCAGTATTATTTGGTTTGGGATTATGAACTAAATATATCAAAGATAAGTTGACTATTATCAATCCTCTTATTGCTTCACTACTTGTCGTCTTCGGAATATATACTATTTATAATAGTACCATTTTAGCTGATGCAATAAATACTTCAAACAACACTTCTGGAGTTATAGTGAACACAAATATTGCAACAGAAAATGTTTCATGGAGTCACAATGGTTCAACATTCTCACCTGAAACATTAGTTTTGACCAAATGAAAAAATTATTCTATTACAGTAATTCCTGAGTCTGATGGATTGGGATGTAAATATTCTGTTATGTTACCATGAAAGTGAGAACAATACATAAAGAAATGACAAGCATTCACATTTGAGATTGATTGATCCGAGCAAAAAAACATCAAGCTTGTATGTGGATCAATGGGGATGAAACAATGAATGATCGTCATTCAGTAAAATAGGCTCAAAAATGATTTGCATTCTTTCCTATTTTTCATTATTATAACCCTACCCCTGGGTTAGGTATAAGTTACTATTTTAATTCCTTATTCTTATAAATCATGAATAAATCAACTTGATGTGCTTGCACAAATTGTAAATGTACAAACTGTAACTGTAAAGAAGGATGTAATTGTTGCGATAAATCAACAGAATGTAATTGTGGAAATGATTGTCAATGTTAATAAAAAAACCTATCGCTAAATAGGTTCAAAAAAGAGCATTAAGAGTATACCTATCCAGGGCGTACTTTCAAGAATTATAAACAATTTAAAAAGTGTAGCCTTTAATCATATCATAATTTTCAATGAAACAGACATATCCAATTAATGGCATGGATTGTGCATCCTGTGCAATCACTATCACCAATAAAGTATCTCAACTTGAATGAATAAAAAGTTGTGAGGTAAATTTTGCAACACACAATGCAGTTATTGAATTTGATGAAACCAAAACGGACATTACAAAAGTCTCGGATGAAATAGAGAAGTATTGATACGAATTGGTGCACAAAAGTATTGATAAACATAATCATAACGAATGAGCTCATGATGACCATAATAACTCTGATATCCAAAAAACATGGAATAATGTTTTGATTTCTACGCCATTGGTAATAATATCTATTGGAATCATGGTATGGATGATAGGAATTGATTATGCATGGCGACCAAAATACGAAGTATTGTATGAATTCTTTCACCACCTCCTTCCTATCTTTGCGACCATTATGTTGTTTGTTGTGTGATGGAATTATATCCTTGCTATTTGAAGATATATCAAATACGGCGTTGCAAGTATGGACACGCTTGTTGGTATAGGTACTGGAGTAGCATATCTCTATAGTTTCCTTATTACTGCTCTAGAAGAGCCCTTCTCACAATTTGTTAATACAGATAGAAATTTTTATGAGTCTGTTATTGTAGTAATTGGTTTTATAGCGATTGGTAAATTTATGGAAGCGAGAGTTATGGCAAAAACAGATCAAGCCATCAAGGCATTATTATGATTACAGGTCAAGGACGCACTTATCATCAAAAATAATTGAGAAGTAAAAGTTCCATTACATGAGGTACAAGTAGGTGACATAATGATTGTCAAACCGTGAGAAAAAATTCCATTAGATGGTATTATTCTTTCTTGAGAAGCTGATATTGATGAATCAATGATTACATGAGAACCACTTCCGATCTTGAAAAAACAAGATGATGTAGTCATTGGAGCAACTATTGTAACCAATTCAGCAATTCATGTGAAAGCAACTGCTGTAGGCAAAGATACATACCTCAGTAAAATTGTTGCTATTGTTTCTCAAGCACAAAATAGCAAACCCCAAATTCAAAAAGTTGTTGACCAAATAATGCAATGGTTTATCCCCGTAGTACTGTGTATCGCAGTATGATCAGCTGTGTTCCGATTAGTTCGATGAAACATGTTTTTCCCATGAATTAATCCCATTGAGTTCGCTATTATGAGCTTTGTATGAGTGTTAGTTATTGCATGCCCATGTGGACTATGACTTGCCACACCAATGGCTATCATGACATGAGTCGAACACGGTGCAAAAAATGGTATCTTGGCAAAAAACGCTGAAGGGTTGCTGAAGCTCAGAAAAGCAACAATAGCTGTTTTTGATAAAACATGAACAATCACGATGGGTAAACCGACATTGGTTGAGCAATTATCAATAACGGGAAATGATGAGGAAAATATAAGAATTTTAGCTTCATTGGAAGCATTATCTTCTCACCCCATAGCCCATGCCATTGTGACGTATGCTAAAGAGAAGAATTACGAAAATTACTCCATAGATAATTTTAAACATTTAGATGGAGTATGAATTCAAGGGACAATCAACAGTAAAGTCTACGTGGTTTCAAAGCTCTCTTATGTGAGAGATAAATGATTACCAATTGATGAAGATACTATTACCAAACGAACAAAGGAAGGAAAAACACCCCTTATTCTCAGTACATGAAATGAAATCTTGTGATATTATGCTGTAGCAGACACCATTAAAGATATGAGTGTTCAGGCGATTCAGGATTTAAAAGATCTAGGAATACTACCTGTAATGATAACGGGAGATCATAGTAATACTGCACATTTCATTGCACAACTAGCAGGTATAGAAAAAGTCTATGCTGAGATACAACCAGAACAAAAAGCATCTATCATTAAAGATTTACAAAAAGAATGAATTGTAGTAATGGTGTGAGATGGGATCAATGATGCACCAGCTCTTGCAACAGCAGATATTGGTATCGCAATGAGTACAGGTACTGATGTAGCTATAGAATCAGCAGATTTGACACTATTACACTGAGATCTCAGTAAACTCGTCAAGGCAATCAAAATTAGTAAACTCACACAAAGTGCAATTTGGCAAAATTTAGCATGGGCATTTAGCTATAATATTATTTGAATTCCTCTAGCAGGTGGTGCCTTTTACCCATTCTTAGGTGTGTTACTCAATCCTGCCTTTGAGTGAACAGCTATGGCTTTTAGTGATTTGACTGTTATCGGTAATAGCTTAAGGCTACAGATGAAAAAAATATAATTATCTTTAATGATACAAAAAACATAATGCAAAAAAAATACCTCGATTTATTCTATAAACTACAAGCACCTTTTTACGATATTACTCGTAGGTTAATTTTATTTAACCATAAAGAGGCTGTAGATGCTCTCGACATACAAACGAATGATATTATATATGATATTGCATGTGGCACAGGGAAAAACATCACACACCTCAAAGAAAAAACAAAGAGTGATCACATAATTGGATTGGATTATTCAAGGGCTCTACTACATGTTGCACAAAAGAATTTTCCAAATATAAAATTCATTCAAACTGATGTTACAACCTATACTTTTAATCCTAAAGCCGACAAAATAATATGTAGTTACTCACTCTCAATGATTGATGAACGAGAAAAAGCAATAGCTAATATGGTTAATAACTTAAATCCATGAGGGAAAGTAGTTATACTTGATTTTAACTCAAAACGAAAATACTGAATACTGAGTAAATGTATGAGACGATTTTTGAAATGTTGTCATATTAATTTAGAACAGAACGTCGATCAAGAACTCAAAAAACATTTTAACGGAATTATAGTTCATAACTACCACAACGGGTATAATACTATTTGGATAGCAAGTAAACTTAAAAAATAATCTCTTTTTATATTATTTATACGACCTTAATGAAAAAACCATCTATTACTCTTAAACATTTGATCAGTATAGTTAATTACATTGGAATATGATTCATTTCTTGAAGTATCAGTCACTGATTTTTTTCTGGTACGAGAAGTATTATCATGGCATTACTATGAATAGGATTGTTTGTGTTTTGACAATTTCTCGAAAAAACATACATAGATCATGAAGACACTTCATCATTCAAAATCTATGTAAGAATAGCAATTACTGGACTTATTTTTTCTGTAGGGGTTGGAATGATTAGTGGTTGATTTCAACACTTTCTTGATAGTCCATTGAGAAGCCTTTGGATTATACCAGTATGATACATTATATCACTATTAATTTATCCTTCAAAAGAAGAACTCAAAGAAACAAACTGGAAATATCTTATTTCTACAGGACTTATTGTCTGAGTTGCACTGTATGGAGCAATCTATAGCTTGATACATATTTTACCAGAATCAACTTTTTGAGGAGATCATCACAAAGGAGCTGAGACAGCACACACAGAATAAATACATAAGGACATGAGCTATGAAGAAGGAGAAATCTTTTGATTCAACTCCTCAACTTTGATCGCAACTAACCAAGTCAACTCCTCAATTTGCTGAGCAGGAGTCTTGTCCTTGATCATCGGATACCAACTAGCAACCTGAGCGGTGATTTTCTTGGTGTCTGGAAGTTTTCCAAATTTGTCTTTGTAGATTTTTTCGAAGGTAAGCATGAAGTTTTGGATAGGAGATAAAGGTGTGCCATCGTCTTCAAAATGACACGTTTCTCTTGGCTTGAGATTTTTGATGCCATATTTTTTGGCAATCTCGATGAGCTTGTCATAGGGTCATTTCCACATAGGTTTGTTATCGTACTGCGGAGTACTTTCATCGTCCATGAAAACGATATCGACCGCATCACCCGTGAGATGTTTGCTTTTCATCGTTCGGGTCAGTCTTGGTAATCCTTCTTTTTCTATCCTGTTACTTTCGTTTCGGAGTCGGAGTTGTCTTTCATAAGATCTCTTGGCTTCAAAAATTTCTGCATCGGGACGCACTGCTTTGACCTCTTTTCGGAAAGGATCAAACTTTTTTCTGTAGCTTGGACTCAGAGAGTTGATGTCGTTATTTCTTGCTGGTTGTGCCATGGTAGATGAATGATTAAGTAAAATCTTTGATGGTAGGATCAGGCTTAGAGCTTGGCACTCTTCCTGAGAAATATCAGGTCATGAATGCGGTCAAAATTCCCAAGTATTGCTCTCCCGTAATTTTTCCTAATGCCAATCACAAAACCGCACCCATACTCAGAATGAAGACCGTGAATTTCACGACACTATGAAAAAGATTGTAACGTCTGAGCATCTTATTTTTGTCAGGGAATAAAGGATTTTTTGAGGTCTTTGACATCATCTTTCACCTCGCCGATATTTTCCAAGATGTAGTCCATTTTCACTTGGAGCTTCTCGAACTCCGTTTTGTTGACGTATGTTTTCTCGATATAATTGATCCTTTCTTGTAGATTGCTGTAGCTTTGAGAAATCGTCCAGGTTTGAGAGATCACGAATGCTAGTACTCCTACAAAAGCACTGATGGTGATCGTGATCGCATTGTCTTTGATATGTTGAAACATGGTGTATGGTAATGAGATAAATTATTCCTCGTTCTCTTCTGCCTCTCTTTCCTCTTTGGTGGTTTCGTAGCTGTCTTGGAAACCTTGGCAATTGTTTTCATCATCGGTGATCAAAGGGATTCTTTCCGTAAGACCGAGTTCAATATATTTGAGTTTCATGTCTACGATGGTCATCGCATCGACATCACCATCAAAATTATTTCTGATGATCTCTTTCAATGCACGAAAGCATATCCTTGGATCAAAGTCTTCTAATGCCATAATTTCAACTTCTCCTATCTCATCAAATCCAGCTTCTATGAGCTCATTGATTCTATCTGCATGTGCATCGGGAATATTGATGGAGCTTCATGGTTTCACTCCAAAGGTTATCTCATTATTGGTGTTACGGAGAAACATACTCATCATAAAAAAAGATAAAAATCTGACTGCTTACACGATCAGCACACCAGCGTACGGCTCGAATACAATTTGTGCGTAATGGTTCGCACCACATCACGAACCACAGGTTGTCGCACCATTCAGTCTAATTCTGTATTTTTTGGTTGGGTTGGCGACAAAGGTAATGCTTCATGTACTCAGCGTATACAACAGGGTTCATCAACCATTCAAGAGTGTCTGTTCATCTTCTGCCATATACAATCTTCCTGTACTCGATCGGTTTCCCGATCCTCACACTTCAAATCTCATGCTTCCGATTCCAACAGTGAAAACGTTTCACCAGGCTTCGGTATTACAGTAGGTACAGCTGGCACTATGCGATGTCCACGCACTAACGTTGTTGATTTTTGGATTGTCTCCCACCATCTTTCCATTTTTCATTGCCAGTTGTGAATTACTGAGTCATCTTCCAACAAAGGTACATCGGTTGAGATAGGAGGAAATTTGACTGTTGATAATCCCTTCAGGTCTTTCGTAGTGAAAACCAAGATTGAAAAACAAATTCCTGTTTTCTAATCAGGAAACATTATAGACCGAATTGCTCGTTTCCATGAACTGACCATACATGAAGGTTCCACCATTATGCACTGCACACTGATAATATCAGGTACTAAACTGGCTTCATGTTCTACTCAGTACGATCCAGTATTTTGTATTTGGTGCGATAGTAAATCCAGCAGGAAAATCAAAGGATTGGTTTCTAAACCCTGTGTAGAGCTGAGATGCAGGAATAACAATTTCTGCATTGGGATTAACGAGTTCTCCGTTTGGAGCATCAACTACAAAATCTTGGTTGGCAAATCTGAAAAGAATATCTCCACCATTGGCTGTCCACGATCAGGTAGCATATGCTTTGGTTTCTCCAGGTGCATATACATCACTCGTATGTTTTCCGATCGAGTAACTATGTACAGCATTGGTCGCTCCTGTTCTTTGCAAAACAATCCAATACTTCACACCCGAGGTAAACTTCAACGATGTGGGAAATTGAACGGTGATCCAATCAAAACTTGTACTGAGTGCGGATGGTTGTATCGTCGCACTTGCATTGGGATCGAGCAATGTGCCACTTGGTGAGCCTGCATTATCGGTTTCAATTCTCACTACCATCGCATCAGTCGGCACATTATTTTTTTTGAGATGCAAACATAGCAGTCAGGTTTCTAAATTTTGTGTACCAACAAAACTTTGAGAAAATTTCTCGATCGTCGGCGTACCAAATTGCACATCGGTGCTACTCCAGTTACCGTTGTAATATCAACTCGTTCATGGTATCTGACTAAAGTTTTTCTCTATTCTAATTCTGATACTATCGGTCGGGGCTGACACTTGCCATACTCCCAGCATGATAGATTGCACCGTTTTTTGATCGACTGATTGAAAGCTCTGAGCAGAGACAATGCTTCATGCACTACTATTTCCGAAGTTTCTGTTTTCATTGTAGCTATGATGTCTGACTCCGTCGTATTCTTGCATAAACGAGAAATACATATCCCGACTTTGATTGATCCATGTCAGGTTATTGTAAATCATCATATTACCTCTCGTGTAAGTGTCACTATTGTAGATTTGTACGCTGTAGTAGTTACTCGTATTCAAACCAGCATCTCTTTCTAACACGATCCAGTAAATTGTCGTATCTTGCAGATCAAAAAAACCATTGAACGAGTACATTTTCCTATATGGTTGTGTCATGAGTTTATTTCCTGCAATCGTTCCTGTTGCATTCGGATGCACCAAAGTACCTGATGGTTTACCATTATCATCGGTTTGAATACTGAAGACAATATTATCGGTCGGATTATTTACTCTCGCTAATGCCATAAAAATTTTGTCGGTATTCATACCGTAGGAAAGTTTGAAACTCATACAGACCTTACTTTGGTTGGTGATATCATATCCAAAGTGAGTCGTTGTATTTCGTTGCTGGTTTTTGTTACCAATATCAACGTTGTTGAGATAGTAGTTATTTCCAGGAGTAAGATTGGTAAATGAACTCGCCGTACCGTCTTGCACAATATCACAAATCTGATTCTGATTTTTATTTTGTGTGAAAATACCATCCATGTAGGCAGTGGATTCGTATTCGGGTTGAGACAGATATCGTTTTCATGGCTCATGATTAAATCCAAGTTGTATCGAAGCCCAAATATATCATTGCAACCATTCTCGCACTGATCCATTGAATTTCTCCACATATCCCAACGGATACACGAGGTTTGTATTCGATGATCTCAATGAATAATAGTTTGTCGGACTGTTTGCTCCTGTTCTTTCAAAGGAAATGTAGTATTTTGTTTGTGGCTGTAAAACAAGGTCATTAAAAAAGAAGTTTCTTTGTTCGTTACTAGCCGCTATTGTGCTGTTATCAAAAAAGTTAGTACTGGAGGCAATCAGCGTCACACCATCTTTTGCATAGACTCTACAGTAAAGCTGATCACCAGGACTACCAACCTTACCAAGATTGACGGTCACTTTTCTGAGAATATTATCACGTCCCGTCAGGATCATTGCTCTGAGTCTGATGTTTACACCATCTCCGACATTGTAAGTGGTGTTTCCTTCAAGCTGTTCTATTCTGAGTTTATCAACAATTCCTTTTCCAACAAATCAAACCTGACCGACCGTCACGTCTTCTCCTACTTGTCATTGAATCGCTACATTTTGCACCGTACCAACAGGGACTTGAGCGATCTGTGATTGCATCTGAAAATTTGTACCATCTCGTTGCATGATTACTCGCTGATCCATTTCGATATCTCCTGCACTCAAATCCTGATCATGCATTTTTTTCAATGGTGCAGTGAGGACTCATTCAGTGGTATTGATGGAAACTTGGATATTGGTTGTGTTCGCTTGATGCGATCTAAAATACAACAAAATATTCTGAGGAATACTCGTCGGATCACTAGAAATGGCAGCAGGAACGGGCGTGACGTAGCTCAGGTTGTACACATTGGATGGTCAGACTGATGTCCCTGAAAAAGTAGTTGCTCCGACCTGAATCTGTGTGATTGCTTGGTTGATAACATTCGTAATATTATTAATCACAACCTGATCATCAGTGACGATATTCGATGCATCGACTACCGCCAATGGCACATAATTTTTGATCGGATAGTTCAGACCAAATTTGATCTCACCGATACCCAATCAGGTGATCGGGTTGAGCAATGGATTATCCAAATTCGACTGATTTACTTCAACTCGGACTTTTTGTGGTCATGCAAAACTCAGTGCTTTGATAGCAGTATTCTGGAAATGAACCAGGACTTTATCGCCGTTAGTTTTGGTACATTTGATCAATGCACTTCCTGCTGTTACCTGAAAATTATTTCCACTGATCAAGGAAACTTGCAATCATTGCAAAACACCACCATCGGTCAAAGCCAGTAATGGTGCTGAGTAATCACTATCTTGATTGGCTATATTTCCATTGAGCAGTGAACATCTTTCCATGAAAAAATGCTATCAATAAATAAATGACAGCATTGTACTCACCGCACCAAAAAATAAATCTATTGAAGTTCCAGTTTCCCAACCCTTCTGTTGATCTCTCTGAGTTTCTCCGCAAGATCAATAGTTTTCACCTTGCTTTTTCATAACTTGAAGGTCACTTTCGTCATCTCTCCAGCCGTATACGATTTTTCGATGACTTTCATTGTGCCATCATAAAACATTAGATCGTTTCCTGAATTGATATAGACCCTTACAACATCACCAACATCGCAAGCAAAAAAATCAGGAATGTTCGGTGAGATATCAAACTCCTTTATACTGTCTTTCCTCTCTTTGACGTAGTTTTGTGTGGCTTGCTGGATATTTCCACTATTGGTCATACTTCTTTCTATCCTTCAAAACTCTTGAATACTTGCCAAGTCTTCTGCATAGCCATATGCATTACCGTCTTTCCCAATGCAGGAATTACACATCTGTTTGATATCCATCACCAGTTTTGCATCTCTGATCGTCCTATCCAATGGTGAATTGATATCTCGTACAAACTCATAATAGTCGTTTGAAGGTACTGACCTATCAATTCCGATCGTATGATTGAAGTACAAAACTGTATCTCTGACAACGTACTCGTATGCATTTTCTCTCAAATCTTTGAGAACGTTTGCAAAGGTCTCTCACTTTTCATATTTTTTGGTAACACTCACACTGACATCACTGATACATGTGAGTTCTGTCTGCTCTCTAAGATTAATTTGTATGAGTATTTGTTGGAGTAAAGTATTGATTGGTCAGGTATAATTCATCGGATTGAATAATACTTTGTCATCCAAAAAACTGATCATATCCTCGATTTTTATGACCGTATTTTTGAGAGTCGCTTCGATCCCTCTCATGTATCACGAGATCAACAATCTCTCCGTTCCATTTTGTCCTTCCATGACTTTGATACGATTATTTTCTTTCAAAATCAGTAAGGCATCAAGCAAGTTTTCATTACTGATAGTGAGTTCTCCCGTTGACACATCGTTGAGCTTCCACGAACACTGAAAACCAACAACATCAAAGAGCTGTCAGATTAAGTTGTTGTGCCTATCATAGACATATCCGATGATTGTCATTACAGGAGCGAGTTATTGAATGAAAGAGCGACATCAAAGTCACTGCCGTAGATTCATCAGTCCACATCGTACATGACGTATTTGGTGATTCCTTTGACGGTCGGTCGTTGCGATCATGGAACTCTGTACCCAAGAATATTCAGACCATTTTTGGTGGCAGTCTGATTTTTTGCATCGATGACAATCACATCTCCTGGGTCTGCATCAATGTCCAACATGAACCATTTATTGGCTGTGACATTGTAGATGGTCAGTGGTTTATTGATATTTCCACCGACGGTAATGGTTATTTTTATCGGTTGATCAGCATTGGAAGTAGTCAAACAATTGATCTCGTTATAGGTCATATTCCATTGATTGGACATGGTGTTTGGTAATTGGAAACCACCATAGTTTCCTTCTTGACCATAAAACAACGAATCAATCGTTGAATAAAACTTAGGGTCGGAGGCAAACAAGGCGACCCTTCGTCTTCTGATAGCTCCATCGTTATGATCGTTGTCTTCTTCAATTTCATAGTCTACAGGCTGATCAACTTTACAGCGGATCACCCGCTCTCTCATTTGCTCATCAATAATTTTGAGTTCTTTGGTTTCGACCGTACTTGGTACTCCTTGCAAGGCAAACAAAGCATCCAGCCAGTCCATTGCTTTGGAAGTAATCTCTCTGATCGGTGCAATGATCACGCCTTCGATGACAATGGTTCTCCCTCTCGCATACGTTGGTCAGGTCAATGTTCCATGATATCAAATCAAATCTTGTTTATCGTCCGATACTTTCAATTTTCTCCATTGCACATCACTGACTGCAATTCTGTAGTCTTGGTTTGTTTGCATGAGATTATAACCGTCTCGGTAGAATTGATTTCAGATCATGGATTGATGCTTGAAAAGTAAACGAAACCTATTATATTCAAGCTGATTTAAAGTAAATGTATTGCGATAAAAAAGAAAATTCTTATAAGTTTCTATAGGTTCGGTCTCCACAATGTTTGGCTTTATTCATAATTTTATTTTCATGACAACACTCGCACTAGAATACAAAGATTTTCTCTTAGAGATTAAATCAACAATAGAACAAGCACAAGTTAGAGCTTTATCTAATGTGAATAAAGAACTAGTACAACTTTACTGGAATGTTGGTAAATTAATTTCAGATAAAAGCGAACGATGAAAGTGAGTAATAGAAAACCTATCCAAAGACTTAAGAAGAACATTTCCTTCTATTAAAGGATTTCACGAGAGTAATATACGAAGAATGGTGAAATTTTATGAAACATACAAGGATAATGAAAAACTGGTGGCACTGTCGCTAGAAATTAACTGGACTAATAATTTGTTCATACTAGAAAGATGTAATAACGACTTGCAAAGACAATTCTATATGCTCATTACAAAAAAAGAATGATGGTCTTCAAGAGTTCTTGATAACATGATTGACGGTCAATACTATGAAAGATTCATGATTGCTCATAAAGACAACAATCTTGATAAGACAATGCTTCCAGAACTTGCAAAAGATACTCAACTTGCACTAAAAGATAGTTATCTATTTGATTTCTTAACTCTTGGTAAGAAGTATAAAGAAAAAGATTTACACGACTGACTATTGTCGAGAATTCAAGAATTTTTATTGGAGTTATGAATGTGATTTGCTTTTATCGGAAGCCAATATGAAGTAAAGATTGAATGAGATGCTTATTTTATTGATCTACTTTTCTTTCATATAGAATTAAATTGCTACATAGTTGTGGAACTCAAAGTAGTAGATTTCAAGCCTGAGTTTATAGGTAAACTCAACTTTTATGTAAATGTTGTAGATGATCTCATTAAAAAAGATCATCAAAATCCAACTATTGGACTATTGATTTGCAAAAACAAAAAGGAACATATAGTACGTTATGCACTTAAAGATGTGAATAAGCCTATTGCAGTAAGTAAATACGAAGAGAACAAAAATCTCTGAGATATGGCAAAAAAACTACCAACGGCTGAGCAAATTGAGGAAGTACTAATCAGATTTGAAGAGGGTTTGTAAAACTGGTGGCAGTGCCACCAGTTTTAATTTCTGCCGACACTGTCGGCAGAAATAGAAAAATATAAAATAGAGGGACATTGACATACATAATCATAGGAATACAAAACTGACGGCACGCTGTCAGTTTTTTTCTAAATCTTCCATTTCCAGTAGTCTAACTGCTGATTCAGGTCGTGACCACTACCTACATGGATGTTCCCATTGATATTTACCGACCTGTTCGTAGTAGATGTATAACCACCCGTTGCGAACCCTCTCATTCTGATATTTTCAAGATTAGTAACGAGTGGTGTATACTTGTCGACCATCCATTTCGGAACGACATATTCTCCCTGATGCACGACTCCTGCTATCTTGTTTCTGTCCGTTCCTCAGGTGAATCAACCCACAGCAAATCACCTTCAACCACCGCCAGCCCTTTGCTGTAAAGAAATGATATACAAAAGCTGAGTAATCAATCTGCTATATTCTCCCATCAGGGTGGTCACAGTCGATCTTGTGGTGCTGACTAAATTTGCAAAATAGGCACGTCGTATCTGCTGGAGTTGAACGAGAGACTGAGTTTGTGCATCTTGGATTTGCTGGATGGTAGCAAGATGCAAAGCGATCTCCTGTTCGGAAGAGGTCAGTTGGTTTTCTGCGTCCTCCACAGATTTCTCTAATTTGAAATCAGCGAGCTGTTGAATATTCGCTTTTTTGGTCTCTAAAACCGCTTGATCATTGGCAGTATTTTCTCCTGACGCTTGTTCTTGTACTGGAGCGGTTCATTGCTCAGAAGGTTTGGAAATTGAAACTCATCCAAGCTCTTTTGACTGTGCTTTCAGTGTTTCTGATTTTGCCAGTGCATCGTTGATTTGTGTTAGTAATTCCTGGTATTCTTTTTTAGTTTTTCCAATATTAGCAAGCTGACTATTTGCACTATCCTCCTGTAGTTTCCCTCCTATTTTTGTCACATCAGCTTGAGCAGATTGCTTCTCTCTCGTTGCATCAGAGATCTTCAATTTCAAATCAAGAAGTTTCTCTAAGAGCTTTTGACTATCTTCATCAAACTTTGAGAAACTTGCAGAACTCAAAAAGCTTTCTACTTGTGCTTTGGTGACTGACTTTACATTGTCCAAAGCAGATATGATTTTCTTTTGTGTTTCCAAAGATTGTTGTGTTTGAGCAAGTTCTGTCTCTGCTTGCTTTTGATCATCAACTGCTTTTTGATTGGCTTTCACAATGTCCTGCTGGGCTTTGATATCAACCCCTTCTTGCTGTTTCTTGAAGTCATAAAAAGCCCTTTGCTCATCAGTCATTTTTGCTCTGAGTTGCTGTTCTTGGATCAACTGATCAATGTTAACAACACCATCTTTCTGAGCTTGTTTCTTGAGATCGTCTAGGTTCTTTTGGAGCTGTACCTGTTTTTCTATTTCCTGATTAATTTGTTGTTGGAGTTCGAGTCTCTTGTCACTATCGCTTTCACCTGAGAGTTTGGTTTCTAATTTGGTTTGTTCTTGTTGTGATTTTGCCAAGTCTTCTGCTTGAGACTGTGCAAATTGTTGAACGTTCTGATTTTTGTCTTGAGATTTTTGGAGTTCAATATTCTTGATCTCTTCTTCTCTCGTTTCCTGTATTTTCTTGATCGTTTTGTCATATTCCCTTTGAGTTTCTCTCAGATTATTTTTGATTGTATTCGTAGAATCTACCACAGCATCTTTGTACTCTTGTTGAGCTTCACTCACGTTCTGAATAGTCTTTTCTAACTTGTCATTTGCTTTCTCGAGGTCTTTGGTAGTGCCTTCTAACTCTTTGAGTTGTTCCTGAGTTTCGGTTCCTGCTTTAGCTCATTTTTTGTGAGCATCTTCTGAGGAATTACCCATATCGTCAAACTTTCCTGCCAATCACAACACATCATCTCAAAGCTGATCGGTACTTGCTCCTGTTCCCAATACCTGATCTTTGATAAAAGTGAATGCATTTCCTGTTTCATCAGCGATACCATCAAAGATGGATTTCACTTCATCTGCATTGGTTTGGAGATTATTTCTTGCCTGATCAATGCTTGCCATATACTTCTCAATATTAGCTGTTCCAATATCTACGTTGAATGTATTTTTGAGAAAGTCAGCGACTGCTTTTCCTGAAGACAAAATACCTTTGATTGCTCCAAAGATCACATCCACTGCAAAGTTCCATGCCTTAGCGATAGCCTGTGGTACGGCTTGACCAATCTTTGCCATGAAATCAAAAACAGGCTTCAATTTTTCTTTGAGTGTATTCCAATTGGTAAAGATAGCGACCACGATTGCTGTCACAATAGAAGCGATCAAGAAGAACCTCGCACCAAGAAAAATAAGATTTTTAATCACACTCAGGATACTGACTCCCAATGCACGAAATGAAAACGATGCGATGTTATTTGCGATGATCTGAGCATAGGTTCTTGCAGTCGTCACCGTCCAAGCGATGGCTTTCCTTCACAATGCAATCGTTGCTTGGATGACATCCGCAGTGATCTGTCTGATATTCACAATGAAATTCAATGATGCTCTTGAGAAGCTCAGCACTGAACTTCCCATCAATGTCATCCCTCTGATAAACTGGTTCACCACTCATTGCACAAACGATATGATCGTCTGTTGTTTCATGATTACTAATGCGGTGAGAAATGATGCAAGAAGTGTTTTTGTAATGATCACAAAGTTGTTTGCAAAAATGGTATAGATCAGATTTGCACCCTCAAAGATTGCTTTGAAAACAGCCATAAATCCTTTGACTCCAAGAATGAGAATATTGAAAGCAGGAGTCACGATAGCAGACAAACTACTCAGTATCCCTGAAAAAATAGGCTCTAGAACTTCTCCGAGTCTGGACATATTGATCTTGAAACTATCAATGATGTTGCTCAGTCTTCCTTGGAGTGTCTGTGCTTGTTGTTCCATTAATCATCAAAACTTTTCATTGATACCTTCGAGGATCAATGGAATGGCTTGTGCCGAGCTGATGTTTTGGTTACCGATATCAGCCAACTGTTCCTGCGTCAATCATAGTTTTTCTCTCAGAATTTCAAAGATAGGAATACCACGTTCTGCAATCTGATTCACTTCTTGTTGCACGAGTTTTCCTTTGGTTTGCATTTGTCCCAATGCGACGATCACACCATTGAGCGTTTCTTGAGATCATCCAACACCTGCCACCGCATCTCACAGTGACTTCATGATAGGGAGAATTTGTTGTGCTTTGAAGCCATATGCGGCGAGTCTTTTTGCACCATCTACTAATCCAAACTGCTCGAACGGTGTTTGTTTTGCAAAAGTCTGGATATCTTTGAGAAGTTTGACTGCTATTTCCTCACTCTTAAAAAGTGTTGTGAAGGAGATTTTTGCTTGTTGTACCTGAGAGGTTAGATCAAAGACACCCCTGATAAATTGTGTCAATGCAGTAACAGAAAATGCAGTGATCAATACCTCCTTCAATCATACAAAGGAGACTTTCATTTTCTCTACCGTGCTTTGGATGATGCTTCCTTGTTTGAGGACTTCACTATTGATTCATTGAAAGTTTTTTCACAACACAGAAATATCTGCTGACCCTGTTCTCGTATAGTTCCTGAGTTCTCTTCCTGCTTGGGTGAGTGACTGTTGAAGTCTTGATGCATCCGCCGTCAGTTGGATCACTGAGTCACGGTTTCCTTGATCTCTTGCAAGTTTCAATTGTGCTTTTACCTCATCAAGTTGGGCTTTGAGTTTTCACACATTCAAAGAAAGTTGGATCGCTGTTTGATCCTTTATTCTTTGATTGAAACCATTGATATCATCTCTCACCTGATTGAGCTGTTGAGCGATACCGTTTCTATCAACTTTCAAATCCCAGAGTAACTCGAAGATGGTCTTTGCCATGAAAAAAACCTAGCAAGGTAAAGTGCTAGGTAGTATATTCAGTGACAGAAATTATCAGTCTATTTGTAAAAACAAACGCAAAAGCGGTAAAGACAAACGAGTCCATACCGCTTAGTAATATAAATAGTCAATCATAAGTTACTCTTTACAATCTTGGTCTTTGCAAAGAGTATGCTCAATCTCCAACGTTACATGTTGAATATCATCATGTTCTAGTTCATGTTTAATATGATTTTTAAGCTTTTGTAATTCATCAGAAGAAATATCTTTACTGACCACTATATGTGCTGTCATAGCATTTTTCGTTGTGCTAAGAGCCCATATATGAATGTGATGCACATCCAGAATATCTTTGTTTTTTAGTAACAGCTCTTTTATTAGTTCTTGATCTATTTTTTTTGGAACGGCATCCAAACTTAATCTTAAACTTTCAGTGAGTAATCATCGAGTACTATAAAGAACAACAAGCATAATGACGATACTGATAACTGGATCAATCCAAAAATATCCTGTAAAGTAAATAATAGTACCTGATACAACCACTCCCAAAGACACTAAAGCATCAACGGCTAAATGTACATATGCACCTTTTACATTAAGATCTTTGTCTTTATCACGGAAAAACAAGAAAGCAGAGATGGTATTAATAAGGATTCCTACACCAGCGACGATACTAATTGTTATACCATCTATTGGTTGCTGTTCACTGAAACGACGTATCGCTTCCCAACCAATAGCTCCTACTGTCACTAAAAGAATAGATGCATTAACAAGAGATACTAAAACAGTACTTTTTTGATAACCATAAGTGAATTTTGCTGTAGCTTTAGATTGCATTACTTTGAATGCAAAGAGAGCTAATAATAAGGAAGCAACATCACTCAAATTATGTCCAGCATCAGATAACAATGCAAGCGAGTTAGTAAAAAATCAAGCTAAAAACTCTACTATTACAAATCAAGCATTTAAAATAATTCCTATGATAAAAGCTCTATTGAGACTAGATCTATCTAATTTCACAGCATGACTGTGATCATGATCATGAGACATACTTATATAATTAAGTGATAAATGAAAAACAGAAATAGTCTATTGATTTTGGCTTTTAAAAGCAATTCATTATAAAAAGAATTCTTCAAAATCTGACTTACTTTCAAGTTTTTTCATTTTCTCTTTGGGAATTGGAAGTGAACGTTTTTTATTAGGGTCTTCCAAGTATTCTATTTCTTGCACAAGAGAAAAAAATTGATAGGCAGTCATTGCCATGGTGGCTTCTAACGACTGCGTATAATATTTCATTGCTATGGCGATGAGGGTGACGAAGCTGACGGTTGCGGTGTCAGCTTTTCCTCTAGGTCATGCAGTGGCTCCTTGGTCAGCCCCAATCAAAAAAAAATCTCATTCCAAACCTTCATCAGATTCTCAGGAGTTAGTCCTTTGAGAATATACCCAAACTTTGCTTTGGTGTACCCAAACCATCCAGGGTACTTAATAAACGACTGGAGAATCTCTATCATGATCTTGGTATTTTGGACATCGTCCGTACCAATCTTATCAGTTTTAGAAATGATTTTTGCAAACTCTCTCACCGTTGGTTGGACGAGAATAAACACATCCTTTCCAAGTTTTATGGTTATTTCTTTGGAGAGAAAACACTCAAGATTAATTTCAAGCATAGGAAAAGATTATGCAACAAATAAAAGATAACCATTATACCTCATAGGTGAATCCATCAGCGATGACTTTACCATTCAATTCGATATCGACACTTGCAACATCGTCGTCGCTATTACCAACAAAGTCTATCGTTAATCAAGTCAAATTTTGGACATCTTTGAGATCGATAATAATTTGTTTTCCGTCAGGACGTTCATGAATAAATCTTGCATAGAATCTCGTTGCAATACCTGTCTCGGCAAACGTAAATTTTCTACTCTGAGCAGGAGTATAGTTGTAGGTAATGGTAAAAGTTTGATTGAGTGTCGTTACTGTACCTCAGGATTTGAAGTAGATGTTTCTTTTGTTTCCTGGTCAGATCACTTGGATATAATCAGCAGGAGCAATTGTACCATTCACTGATCCTACAACTGAAGTAATTGCTAGAGCAGAAAAATCAAAATTCTGATGTTCGATCTCAATCAGACTCAAAAATTGTACGGTATTTGGTGCGAGAACCTGCGTTGCACCTGAGACTAATGTTCAAGGAACGGTAGTCTTGGTGATCCATCCTTGGTTGATACTCGCAAGGGTATCAGGATCAATTTCAGCAAGTTTAAACTTGAACGAAAACTCAGATCATTTTTTGAATTTATTGATCTTATCGTTATCAAAAACAAGTTCTGAACTTTCTCTTTTTGATTCGATGGTTGCATCTCTATACGCACCAATTCTAATCAATGATGCGAGGGATGTTCCATAATAAAACTCTCAGGCTCCTGCAAGAAGTCTCTGGTCGTTTACTATTCCTGTTGGTTGTGGCATGGGTGAAGAGGGAGAAAAAATAAAGCGTTATGCACACCATACTCAAAATAAAAAAAGATCAATCTATTAGATTAAAAGGTATTCTTACAAAGAAAAAAGAGCCTGACGGTGCTGTAGTTTGTCTCAGGATCATAGCCTTCATCGGATCATTCAAGTGCGATAGTTCATGATCGATCAGGAGTCAGTTGACCAATAAATCATCATAAGAGAGAAACGATGATATCAGAGATTTCATGAAGGAGGTCATCTTCTTCATATTTCCCTACAATATCTATGGTGAGTTTATTCCCTTGGTAACCATGAGTTGCTTGATATTTTCCGAGCCTATTTTGATAACCAGTAGTATCATACACCACAAGTGGTGTAGACGTATTTGCTGGTGCTTTTTTTCTGTATACTCTTGTATCAAGAAAAGGTTGGAGGATGGGGTTATTTATTAGATAGTCAGCAATTGCTTTTTTTAGCTTCATAGTTTCTTTTGGAGAACAGAAATAAAATAGGCATTGATCTTGTCACCGTACAGTTCGTACACTTTTCTGAAGACTGATCTTGGAGTAATACCTTTTGCACCGATCGCTTTTGCAAGAAGATAGACCGTGCTTTTTTCTTTGGAGTTCAGGTCTTTGTATTTGGTAGCAGATCATTGTACCATACCATGACGCTTTGCTCGGGGAACGAGTGCATCCATCGGA
>OEIV010000322.1_pt1 | contig 28377 bp, 23 predicted proteins | sample 1539231 | NCBI WGS metagenome assembly OEIV01 (sample SAMN03794762, study PRJEB22550) | activated sludge metagenome | feature: wastewater treatment plant; material: activated sludge; isolation source: Wastewater treatment plant of a petroleum refinery complex | place: Argentina: Buenos Aires ... | reverse complement strand
CCAATCGTGGCAATCAGTCCAACCTTGAAGAACACATCATTGGGCAAGCCGCGCAAGGTCACCGCCATCACGGCACCGAAAATGCCCAGCGGCACGACGAGAATGACCGCCAGCGGAATCGTCCAGCTTTCGTACAGCGCCGCCAAGGCAAGGAACACAACCAGCAGTGACAAACCAAACAGTAGTGGAGCCTGCGTGCCCGACAGCCGCTCCTCGTACGACGACCCGGACCATTCATAGCCGAATCCGTCAGGCAGTTGAGCGGCAATGTTCTCCATCGCAACCATCGCCTCACCCGTGCTATGCCCCGGCGCCGGAACACCGGATATCTTCATCGACGGCATGCCGTTGTAGCGATCCAGTCTCGGCATGCCAACGATCCACTGCGGTCTGGCCAGTTCGGCCAATGGGATCATTTCACCTCGCATGTTGCGGATGGGCAACCGAAGTATCTCGTCCGGCGTGGCAAGTCCAGACGGCTCTGACTGCATTTGCACGCGCAGGATGCGGCCCTGGCGGACAAAGTCATTCACGTAGGCAATACCAAGCACCGACTGAAGCGTCTCGTTAAGCTGCCCGAGATCGACTGATAATGCCTTGGCCTTGGCCCGGTCGATCTCCAGCATGAACTGCGGTCCAGGTTCCTGCCCCTCGGGACGAACGCCCGCCAGCACGGGACTTCGAGCCGCCATGGCCAGCACCATGTCGCGCGCCTCGATGAGTTTCTCACGGCCATGGCCCCCGCGATCCTCCAACCGAAAGTCGAAACCACCTGTCGCGGCCAGATCCGGGATCGCGGGAACATTCACCGCAACAACAAAGGCCTCCCTGATTCGCGACAACGTTGCGTTGGCGCGCCGAATCAGCGCCGCGACATCGCTCCCGGGCTCGCGGCGGTCGTCCCAGTCTTTCAGGGGGACGAACATGGTGCCGGCGTTCTGTCCATTGCCGAAGAAGGAGAAACCGACCACGCCAACGGTATGACGAACTTCGGGTTGATCAAGAAAATAGGTTTCCATCTGCTTGATCACTTCCAGGGTTCGGGCCTGGGACGCCCCCGCCGGAAGTTGAACGAGGTTCGCGAAGTAACCCTGATCCTCCTCCGGCAGAAAACTCCCGGGCAGGCGCGTGAACACCCAGATGGTTGCAATAATGATGGTCAAGTAGATCATCATGAAGCGAACGGTACGGCGCAGCATCCGGCCAACGATCGCCGAATAGCCTTGCAGTGTTCGGGCAAAGAAGCGATTGAACCAGCCGAAGAACCCCCGGGTAGGCATCACCTCGCCACCGGGTGGGTGGCGCAGAATGGTCGCGCACATCGCCGGCGTCAGCGTCAGCGCCATGAGTGCGGAAAACAGCATCGTCAGCAGCAGCGTCACCGAAAACTGTCGATAGATGGCGCCGACAGCTCCACCAAAGAACGCCATTGGCAGGAACACGGCGCAAAGCACGGAGGTGATGCCGATCACGGCGGAAAATATCTGATCCATCGCCTTGCGCGTGGCGTCGCGCGGCGCGAGCCCCTCCTCACTCATGATGCGCTCGACGTTCTCCACCACGACAATGGCATCATCGACCACAATGCCGATGGCTAGAACCATGGCGAACAGCGTCAGCACGTTGATCGAATAGCCGAACAGGTAAAGACCAATCATGGCACCGGTCAGCGCGACAGGCACCACCACCGCCGGAATGAGCGTGGCACGGAGATTCTCGAGGAACAGGTACATCACCAGGAAAACAAGCAACATCGCCTCGAAAAGGGTAATGACCACCTCGTTGATCGAGATGTCGACAAAGCGCGAGGAGTCGTATGGCACATCCCAGGCCATGCCCTTGGGGAAAAACTTCTCCAGTTCGGCCATCTTCACCTTGATGTTCCGCGCCGTCTGCAGGGCATTACCATCGGGAGTCAGGCGGACCGCCATGCCCACCGTCGGTTGCCTGTCCAGGCGCGCGAAGACGCCATAATCCTGTGCCCCAAGCTCGACCCGAGCAACATCCTTGACCTTGACCGCAGCACCATCTGGACGCGCCCTGACGATAATCTCGCCAAACTCTTCGGGCGTCTGCAATCGACCCCGCGTAACAATCGGCGCGTTGAACTGCTGTTTGTCGTCAGCGGGTGCCTGGCCAAGCTCGCCAGTGGCCAACTGGACATTCTGGGCACGCACCGCGGACAACACATCCCCGGGGGAAAGGCTGAAGGCATGCAACCGATCCGGACTCAACCAGATGCGCATGGAATACTCGGTGCCGAGTAGCTGCACCTCGCCCACACCCTTGACGCGACGAATGTGGTTGAGCACGTTGGCGGCCACATAACTGCCCGTGGCCACGTTGTCCAGGCTGCGATCCGGCGAGTAAACAGCGACGATCATCAGAATATTGCGAGTCTGCTTGATCGCCGGCACGCCAAGCCGGCGAACCTCCTCGGGAAGCCGGGACTCGGCGCGCTTGAAACGATTCTGCGCCTCGACCGAAGCCACGTCGACATTCGTGCCTGGCTCGAAAGTCAGTGTCAGCGTACCGCCGCCCAGTTCCGATGATGCCTCCATATAGAGCAGGTGCTCGATGCCATTCATTTCCTGCTCGATCAGGGCGGTCACTGTTTCCTCGACCACGCGCGCCGATGCACCGGGGTAGGTGATATTGAAAGCAATCGCCGGAGCAGCCACCGACGGGTAGGCCGCCACCGGCAATTTTTTCAACACCAGCGCCCCGGCAAGCACGATAACGATCGCGATCACCCAGGCAAAGATGGGCCGATCGATGAAAAATCTGGCCAGCACCCTGCCTCTCCTACTTTTCTGCGACCGCAGGCGAAGATCCGGGCGCCACCCCCTCGGCCCCGACCACTTTCACGGCACCACCGGGGCGGACTTTTTGCAAGCCGGTCAGGATGACCTTGTCGCCGCCGCTCAATCCCTCGGTCACCAACCAATCGGTGCCGAGCATTGCCCCCGTCTTGATTGGCCTGACGCTTGCCGTGCCGTCCGAGGCGACCGTCATGACAAACTGCCCTTGCGTACCGGATTGGACCGCCAGCTGCGGAACCGTCAGCCCAGCGGTCACGACTTCCCGAGGAATACGCACTCGCACGAAGGTCCCAGGCAGCAGCTTGCGACCGGGATTGGGAAAAATGGCCCGCATTTGAATAGAACCCGTCCCTGGATCAACCGCCAAGTCAGTGAACAGCAAATGCCCGGGATGCGGATGACTGCTGCCATCATCGAGGACCAGTTCCACACCCCCGTTCTGGCCAAACTTCGATTTACCCGATTCGAAGGCCCGCCTGAGACGAGCGGCCTCCGAATGCGACCGGGTGAAATTGACGTAGATCGGATCCGTTTGTTCAATGGTCGCCATGAGCGTTGCTTCGCTTTTCCCGACCAGGGCACCTTCGGTGACCATGGAGCGCCCAATCCGCCCCGAAATCGGGGCAAGTACATGGGCATGTTCCAAGTCCAATTTGGCCTTGATCAGCGCCGCTTCGGCCTGCTTGAGCCGGGACACCGCCTGGTCGACCTCCTGCTGGCTGACCGCCTTGATCTCGAGTAGCGGTCGATACCGCTCCACCGTCAAGTTGGCCACGGTCAACTCGGCCTCCGCCGCCGCAAGGGCCGCTCGATAGGCGCGCGCATCGATCGTATAAAGACTGGTACCCGCCTTGACGTCGGTGCCCTCGGCGAACAGTCGCTTTTCCACCACGCCCTCGACGCGCGCGCGTACCTGAGCGACACGAATCGCCTCCAGGCGACCAGGCAGATCCTCCGACATCGTGACTTCATGGGGCATAACAACGGCCACCTGCACTTCAGCCACCGGCATCGCTCCGACCAAGGCGGCGTCGGGCTTCTCGCCACCACAGGACGCCAGCATCGCTAACAAAAAAATGGAAATTCCGAATAAGGCGGGATGCCGATGTACAAAAAACATGGTAGACGCTGCGTGAATTAGAGGGCAGGAGACCGAAGGGCCCTTGTCGAGCAACCAGCCATCGTCAAATGAACGACCGGAGTCGGTCCCGACGCGAAGTCCGATCCACCTGGTCCCGCATATTAGCATCGGCGATCGACCGGCCCTCGGGCCCGCTTGGACCTTTCGCCTCCGCGATTAAGAGAACCGGCCTCGAATACCCTCGATCGCGGAAGCATTTGCCTTGTCATGTTCCGGATTCGGCGGCACCGTCAGCGTAATGCGTTGAACCAAGCCATCGAACCGCGAGGCGAGCTTTTCCGGCAGTTCCTCGAAGCAGCCGCTAACAAGGAACTCGTCCAGCACCGTGTCGGACAGCATGGCGGGCATTTCCTTCCAACGTCCCTCCCGCGTCATTTGCAGCAATCGTTCGCCGACGTCCTTCCAGCCGAACAACTCGAGGCTGGGCCAATAAGCGGGTGTCGAGAACAGGAATGCCAGCATGCCGCGAAACCGTTCCTTTTCCGCCTTGACGGTCGCATCATCGGGGCCGCTGGCGACCAGTTCGTTCGCGCATATCAAGGGTGCCTGAAGCGATGGATCGCGCCGAGCGCTACCCTCCACCACTTGCGGCAGAATGGCCTCCCGGAGATAGCGAGCCGACGTGTTGGTCGGATGCGTATGCATTCCATCGGCGGCCTCTCCCACCAAGTTGAGCATCTTTGGTCCGACGGCACCAAGCATGACGGGCACGTCGGGTGCATCGATGGGTCCTGGATTGAAGAACGGCTGCAGGCGAGTGAAATGGTAGTGCTCGCCGACGAAATACAGCGGTTCCCGCGTCCGAAAGCTGCGAAAAATCGCCCGAAGCGCTCCCACATACTCGCGCATTCCGGCGGCCGGCGGCAGCCATCGCGCCGAGTAGCGATCCTCAACATTCTGCTTGATCTGTGTTCCCAATCCCAATTCGAAGCGCCCCCCCGACAGGCGTTGCAGATCCCACGCCGCCAGCGCCACATTCATGGGACTGCGGGGAAAAGCAACCAGGACCGAAATACCCACCCGCAAACGACTCGTGCTAGCTAGCGCCTGGCCCGCCAGCAGGAGGCCATCGTGAACCGCGTCCGGCACGAACAGACCGTCGTACCCCATCGCCTCGACACGCTGAGCGAAGGTGCCCATGGCATCCAGTCCAAGAGTTTCGGGAGTTACCGCAAAGATTTCCATGATCAGGCACCCAGTTGATATGTTCAGCTACGTTCCTTTACCTCGAGCCGTTTCGATCCCATTGCCCTCGTCTGCGCGTAGGTTGGTGTATGCGCCAACAGTCCGCCATCCACTGGCAGGACCTGCGCGTTGATGAACCGGGCCTGCTCGGAGGCCAGAAATACTACGGTGGCGCCGATATCCTCGGGAGTTCCCGGGCTGGGCGTCAGTATGTTCTCGGCATCGACCCGCACCTGCTCGGCCGGGAATATTTCGGCCAGGCGCTCATGCATGATCAGGCCCGGGGTTATGGCGTTGCAGCGTATGCCCTGCTGGCCGTGGAGCGTGGCAATCGACCGGGTCAGGGCAATCACGGCCGCCTTGGCGGCGCTGTAGGCCGGAATTCCCAGTTGGCCACTGAGCGCCGCGCCGGATGAAATATTGACAATCGCGCCTCGCCCGCGCTTGAGCATCTCCAGTATGGCATATTTGCAGCAGAGCATTGGTCCACGTGCGTTGAGCGCCATGGTCGCATCCCAGACACCGACATCCATGGTGGCGATGTCCACGTCGCGCGCCAAGCTGCCGCCACCGTTGTTTACCAGCACATCGACACCGCCGAATGCCGCGACCGCCGCCGCCACCAGTTCGCGCACATCCTCTTCCCGCGTGATGTCGGCGGGCACGGCGATGGCCTCGCCGCCATTCTCGACGACGTAATCCCTCGTCATCCGGGCGGCATCCTCGCGAACGTCGCTGACAATCACACGAGCCCCCGCAACGGCCAACATCCGGGCTGTCGGTCGCCCAATGCCACCTCCGCCGCCCGTGATGATGACGGACTTGCCCTGGAGCGGTTTCATGAGTCACGACCTGTCTGCGACGCCTCGGTTTGCCGCCGTCCGCGGCCGAAAACGCCTTCACGGCGCGTGGCAATCATGGCGGCACTGACTTGCTTTGCCGACTCGATGCCGGCGGCCTTCTCGAACCGCAGGGCATCCGGCAAGTGCATGCCATACGCAGTATCGATCAGTCGCTTGTACTGCCGGAGCACCTGAGGAACACAACTCGCCATTTGGGCCGCCAGCGCCTGGCAGGTGGCCAGTAGTTCATCGGGTGCCACCACGCGATTGACCAGGCCCCATTCGTAGGCTTGCGCGGCACTCAGCATGTTGCCGGTAAAGCTCAATTCCTTGGCGCGATTGATGCCGATCAGGCGCGGCAACTTCACTCCGAGCCCCCACCCGGGCAAGATGCCGACGCGGGCATGCGTATCGGCGAATCTCGCCTCGGTGGAAGCGATGATCAGATCGCACGCCAAGGCCAGTTCAAAACCGGCCGTCACCGCGTGTCCGTTGACGGCTGCGATCACGGGCCCCTCGAACTCAGCGATGGCCTCGGCCATGTCCTGCCCGACAACGCTCTTATCGAACCCCGAAGCATCCTCGCCACCACTGCTCAATTCCTTCAAGTCCATGCCGGCACAGAAAGCTCGGCCCGCTCCGGTTACGATGGCGACGCGAATTTCCGGATCGGTTCGAAGTTCACGAAACGCCTTTCCCAAGGCGAGCCGAAGTTCGGCGGAAAAGGCGTTCATGGCTTCCGGTCGATTGAGTGTTACGGTGGCGACTGCTTCCCTTTTGTCCACCAACAGTACTGACGAGTTCATCGAATACTCCTGCCTTGTTTCACGGAAAGACGATTCCCCGGGTCTTGAAGAAATCTGGAGAACTGATCAACGTACCGGCCAGGTCTCGCGCCTCGGGACGGGTCGCCAGCCAGGCGATGACATCGCCGGTGGTCTCGGGACGCGACGCATGCCGATTGAAATCCGCAGCCGAATCGGGGCCGAACATCACCACGGTGGCTTCGGTAACGGTAAAACCGGGCTCTACGTTGAAAGCCAGGATGCCGTCCTTGGCATGCTCGACATGAATGAATTCGGCGATACGGTGAAAGCCCGACTTCGGCGCGCCATACACGAAACCCCAGCCGCCCTTGCCCGGCGGCGCCGGTGGCGCCGACACGGCGGCATTGGAACTCAGGCTGACATAGATGCCGCCCCCCTGCCGGATCATCACCGGAAGCACCAGCCGCGCCAGATAGGCCTGGTTCACCAGGTTGCCCATCACGCTTTTCTCGAACTGCTCGAAAGTGAATTCGGCGAAGGGGAACATCAGACCTGGGCCCTGGTAAAGCGCATTGTTGAGCAGAAGATCGATACGTCCCCATGTCGCCAGTGTCTGTTCGACGACGGCGTCCATCGTCGAGCGATCCAGCACATCCATCACCACCGGTAGCGCCTGGCCGCCCATGGCGCGAATCTGCTCGACGGTTGTCTCCAGGCTACCTGGCACTGCAACCTGCTGGCCGTCGGCGGCAAACGGCATCGTCGCGGTACCCTGGCCTTCCCTTTGCGTGCGCCCGGTGACGACGACATGGAATCCGGCCCGGACAAGACTGAGTGCCGCCGCCTTGCCGATGCCGCGCGTCGCGCCGGTGACGATAGCAACCTTGTGCATGACCATCCCCTTGTCGGGTGTTTCAGAAGACCATTCCATTACCGGTGATGACCGGCACGTTCGTCCAGCCGCCCTGCGGCGTTGGATACCAACCGCCCGCGGCCAGCGCACCCCCGTCCAGATGGAGTGTGGTGCCCGTCATCCAGCCCGACAGTTCGCTGGCCAGGAACAGGGCGCAACCGGCGGCATCGGCGGGCGTGCCAAAGCGGCCCAGCGGAATCCAGCGCGCGATATGCTCATGGTATTGCTCGGGAATCCAGACTGATGGCTTGACCTGTTCCGACTCCGTGGTCTCGGGTGCAATGGCGTTCACCCGAATGCCAAACCGGCCGAGTTCGAGCGCCAGGCTCCTGGTGAACCCGGTGATGCCGGCCTTGAAGGCCGAGTAGACAATATTGATCGGAATACCGCGAAACGCCTCGATCGACGACACGCTGATGATGCTGCCGCCCGGCCCGGTCTTCTTCATCAAGGGCAGCGCCGAGCGCGTTACCTGGAATATCTGGCGCAGGTTGATGGCAAACAGCGCGTCGAAGTCCTCGTCCGAATAATCCTCAAGTGGTTTGACAATGCCCAGGAAGTCGCCGACGTTATTGACCAGCACATCGAGGTGGCCGTGGCGTTCGGCAACCTCTTGCAGCAAGGCGTCGACTGCGGCGCTGTCGCGCACATCGGTGACCGAGACCAGCGACGAACCGCTGAGTACGGCGCGCGTGGCATCCGCCCGAATCGGGTCGATCTCAGCCACCACCACCCGGGCGCCGCAACGGTCGAACGCCTCGGCGATGCCACGGCCAATGCCGCCACCGCCACCGGTAACGAGCACCACCTTGCCATTGAAATCGAGCACGCAGTTCATGCCGCCCCCTTCGTCGCATTCAGTGCCTGTTCCAGCACCCCGGCCAGGTCATCGGGGCCGCGGCAGAACATCACGGGAAGGAGTTCGACCATGGTCACACCGGCGGCCCTCAAGGCAGGAATCGCCGCCAGTGATGCCGCCAGATCCGGCGTGCCGTCGGCACGAAAAATGCCGGGCAGCACCACGCGGGTCTGGAACCCGGCAAAGTCCCGGCCTAGCGCATCGAAGGCGGCACGGATGTCGGTCAGCGCCGCCGCCAGCGCCGCCGGCTCCTGCAACATGGGAATCCAGCCATCCGCCAGTTCGGCGATACGCCGGCAGTTGCGCGGCGTGGGCGCGATTCCCATCCAGATCGGCAGATGCCGCTGAACCGGTCGAGGCCACTGGTGAATGCGCTCAAGCTTGACGACCTCTCCCTGGTAACTGGCCGGCGCCTCGGACCACAGAATGCGGCACACTTGCACCTGCTCGTCGAGGATGCGATAACGACGTTCAAAGTCAATGCCACTCGCCTCGTATTCCTCGCGCTGCCAACCGGTGCCGACGCCTATCTCGACACGGCCGCGCGACATCACATCGAGCGTCGCCAGTTGCTTGGTCAGCAGCACGGCCGGTCGCAACGGTGATATCAGGATGCCGGTGGACAGGCGAATGCGCCGGGTGGCGGCGGCGATCGCCGCGAGGACCGTGACGGGTTCGTACCAGGGCGTGTCCAGCGAGACGGGGAAAGTGCCGTAGGGATAGCGATCCACTCGCTCGCCCATGACGACGTGATCAGTAAGGCTGACCTGATCGACACCCTTTTCATCGGCAACGCGGGCGAGGTCGACCACCGCCGCGAAATCGCCGCCAAACCATTGTTGCAGGCCGAAAAGACCCATGGCAAGTCGCATGAACAATTCTCCCGTGAAGTGCTAAGCCGCGAGTGGCGCGGTATCGATGAGGCCGACGTCGAGGTGGCGTGCAACAAAACACCACACACCGTCACGACGGATCAGGCGGTCATCGTAACGAATATGCCAGTCGATCCTGATCCGGACTTCGCCTTCGCGCCGAACATGTGTCGCCACACAGTAGCAGTAGCCTTCCGCCGTGTCGCCGCTGACGTGGTACTGGTGGTTGTGTACCTTGTGCATGGTCCAGTCGAACATGGACGACAGAATCGCCATATTCTCCGCCGCGTCCGTCACTTCGAACCCAGGTCCGGTGATGCGGACCTTGCCGCCATCGAAACAACCGGCAAAGGTGGCAGCGTCGCGCTCGTCGGCGGCACGGGCATACCTGAACAACAGATCCTGGATACCCAGGCGGTCCTCCACACTTGGCGTCATGCGAGTCCTCGACAGTGGAATTTGGACTTGCCAGTTTATGGGCCACAGAACAATCAATCAAATGAAGAATTGGCATCTCGTTACATAAATGGTGCTCATAATGTCAGGTCTTGGCAGTACCGAGATTCGACATGAAAACGATCAACACGACGAGAATCGACCTGAACTTGCTGGTCGTGTTCGAAGCCATCTACACGGAAGGCAGCGTCACGCGCGCCAGCAGCCGGCTGAATCTCACACAGCCCGCCATCAGCCACGCCCTGGCGCGACTGCGGACCTTGTTCGACGATCCGCTATTCACGCGCCAGGGGCATGCCATGGTGCCTACGGCGATGGCCCGGAGCATCATCGAGCCGATTGCCACGTCGCTGAGTACCCTGGATGGCACCCTGAGCCGTGCTTCCGCCTTCGATCCCGGCAAGGCCCAGCGCACACTTGCCATCGGCCTGCCCGGCGGCGACGAAGCCATGTTCCTGCCCGCCCTGTTGCGCCGGGTGCTGACTGCTTCATGCATCGACCTGGTCGTGGTGCCCTTCGATCGCGGGCAACTCGAATCCCGTCTGGCCTCGGGGAAAATGGACATGGCTCTGGACGGCCCCTGGTCGCACTCACCCAACGTTCTGCGCCAGCCACTCGCCACGGAGCGCCTAGTCGTCATGGCCCGGCGCGACCATCCGGAAGTTGGCAACGGGATGGACATGGGAACGTATCTGCGCCAGCAGCACATCCTCGTTACGTCCGCGCGGCAGGGCGCGACGCTCCTTGACGCCGAATTGAACCGCCTCGGCATGCAGCGCCGGATCCGGCTGCGCTGCCAGGACTATCTCGCCGCCGGCCAGATCGTTGCCGAAACCGACCTGATCCTGACACTGCCAGCAGCTCGTCGGCCCGATCACATCGATGGCGCCTTCGATAACCGGATCGTCCCGGCGCCCGCCGAATTACCATTGGCGGAAAAGGAAATTTGCCTTTACTGGCACGCCAGCGCCGACGGCGATCCCGCCAACCGCTGGATCCGCGAACAACTGCGGCAGGTGTTCAGCGGCGCGACGGCACCCGTCGCCTGACGGCTCCACCGCCATTCTCCGCGCTGGCCCGCAGCGGCTTGGCAGACTCCGGCACCAGCCGGAAATCGATTTTGTTCTGTTCCATATCGACGCGCATGAGTTGCACGCGCACGCGATCGGACAGGCGGAAGCGCCTGCCGGTGCGCTCGCCGACCATGGCATGCGCGGCTTCGTCGAAATGGAAATAGTCGGCGCCGAGTTCCGAGACGTGCACCAGCCCCTCGACGAACACGTCGTCGAGCGCAACGAAAATGCCGAAGGGCACGACGGCCGAAATGCTGCCTTCGAACTCCTCGCCGATGCGATCCTGCATGTAGTAGCACTTGAGCCAGGCCTCGACGTCGCGGGTCGCCTCGTCCGCGCGCCGCTCGGTCGCCGAGCAGTGCAGGCCGATATCGCTCCAGTCGCCTGGCGCGTAGTGGCGTGCCGCCACGGCTGACTTTATGGCGCGGTGGATCAAGAGGTCCGGATAGCGCCGGATCGGCGAGGTGAAGTGGGTGTAGCTCTCGTAGGCGAGGCCGAAGTGGCCGACGTTGTCGGGGCTGTAGATGGCCTGCTTGAGCGAACGCAGCATCACCGTTTGCAGGAGTTGCTTGTCGGGCCGGCCCTGGATCTTCTCGATGAGCTTGGCGTAGTCCTTGGCCTGCGGATCGTCGCCGCCGCCGAGCTGCAGGCCGAAGGTGCCGAGGAAGTCGCGCAGCTTGAGCAGGCGCTCGGGTGTCGGGCCTTCGTGGATCCGGTACAGCGCCGGGTGCTCGCGCTCCTTGAGGAAGTCGGACGCGCAGACGTTGGCCGCCAGCATGCATTCCTCGATCAGGCGATGAACATCGTTGCGCTCGTAGGGTTCGATGCGCTCGATCTTGCCGTGGTCGTCGAAGACCATGCGCGTCTCGACCGTCTCGAAGTCGATGGCGCCCCGCTTGTACCGGGCCTTGAGCAGCAGGCGGAACACGGCATCGAGGTTCTCCATGTGCGGCAGAAGCGCATCGAGCTTCTTGCGCGTCTTTGGCTCGCGGTCGTAGAGCGCCGCAGCCACCTCGGTGTAGGTGAGCCGCGCGTGCGACCACATCACGGCCGAATAGAAGCGGTACTGCTTGATCTCGCCCGTGCCGGAAAGCTGCATGTCGCAGACCATGCACAGCCGCTCGACGTTCGGGTTGAGCGAGCACAGGCCGTTGGACAGCTTCTCGGGCAGCATCGGAATCACCCGGCGCGGAAAGTACACCGAATTGCCGCGGTCAAAGGCGTCCTGGTCCAGCGCGCTGCCGGGCTGGACGTAATGCGAGACGTCGGCGATGGCGACGATCAGGCGAAAGCCCTTGCCCTGCCGCTCGCAATAGACCGCGTCGTCGAAATCCCTGGCCGTTTCGCCGTCGATGGTGACCAGCGGCAGCTCGGTCAGATTCTCGCGGCCCTTCCAGTCCGACTTGCGCACCTCGTCGGGCAGCTTTTTCGTTTCGCCCTGCACCGCCTTCGAGAACTCGAACGGCAGGTCGTGCTTGCGCAGCGCAATCTCGATTTCCATGCCGGGGTCGGCGTAGTTGCCGAGGATCTCGACCAGGCGGCCGATCGGCTGCGACTGCTTGCTTGGCTGCTCGACGATCTCGACGACGACCACCTGGCCGTTGGCGGGCTTGAGGCTCTTCTTTTCGGGCGGCGCAAGCAGGATGTCCTGGCTGATGCGCTTGTTCTCGGCAACGACGAAGGAAACGCCATGCTCCTGATGCACGCGGCCGACCACCTTGCTGTTGGCGCGCTCGGTGACCTCGACGATCTTGCCTTCCGGGCGACCCTTGCGGTCAACACCGACCACGCGCGCGATGGCGCGGTCGCCGTGCAGCACCTTGGCCATTTCCTTCTCGGGCAGGAACAGGTCGGCCGCGCCCTTCTCGTCGGGCACCAGAAAGCCGAAACCGTCCGGGTGGCCTTCGACGCGGCCGCGGATCAGGTCCGCCTTGTCGGGAATCAGCCAGTCGCCGCGGCGGTTCTGCAGCAGTTGCGCGTCGCGCGCCATGGCGCCCAGGCGCCGACTGAAATCGACCTCCTCATGCGGCTGCACGTCGAGCAGCGCGGCGAGGCGCTCGAACGGCACCGGCACACCCTGCTCGGCGAGCATCTGGAGAATGTATTCCCGGCTGGGCAGGGGATAGTCGTATTTCGCCAGTTCCCGTTCGATCATGGGATCGGCGCGGCGGACGCTGGAAAGTTTGTCGTGTCGCTTGTGCTTGTTTGACATCGGGAAATTTTTCATTAGAATCCGCGCCTTCGCAGACCTGCCCAGGTGGCGGAATTGGTAGACGCACTAGTTTCAGGTACTAGCGGGTAACTCCGTGGAGGTTCGAGTCCTCTCCTGGGCACCAAGATACATCAAGCCGCCGAGTCCTCGGCGGCTTTTTTACTTGCCGGCAACCACGGTGGCGAAGGCAGCGAACTCTCCCCCTTTTCGGCCTCGTCCGCGATCACGCCGGCTTCTCGGCGCCACCATTCGCTCCGCCAGGGCTCTCCCGCCTCGCCCGGAGGGGACACCTTCACTTTGGACCATTACCACCTTGGGCCAACAATTTCCGAGAATCAATTGACACCTCTAGTCTTTATATGCATACTCGCCTCGGCAATTTCGTTGGGAGATGTTGATGACTCTAGTAGGCAAGGAATATCAACCGTTCGTCTTCGAGGTCGAAAAGGGACGAATCCGCATGTTCGCGCAAGCAATCGGAGACACGAACCCCATCTACCACGATGCGCAAGCCGCGGCCAACGCAGGCTATTCGGCAATTCCCGCACCACCCACCTTTCCCTTCACCATCATCATGGAAGCCAATCAGGCTTTCATGATTCTGGAGGAGTTGGGAATTGACAAGACCCGAACCATGCATGGAGAACAATCGTTCACTTACCACGGCGACATATGTGCGGGCGATATCATCACGGGCCGGCAGAAGGTTGTCGATCAATACGAAAAAAAAGGTGGAGCACTTCAGTTCATCGTGACGCAGATACAACTCACCAATCAGCGACAAGAGCACGTCTGCGATTTAAACATGACTATTGTCATTCGTAACGTCTAGCGGAGCTGCCATGTCTACAGTTCCAAAATTTGCCGAAGTAAACGTCGGCGATTCAATTCCCGCGCTGCTGGGCGCGCCGATCTCGCGCTTGCAACTCGCCTTGTTTGCCAGCGCCGCCTGCGATCACAATCCCATTCACGTCGATGACGATGCCGCCAAAGCAGCCAAGCTTGACGGCGTGATTGCGCATGGAATGCTCAACATGGCGTTGCTCGGTTCCTTGGTTAGCGGTTGGGCATCGCAGAAGAACCTTCGATACCTGAACGCGCGCTTTGTTTCAACGGCCACGGTGGGTGACCAGATTACGTGCCGCGGCAAGGTCGTTGCCAAGGATCAGGCTAATGGCGAGAATCTCGTTCAGCTGGAGATAACCGCCGAAAATCAAAGGAGCGAGATCGTTCAAAAGGGGAGTGCCACGGTGGCGCTACCGTAGCCGGATGTGCACATCCGGAAACCGCGAATGTTCGACGCTGGCATCCTAGCCGCCCCGACCAGGTAGCCTCCCGGGACGACTTGACTCTCTTGCCTGTGCCTTCCTTACTTGTTAGGAATCACCAATGACAATCAAAGCGGAAATACCTTACGGCGCGTACTGGAGTACTCCTTTCGTTCGTTGGCAAGGCAGTTTTGCCCATTTGCACAGCATCGAGTTTGCGGCCCACGTCGTCAGACAGGAGATTGCCAATAGACCGGCCCTGCGTGAGACTGTCGATTACGGGGTGCTTGGCCTTTCGGTACCTCAATCGCACGCCTTCTATGGCCTTCCATGGCTTGCCGGGATGGCCGGCTTATCAACGGTCGGCGGTCCAACCCTCATGCAGGCCTGCGCGACGGGTGTTCGATGCATTCTTGCCGCGGCACAGGAGATTCAGTTCGGCATGGCCAGGACCGCTTTGGCCATCACCTGCGATCGACTGTCAAACGGGCCCCACATCTATTATCCGAATCCGAGCGGCCCGGGAGGAAACGGCAGTTCAGAGAATTGGGTTCCGGATAATTTCGACAGTGATCCGCTGGGTGGGCACGCGATGGTCAAGACAGCGGAGAATGTCGCCGCCCGCCACAAGATATCCACCGCACAGCAACACGATGTTGTGTTGCGTCGCGAAGAGCAATACAAGGCAGCAATCGCAAATGATTCCGCGTTTCTGAAGCGCTTCATGCGGCTACCGTTCGATGTGCCATCATCGAATTTCAAGAAGACCTTGAAGAGCATCGAGGGTGACGAGGGCATCCGGTTCTCGACACTTGAGGGTCTCGGAAAGCTGAAGCCGGTAGTGGAAGGCGGAACTGTCACCTTCGGCGGCCAAACACATCCCACGGACGGCAACGCTGCGGTTGTCGTTGCCACGCCAGAAGTCGCCGCCCAGTTATCCGCTGATCCAGGCATCAGAGTCCGGATTCACGGATTCGGATTGGCCAGGGCCGAGCTGGCATACATGCCGGAGGCAGCGATCCCGGCGGCGGCGCGGGCACTGGCTGCGGCCGGCAAAAAAGCAAGCGAAATGCATGCCATCAAGACCCATAACCCATTCGCTGTCAATGATCTCGTGTTCGCCGCGAGCCTCGGTGTCGACGTGATGAAGATGAACAACTTTGGATGTTCGCTGGTCTATGGCCACCCGAATGCACCCACCGGCATGCGCGGCGTTATCGAATTGATCGAGGAGCTTGTTGCTCAAGGTGGTGGCTGGGGCTTGTTCTCGGGGTGCGCGGCCGGCGATACGGGAATGTCGATCGTGATCGAAGTTACGGGACAATAGAAGCCCCGGGGTGGATTCAATATACAAGCGTGTCTAAGTGGAACAGTCAAGTTCACCGATTGGTTTGAATGGCAAGGGAGCTATGAGATGAAAAAACTTGAAGGCAAGGTTGCCCTCGTGACGGGCGCGGGACGCGGGATCGGCCGGGCGATCGCGCAAAAGCTGGCGAGCGAGGGCGCCGCTGTTTTCATCAACGATCTCGACCAAGAGGCCGTGGACGAGACGCTGTCGACGATTCGTGCCGAGGGAGGCAAGGCAGCCGGTTTCGCGGGCAACATCACCAAACCCGGGATTCCGGATGCGTTCATCAAGGCAGCGCTGGACAACTTCGGCGAAATTGACATCATCGTCAACAATGCCGGCTACGCTTGGGATACCGTCATTCAAAAGCTGACGGACGAGCAATTTCAGGCCATGCTGGACATTCACGTCACCGCCCCGGTGCGGATACTAAGAGCGGCCGGAACGCATATCATTCCCAAGGCAAAACAGGAAAAGGCCGATGGCAAGGTCGTCGCACGCAAGGTTATCAACATCTCTTCGATCTCCGGCCTATACGGCAATGCGGGGCAGATCGGCTATTCCGCCGGAAAAGCGGCGATCCTCGGCGTCACCAAGACCATGGCCAAGGAGTGGGGGCGCTACAACGTGAACGTCAATTGCGTTGCCTTCGGCCTTATCCAGACCAGAATGACCGCCCCGATCGGAACTCCCGAGAGCGTCGCCCAGATCGAAGGCAATACCATCAAGATGGGCGTTCCGCCGGACTTCGTGGCGGAGAACGTCAAGCTCATTCCGCTCGGCCGCGCCGGAACCCCCGAGGATGCCGCCGGGGCCGTGTATCTGTTCTGCCTGCCCGAATCGGGCTTCATCACGGGCCAAGTGCTTCTGGTGTCGGGCGGGCAGGTGATCTGATCGCACGGGCAATCCTCACCTGTTAGAAAACAGCCGTGGCAGCCATGACCGACCAAAGAGCTTCACTGCCCTTGACGGGACGCCACGCTGTCGTGACCGGCGCCAATGGCGGCATCGGTGAAGCCATCTGCCATGAACTTGCGCGGCAAGGCGCCACGCTGACATTGCTCGGCCGGCGACGGTCCGCGCTGGATGCCAGCCGCGCCCGCCTGCCGGGCCCGGGCCATGGCGTCGCCGTCGCCGATGTCGTCGACCACGAAGCGGTAAGCCGAGCGATGACGGAGTTGGTCGCGGCTCGCGGTACGGTCTCCATTCTCGTCAATAACGCCGGCACGGCAACCAGCGCACCATTCACCAGGACCAGCACCGAGCTCTGGGAAATGATGATCGGCATCAATCTGACCGGCACCTTCAATTGCATCCGCGCGGTTCTGCCAGGAATGACCGAAAGCGGTTGGGGACGTGTCGTCAATATCGCGAGTACGGCCGGCCTTCGCGGCTATGGCTACGTTTCCGCGTACTGCGCCGCCAAGCATGGCGTCATCGGGTTGACACGGGCGTTGGCCCTGGAAGTGGCCAAACAGGGTATTACGGTCAACGCCATTTGCCCCGGTTATACGGACACGCCCATGCTGGGTGGAGCCATCGACAATATCGTTGCCAAGACGGGCCGCAGCGCGGAAGAGGCACGGGCCATGCTGGCATCCGGCAACCCTCAAGGATGCCTGGTCAAACCGGTTGAAGTCGCCAACGCCGTCGCTTGGCTATGCCTTCCCGGGTCCGAGGCAATTCATGGCCAATCAATAGCCGTCGCCGGCGGCGAAGTGATGTAGGAAAAAAACAAAGGAGATAGACGACATGGCGGAATTTCCAATGAAAGACCATCGGCGTCCGTTCAAGAACTACCAGGCTAGGCACTTCAATTGGTCGTGCAGCGAGGATGGACGTATCGGCACCGTCACGCTCAACCGCCCGAACAAGAAAAACCCGTTGACTTTCGACTCGTATGCCGAGTTGCGTGATCTGTTTCGCGACTTAAATTACGCCAACGATGTGCGCAGTGTGGTCATTACCGGCGAAGGCGGAAATTTCTGCTCGGGCGGCGATGTGTTCGAGATCATCAAGCCACTGACCGAAATGAGCATGCCGGAACTTCTTGAATTCACTCGCATGACCGGAGACTTGGTCAAGGCGATGCGGCGAGCACCGCAGCCGACTCTTGCGGCGATCGATGGTTTCTGCGCCGGCGCTGGCGCCATGGTCGCGCTCGCCGCCGACTTCCGATTCGGCACGCCGGCCAGCAAGACGGCCTTCCTGTTTACGCGTGTCGGCCTTGCGGGCGCCGACATGGGCGCCTGTGGCCTGCTACCGCGAGTAATAGGCCTGGGGCGCGCGAACGACCTCTTGATGACTGGTCGCGTCATGTCGGCGGAGGAAGGACTGGCTTGGGGATTCTTCAATGCCCTTCACCCGGCGGACGACCTGTTGGCCAAGGCGCATGGGCTGGCACGCAGCCTGGCCGACGGACCGTGGTTCGCCCATACCATGACCAAAACCATGGTGAATCAGGAGTGGGCCATGGGCATCGAGGAAATGATCGAGTCGGAGGCCCAAGCCCAGGCCATCTGCATGATGACCGGCGATTTCCGTCGCGCATTCGATGCCTTTGCCGCCAAGGAAAAACCGAAATTCGAAGGCAACTGAAGACGCCATGTCCGGAACATCCATGACGCACAAGACCATACAACCAGAGGGCTGGATTGCCCCGAAAGGCTACGCCAACGGAATCGAAGCGCGTGGTCGTCAGGTATTTGTTGGTGGCCAGATTGGCTGGAATACGCAATGCAAGTTTGAAACCCTCGACCTGGTCGAACAGATCAAGCAGGCATTGACGAATTGCGTGGACGTGGTGCGTGCCGCCGACGGCAACATCGAACACATCGTCCGCATGACTTGGTACCTGAAAGACAAGAAGGAATATGTCGCCCGTCTGAAGGAGATTGGCCGCGTTTACCGCGACGTCATGGGCCGCCACTACCCCGCCATGAGCGCCGTCCAGGTTGCCGACCTGGTTGAGGACGAAGCCAAGGTCGAGATCGAGGTGACCGCGGTGATTCCCACCGAGTAAGTCGATGTCCGACCGCGCTGCCGTACTACAGTCTTTCAAGACGACCTTGACCACGGGCCTCGTGCTGGAGCGCCGTAATTTCGTGGTTCTAGCCGGCACCGACGATCGTCGGGAAGGCATTACCACGTTTCTCGAAAAACGCCAACCAGTCTGGCGGGGACATTGAACGCTCTTGCTGCCTCATGCCCGGTAGCGGTGATCGGCTGTGGTGCGATGGGAATCGGCATCGCCCAAGTCGCCGCCCGATCCGGACACGAAGTCAAACTGTACGACTCGCGCCCCGACGCTGCGGCCAATGCGATCGCCGCCATCCGTCGTCAGCTTGGCGCCCTCGTTAACAAAGGGAAGATGGATCCCGCCGCCGCCAGCGCCACTTGCAGTCGCCTCTCGGCCGTTGCCCGCCTGGACGAACTGAGCGAGGCTGGCCTGATCATCGAGGCCATTGTCGAAGATATCGAGACCAAGCGCGCCCTGTTCATCGAATTGGAAAAGCATGCCAATGCCGAGTGTCTGTTCGCCAGCAATACGTCTTCGATATCGGTGACCGCCATCGCCGCATGCCTGCAACGACCGGAGCGCCTGGTCGGCATGCACTTCTTCAATCCGGCACCGGTGATGCCCTTGGTCGAGATCGTCTCCGGACTGGCCACCGATCGACAAGCAGCCGAAGCGCTCCATGCCACGGCCCGGGCGTGGGGAAAGACACCAGTGTCCGTCCAGTCGACGCCAGGCTTCATCGTCAATCGTATTGCCCGACCTTACTATCTCGAGGCTCTGCGTCTCTTGCACGAACGAGTAGCGGATAGCGTGACGCTCGACACCATCATGCGTGAGGCAGGCGGCTTTCGCATGGGGCCATTCGAATTGATGGATTTGATCGGTCTTGACATCAACCTCGCCGTTACCACCTCGGTCTGGCAAGCCTGTCATTGCGATCCGCGCTATATGCCATCACCAATCCAGCAAGAGCTGGTTGCCGCTGGCTGGCTTGGACGCAAGAGCGGGCGCGGCTTTTACGACTATCGCCAGGACGCACCGCGGACGCCACCACGCACCGAGCCACCCCATGACATACCGACCGACATCGCGCTGTGCGGCAACGGCCCCGTTGCCGCCGCGCTTGGCGCGCGTCTGGATGCTCGCGGCATTGCGTACCGTGCCAACCGTGACCACGAGGATGGTCGCGTCGCGATGGCCGGCGGCGCGGTCATTCATGTCACGGATGGTCGGTCCGCGACTCGACGGGCGACCGAGACCGGCATGCCCGATACCGTGGTCATCGATCTTGCCCTCGACTACACCGCGACCCCCTGCTTGGCCATTGCGGTTGCCGAATCATGCATTGGCGAAGCCGGTGCCGCTGCCGTAGGACTGCTACAGGCGGCCGGCATCCAGGTATTCCGCTTGAAGGATGCGCCCGGACTCCCGGTCATGCGCACGCTGGCCATGCTGGCCAACGAGGCCTACGACGCCGTCAATCAAGGTATTGCCGCTTCGGAGGGCATCGACATCGCGATGCGCCTCGGCGCGAACTATCCGCGCGGGCCGCTGGAATGGGCGATGACAATCGGTCTTGCCACGATTCGTACCGTGCTGCGGAATCTTGGCGACGGCTATGGCGAGGACCGCTACCGCGTATCGCCCTTGATCGAGCAGCACTACTTCGCGGCCCGGGGCCAACCTCGCCACGCCAACTGGCCGGCGGCGGATACCCAAAGTCCTCGTTGAAGCATCGACCCACAACGATGCATTGACATTCATGCATCACGTCTTTACACTTAAAGACATTAGGTAGTCATGGGGGTGGGCGTGCGTGGCGATCTCCCGACCGGGTCACTGCCAGCTCACATGGCTTCCGGTCTGAGCGAGCCAGACCAGACTGAAGCGGTTGCCACAATGCATGGCGATCCCGGTGTCGAGCGCGCCATGACAAGACCGATGACGAACACGAGGAGAGGTGGCCGAGATGTGGAAACCGAAGAATCCGATTACCTACCAGACCAACCCGGGTCGCATACCCACCCGCGAGGAGGCCGCGCGCTCTCGCCTGTTCAGTCCCGTGTCGATCGGCGCCTCCACCACCATGGAACAAAGAACGTGGATCCCGGCAATGGTGCCATGGCGAGCCACGGAAGACGGGCTCGTCTCCGACGATGTTCTCGACTGGTATCGGCGATTCGCCCAAGGACGCCCCGGCGCAATCGTTATCGAGGCGACCGGGATACGGGATGTGCCGAGCGGCCCCCTGCTTCGCATCGGTGACGACCGATTTATCCCCGGCCTGCGCAAGCTGGTCGATACCATCCATGAAGCCAGCGATGGCCATACGCGCGCGCTAATTCAGATCATCGATTTTCTAAATATCCGTCGACGCCCCGAGCCGGAGAAGTTCTTCCTACGGTTTCTCGCGATCACCGATGGTCATCGCCAGGCGATCGACGCGATCGGGTGGCCAGAGGACAAGGTAAGGGACCATCTGGCCACATTGTCAGCGGAAGAGTTGAAGAAAGCCCTAAGCGAACGGGAATGGCAGGACTACCAGTATGGCGCGCGCGAACGCGTCACGGACCTCGATCTGCCACACATCCGCGAACTGCCGCAACGGCTGCCCGCGCTGTTCGCCGCAGCGGGGCGGCGTGCCAGGATGGCGGGATTCGATGGCATCGAGTTGCATTATGCTCACGCCTATACGATGGCCTCATTCCTGTCCGCAACCAACGATCGGCGGGATGGCTATGGCGGCACCAGGGAAAACAGAATTCGACTGCCACTGGAGGTGTATCGCGCGGTCCGCGAGGCGGTGGGCAACGACTACACGCTTGGATGCCGTTTTCTCACCGAAGAGTGCATCCCGGGCGGAACGGAGCTTGACGACGCAACGTATTTCGGTGTCGAGTTTGCTCGGGCGGGAATGGATTTCCTGTCCACTTCGCGCGGCGGCAAGTTCGACGACGCCCAGCAGCCGGATGTCGGCGCGTCGGTCTATCCGTATACCGGCTACAGCGGCTTCGAATGCATGCCTCCCATTCAATCCGACGGCGTGGGGCCATTCGGACGGAATGCGGCGGCGACCGCAAGCGTTCGCGGCGCGATTCGCGCCGCGGGCCTTGCGACACCCGTGGTCTGCTCGGGGGGAGTGCATAACTTCGAAATGGCCGAGCGAATGCTGAGCGACGGCGTCTGCGACATCGTGGGTTCAGCCCGGCAAAGCCTCGCCGACCCCGATTGGTTCCGCAAGATCCAGCTGGGCCTGGGCGAAACCGTCCGGCTGTGCGCATTCACCAATTACTGCGAAGGACTCGATCAGAAGCACAAAGAGGTAACATGTCGGCTGTGGGACAAGCTTCAGGTCAAGGAGGCAGGCGTAAAGCTCGACAAAAAGGGGAAACGCAGGCTGATTGCACCCGGCTGGACCGAGCCCGCCTGATCTGTCCGAGGTGGAGTTGCCCGTCGTTTGATGCAACAATGTCCGCTTTGCAACCGTGTCCTCGCCGAGGACTGCGCCCATGGCCGACACCCACCTCATTCTCACCACCATCGGCGACGACCGCCCCGGCCTGGTCGGCGAACTGTCGGCCGTCATTTCCGCCCATCAGGGCAACTGGCTGGAATCGTCGATGTCGCGTCTGGCCGGCAAGTTTGCCGGCATCGTCAAGGTCGCCATGCCTGGCGACAAGGTGGAGGCGCTCAAGGCGGCGCTGGCCGGCCTTGCGAGTCTCAAGGTCATAGCCGAAACCTCGGCTGACGCAAAGTCAGCCGCGGCGGGACGCCGACTGAAGCTCTCGCTGATCGGTCACGATCGCATCGGCATCGTCCGCGAGGTCTCGCAGGTATTGGCTCGGCATGCGGTGAACGTCGAGGAACTTTCCACCCGCACGGCCAGCGCGCCGATGTCGGCCGAAATCATGTTCCATGCCGACATCGACCTGCTGGCCGGACACGAGCTCGACGCACGCGCCCTCACCGCCGAGCTGGAGCGCATCTCCAACGACCTGATGGTCGACATCAACCTCGACGAAAAGATCGCCTGAACGCCGCCGTCTGCCTCAAGCGCCGTTCCAGAGGCGCTGCGCGAGGCGGCGCGCCAGCACGGGCGTGACATTGCGCCTGAACAGCGCATCGACCAGCGTCGTTTTCATCGAGCGGTTGGCAAGGTCCACGCATTCGGCGACGATGGTCTGCGCCGCGGCGTCGAACGGCTTGCCGGCGATCACGTCGAGTCCATCGACCGCGAATGGCCGCGACGCCACGCCCGTGCAGGCGATGCGCAGTCCGCCGATGTTCGCCCCGTCGCGCCGCAGCGCGACCGCGACGCCGGCCAGCGGAAAATCGATCGAACCGCGAATGCGCATCTTCTCGTAGGCGCTCGTCCAGGCATCGTCGAACGGCACGCGGACGGCCACCAGCAGCTCGCCCGGTTTCAGGGTCAGCCAGGCCATGCCGTCGTCGGCATATAGATCGGCAATCGCCAGGCGGCGCGCACCTTCTTCCCCGAGCACCTCGACCTCGGCGCCAAGCACGATCAAAGCCGGTGCGACATCGCCGCTGAAGGCGGCATAGCACCGCTTCGACTTCACCGCGACGCGGCAGGTATCGCCGTCCAGCTTCAAGCAATGGTGAATGCTGTCGCGCCAGAATTCGCTCTGGTTGTAATAGCGGCAGCGCGTGTCGAGGCACAGGTTGCCGCCGAGCGTGGCGGACTGCCGGTGCGTCGGCCCGGCGACGGCCAGCGCCGCCTGCGCCAGCGCCGGCAGCCGCGCAACGACGCGCGGATCGACGGCAAGCTTCGCCAGCGTCGCGCCGGCGCCGATGCGCAGCCCGTCGGCAGATTCAGTGATGGTCGCCATTTCCGGGATGCCGCCGAGATCGATCAGTACGGCGGGATTGAACAGGCCCCGACGAATGTTCGGCAGCAGGTCGGTACCACCGGCGATGAAACGGCTACTGGCGTGCGCAGTGTTGAGACGCACCGCTTCGCCGGCGCTGGCCGGGCGAAACAGTCGAAAATCTGGCAAGGCGTTCATGGACGATTCTCCTCGGCGTTGGCCATCGCGGCGGCCGCGGCCGCCTCCTGCAGCGCGGCGAAAACCCGCACCGGGGTAATCGGCAGCATCCGCAGGCGCTGGCCGGTGGCTTCTTCCACGGCCGCCGCGAGCGCCGACATGAAGCCGGACAACGATCCCTCGCTCGCCTCCTTGGCGCCGAACGGGCCATTGGGGTCGATGCTTTCGACGATATGAACCTCGATATCCGGGGATTCGACGATGGTCGGCACCCGGTAATCGAGCATGTTGGGGCAGAGATGGCGGCCGTTCTCGTACACCGTTTCCTCGCTCATCGCCTGTCCCAGGCCCATCCAGACCGCGCCCTGAACCTGCCCTTCCACCGACATCGGGTTGAGGGCGAAGCCACAGTCGATCGCAGTCCACACCTTGTCCACCGTGACCTTGCCGAGCTCAAGGTCGACGCTCACCTCGACCGCCTGAGCCGTGTAGGAAAAGCCCATGGTCGACCCCACCGCGCCACCACGCTGCTTGCCACCCTGGAATTCCGGCGGACAGGTGAAGGTACCCTTCACGGCCAGCGTACCGGTGCCGACCAGCGCTTCCTCGGCGATCTGGGCGAAGGAAACCTGCTTGTCGGGATCGCCGACCACCGCCGCGGCCTCGCCGAACCAATCCACTTCGGTTTCCGGCACGCCCAGCTTGCGCGCCGCCGCTCCGACCAGCAGCCGCTTCAGGTTTTCCGCCGCTTCGGCGGCGGCATTGCCGACCATGTAGCTGACGCGCGACGAATACGAGCCGTTGTCCTTCGGCGTGATCGCCGAATCGTTGGCGATGATGCGGATGCGATGAAAATCGATGCCGAGGACTTCGGCGACGATCTGGGTGATGATGGTCGACGAGCCCTGGCCGATGTCGGCCGCGCCGGTCAGGATGGTGACGGAAGCATCGAAATCCAGCTTCAGGATGATCACGGCATGGGGTTCGCCCGACCAATGCACCGGCTTTGCGGACCCGCTGACGAAATGTGAGCAGGACATGCCCAGGCCCTTGCCGACATCGCCGACCTTCCGCATCTTGCCCTTGCGTTGCTTCCAGCCGCTGGCCTGCTCGACCCAGTCGAGACATTCCGGCAGCCCATAGGACATGATCTTCAGGCCGTTGATCGTGTCGGTCGGCGCCGTCAGCAGGTTGCGTCGGCGCACGACGAAAGGATCGAGGCCGAGTTCGGCGGCCATGGTGTCCAGCAGCGACTCAAAGGCGAAGCGGGTATTGACCGTGCCGTGGCCGCGCATCGCCCCGCAGGCCGGTGTATTGGTATAAACGCGGTAGCCGTCGTACTTGACCGCCGGAATGTCGTAGAGACCGTTCAGCAGCGCGCCGGCATACAGAATGGTGACCAGGCCGTAGCCGCCGTAGGCGCCGCCGCGCTGGATCATTTCCAGTTGGCAGGCCGTCAGGCGGCCGTCGCGCTTCATGCCGATCTTCAGGCGCATGTGCGATTCCGGCCGGCCGCGATGGGCCAGGAAGGATTCCTCGCGCGTCTGCAGCAGGCGCACGGTGCCACGCGCCGCGCGCGCCAGCAAGGCACAAATCACCTCGAAGTTCAGGCACTCCGTGCGATGGCCGAAGCCGCCGCCGCTGAAAGGCTTGACGACACGGATGTGCGCCGGTTCCATCTTCAGGCAGCGGGCCAGGGTCAGATGCACGTAGTACGGCACCTGCGTGACCGACCAGAGCGTCAGGTGGCCGCGTTCCGCATCCCAGGCGGCCAAGGCGGCGTTCGGCTCCATCATGGCGTGATGCACCTCGGCGGACTCGTAGGTTTCCTCGCGCACCAGGTCGGCCGCGGCGAAACCGGCCGCGGTATCGCCGAACTCGTTATGAACCTCCCGCTCGATGTTGTCGGGCTTCTTGTCGTGCAACACCACCGCGCCCGGCTGGCGGGCATCGGCGGCCTTGAAGTAGGCGGGCAGTTCGCGCACCTTGAGGCGGATGCGAGAAATCGCCAGCTTCGCGGTGGCTTCGTCCACCGCCGCCACCGCCGCAATTGGATCGCCGATGTAGCGAACCTTGCCGCGCGCCAGCGGAAATTCGTTCTGGGCGATCGGAATCACGCCATAGGACATGTCGCATTCGTCGCCGGTGACGACGGCGCGCACGCCGGGCAGGCTCAGGGCCTCGGTAACGTCGACCTCCAGAAGCTCCGCGTGCGCATAGGGGCTGCGCAGGATCATGCCGACCAGGGCGTTGGCCGCCGGCAGGTCCGCCGTGTAGCGTGCCGTGCCGGTGACTTTCTCGACACCGTCGACCACGGTGCTCGTCGGGGACGCGCAGGCGTTGCACTTCGCGATCGGGGGCGTTCATGCGGCCTCCGGCATGCTGGCGGCCGCCTCGACCGATTCGATGATCTTCACGTAACCGGTGCAGCGACAGAGATTGCCGCCCAGCGCGGCGCGAATCTCGGCCTGGTCCGGATGGGGATTGGCGCGCAGCAAGCCTTCCGCCGCCATGATCATCCCCGGCGTGCAGAAACCGCACTGGGTACCGAGGTGTTCGTGAAAGGCGCGCTGCAGGCGCGACAGTTTGCCGTCCGAGGCACCACCCTCGATGGTCTCGATTCGGCAGCCGGCGACGCCGTGGGCGAGCGTGCAGCAGGCCAGGCGCGGCTTGTCGTCCACCAGCACCGTGCAGGCACCGCACTCGCCGCCGTCGCAACCCTGCTTGGTGCCGGTGAGACCGAGCTGCTCGCGCAGGTAATCGATCAGCAGCATGTTTTCGGCGACGGCGTCTTCACGCTGTCGCCCGTTAACCGTGAGACATAGCAGCGATTTCATCATGACCTCCGGGACTGGCGAATGCCTTTGTAGTGGTCATCCAATTGTTGGATGTCCAACGAGTATAACCCCCTTCGCGGGCGAGGGCAACCGCCGACCAACGACGATCCACCGGGGCGGTGCAACGCGTTTGCCGCCACTTTCGGTCCGCTTTGCCGCACAATAGCGCCCCGGCCGGGAAACCTCCCGTCGCCGCGCTCCCGCAACTTCCTCATATCCTGGACAGCAATGGCCCAATACGTCATGTCGATGCTGCGCGTGAACAAGATCGTTCCGCCCAAGCGTCAGATCATCAAGGACATCTCCCTCTCCTTCTTCCCCGGCGCCAAGATCGGCCTGTTGGGCCTCAACGGCTCGGGCAAATCGACCGTGCTCCGCATCATGGCCGGGGCCGACAAGGACTACGACGGCGAAGTGCAGTGGCTGCCCGGCATTTCCATCGGCTACTTGCCGCAGGAGCCGCAGTTGCATCCGGACAAGACCGTGCGCGAGGAAGTCGAGGCCGGCCTTGGCGACATCGTCAATGCGCAGAAGAAGCTGGACGAAATCTACGCTGCCTACGCCGAGCCGGACGCCGACTTCGACCAGCTGGCCGAGGAGCAGGCGAAGTACGAGGCGATTCTTGCCACCTCCGGCGCCGACGTCGAAAACCAGATGGAAATCGCCGCCGACGCGCTGCGCCTGCCACCCTGGGACGCGAAGATCGGCAACCTTTCCGGCGGCGAGAAGCGCCGCGTGGCGCTCTGCCAGCTACTGCTCTCCAAGCCCGACATGCTGCTGCTCGACGAGCCGACCAACCACCTCGACGCCGAGTCGGTGGAATGGCTGGAGCAGTTCCTGGTGCGCTTTCCCGGCACCGTGGTCGCCGTGACGCACGACCGCTACTTCCTCGACAACGCCGCCGAGTGGATCCTCGAACTCGACCGCGGCCAGGGCATCCCGTGGAAAGGCAACTATTCCTCGTGGCTGGAGCAGAAGGAAGCGCGCCTGGAGCAGGAACAGAAGCAGGTCGACGCCCACATGAAGGCGATGAAGGTCGAACTCGAATGGGTGCGCTCGAACCCGAAGGCGCGGCAGGCGAAGAGCAAGGCGCGCCTGGCCCGCTATGAGGAAATGTCCAGTTTCGAATACCAGCAGCGCAACGAAACGCAGGAGATTTTCATTCCGCCCGGCGAGCGGCTTGGCAACGAAGTCATCGAATTCAAAAGCGTGTCGAAGAGCTACGGTGACCGGCTGCTGATCGACAACCTTTCGTTCAAGGTGCCGCCGGGCGCCATCGTCGGCATCATCGGCCCCAACGGCGCCGGCAAATCCACGCTGTTCCGGATGATCCAGGGCCGCGAACAGCCAGACGCCGGCGAGATCGTCGTCGGCCCGACCGTGAACATGTCGTCGGTCGACCAGTCGCGCGAAGGTCTGGCCAACGACAAGACCGTCTGGGAAGCCGTTTCCGGCGGCCAGGACATCCTCACCGTCGGCAAGTTCGAAATGCCGTCACGCGCCTACATCGGCCGCTTCAACTTCAAGGGCTCCGACCAGCAGAAGGTCGTCGGTAACCTCTCCGGCGGCGAACGCGGCCGCCTGCATCTGGCCACAACGCTGATCCAGGGCGGCAACGTGCTGCTGCTCGACGAACCCTCCAACGACCTGGACGTGGAAACCTTGCGCGCGCTGGAGGATGCACTGCTGGAGTTCTCCGGCTGCGTGCTGGTCATCAGCCACGACCGCTGGTTCCTCGACCGCATCGCCACGCACAT
>OEIV010000321.1_pt1 | contig 28422 bp, 27 predicted proteins | sample 1539231 | NCBI WGS metagenome assembly OEIV01 (sample SAMN03794762, study PRJEB22550) | activated sludge metagenome | feature: wastewater treatment plant; material: activated sludge; isolation source: Wastewater treatment plant of a petroleum refinery complex | place: Argentina: Buenos Aires ... | reverse complement strand
GGCTTGAGCGCCAGATCCTGCCGCTGGGTTTGCGGTGGCGTTCCGCCTGCAATTTGGCCCAGGAGCCGGTACGCTTCCTTGCGCGCCGTCTCCGGCGTCCAGGGCGAGCCATGACGGCCGATGGTGACCCACCTCACCTTCCGCCCGATACGCTTCTGCAGAAAGTAGATGGCCGGACCCTGCTGGCGTCGCACACCAAAGCCGGTGAGGTCGGTGTCGCGGATCATGCTGTCGGTAGCGAGGCGGTCAACGGCGTGCTTGGTGATGCGCAAGTGGTGGATTTGCGGCATTGTTTGCTCCTAGCAAACACGAGGGCTGGACGGGCGGTCCGACTGCAGCGGTCGCTGCCGAGGGTCGCTTTCCAGCAAACATTAGCAAACAGGATGTGGGGATATGCTGCGCAAAGAGCAAGTGGTAGTGTCGCCGTAACGCTTTGCGATTGCTTGCTATTTCGCAATGCTGCGTACTGCTGTCGGTGACCGAAAAAGAAATCGCACTGCAGAGGTCAGGGGTTCGATTCCCCTCAGCTCCACCAATTAAATCAGAGACTTAGGCTGTCACAAAAAGCCCTCCCAAAGACGCTAGCACGCTTGTAGCACGCCCCCTATCCGTCCTGTGAGCTCCGCAGAACCGGCCACGCGGCAGCCGACGACGCGCCTCGTCGGCACTCCGATACTTCGCAACCACGCGGCATCGCGTTTGGGGAAAGCCGCGGCTACGGAATTACGACTAGGCGCGGATGATACTTATCGGCCAAGCGAGCTATCGCTTGCACGTTCCTCCGCATACACGCCCCGTCACATGAGCGGATGACAGTCGGCACTGAATACCGCCCCAGCGCTTTCCCACGGACACAGACAGGCGGGCCACCGCATCATCGTACAAGCGCCAAGCCGCGCAATCGCGCAGGTCCTTTTACAGGTTCTCGACGCGCCGACTGACGGGGTTTCCGCTTCGCAGCTTTTCCGCAACAGGGGTTGCACGCTTTTGCAGCAACCCGTTTGACCGTTCAATCTTGTCGCCGCAGCATCGGATGACCTGACCGCCGCGCTATCGGATTTACGACGAAGCGGCGAACCGCAACCCAAGAAAGTCGCACATCATGATCATCGGCGTCCTGCAGCAGAAGGGCGGCGTCGGCAAGACCACGCTCGCGCTCAACCTGGCAGCTGCCTACGCCAGGGAGGGCTTGAAAGTTCTTCTGGTCGACGCTGACCCCCAGGGGAGTGCGCTCGCCTGGTCGAGCGTCCGCGAAGCCAAGCCCATCTTCGCCGTGGTCGGCATGCCGAAGCCCACCCTGCACAAGGAGCTGCCGGCCGTTGCCGCCGACTACGATCTCGTCATCATCGATGGCGCACCGCGCGTGAACGAGCTGGCGCGCTCGGCAATCCTCGCCTGCGACTACGTGCTGATCCCCGTACAGCCGTCGCCGTTCGACGTCTGGTCGTGCGCCGAGATCGTCAACCTGATTTCCGAGGCGCAGCAGTTCCGGCCCGACATCAAAGCCGGATTTGTGATCAATCGCAAAATCGGTAATACGGCGATCGCACGCGACGTGATGAAGGCGTTCGAGCAGTTCCCGATGCCGCTCCTTGGCGCCACCATCGCGCAGCGGGTGGCCTTTGCCGAAGCCGCAGCCCAAGGCCTCACCGTGATCGAGACCGCGCCCGGCTCCACCGGCGCCTGGGAGATCTACACGCTCGCCGACACCCTCAAGACCGCAACCAACGAAAGAGCCGCCGCATGAGCACCAAGACAATCGCCTTCAAGCAGCCGACACCACTCCCCAAGCCCGCCGAAGCATGGGGGGGCCCCCCGGAGGTGGGGGGGAAGGCCCCCCCTAGGCGGGAAGGCCCGCCCAAGCGGCTGCCCGCCGAGGTGCCCGGGGACCTGCACCGCCGCATCAAGGTCCAGTGCGCCATGAAAGACGTGCAGATATCCGACGTGGTTCGCGACATCCTGACCAAGGAGTTTCCCGCCACGTGAGCCTCATCTCTGTCCTCGCAGGTCTTCCTGGTGTTCGCGATGCCGATCTGGTCGCGCGTGTCGAAGAGGCGAGGGGACGGGCAGGGTATGAGTTCATCCTGAAGCAATGCCAGCATGAGCAGAAAACCCGCGATCGCGCCGTCGTTCTTCCGCGCGATGTGCGGCGCCGTCAGGAAGCCCGCGACAAACTCGAAGCAGGGCAGGGGGATCGCCAAAACCTGCGCCACATTCACAGCGTGCTCGCCATCTGCGGACTTCCCTACACCCGCCAGCCCGTCGAGGTCCGCGAGTACGAACGCACCCAGGGACGCATGAGCTTGGTCGTCGAGGCGGGCAAACTGCGGTCACCCGATGGGCGGGGGGAAGCCCAGCCGCTTCCTTACGGCTCCAGGGCGCGTTTGTTGCTCCTGCACCTCTGCAGTGAGGCCATTCGTCAGAAAAGCGCTGTCGTCGAGATTGAGGACAGTTTGACGGCGTTCATTCGGGCCATGGGGTTCCCCGTCACTGGCGGCAAGAACGGCACCCTCACCTCGTTCAAGACACAAGTGAACGCCCTCGCAGCCTGCCACATGCGCATCGGGATGTGGGACGGCGTGCGCGCCAAAACCGTCAACACGCAGCCGTTCTCCTCGATCGACGTCTGGTTCCCGAACTCGGCCGACCAGAAGATGATGTGGCCTTCGACCATCACCTTCAGCCACGAGTTCTATTCCACGCTGGTCTCGCACGCGCTGCCCGTCAACGTGGAGGCGGTCAAAGTGTTCGCCGGCAGCCCCCGCAAGCTCGACCTTCTGTTCTGGCTCGGATACCGCCTGCACACCCTCTCCGAGCCCCTCAAGATCTCGTGGGACGCATTGAAGGAGCAGTGGGGGCAGGGGTACAACCGTGACCGCAACTTCCGGCGGGACTTCGCACAGGAAATCGTGCAGATCCGGGAGATCTTCCCCAAGTTGCCCATCGAGGTCACGGACGACGGCTGCATCATCACCCCCGCCGGACCGGACGTGCTCGCCTTGCCCGCCAAACGCACGTCCCGGAAGTGATCCACGCATAATCGGTAGCAAAAAGGGCAGGGCAGGGGACCACGCTACGCATAATCGGTAGCGACACTTCCGGTCGCGCCTGCCTTCGTCTTACGCATAAACGGTAGCGGAAATACCTCTACGCATAATCGGTAGCACCGCAAAAACGCGGATCGCCACCACGCATGATCGGTAGCGCCCGCCTGAACAGAGGCCTAGCAAATCCGCGACCCGTGGAGGCGCCTACGCATGATCGGTAGCACATCCGCGCATAATCGGTAGCGATAGGGCAGGGGAGCACGCATAATCGGTGGCGTTTCCACGCTGTTTCGGTAGCGCTTTTACGCATGATCGGCAGCGCCCTATATATAGAACAGAACATTCCAATACATTATCCTGAACATTCTTCTTCTAAACATCTCCTGAAATTTCAGAAAAGCACCGTTTTATTGATTTGATTCTTGAAACAACTAAATGTGGCATTTCTCTCTCGTCGCTGAGGGACTGGCAGACCATCGGGGACAGACGCAGGCCCGCACATACTGGCTGACGAGCAGATAGTAACACTGTCACTATCTCCGCTGGACTGTCACAATCGCTGCGGCACAACCAGAGCTAGCCATCTGTTCTACAGTCGTTTTCTTCGCCTGCCTGTCACTATACCATACTATATTCGGGAGGTGGCGGTCGCAGTGATCGTCCGGGGGCATCCCATCCAAGCATGGACCAATGCGCCTCGTGCGGAGTACTGCCTTGCAAATCTGGCGTGACGCTCCACGATTGCAACCTTGAGCGCGTTCCTAACGCGGCAACGATTCGTGTCGAAGGTCTCATCCACCTGCCTGTTTCTGGGGCAACCGGCTTGCGTCGCCGGTGGCTTCACTGACAATGGCTCTCAAGGAGAGATTCGATGAGAGAGCTTCCGACCAGGGAGAGCCTGACAGTCGAGTTCAAAAGCGACCGCAGGGGACTTTCCGACAACGAGATCGTGCTCGCGGCTGTGTGTCTGGCCAACAGTGACGGTGGACGGCTTTTCATCGGCATCGAAGACGATGGCAGCGTGACTGGCGCCTCAGTGCCGCGCCAAAGTTCGCATCGTCTTGCAGCTTTAATAGCCAATAGCACCTCGCCGTCCCTCAGCGTTCGCACATATACCCACGCGGTCGGCGATCTGAACGTGCCGGAGATTGAGGTGCCGCCCGCCAGTCAGTTGGTGGGCACGCGCGACGGACGTTTCCAGCGCCGAGTGCTGAAAGCAGATGGGGCGCCCGAGTGCATCGGCATGCAGCCCCATGACCTGGTGAGTCGCATGGCCGAGATCGGACAGGCCGACTTCACAACGCAACCGCTTCCAATGCTGAGTGTCGACAGTTTCGATCCCATCGAGCGTGAGCGATTGAAGCGGTTGATCCGCGAGTATAATGGCGACCAATCCTTGCTGGGATTGGCCCCGACCGACTTCGACGCTGCCCTTGGCTTCACCACGCAACTGGCCAACCGCACCATGCCGACACTGGCCGGACTGCTCATGCTCGGCAAAGCGGAGGTTCTCACCGAGCGCCTTTCCACCCATGAGATCGCGTTCCAGGTGCTTCGTGGAACGGCCGTTATCGTCAACGAATTTTACCGTGGCCCGCTGGGACGTGTGTTCGAGCAGATGATGGACCACGTAAAGGTCCTCGTCACCGAGCAAGAGGTCATGGTTGGCATGCTGCGCGTCGCTGTGCCGTCAATCGACCGGCGTGCATTTCGCGAGGCTGTGGTCAATGCCATGACCCATCGCGACTACGCCCGGCTGGGGCAGATCTATGTCCAGCTCAAAGACGATGAACTGGTTGTCTCAAGCCCGGGTGGCTTTGTGCGCGGCGTCACCCTCGACAATCTGCTCCGCGTCCCGCCAACACCGCGCAATCCGCGCCTTGCCGACGTTTTCAAGCGGCTTGGTCTCTCCGAACGCACCGGTCGCGGTGTCGACATCATTTTTGAGGGTACAGTGCGTTACGGCCGCCACTCGCCAAGCTATCACCGCAGCACACCCGAGTCGGTCGTCCTGATCATCGATGCTCGGCCGGCCGACCTTGCCTTTGTTCATGCGATCGTCGAGGAAGAGCAACGGCGCGGCCAATCTTTGCCGCTAGATGCTCTCATCATCCTGGCCCGCCTAAAAGACGTGAAGCGGGCCACGACCGCCGAACTGGCCGACGCCATTCAGGAGCGCGACGTGGACACGACACGTGCGGCCGTCGAACGGCTGGTTGAAGCTGGGCTCGTTCAGGCCCACGGCACCGGCAAGGGTCGCAGTTATACGATGAGCGCCAAGCTCTACCGCCGGCTCGGCCAGACCGCCGAGCACATCCGGCAGACCGGCTTCGACGCCGAGCAACAGCGCCAGATGGTGATTAGCTATGTGCGTGAGCACGGCAGCATCAAGCGCGGCGACGTGATCAAGCTGTGCGGCCTGACTGGGGATCAGGCTACGCGGGTTCTGGTCAAGCTTGTTGAGGACGGGTTCCTAGTGAAATCTGGAGAGCGACGCTGGGCCGTCTATCAACGGCCAAGATAGCCTATACGCGCGCGGATAGAGTCTATGTGCCGCGTATAGGGCTATACGCAACTACCTCACCGCCCATACTCACTCGTCGATCCGAAATCAAACTTCATGTCCTTGGCAAAGGAACTCGCTAACATCAAGCTTCACGGTTCCACGGGTTCGCATAATGAATCTTATGTCGAGAGGTGCAACTCTTTCTGACTCTAACGGCTTACTTTTCCTGAATAATCGTTACTCAATCAATAGATCCTTCGCTCGAATTCGCTTCTCCGTTATCTTCTCTTGCTCAAACAATCCCAAAAGGTCATCAACATCGTTAGTTAAATCGGCGGTAAATGCAGTCCAATCCATGCGTGACAAGCCTTCTACATCACCCGGCTCCGCACCTGTTTTACTTGCTAAGATCGACATGCAATGATTCCAGTTTTCACGGCAATACGCTGCGGCCTTTAGATATGCCAGTTGATACTTGGATATCGCGTTTCTATGTTTTCCAGCAAACTCTGCCAGCACAGCACTTCCCCCAGGATAAATCACTCGAGGAGTGGAGAACAAATGCTTGGCAAGCGGTGCGGTTTCAAGGACTTTAGCAATACCTTTACGCGCCGCGACCGAGACTGTTGGCTCAAAAGTGAATATAGAATCTATCGTACCGCTACTCAGGAGCTGAAGCTGCTCCGCCTTTCCCAGAGGAATTATTGAAATATCATTTTCAGTGATATTGAACTTCGCTAAAATAAGCTTAGTGTACGCCTTTATCGTGGTGCCTTGCCACACCCCGATTCTTGCCCCCCTAAGGCCACTCAAATCGCGAGATGGATATGAATTTCCTACCAGAATCGCGTCTGGCGAGGGTGTGGGGCTAAAACCCTCCAACACGATGATCTTGCTTCCGGTTGCACCAGCATCCCCTTCAGCGGACCTAGCCGCCTCTCTTGCAATCACCTCTAACGATGTCATTCCTGTCAAATCTATAGCACCCCCCCTGAGGGATTCCATCATTTCAGGAGCAGATGCAAATTTTATGAGCTTTACATCGAGACCCTGTTCACGAAAATAACCTTTTTCATCGGCTACAAACACCGGCAAATAAATCAAATTGGGCTGGTAGCCCACCGTCAGCTGGGATCTGTCGTCGGGAAGCAACCATGCTAATGCAATCGAACCCGCAATAGCGAGTAGTACGGCGAAGGCCACTCCAGCTCGAAAGAAGTTTCGCAAACCATCCCACATCAAACAACCCCTCACTGACTGTCTGAATTCTGGTATTACTATAACCTCTTTCTTACTGCGCGTCCACACCAGCCTTATCCAATACTAGCTGCGCCTTATCGGATAGCCAATCGGTGATGTGGCGAATATTAGGATCCGGGGCGAGAGAATTAGGCACTACGAGGAAGATGCCCTTGTAAAAATTATTCTCAAGCGCAAAAACTGAGCCTCTCAAAAAAATTGTCGCGAATTCTATTTGCCGAGGAGAGGCGCCAACTTGTCGGCACAAAATCAACGCAGCTGGGGTTTCATCTTTCTGGCAAACGTCCTCGACCAACCTAATACTCTGATTATTGTCGATCAACTTTTCTAGCAGCAACTCTCTTTTCCTTTTCAAATCAATCAAATCATCCCCCCTCAACACATCCCTCCATGTCTCTTGGCTATCAGAGTTCGGGGCAATGAAAATTCGTCCCTTTATATTTCTGCTCAATATTGCATCACCCCACACGGATTCGAATATTTCCTTCTTGGAAAACATTGTTAGGTCGACATTGAAAAAGACGACATCACCGGTGTAACTCGGGATGACATTTCGAAGAAGCTCGATATACTGCTTTGATGTTAAAAAAGGAAAGCTCCTTCCAGCATGGCTCGCCCACTCAATAAGATACTTGTCCAGCTGTCGCTCCTCTTCCGTGCGAAGGTCGTTCAAGGCAATCAGCACCCACCCCACCCATGACAGAGATCCTGTTACGACGGTTATGAATGCTAGCTCGAGTCCCCGGGCCTTCTCGGGAAAGAATAGTGGCAAAATGGGCCCTAACATGGCCAAAAGCACTGTCGTTCCTATAAATACTAAGCGCATGGCATCACGCTGGGCGACAATGTTCGTGTGACCTGACGAGTGCTTTCCTTTTGACACGACTTGCTCCGCCCTTGATGTCTCAAACTGCGAAATTAATTCTTAAAATGCGTTAGGCCTTTGAGCTAAGTACTGCGATGCCAAATAGGCGACCACACCTGTAAGAACGACAATCGCAGCAACATCGCTGTACCTGCCATGCTCATTGAGCTCATAGACGAGTGAACCCAGCCCCGCGTAGTTCGCGGTAAACATTTCAAATACGATGGCTAAAACAATAGAAAGGGATATCATGTTCTTTAAATACCCTACAATCTGCGGGTAACTACTAGGCAGTACGATTAGTCTGTCGAACCTCGACTCGCTTATAATAAGCGATCGACGCACGATATCGTACCGCTCTCGCATTGCAAGAAACTGCTCCAGAACGAACGAACAGAAATGCAACGACAAGTAGACTCCAATTAGCAAACTCTTTGCAAGTGGGTCTAATCCTATCAAGGGTATAAAGAGAACGTATATTATCACAAGCGGGGCCGATCGAACAACGTCAATGGGAAACGCTAATATCGCCGCTGCAATCGGCCAACGGGCCAGAAAAACACCAATTACGACTCCCCCAAGAGCTGCTATAAAAGTAATTATTGCGACATGCCATAAGGTCTGGACAAGGCTCCACCAAAAATCGCGACCCGTTATCTGCGCCAGCATAGAATTCGCGACGCTTAACGCACCGGGCAGCCCCACTCTCTGAGCAGGTGGCGAGCAAGCATAAATTTGCCATAAGACAACAAGAACGATCAGCCCCAGGGTTCCATAAAGGATATTCCGCATCATTGCAGAGCGTCCATAATATTTTGACGTACATGGTTTGCTTCTTCGGAAAGGACATGATTAAAGGTCTCTTCCCGCCGCTTGTTCTCAATTGCTAGGAATTGATTAACAGGCGGTTCATGCGAGACAAAGACGTTGTCGGCCAAAAAAATGGCGTCATCTATGCTGTGCATACTCACGATTACCGTCCGGTTATTATTTTGCACCCAATCCCTAAGCCCTGGAATGATTTGAAATCTCCGCCTGTGATCGAGCGCGCTAAAAGGCTCGTCCAGCAGAAGAAATCTCTTTGTTCTGGTAAGAGTCCGGATCAGCGAAATCATTTGTCGCTCTCCCCCGCTCATTTGCTCCGCTCGTTTATTTAGAATAACCTCGCTCAGAGAGGGTATAAATGGAAGCTTCTCTCTTATAAAGTTCCGCGTTTCAAATATCGACGCATTTCGGAGTTCACCATCCTCGACTAGGGTTAAGTTCTGGAGCCCGGTCAACCAACCCGGAATAGATAGTGTGACATCTTGTATCTGGTAGGCGATATTTCCCGCGCTTGGAGGGGAGACATTAGCTCCGAGGCACCCCGCCATCAGATTAAAGAGACTACTTTTTCCGCACCCGTTTGGCCCGATAAGAGCGTGGATCCCTGGCGTCGCAACACAAAAGTCGAAATTCTGAAAAATAACTTCCTTCCGCCCGCTTGCTCGGTATTCCAGGAACAAATTTCGGCAAAAAAATGGAGTATCTGCGCAACCCAAGGCGTCAAAAGCAATTTCGTATTTTGTGTTTATTTCCCGCATGGCGAATGAGATTCCAAAAGTCGGGTGTTGTCAACGAGGTTCAGCGAAGTAGTCGCGAGGCGGCAGCACCGCCTGCAAGGCGTTACCCTCAGGGTCACAAAAATATATCGAAACCGTGCCATCTCGACTTATCTTGGGACCCACTATGGGAATATTCTTTTTGTTGAGCTTCTCGATGATTTCATTCAGCTCTTCGCGTCTTTCTGCAACGAAGCCAAAATGGAAGAAGTTCGGCGTGCTTGGTCCGTCTATTTCTAGGTCGTGAATGTTTGCTCGTTCGGCATTTAGATTGGGATCGCCAACAAGAAGACCCAGAATGTCAAGCTTCCCAGTGGTCAGGTATGCCTTTTCTTCATTCTGCCACGTTATACGCATCCCGAACAAGTCTACATAAAACCGAGACATCACAGATAGATCGCCGACAAAAAAAGCGATATGAGATAAGGCTCCCATTTCCTTCTCCTCTTGAGGTGTTTTTGATTAATTGGGGGTTATTAGGTTATATCTTAATTGACGCGACAGTTTTGATTGCCTCAGATGTATTCACTCGTCGATCCATATCTATACCTCCCCAGCCACTCCTCCACATCCCCCTGCCGATACAGCACGCGTGAACGCTTGCCGGGACCGACCTTGATGTAACTGGGGCCGGTGCCCTCGACACGCATGCGCTCCAGCGTCCGCCGCGAGATGCGCAGCAGGTTCGCCACCTCGATCGTCGTCAGGAACAGCAGCGCCGGCGCCGCGTGCGACACGACTTCCCCCCTCTCTGTCGGATGATGCAGTCCGGGCAAGCGGCAGCCGAGGCCGAACCTTCCGTCCCCATAGCATCTTATCCATCCGTATCCCGGATTCCAGGGGGATGGGGCGTGTTCACGGAAGGGCGCAAACTGGTGTTGCTGTTCCCGGTCAGGCTGTCTCGTGGAAAGCCGGTCACGGCTGCTGCGGCCTGGGTCGTTGGACGTCGTGTCAGCCGCAGCCAGGGCCGCCAAGGGCCGGCTGCAGACGGGGCCCCTGCCCCATCTTCGCCGCCTCCGGCTCGCTACGCTCGGCCCGGCAACCCTGTCTTGAGCGTCTGCCCCATGAACGCCAACGGGCCGCGACAGGCGTGGCCCGGACAACCAACGAAAGACAAGACCATGACCGAGACCACACAACCCTTCCTCTTCGCCTACGCCGTCGAAGACGCACCCCGGGGCAAGAAAGCCTACTGGACCCGCATCGGACGACTCTTCGCCCACAAGGACGGCAAGGGATACGACCTTGTGCTGAACGCGCTGCCCATCAACGGCCGCATCGTCATCCGCCAGGAGGAGAAGGAAGACGCAACCGCCCAGTAAGCGGCACCGCGCGAAGCGGCCCGGACCCCGGGCCGTTTGGCGTGCTCAACCCCTGCCGATCTGCTGCGGAAGCCGCCGGATGTAGGTTTCCTGTTCGAGGGCCCGGATGCGGGCAGCGGTGCTCGGGTGGGTAGAACCCAAGGCGCGGAACATGAAGCGCGCGTGGGTGTTCTCAGCGCCAGTCATCGGGGGCGCTTGCTCCAGCTTGCGGAGCGCGCCAATCATGGCCTCCTTGCCGGCGAGCGCGGCGCCGATGGCGTCGGCGTAGAATTCCCGGCGGCGGGAGAACGCCAGAATGAACATTTCTGCAGCCCAGCAGATGATCCAGCGGGCAAACTGCTTCACGCCCTGGACGAGGGCGAACCAGACCGTGGCGTTCTGAAACGTGCGCATCAGCATCATGCGGCGCATGTCGCCGGAGACCACGTGGCCGAGTTCGTGGCCGATGACGGCGGCGAGCTCAGCGGGTGTCAGGCGTTGGGTGAGCGGCTCGCCGATGGCGATGGTGGCATCCTTCCAGCTGGTGCCCATGGCGAACGCGTTGAACGCCGGAATCGTGCCCACCTGCGGCATCGGAAGCCCCAGCGCCTTGCTGTAGGTGGCGGTGATTTCCGAAATAAAGCTCCACTTCGGCGCCGGCTTGAACCCCATCTGGCGCAGCGTGCTGTCGCGCGCCGCGCCCATGCCGAGGAATCCCCACAAGGTCCCCCACAGCGGCACCGCAATGACGCCAACGCCCGCCATCGCGATGACGCCGGCGCCGATCCCGATCGGCAACGAAATCATCGCCCCCCAGATCAGCGACACCCAGCTCAACATGACCAGCGCCAGCCAGGTGCCGACGACCGAGCCGCGCAGGCGCAGGCTGTCCAGCTGAATGCTCGGAATGGGGTACGTGGCGGATTTATTGGCAGGATTGAACTCTGGCTCGGAGGATTCCGGGGCGGCCTCCCGCGTCGCGGCGTCCGCCGCTTCCCGCTTGCTGGCCTCCTCGGCCTGCCGTGCGATCTCTGCGGCCTCGGCGTCGCGCCGAAGGCGCTTGGCCTCTTCGGCAGCCTCTGCCGCCCGTTCGGCGCGGACGGTTTGGTAGGCTTCCAAGCCCGCTTTGGACCGCTGTGCGACGTGATGGGCGGCGGTGCCCGCCACCTTGAGCGCCTCGCGCCCGGCGGCGACGCCCCGCTCCCAGGGGATATCCGGCATCCGGAACGCGCGGGGAGGCGCCTGCCCGGGGCGCATGTCGAGGACGCGGATGACCTCCGTCGTGGTGATATGCGCCGCGAACAGGTGCCAGGCCGTGTACCACAGCAGGGATTCATAGAGGCGGACGGCGACCAGCTCCACGGGCAGCGTCGGCAACCCGTTGTCGGCATGGCGCTCCAGGCTTGCTACCGTTTCGGCGTACCCCCGACGCCGCTCGCCCGTCGGGTCGAACCGGAGCAGCAGGCGCTCGGCTTCCTGGGTGACCGCGTCCATGCGCGCGGCAGCGATCACCACGTCCGCCTTCAGGAACCGCGCCACCGTGCGGTCGAGGTCGCCCCACCGCAACGCATCCGCCGTCCCGGCAATCATCTCATGGGCATTGTGTTTGGCATTGGCGGCAAGTGACGCCAGCAGCCGGTCGAGCGGCGGACGCTGGCGGGATTGGGCTTGGGTTTTGGCGGGCTCTGCCATGTCAGGCCTCCAGGGCGGCGAGGTCAGGACGGTCCATCAGTTCGGGCATGGTCTTCCAGTGCCGGCGGTGGGCCTTGATCGGGTAGCCGCCGGACTGTTTGGAGAAGATGATGGCGGTGGACGGGTGGGTCTCCCCGGGGAGTTTCGCGGAGAGGAAGGTGCCCACGTCGAACGGGTTGAGCAGCGGGCGCGGCGCCAGCATCACCGGCTCGGTGATGTTCACCGACTGGCCGATGCTGCGCCCGTGGTTGACCCCGCCGATCTGGATCGGCTGCTCGCTGATGCCATCGTTGAGACCGATGTTGTGCGACCAGGACACGCTCGCATCCCGGTAGGGGAACGTGGTGACCCCGAGCAGGGTGGAGATGTACTTGCGGGTCTTGGTGTCCAGCGTACCGCCGAAGAAGATCTGGTGGTCGGTCTGGGACAGGAACACGTCCGCCCAGCGGCCGTAGACGGCCTCGAGTTGGGCGACGTCCTGCACAAACATCCAGAACCAGGCACCCGACGAGCGCATCTGCGCCACCGCGTCCCGCATGAACTCCATGTCCCGGAGAGCGGGGAACTCGTCCAGGATGAACAGCACGGAGGCCTCCCGGGCTTCCTGCTTTTCCTCCAGGGCGGCGAACGCCATGGCGATCATGGCCCGCAAAAACCGGAAGCTGGTGGTCATGTCCTTGAACGGGATAGTGAGGTAGACGGTCACCGTCTCCCGCTCCAGGTCGCCGAACAGGAAATCGCTCCGCGCCGTCGCCTCCGCGAACCCGGGGTGCGCGTCCCAAAACGCCAGGTTGGAATTAATCTCCGACAGAAACGACCCCAGCAGCTTGGCGTCGTAACCCTGGAAGAGGGTGCCCTGGCGTTTGACGTGCTCGTAGCGGGAGATCGCCGCCATCTTGATGAACACGTCCTCGATGTATTCCACCTTCGGGATGCGCTCTGACTTGCCGGCGAGCCTGGGCAGTGTGCAGATGCGGCGGACTTCGCTCAGGGTCCGCGAGTTCCGGAACGCGGGCAACTCGGTGACCTCCACCACGAAGGTGATGATGGCGGTAAGCAGGTTGACGGCCTCGTTCTCGAAGAACGTCGCGTTGTCCGCGCCCTTGGCGCCCTGGCGGACGATCAGCATTTCGGCGAGGCGTTGGGCGCGGCTCCCCAGCTCCCGCCGGTCACCCATCTCGTCGAGCGGGTTGTAGCAGTCGCTGGGGGGCTCTCCCCGGCGGGCGAGCGGGGCCATGCGGAACACCTTGCCAAACTTGCGGCGCTTCTCCGCCGTCGCGGCGTAGAGTTCGCCCTTGGGGTCGAGCACCACCACCGAGCCCCGGTAGGTGAGCAGGTTGGCGATGATCTGGGTGGCGCTCTTGCCCTGCCCGGTGCCGGCCACGGTGAGCAGGTGGCCGGGATAGCGGGCCACCACGGGGATGCAGGTGTCGCGGCCCATGCCGTCCTCGAACCCGCCGTCCTCCATGAGTGTGCCGAGAACGAGACCGTTGCTTCCACGCCGGAGCGCGTGCTCAAAATGCAACGCATCGAGGAGCGGGGCGGCATCCGCCTCGGTCGCCCACCGCGCCGAGCCGTGGATGGGGGGCGGCGTCGCGAGCTTCTGGTGCGGGGCGTCGGCCCCGGCCTTGGCCTTCGGGCCGACGGCGGTCTCGGGGGACGGGGGGCCAGTCCCGAGGGTTGCCTCCACTTCCTGCCGGTTGCGCTCCTGGGCGGCGCGGCGGCGCCGACGGCCGCCGATCCACCATCCCAGTGCCAGCGCGGCGAGCAGCATCATCCAGGGCATCGGGTCTCCCGTGTTCCGACGCGACACATCTGCACACGGCTCAACGTCGGGTGATTTGCGGGCGGACGGAAGACGACGCACGTCAGAGTTGCAGGTTCTCCCCAGGACTTGCTGGGGTGGGCTTGGGGGTGTGGGCCGTGCGGCAGGGACCCCCCATCGAGGGCGGCCCTGGCCGGAGCTTGCCCGACGCGGAGGCGCCGGTTGCATCTGCATGGGCCGAGGGTTCCCCTCGTCGGCCGGAGGCGCGGACCTGGCGTCCCGCCCCCTTCCGGCCGACGGCAGTCTTGTTGTCCTTGAAGTTGATTCCGGCGTCTGGCAAGCTTCGAGAGCGCACTTTTGGGTTTTGACAAGCAAAACCGCTTCCGGGGCGCTCAGTTGATTCAGCAACGCGGCGAGTAGATTCAAGCAAACGGCCAGCAGAGGGCCCAACAGAGGGCAAGGTCATGCAACGGGATCACGAGCTGAACATCACGGTGAGGAGCGGCGGCGGGATCGACGTGAAGGTCGTCTACCGCGACAAGGTTCCGGACCTGCTCGCAGGGTTCTCCGAGGAGGCCCGTCGCCGGGCGAGGCGCTGGTCGTGGATGCCCACCGCCGACGAGCGGCGTCTGTGGCGCGCTACCCGGGGCATGCCCCGCTGGGCTCGGGAGACCGTGCGCCAGCACATCCTGCGCGAGCGCGCCGAGCGCATCGAGGCCAAGCTCCGCGACAAGGCCGAGCGGGCCGCAGAGCGGCAAGCCCAGCGGCAGGCGCGGATGGAGGCGGTGCGGGAGGCGGTTGCCCAACGCTCGCCCGAACAGGCGCTTGGGGAGCCGTCGCGGGCGGTGGAGCGCGAGGGGGTTCGGGACTTGCCGGAGCTTCGGGAGACCGTCCCGGCACTCCTGCCCTCGGACCGGATCGACCTGCCGTTCGAGCTACCCGTGATCGAACGGCCACAGCTGGCAGCGCCCGACGCCGAGGCCCGGGAGCTGGTCACGCCGGAGCCCATGAGCCTCACGCAGGCCCTGGAGCTTCCGAAAGTGTGGGCGGACCGCTATGGCAGCGACAGCCTCACCGCGCGGCTCGGTGCCGGGCTGGCGCTGAGCAGCGTGGGCCTTCCCGAATTGTCGCTCACCGAACGCATCGCCGAGGGCCATGCCGTGCCGCTGGCGGTGCCGCCGAAGGTCATCCGCCACCACGGCCGGGAGAGATAGGCGTCATGGCGATCTACAGTCTCCGCATGACGGCGGTGGGCAAGACCACCCAGAAGCAGCCGTTCACCGCCGCCGCCCACCTCAGGTACATCACCCGCTCCAAGGCCGTGACCCATGTCATGGCGGGGCGGATGCCGGAGGTGCGCCGGCAGGCCATGGCCTGGTTGAAGCGCGAGGAGAGGGAGGACCGCAAGAACGCCCGCGTCATCGACAAGATGGTTCTGGCGCTCCCTAAGGAGCTGTCGGCCCCCCAGCAGCACGCGCTGGTGAAAGCGTTCGCCGAGGAATTGACACAGGGCCGCGCCTCCTGGTTCGCGGCGTTCCACACCAAGGGCAAGGACGTGGCCAATCCCCATTGCCACCTGATCCTGCGGGACCGCGACGTGGAAACGGGCAAGCGCGTCATGTTCCTCTCGGCCGGCGTCAAGGAAGCCGCTGAGCGCAGGGAAAAGGGCAAGGCCGCGCCGACCACGTTGGCCACGGTGCGGGCGCTCTGGGAGCGCCACGCCAATGCTGCGCTCGCCCGGGCCGGGCGGGAGGAACGCATCGACCGGCGCTCCCTCAAGGAGCAGGGCGTCGGCCGCCGTCCCCAGGTCCAGGAGGGGCCCAACATCCGCGCCATGCACCGCCGGGGGTTCCGGCCGGCGTCCCGCGACCGGGTGATGCGGAATTCTCCGCTCCGGCGCCGGGGGCGGTCGGTGACCCGTGTCGTCCGCTACGCCGAGATCGACCGGGGCAAGACCCGTGTGGAGTTCAATGCTGCGCTCAGGGAGGCACGGACCGGCACCTGGGATCGGCTGCCGCAGCCGAGCAGGACCGTGCAGGAGGCTGTTCCGGTGCGTTCTGGCTGGCAGGAGGTGGGTCGGGGTGATCCGGGGAGGAAAATCGATCCTGCGCCCGTCCCAGTCGGTCGGGAGGCCGCACCTCTCCCCTTCCCTGCTCCGGTTCCGCATCGCGAGTTGTCGCTCACCGAGATGCTCGGGCAGATGTATGACGTGCCGCTGGCGCAACCAACCGCGCCATCCCGTGACCGGGATCGGGGGCGTTAGCGTTCAGGCCCCCGGATTTACCAGGATCGCATTGACATCGCGGGCGCCGTGCAAAATGCGCACGACAATCAGGTGTGGGCCCTCGATCCGGACATAGGCGCCGTAGTTGCCGATGACGTGGAGGCGTAACCCCGGCCGAACCCATTCCCGGGAGACACCGGTCACGCCGAGGTCCGCGATGTGGGCGAGGTCGTCGATAATACGACGGATAAATTGGGCGGCGGAATCCGGGTTGTCGGCGGCGATGTAATCAAAAATCGCATCGAGGTCGTCGCGCGCCGGATCGGTGATGATAAGTGTACGGCGTTCGATGATGACAGGCCCCCCGTTGTGGCCGACAGAGTACCGCGCACTCCTTTGCCCCGCGAGACAACTGCGCCAGCCTTGGGCAGTTTCATGCCTGCCGGAGGCGCTTCTTGCCTCGGGTGATGATGTCGTCAGCCAAGCCGCTGGGGTCTTCCGCGGTCGTATGCCGGCCCTCGTGGTAGGCCCGGTCGCCCTGATCAATCAGGGCGCGAAGTTCCTTGAGCTTGAGTTCATGCTCTTCCAGCAGTCGCAGACCGGCGCGGACAACCTCACTCTCGTTGTTGAATCTGCCGCGCGACACCTGGTCGGCGATGAACTTCTCGAAATAATCCCCCAGGGCAACAGTCTTCGGCATGGCAATTCTCCTCCCTTGATAATAATAGATACGACCTATTTATACAAGTGCCCCGTGACCGGGATCGGGATCGTTCCCGGTAAATCCGTTGCCGTTGCAGTAACAGGAATCTAATCTGCGGCCATGGACGAGATGCTCGACAGACTGGAATCCGAAGTGGTGGCGGCGCGGAGAGCGTATTTCGTGGTGCGCGGCGAGTTCGAGGCGCTGCTGACGCCGCTTGTCCAGAACGGGCCCGAAGCCTGCGAACATATGGCCGGGGTCGCCGACGAGTTCGGCGCCGAGCAGGCCCTGGTCGATCTGCATCATCCCATCAACCCGGTCGGGGTCCGGGATGGTATTGCCCTCCCCGGTGCGCATGCCGGTCTTGCAGCCAGGCTGGTAAGCCGGATGGAGGCGCGGGACCGGCTCGACCTCGCCCCCGCCGCCCGCGAAGACCATCTCTTCGCACAGACCCCGCGCCACAACCGCCGCGTCCACTTTGATGGGCAGGAGTATGAGGTCGACGGCTACTTCTATGCTCTGCGCGGTCTCGAAAATCCGCTCGACATCTACCCCCTGCCGGAGTTGCCGGGCAGCGGCCCGGAGCGGTCCACCCAAGGGCCGAGTCTCACCGAGCAGATTGGGCAGGATGTGGCCAAGGCCCAGCCTTCTCCGGAGCGTGGCATAGACCGGCGGCGGTAACGAGCTCCTTCCTGGGCATATCACTTCAACGCGACCATTCCAAACTCGACCCAGCCATACCGCGACGCACCGAAACCGACCCGACTGAAGTATCCGCTCGCGACTGCGGTGCCGACGTGTGGGCTCTTCCGCTTGGTCGACGGACAACCGATCCGTGCAACAGGCGATGTACGGTCATCACCGCCCCATCGCTGCCGAAGTGGCAGAACCCGTCGCGCGGAACCGTGCGATCATCTCCGGCGACACATCGGATGCAAAACAGAGCGGGCGGGCGCCCCCCGGTTTGCTGTACGCGCTGTTTCCGCCGCACCGCCGACCGTTGCGCATCGTGTCGTCAGGGCAGGCGCATGGGCGGCCGCGTGCGTAATAGGCCGAACGAGAAGCGGCGACGATCAACGCCGCGATCTTGGCAACCTCCAATGTATCCGGTCGTTCGCCATCGACATCGGTTCGTGTTGTAGGAGCCGACGAAACGCGCGGCGTCGCTGGCGTCGCGACCGGGGCGACACGTCTCTCCATGTTGGGAGTTGATGGTGGTGCGGTGGCCGCCGGCACGGCAACGGAAAGGGGCGGTGGTGGCGGCGCAAGCGGGGGCGGGTCGGCGGAGGCACATCCGGTGAGCCCCCACACGATGCACGCTCCGACGTGCCCTACGCCACGCACGATATTACCGCTCCGAAGATCGCCCCACGAATGGACTTTCATCGCCGCACCATGGTGGCGACCGCCATGGATTTCGGCAAGACGCTCGTCTTCACGCTCACCCTCTCGTGGATCGTATTCGCAGGCACGCGCCCGACGGCCCTCACCGATGAGCTACGTCAAGCGCACGTTCCTCCTGGACATCGGGTCGGTTGGCGTCGTTGCAGGCCGGCGATAGACGGCGCGCCACGTGTTTTGTGATGCGTTGAATTCATCTACCTCCGCCCTCAATCGGCCAGACTCATCGCTCAACCATTGCGTGTTATTTTCTTCTAAAGGTATTGGCTTCCGTCTAACCTGATCGCATTCTGTCACCCGCGAGGTGGTCAAGAGGACCAACCATCACCGTCCCGCGCCAGTCGTTCGGGGCAGAACCGGACCGCCGCATGACCGAGACCTGGAATTCGATCCGCATGTCCAATCCCGACGAGCCGAACATCATCGACACGATCATCGGAACCCGGGTGAGAGAGGTGCGCATTGCTGCGGGATTGACGGAGGCGACGTGCGCCCGGGCGCTCAGCTGCAGCATCGAGCAACTCGCAGCGTATGAAGCGGGAGACGATCGTCTCCGCGCTTCACAACTGTTCCAGCTGTCCCAGCTTGCCGGCGTCCCTCTCTCGACCTTCTTCGAGGGCGTTCCGGTCATGAACGACACTGGCGCCCCGAGCGACGATCCACCGACGCACAAGCCACATTGACGAGTTTGCATATCTCGTCGAACGCTTCCATGTCCCCTTCCAGCAGCGCCAGATCAAGGGCGATCCGGAGGCGGTCGATCACGTCCAGAAGTACGTCGATGACGGCATCGCCGGTTCGATCGGCCTCATCACTCGTTTGTATGTTTGTCATAGCCACATCCCTCCCCGGGCCGGTCGCAACGACCGATCCGCTCACGCCGTGAGCGCCATGCGGGTTGCCCGGGCCATCACACGGAGCCGCTTCTGCGTCTGCTGCTCGGCAAGCAACTCCTGAAACGCCGCAATCTCCGTCGCCGCGCGTTTGCCGAGCTTGTTGCGGTCGCGTCGCAGCAACTCCCGCGTCGTGGCCAAGGCTCGTTTCGGGGCCCTACCCAGCCTGCGGGCGGCATCCGTAGCAGCAACCTCCAGATCCTCGTGAGCCACCACGCGCGTCACGATACCGAGCCGAGCCGCTTCTTCGGCTGTAAGTTCACCTCCGAGGCAAAACAGCTCGAAGGCCTTGCGGTAGCCGACCGTCTCGGGAAGAAGCAGGCTTGATGCGGCTTCCGGCGACAGTCCCCAATCCACAAACGGTGCTTTGAACACGCTTGCCGGCGTTGCGAACACGACATCGAAGTGACCGAGCATCGTCATGCCGAGACCCACCGCCGGCCCGTCAACCGCCGCGATCAGCGGCTTGCGGGCTGCAATGAGGCTTGCGAAGAAGCGACCCACGACCGCCGACAGGCTGTCCAACGGGTATTGCCCGATGAAGGCCGCGACGTCCGTACCGAGGCAGAAGCAGCGCGGAACACCGAAGAAGATCGTGCAGGCCACATCAGGGTTCGAATCCGCCGACCGAATGGCTGTCGCCACAGCGTCGAATGAATCCGGCTGGAAACCCGGCCGCGCCTGAGACCAATTCATCGTGATGCATTGAAAGCAGTCAACTCGCTCCAGGACAAAATGGTCCATGGCATGCTCCTCTGTTGCATTCACACGTTGTCCGATGTGCCCATGCGCACCGGCAGAGCCCACGACATCACATCGCAATGGCTTCGGCTGCGGGCTCGAGCTCTCCGAGGTAGCGCACCGTGTTGGCGTGGTTGCCTCGGTAATCGCGGATCGCACGCAGCGTGTTGGCGTTGAACTCCACCAGCGTGGCAACGATCTTCTGGTTGCCGATCTGTGTCTCGAATCCCAACGGGCGCACGAGGAACTTCAGCTGAAGGGCGCGAAGCACCCAGATCGACTCGAACTCGATGATGACCTTGTTGACCCGGCTCGCGAGGCCCCATTCGACGAAGCCCGCCATCAGTTCACTACCGACGCTGCTCACGCCCCGGCGGCCTTCCCGATGGGTCGGAGCCACGCAGTAGCGGGTCAGTTCATAGGTATCGAGCGCCCGGGGCGGGAGGCCTTCACACAGTTCAGGAAAGACGTCGCTCAGAAGATGCGGTTCCACCGTCGGCAGCATCCGCTGATAGCCGACAACCTGACCATCGCGCATGCACAGATGGTGGATGGCGCCGGGGTGATCGAACTGATCGCGCTCGAGCCCATCGGGGCTGTCGAGATCCGTCCAACCCAATTCGCGGACGAACACATGGTGGCGAAGGCGATGCACCTGCTCCATGAGTTCCGGGTAGTGGGCCGTGTCATTGCCTGAGATTGCGTAGATCATGGCATCCGCTCCTTGCTGATTGCAGAGTGAGCGGATAGCAGCATGTGTACGTTGGAGGGCGCTATACCCGGAAACCGGGATAGACAGGCCTCAAGAAATGAGCCCTTGCCGGATGGCGTTCGCAACGGCCTGCGGACGGCTTGCAGCTTGTAGCTTGCGGCGGATGTTTTTCAAATGCGTTTCCATCGTCGATTGGGAAATGTTGAGGATGATGCTGATCTCCCAATCCGACTTGCCGTCGGCCACCCACCTGATGCACTCGATCTCACGGGGCGTCAGCATGGATCGTTGCCGCCTCGCCTGCTTGCTCCGAAGCTCCATCGCCCTCCCGATGGCGAACGAGCTGACCATGCTTATCATCCCTTTCGCCTTGGGTGGAACTTCCACCTTTTCTCCCGCGAGGGACACGGCGGCAACTTGACCGTCCAGGGTGATCATCGGGACGGCCAACCCCTCGTTGAGTCCGAAGTCGCGCGCTTCATCGATCACGCGTTGTCCCGCCTCCGTCACCATCGCGCGACGATCTGCCAGGGCTTCCGACCACACGAAGGGCGATAGGTCCTGCTTGATCCTCTGGATGACGGGATCAGCATGCACGTATCCGTTTTCGAGGTAGACGTTCAGCCATTCGCCCGGGAAGCCCGACAGCAGGAGATGGTCTTCCTGCTCTGGCCGGCGGTCGCGCGGGGAAGGCATCGTCCCCGCGATCATACGGGTGAGGCCGTACATCGACGTGTAGGCCGTCAGGGCTTCGCAGATCATCACGTCGGTGTTCGCGGCCTGGATGCGTGAGATCACATCGAGGGTCTGGTCAAAGGACGTCGACATCTAACACCCGCAATAAAACTCAATATGGATGCAATCTAATATTGCTTCATCCGTAGTCGCAACCGGCATCTTCTCAAAAGTGATCTAATCCGTGGCTCGTCGATCTCACGCGCGAGGTCCTCCGCATTTATCAGCAGTCGCATCAATGCCTGTTGGTTGTCAGTCATGGCTGTCCTCCGTACTCATTCTCCGAGAGTAATCGGCAGCGAGCACGCGGGGATAACTTCGGAAAACCAGATTTCGTTGCTGATAGGGAAGACGCTGACGCCCGGGGTAATCGCAGATGGCATGTCGCCTGAGCCAAGTTCGCCAGTGCAGTCGATCGGGTACGGTGACGTTGGCCATTCGGGAATTCGAGGATCGGAGCGGCGGGAAAAAGCCCCGTCAGGCGGGGTCGTTTGAATGTTGCAGGACAACAAAAAGAAAGCCCCCCCGGAGGCCGCCCCCCCTTCCGGCGGCCTCCGGCCCCCCCGCCTGTACCGCAAACCAATCCTAATCCCCTCCGCTTTCGCGACAAACGCCATTGCCGCCAAATTCAGCAATCCCCACGCGCGGCCCTGTATACACACCCCGCATCATTTTCGCACAAATATCCCGGGGGTTCGGGGGCAGAGCCCCCGCAGGCAAATTCGCCGCAGGCGGCCATATTTCGGCCGTGCGCAAAAACCACACCCCCTTTCACAGCCCCGACGACCCGCCGCGTAGCGGCCGCCGCCAATTTTTCGGCACCCCGTTTCATGAAACATCATACCTTTCGCCGTCGCGGACAGAGCCAGCTCGGGCCTTCACCCAAGAAACAGCCCGGGCGATCGGCTGTTCCCGCCCGGCCATCGCGGCCCGCCCCGGCTGAGGCCGTGGAAAGGGCGGTCCGCGACGGCCTGGCTCCGAAGAAACAGCCTGGGGACGGGCTTCGGACACCCAACCCATCTTGCCGGCATCGCTGTCCTGACAGCACTGCCCACGACGGCGGCAACGATGTCAGCCGAAGGGGAGGTGAAGCGATTTCAGGTGTGGCAGACTTCACCCATGAAGCACCTGGCCTCGGTCACCCCTGCCCCAAGAGCGCACTTACACATTGCTGCGCAATGTAGAGGCAGGACGAGCACAAACCCGAGGTAAGCGGGACCTTGGAACGGCCCTTCGCCCTTCCCGAACCAGGCCACTTCCATCTCCATGTGCACACCATCTCCAAATTGAAGAACCAGAGTGTGCTCGCCGCCGCCGCGTACCGGCACGCCGAACGGTTCGAACAGAGCGTCACCCATGCCGCCGCCTACCGGCGCGCGCAGAGCCTCGGCAACGACGGCGCCGTGTTCGACTACCGCAAGAAACTCGGCGTCGCCTGGACAGGCATCCTCGCGCCCGAGTTCACGCCCAAGGAGCTGCTCGACGCCCAAACGCTGTGGAATACGGTGGAGCGCCTCGAGACCCGGAAGAGTGCGCGCCTGGCGGGGGAGGTGATCACCGCGCGGCCCCCCCAGGTCGCCCTCGCAACCCATGTCGCCATGCTGGGGGCTTTCGTCACCGCCAATATGGTCGCGCGCGGCATGGTGGCCGATATCGCCATTCACCGGCCACCGGTGGAGCAAGGCGGCGATCCGCGCAACTGGCACGCGCATGTGCTGCTCACCGACCGGCCCATGACCCCCGACGGGTTCGCGGACAAGAAGGACCGCACCTGGAACGCGAAGGAGAACGTCACCGCCTGGCGCAAGGCCTGGGCCGACACCCACAACGCCACCATGGAACCGCTGGGGCTCCCCTACCGCATCGACCACCGCAGCCTGGAAGCGCAACGTGCCGACGCCATTGCACGCGGCGACACCATCACTGCCATGGAGCTCGACCGCACGCCGCAAATCCACGTCGGCAAAGCCGCTTACGGCAAGCACCCGCGCCATACGGTCTACCGCGACCGCCGCGACCAAAACCGCCAGATCCTCGAAGCCAACAAGGAGAAAGCCTACCGGCGCAAGGATGCCATGTCCGCTGCCATCGCCCGCGCCGATACCGCCGCCTACCTGGAAGCCCGCCAGAACGCGTTCCTGACCGACACCTGGCAGCCGGAGCCGTCCAGCTACGAAACCCTCAAGGAAACCTACGGACGCCCGCGCAGCACCTCCCGCCTCGGCCGGCTGAAGGACGTCGCCTTCGACGGCGACGTGACGCGCAAGGCGCTCGCCCTCTCCCGCCGGTACGGCCACCCCTGGTCACGCAACGGCGACCGCTCCGATGCCCCATCCCTGCTCGGCCTGCTGCTGCCCATGGTGCAGGAGACCGGTCCCGGCCATCCCGTGTTCACGGTGACGGCGAAGGACCTGGCGTTCTGTTTCTACAATCTCGGCATCCTCACGCTCAGCCAGCTCCAGACCAACCTCGAGGAAATCACCCGCGAGGAGCAGCGCCGGTTCGCCGAACGCCTGGCGAAGAAGAGTAAGCCCCTGATCAGCCTGCCGGTGCGCGCGCCGCCCAAGTCCCCGACGCCACGGGCCGACCACCTGGCGCGCCTGCAGCGCTTCGCCCCCATCCCGCAGCTGATCTACGCCCGCCGCGTCGAGGAAGCGCAGGCGTTCGAGCAGCGGCACGACCGACGACGGCACCAGCAATTTGAGTCCCTTAGCCTCGCGCTCAAGCGCGCCCGACGATTACGGTTCGCCGATGTACCAACGAGTACGGCATGATGGAGAAAGAGGCTGCTTCGCAGAGAAAGCCGACTCACCCATGTTGCCTAACCATACCAGAGACCATGATTGCAGGAACGTCGCGAAGAACTGATCAGCGGACATCGCGATCTAAGCCCGATGAAAAGGCTGGCCGGCCGCTAACAATGTGTTGGTCAGAGACCGCGTAGCCTGATCTGACGCAATGTTCAGGGCAAGTCTCCCGCGCTACGCTAAACGATGTGCGGCGCTACACAACGGCTAGCATCGCATATTCAATCGAACTCAGACTCAATATAACATCGTCAAGACGAGTTGCCAGCGTCGGCAATGTGAGTGTCGGAGCGAGCATACGGCGACATATTTGTTGGCGAGCCATGTTCGCCTGAGTGGAAGTTGAAAAAATTCAGCTGGTGGCGATGCGCAGAGCGAAACAGCATATCGGTATTGTCATTGCTGTGCTGACGACGATCATGCCAAGCACGAGAGTGACAGCGGAGAGCGAATTCAAGATTGAGACCGTTCCCATCCTCAGTCACTCTATGCGAATTTCGTCAATTGCGCTGTCGGCCGATGGCAAACGAGTGCTCACGGGGAGCAAGGACAACACTGTCAAACTTTGGGAGACTTCGACAGGTGCAATGCTGCGGACCTTCGAAGGGCACACGGATCCAGTGAACTCCGTAGCCTTGTCGGGCGATGGCAGGCAAGCTCTCTCGGGCAGCGATGACAAGACGCTGAAGCTTTGGGATACAGCGACGGGGGCGCTGCTACGTACGTTTCGAGGGCACTCGGCTGGTGTGAATTCGGTCGCGTTGTCGGCCGATGGACGCCGCGCACTCTCGGGCAGTGGAAACATCCTTTACTCCGACAACACGCTCGAACTTTGGGAGACTTCGACAGGTGCAATGCTGCGGACCTTCGAAGGGCACACGGATCCAGTGAACTCCGTAGCCTTGTCGGGCGATGGCAGGCAAGCTCTCTCGGGCAGCGATGACAAGACGCTGAAGCTTTGGGATACAGCGACGGGGGCGCTGCTACGTACGTTTCGAGGGCACTCGGCTGGTGTGAATTCGGTCGCGTTGTCGGCCGATGGACGCCGCGCACTCTCGGGTAGCGACGACAAGACAATCAAACTATGGAACGCCTCGACAGGAGTGCTGCTACGAACCTTTAGAGGTCACTTGGGTGCAGTCACTTCGGTGGCGTTCTCGCCTGATGGAAGAAAGGTTCTCTCGGGAAGCGGCGACAACACACTGAAGCTTTGGGACACCGCAGCAGGAACACTGATACACACCTATCAAGGCCAGCGGGGAGAGGTCCATTCGGTGGTGATCTCATCGGATGGTGGCCGTATCCTCTCGAGCAGTTGGGACAACGATCTGAGGGAATGGGACAACACGCTTATACTGTGGGACACCGCGTCTGGAGAGCTAGTGCGCGCCTTTAATGGGCGCTCGGACCCGGTGAACTCAGTGGCATTCTCCGTTGATGGGAGTCGCGCTCTTTCGGGCAGCGGGAAATTAGTACTGGGCAGCGGGGACAACACACTCAAGCTCTGGGACACTGCGACGGGAGAGCTGCTGCAAACCTACCAAGGGCACTCGGGTGGAGTCCTTTCGGTGGCGTTCTCGTCCGATGGTGGCCGATTGCTCTCGGGGAGTTGGGACAACACGCTTATATTGTGGGACGCTACCACCAGATCGCAGTTGCGCACCTTCTATGGACATTCAGGCGCGGTCAATTCAGTAGCGTTTTCGTCCGATAGCCGTTGGATAGTGTCGGGCAGCTCGGACAACACGCTTATACTGTGGGATTCTGCCACCGGATCGCAGTTGCGCATGTTCAATGGACACTCGAATAGGGTCAACGCGGTAGCGTTCTCAGCTGATGGAAAGCAAGTTCTGTCGGGCAGCGACGACAAGACAATCAAACTATGGAACGCCTCGACAGGGGTGCTGCTACGAACCTTTAGAGGTCACTCGGGTGCAGTCACTTCGGTGGCGTTCTCGCCTGATGGCAGCCTGGTACTCTCGGGCAGCGACGACAAGACGCTCAAACTATGGAACGCCGCGTCAGGAACGCTGCTGCACACCTTTGATGGGCACTCAGGTGCGATTGCCTCTGTAGCATTTTCGGACAATGGCAGACTGGTTTTGTCCAGCGACTGGCTCGGTACACCCAAGCTGTGGGACGCTGAGTCGGGAATGCTACTCCGTACCTTTGAAGGGAACTCAAATGCGGTCACCTCCGTGGCGTTCTCATCTGATAGCCACCACGTACTCTTGGGCGGCAGAGACGGCACGATTGGCATTTGGGATGTTGATAATCGTCAGGAGTTAGTCAGATTGATCGCATCTCAAGACGGCGACTGGCTGGCCATGACGCCGGAGGGTTACTTCGCGTCGTCGAGCAGTGGAGCAGAGATTCTCAATATCGTTCGCGGCCTTGAGGCGACAACAATCAGCCAGGTGCATCAATCGCTGTTCAGTCCCGATCTGGTGCGCGCATCTCTTATGGGCGATCCTGACGGCGAGCTCAAAGCCGCAGCAAAAGTCATGAATCTGAAGTTGATTATCGATAGCGGGCCAGCGCCGAAGGTCGCCATCATTTCACCTCCAAACAAAACAGAATCGATGAGCGATCTAGTCTCCGTCACCGCCCGAATTACGGACCAGGGCAAAGGCATCGGTCGCATCGAGTGGCGCGTTAACGGAATCACAACAACCGTTATTGCAAAACCGTTAGGCCAACAACGAGAATACATACTTACTCAGCAAGTTGCACTCGACCTCGGTAAAAACACGATTGAGGTCGTCGCCTATAACGACACCAACCTGCTTGCGTCGCTCCCTGCGCGCACGACCATCAGATACGTGGGCCCTACGGACACCTCCGTCGCGAAACTGCACGTACTCGCCATCGGAATTAATGGATACACCGATAGGGGTTGGACACCTCCCGGCGCGACTCAACCGGTTGCATTTGGCGCCCTTGGTCTGGCCGTCAAGGACGCCACAGTGCTCTCCGCCGCGTTGCAAGAGGCGGGTGTGCACCAGTACTCTGAAGTGCGTGTCACCAAAGTTCTCGACAGCGAGGCAACTGTTGCCAGTCTGGAGACAATAATCGACCGTCTGGCACGGGACATCCAGCCGCGCGACACTCTGGTGCTCTTCGCTGCCGGCCACGGAACCGCACTCAATGGTCACTTCTATATGATCCCGTTTGATTATCAAGGCGGGACCGATCCGGCAGCACTGATGAGTAAGGCAATAAGCCAAGACCGCCTACAGGACTGGATTGCCAATCGTATCAAGGCCAAGCGCGTCGTCATTCTTCTGGATACTTGTGAGTCCGGTGCTCTAGTGGGCGGAACGTCTCGTACACGTATCGACGTGCCCGACTCTGATGCCGCAGTCGGGAGGCTTCATGAAGCCACTGGAAGACCAGTGTTGACAGCGGCGGCGGAAGGTCAGTTTGCGCACGAGGGTGTAATAGGAAGCAGTGGAGCCAAGCAGGGGATATTCACCTGGGCGATACTCGACGCACTGAAGCATGGCGACCGCAATGGTAATGGGAAGATCGAATTGTCCGAACTTGTTGCGCATGTACAGTCTGAGGTGCCCGCACTGGCGGCGAGACTGGGTGGCCAGGGCCGCTCCGCGACTGCCACACCGGTCTTCGGCCGGCAGTCCGCACGTTTTGGATCGCGCGGAGGGGACTTTTCACTGGTTGAAAAAATGAGGTGAAGGCGAGCTTTGCGCACAGACTCGAACTAGTACGATAATAGACATTCTGTTCGTTCGAATGCTAGCGGATTACGCTTCGAATGGCGTGCAGACAACTCCGGGCGCAAGAATTACTTGATCGTCGCATCGCAGAGCTCGCGGAAGCGCGTCTATCTGACAGACGTCGGGCGTCATTTCACAAATTAGGAAAAGCTCAAAGGGCCAGTTCTCACGACTGCAGAACCGCAATTGCGAGTGCGATGTCCGTTTCGGGTCACTAACGACCGCATGCCAGAGCGCGATCATGTCCGCTCTTCATATAAAAGCGGATTAAGACCGATAGTTCAGCATGGCGCAACAGTGATTGATCGCAATGTCGGCTCTTCGGACGGACCGTATTTTTGCGACGCACCTGATGCTGCGCCGTCCATAACAGCTTGTGTGCAGGTTCTCGGACGCCGGCATGAACATGTTTCCGCGAGCGCTGGCCGGCGT
>OEIV010000320.1_pt1 | contig 28540 bp, 26 predicted proteins | sample 1539231 | NCBI WGS metagenome assembly OEIV01 (sample SAMN03794762, study PRJEB22550) | activated sludge metagenome | feature: wastewater treatment plant; material: activated sludge; isolation source: Wastewater treatment plant of a petroleum refinery complex | place: Argentina: Buenos Aires ... | reverse complement strand
GCACTTGATTGGAATCCACGTTGTGCTACAATCATTCTTGTAAACTCTTCTGATAAATCCACATTAGATTGTTCAAGAGCACCGGATTGAATTGTTGTTCCGGTTGATTCACCAGGTGCACCGATCAATGGATCACCTGTGTTTGCAGAAACCGTAAACATATTATCACCAACACTAATCATTCCGTTTAAGTTTGGGAATGTTGCAACAAGTATCTGTGCAAGTTGTCTTGATTGTCCATTTGAGAACACACCAACTATGTATCCGTATTGATCAATGTTTATGTTTGATAATGAAGCTGCGGAAGAACCGTTTTGAGTTAAAGCAGATACAACTGAACTTGATGATGTTTGTGTTATACCAGTAAAATTATCACCCAAACTTAAAACTACGTTCTGAGAACTTGCACCACCAGTTGGGGTAAATGTAACTACCGGTGGGTTTGGAGAAATTGCATTTATAGAACCATCAGGATTAAAAGAAATTGTTCCAGTATTTCCTGAAAGGGTACCATCAGCAGCAGGAACACTTGTGCTCCAGTTCCAATTATTGTTTGAGGTTTTTGTAAACTTTAATGTTAAAGTATGTGCTGATCCTAATGAATCGAATATTGTTACAGAACCTGTAACGATAGTTGGATCACGGTTATCATCAACATTGGATGCTAATGAATTTGAATTTGCTGATTGTGTAACTGCAGTTGGATCAAATGAAAAATTGATTCCAAGTGCGGCATTTGTAATCCCGATTGCAGCAGGAGCACCTCCGCCCATTGTTAACATATCACCTGTAGCAGGGTCAAAAGTAACCGCTAAGGTTGTTGGTCCGGTAACTAAAGCACCGGTTGAATCTGTTAATTGATAAGTCATATTATAAGCATCAGCAGCAGTCTTTGTGTATGTAACATCAAACGTATATGCGTTACCGTTTTCATCATAAATTGTATTCTGATCTGTAGCTGAAGCACCAACCAATAATGCAGAATTAATGTTTCCCGTTTGTAAATATTCTTCAGATCTTGTTAAGCTTGAAGAACTATCTAAGTTGCCGCCCCAGGATATATCTGTAGTTGCAACTGCTGGTAATCTTAGGTTAGAATCAATTATTATATCTTCAAGATAGTTTCCGGGAGGCACGGTTCCTTCATCATTTGCAACTTTACCTTGTACAATCGCGCCATTTGATGAGTTTACCAATCTACCTTCTGCATCAAAAATAAAAGCTCCGGCTCTTGAGTAAAATCTTTCGCCATTATTATCTAAAACAAATAAACCTTTTCCTTGAAGAGCAAGATCTGTTGTTGTGCCGGTTCCTTCGAATGTACCTTGAGTCCAATTACGATCAATTGAATTCATTTTCATTCCAAGACCGATTTGAAATGTATTTGTTCCGCCGCCGGTTTCTGTTGGGTTAGAACCATAGCGAACGACTTTGTTAAAAGTATCACTAAATGTGATTCGTGATCCTTTATAACCAATTGTATTTACGTTAGCAATATTGTTGCTAATTACGTCCATCATTGCTTGATGGTTGCGAAGACCGGAAACGCCCGAGAAAAGAGAATTTATAAGAGACATTTTAACCTCCTAAGGTTTTTAGTTCTAATCGTTCAACTTCAGTCAGTCAGTTGAACTGGGCGTCCTTAAAAGGTCCCGCCCGTAGTTAATTAATTTTTTATTTATACTGCAAAAACTACGCTGTCAATATTCGTAAAAACATTTTCCTTACTCTCTGCAATCGGCAAAGCAGTAATAACTGTTCTATTCGGAATGTTGACGATGAACGCTGTTGAGTCCATCATTACCAGTGAATCTTTTGATCCTTTCAATTCTGCTCTATCAACTGCAGTATTGATTTTGGACATCTCTTCATCACTTAGTTCAATATTTCTTTCTTCCAATCTTTTTAAAGCGTGTGAAGAAAATTTTACTTTCTCCAGCTCTTTCTGAAAGATTGATTCAAAACTATCACCCGGACTTTTTATCCGGGGTGTGGTTCCGTTGTAATCACCAATGGGAACAAACGGAACGCTTATTCCATTAATTTCCGGCATTTGTTTTACCCTTCATCATCTGAGTTATAAATTTCCATTATATCCGAAAGATTATATTGAGCTCCGTTTACTACCAGCATTGTGCCGTTTTCTGTAAACTTAACTCCATCAATTTTTCCAAGAACATAAGTTGAAAAAGACATCAGGTTATTATCAGCATCTTTTGGTTCAACTTTAAAAGTGTATCTCCCCTGAGGTACACTATTACCATCATTATCGGAAAAATCCCAAATAAGTTTATTGTCTCCGGAATTTTTAGGAGCATTTTCAATTGTTTTTACTAATTGCCCACTTTCATTATAAATTTTAACTGTTACACTGCTTGCCATTGTGCTTAAATTGTAACCCAGTGTTGTGTTTTCCTGCCCGTTATGCTGGAATGAGCTTCCGCTAAGTTTAACTTCCTTACCGATTAATGTTGCTGCAAGTGTGTTGTTTATAGATTGAGATAGAAAATAATTTGCATTTATGCTTGTGTCCATAGAATCATTAAGATTTATCAATTGCTCTAATGATGTAAACTGCGCCAGCTGTGATGCAAACTCAGTCCCTTCCATAGGACTCATTGGATCCTGATTTTGCAATTGAGCAAGCATCAGCTTTAGAAAATCTTCTTTTCCCATAGCCGTACCGTTTGTTAAACTACTCGTTCCATATCCACTACCTATATTTGATAATCCATCAACCATCTTATCTCCTATGCCAAATATTCATAAGTATTATAGCCCATTTTTTTGCTAACTATCATTTCATCAACTTCTTCTATATCATTCTCTGTTGAAGATCCGGGATTTTTTCTTTTCTGATTATTAAATCCATGCTGTTTCTGATCAGAGTTATGATATGAAATGTTGATTGAGTTTACATGAACACCACTTTGTAAAAGATTTTGTTTAAGCTGTTCAACATTATTTCTAACAATATGTCCAACAGTTTCATTTTCAACTTCCACTTTTGCTGTAAGAACATTATCAATTGTATCTAGTATAATTTTAACAGACCCAAGTTCTTTAGGAACAAGTCTTAATACTATTGATTGCTTCTCACCGGTTTCCAAAACTTTAGAAATTTCTCTGATCATCTCACCGGATGAAATAACTTTTACTTTTTCAATCATTTCAGCTGCTCTGGAACCAAACTTTGTCTCTTCAGAATTAAAGGCCGATTTGAAAGGATTGCTTTCAGTCTTAATTTCTGTTTTAAGACCTGCTGTAAAATCCTGTTGAGTAGAAGTATTCTGATTAACAGTCTTCATTTCTGTGTTTTGAGAAGCTTCAACTTGTACTACTTGTGGTTTTTGTTTTGGACTCTCATGAGATTCTTTTTCTGAAAAGCTATTCTGATCAAAATCTTTTTTCATTCCATCGCTATTTGCATCAATTGTTATCTTGTTTTGTTGATGTGATGATTTTCTAACTTCACTAACGATTTCCCTCTCATTTTTTTCAAGACTTACTTTTACCCAAACCTGTTTATCATTTTGGGGGTTTTGCTCAGTCTTATTTTGTATTGATTTTACAGGCTCATCAACAGAATGAGTTATTTCATTCTTGTTTGTCTCTAGATTCAACCCAGAATTTTTCACAGTCTTTACTTCAGTTTCAGCTGTCATAACTTCAAGCGGAGGAATTTGTGAATAGGCTCTTCTCTGAATAAAATTCACTTTTACATTTTTATTTTCGAACTTATTATTTAACACTCTTTCCTGCTTAACATCATCACTTGCAAATTCTTTCAAATTTGTTCTCAAATTTTCAACAGTAGCTTTTGCTTTTAGAATAGATTCGTTTTTCTCTGGAGTATTGGTTGAACTAACCACTATTTTTTCGGAAGATTTATTTAAATGAATTGTGTTTGACTTAAGAGCAACTGGATTTTTATTGTCTTCTGTAACATCGCTCTTAAACTTTATATTGTTTAATGTTTCCTCTGAACTTTCATCAACTACTTTAACAACGTTCTTTATATCTGTTGAGATTATTTTTTTTGCCAAAGGATTAGCAATTATTTCAGGTTTAGCTTTATCTGAATCATTTGTAAGATTTTTGATTCGGTCTAACTTATTTTTATCAATATTTATCTTTGTACTTAATCCAGTAACAGTATTCTCTTTTAAAGTTTGTTGATTACTATTTGTTGTTTTGATTGATTCATTTTTTATCAGAACAGGTTCTTCATTCTCAACAAATTCACTTTCAACAAAAAGTTCTTGTTGAATTCTCAGCTTAGGATTGCTTTGAGCTTTAACTGCATCAAAAGCTTTATTAGATGTGTTTTCAATGCTTGATTGTTTGAATTCCTGATCAGCTGATAATACTTTCTTAACCTCAACATTTGGTTCAGGTGCAAGAATCTTAGTTACATTTTCTTTAGCTGAACTAAGTTCAGGTTGATAACCATCCTGGATCTTTGGTGAATTTATGTACACAGTTTTAGAAGTATTTTGAACGTTTATCTTAATGTCATTTACTTCTGCTTTTTCAAACAAATCCATTAAAACAACTTTTTCTTGAACAGAATTTTTCTCTACAAATACTGAATTGATTTTCAAATTTGATTTAACACTTATCTTATAGTCTGATTGATTTCTCCCGCTAACATTCACGTCTGAAGTTTGCTTGACTGTTTCTGGATTCTCTGCATTTTCCGCAGCTTGCCATGGCTCAGATTGCACTTTTACTTCGTTGTGTAAAGATTTAATCGTTGTATCAATAAAGTTTTCTGAACTTACTTTTTTCAGTGTTAAGTTCGTATCAGATAAAACATTTTCCTTTTTTGCAAACGTTTCAGACTTTGCAACCAGTTCGCTTTGATTATCTGAAACAGATTTATTCTTCAAATCACTTTGGGGTATAGAAGTATTTGGTGTTTCTATTTTACCATTACTTGAATAATTACTTTTTAAAATTTCATTTAGTTCAGATTTTATACTTGAATTAATTTCTGATTGTAATTCGGCCCCAACTCTCATTTCTTTAGTTAACACTTTTAAATATGGTTCTTTACTTATATCAATGCTTTCAGAATTTATATATTGCGTTGAACTGATTCCAGATTGGATTGTTGGAACTTCTTGTTTAACTATTTGTCCATTTGTATTAACATAAGTCTGTTTTAAGCCTTTTAATTGATTCTCAAATGCACTTCCCTCTGAAGATATATTTTTTGAAAATGATGTAGAACTTGCGACAAATTTATTAAGAGTAGGGTTTATCTCTGTTTCATTGACTTCTTGATCGCTAGTAGAAATTATTTCAACTGGTTTATCAATTTTTGATACTTCAGGTTTAACCGGTTCAACATCAACGGCTAATTTTTTCTGTCCGCTTTTAACAAGAATTTCGAAATCAGTGTTAGATTGTAATTGTTCTGTAACCCATCTTTCTAAATCAACAATATTTGTCGTTAAAGGATTAATTTTAATCGATTGTCCATTTGCAATAAGTGAAATCTCAATATTTTCTAAACTTTTTTGATCACTATTTTTTAAAGAATCAATAATATTTTTTATTTGTTTAATAAACTCATTCTTGTTCAGAGAAAAATATTTAGGGACCTTTTCATTAACCTTAACTTTATTGGCATCTACCAATTCTTCTGTGAATTCGCCAGGGTTAAGTTTAGATAGAAAAGCAGTAACAATCATAGAAATGTTTGCATTCTCAAGAGTTAATTTATTGTCAGAAAGAAGAGAAACTTTTAACAATTCGTTTTGAGTATTTGAAGTTAATTCCGAAGATAAATTTGCAAGCTGAAAGGGGACTGTTCCTTCCTGTTCATCTTTTACAATACGGAAAACATTTGAAAATAAATGAGAAAAATTGCCAATTTTTCCGGCAATACCTTCTGGTAGAGTTTGATCCGAAATATTTTTTGGCAAAAAAATCGAATTAATGAACATCATTCAAACCTAAAAATTCTATTTGCTGTTTCCGGGCTTAATTCAGAGACAACCTTTGCCGCTGTCTTCTTATTCATATTATATAAAATATCTCTTGCTACATTATCGGAATAAGTTTGAATTATTTTAGCTGCCTTTTTTGGCTCCATTGCTGCATAAATGCTTGTAACTTTTGAAATCCATTCCGTGTACTCTTTGCCTTGTACGATATTTTGCGTTACGGGCTTATCATTTGGAGGTGGAATTGAGGTTACATCCGTTTTTAAGTTTTTCGTATCAACCTTTTCATTCCCCTTTTTAGTGAGATTTTCACTATTGCTCTTAATACTTATTGAATCAGTTTTATTATTCTTTATAGAATCATTCGCTTCAATACCACCTAACGATGATAGTAAAATGCTATCCTGTGCAATTGTTGAATCCGCTTCAATAATTGCTTCTTTATTTTCTGTAATATTTAATGAATCTGTCTTGGTAGAATCTGATAACTGCACTAACGATTTTGGGGCAAAATTAAATTGAAAAATATTTTCGTATGATGAATTAAGATAGATTAATAATCCAGTTATAATTACAAACGCAAAAAGAAAAGTTCCTCCGTAAATTATTCCCTGCTTCATTTTTTTGCCTTATTAAAATTTTGCACACCAATCTCATCAAAGTTTTTCATCTCAGTTGAGTTAATATCTTTATAAAAATTTCCCCGATGAGTTTCTTCAAGCTGATTTAATATTTTTTTCTCTTTTGTTTTAACAACAACTTCTTCAATCTTCTTCACGCGCTTTTTCTCAAGCTGATTGATAACTTCAGATTGCATTTCAAGCTGCTGCTTTAAAACAGAATCATAGCCGCCTAGAAATTGTAGTTCAGATACATTCATTCTTTTTTTATAAGCCGAGTTTCGCAAGTCATTTATTTCATCTTCAAGTTTTTGTCTTAACTCTTGATGCTTGGTAATAAACAAATCAATTTGAGCAAGTTCCTTCTGTGCTTTTTTTTCGAAAGCTTCTTTAACTTTTCTTACTGATTCAAATTTGAATCTGAATTTTGACATTACTTATTCCGTTCCAGCTATATGTTTATAGTTCTATAATTTCAAATAATCTTTTTAGTGTTGAGTTATATTCTGATGATTCAAAAATATCCTGTTTAAGAAATGAACGAAGATGACTAATCTTATTTAGTGCGTGATCTATCTGAGGATTGCTGCCTTTCACATATGCACCAATATTTATAAGATCTTCCGCTTCCCTATAAGTTGATAATATCTCATTGAAAATTATTGTTCTGTCGCGATGCTGTTTTGTAACTATATCAGGCATAACACGACTAACACTTTGAAGTGGATCAACTGCAGGGAACTGACCGCTGTTAGCAAGTTTTCTTGACAACACAATATGTCCATCAAGTATAGATCTTACTGCATCGGCAATAGGTTCTGTCATATCATCACCATCAACAAGAACATTATATAATCCGGTGATAGAACCCGAATCAGTTGTACCCGCACGTTCTAAAAGTTTTGGAAGTGCTGCAAAAACAGAAGGAGTGTATCCTTTTGTTGTTGGCGGTTCACCGATTGTTAACCCAATTTCTCTTTGCGCCATTGCAAATCGTGTTACCGAATCCATCATTAACAAAACATCCATTCCAAGATCACGGAAGTATTCTGCAATTGTAGTTCCGATATAAGCGCCTTTCATTCTAACAAGAGCAGACTTATCGCTGGTTGCAACAACAACAACAGATTTTTTTAATCCGTCCTCGCCTAAATCTTTTTCTATAAATTCTCTAACTTCTCTGCCGCGTTCTCCAATTAACGTAATCACATTTACATCAGCATCGGTATTTCTTGCAATCATTCCAAGTGTAACACTTTTACCAACTCCGCTGCCCGCAAATATTCCAACTCTTTGTCCGCGACCAACTGTTAGTAAACCATCAATAGCTCTTACACCGGTCTGAAGTACAGAGTTAATTCTTTTTCTCTCCAATGGATTTGGCGGCTCTCGATGTAATGACCGAAATGAAGTTACTTTAAGATCACCTTTACCATCGATCGGATTTCCGAGTCCATCAATTACTCTACCGAGTAATTCTTTACCAACACCAACAGTAAACATCTTTCCGCCGGCAATTATCTCACACTTTGGAGATATTTCATGAACCTCACCAAGGGCAATTGATAAAACTTTTCCATCTCGAAAGCCAACAACTTCACACTTACATACTTCCTGGCCGCTTTTATTAACTATTGTACAAACTTCTCCGAGTGAAACGTTTGGACCAACAGAAACAATGACCAAACCGATTACATCAGTTACTTTACCATTCAGCTTTATCAAATCAACATTGCCAATGCGATTTAAATATTTTTCAATGTATTGTTGTGTCAGATCCATCTGGTAGTTCAATGGTTATTAAATCCTATGTCAAGTTTTCTTTTTAATTCATTTAACTGTGATGATATTCTGCCATCTGCATTGCCAATTTCACTTTCAATAAAACATCCGCCCATTTCAATTCTATCATCCCTTTCAAATTTTATTTGCGAAAATGAATCCTTCATCTGAAATGATTTGCCGTCAACAACTATTGATTCATAATCTTTAGGATGTAATCGTACTATAATTTCGTTTGCACCTAATACTTTTTTCAGTGATTCATCAAGAACATCTTTAAATATTGATTCTCTCTCAATTTCTCTTTTCAAAATGGCCTCTGAAAGAACAAATCCAACATTCATAACTAATTGTTCAAATTGTGATTCCAACAAAATAGATTTATCATTCAAGTCAGACATTAGATTGTTAAGTTCAGAATACTTTTTTAATAGTCTCTCATTAAATTCCCGTTCAATCTTTTCCTTAACTGTTATCTGGCCTTCTTCAAAACCCTTTGTATACTGGTTGTGTAATGCAATCTGATAATTTTCTTTTTCCTGTTCTTCGCTTGTATGAAATACAGTTTCACCGTTAGAATATGCAGTAATATTTGTAGGTCTTTTATTTATCTTAATTACATCAGACATAAACTTCCTCTTTACCGCCTTGCAAGTTCAAGGAAATTTCGCCTGTTTCTTCAAGACTTTTTACAACATCAATAATTTTTGCCTGCGCAATTTCAACTTCTTTTAATTTTACCATTCCCATAAACTGTAATTCTTCTTTAAGCAGATCAGCCGCACGTTCAGACATATTTGCAAAGATTTTATTCTTTAGTTTTTCATCGGTTACTTTTAATGATAGAGCAAGATCTTTTCTATCAACTTCTTTAAGAATTTTTTGAATGTCTTTATCCTGGATGTTTATAATATCTTCAAATAAGAACATCAATCTTTTGATTTCAAGTGCAACATCACTGTCACGCCCATCCATCTTGTCAAGAATATCTTTACTCATGGATACATTAAGACGATTGAGAATTGTTGCCAATGTTTTTGTTCCACCAACTTTACTTACTGATTGGCTCATTGTTGAACCAGCCATTTCATCAACAACTCTCTCAATTTGCTTCAATGTTTGCGGAGAAACTTTCCCAAGTGTTGCGATTCTATATGCAACATCAGAACGAAATGGTTCCGGTAATTCTTTTAATGCTTCTGCTGTTTGATCCGGGCTTAAGTGACAAAGAATTAATGCTATAGTTTGCGGATGCTCTTTGCTTAAAAAATTTACAAGCTGCGTTGATTCAGCTTTCTTAAGAACATCAAAACCCTTAAGTGTTGTAAGTGTTCTTACGCGATCAATTATTTCAACAGCTTTTTGGGGTCCAAATGATTTTTCCAATACTGCCTGGGCATATTCCAATCCCCCTTCGAGTACATACTCGCGTGCAGTAACCATATCATAAAAGTCCTGCATTACTTTATCAACAGTTGTGGAAGGAATATTTTTAACACGCGAAATTTCAGCTGATATTTTTTCAACCTGTTCCGGGTCAAGATATTTAAATACAGTTGAGGCTGTTTCAATATTTAGAGCAATTAACAATAATGCAGCTTTTTGAACTCCTGGTATTTCAGTATAACTAACGGCTTCTTGTTTTGCGTTATTACTCATCTTCGTGTAACCATGCGTTTATTAATTTTGCAGCTTCAGTTGGATTTTTGGAAACGTAATTACTTATTTTTTCCTGTCTGTTTTTCTTATTAATTGCTTCATCAGATATTTCATCTTCAATATCCCCAATTGGCAATAGTTCCTTTTTCTTCCTCATATCATTTAAGACTTGAGGAACTTTTTTACTACTCGACATACTTTGTGACATAGCAGGTTGCAATGCATATTCCTGTTGAACATTACCAACAAATATTTGTTCATTCTTAAGTTTAGACATCAAGCCGCGGAGTAAGAAAATAGCACCTGCAATCGCAATTATAACCAGAAGCAGATTCGATATTCCATCAGCATCTTCAAACCAGGTTGTACCCTCTTCAACAAATTCATTTGCAGGAGCCGTTTGGAATGGAAGATTAACAATCGAAATCTGATCATTCCTGTCAACATCAAGTCCAACTGCATTTTTAATTAATTCTTCTAATTTTTTTATTTGCTCAGGCGAGCGAGGTTCAAATACGGTTTCAGTTACGTCTCCTTTTTGAACCTCCTTAGGTATGTCATTTATAACTGCAGCGATACTTAAACGAGTAATATTGCCGCTTCCTTGTACAACACGTTCAATTGTTTTACCAATTTCATAATTTGTTGTGCTGCTCTGATTGTTTTGAGCTGTAGTATCGCTTACACTTTTCCCGGCATTGTTGGAAACCATTGTTTGTTCACTTACAACAACTTGCTGTTCAGGATCATAGGTCTCCATTGTCTTTTCAACCTGGTCAAAATTCAAATCGGCATTAACCTGAACCATTGAATTTCCGTAACCAAGAATATTATCCAAAAGTGTTTGCGCTTTTTGAACTAAATAACTTTCAACAGAGTTTTTTATTTCATACTGTTTATTGCTGGAGAATGAAATTGAACTTTCGTTATCTTCTTTCCAAAGAAGTTTGCCCTTAGTATCAATAAGTGTAATTGAGCTGGTGGTTAAACCTTCAACCGCACTTGCAACAAGGTTTACGATTGACATTGAACTTGATCGCGGTAAAACAAAGTTATCTTTCATCTTTAACACAACTGAAGCTGTAGGCTGCTTTTGTTCATCTCGAAAGATTGTTCTTTCAGGAAAAACTATGTGAACTCTAACACCATCAATTCCAGTAATACCAAGAATTGTTCGGGCAAGCTCTCCCTCAAGTGAACGTTTGTAGTTAAGTTTTTGCATAAACTCAGACATACCCATAGTGCTTTTATCAAACAGTTCATATCCAATTGTTCCAGAAGTAGGAATACCTTTACCCGCAAGGCTTAATCTTGTTTCATACAATTTATCTTTTGGAACCTGAATTGTTTTACCGTTTTCTTCAATCTTATATGGAATTTTTTGCGCGTTTAAAAATTCTATTACTTTTGACGCATCATCAGAAGTTAGATCTGAATACAATGGTGAATATGTTGGTTCGTTTAGAAAAGTTAAAAGCACAATTAAAAGTATAGTTGTTAAAACTGCTGATCCGCCAATTAATACTTTCTGTTGAAGTGAAAGTTGATTCAGCAGTGACATCATTGCATCAGTAGGTTTTTTGCTCATAATGTTTATACAGACATTCTGGTTAATTCACGATACATATCAACTGTTTTGTTTCTTATTTCCATCAATAGTTCCAGGCTTGTTTTAGCTTTTTCTCCTGCAATCATCACATCATGTATTTCGATTTGATCGCCATTGATAAAATTTTGTGCTGATTTTGAAGCATCAATCTGTGATTTGTTTACATCACCAATAAAATCGGTTAACAAATTTCCAAACTCTTCTGCAGGCGCTTTTTTAACATCCTGTTTAATTATTAATGAGGGCAGATTGCCGCTAATTGATTCAATAGCCATGTTATCCTCTCCTATCGATGTTTGTTCCTACAGAAATTCCACTCATTTTTCCTGAACGTTCGTAGTAATAATATTCCATAATTTCATTTTGTTTTGCCGGATACATTTCTGCAAAAAACTTTTTTTCGTCCGGATTTATACTCTCATTCTGTAATAATGAAGTATTTTTAATATTTGTCTTATTACTTTTAGCATTATTCAATCCATATGCTGAATAATTACCAATTAAATTCATACTTACCGCCATTTACAAATCTCCTATATCTCTAATGAATCTTTAGCCATTTGTTTTGAAGAATTGAATGCTGTTAGATTAGCTTCATAACTTCTTGTAGCTGCTATCATATCAACCATTTCATTTATCGTGTTGATGTTGGAAAGCTGAACATAACCATCTTGATTTGCATCTGGATGTTCCGGCATGTAAACAATATCACCCTGTGTCGTATCATCATTAACATTAAATTCTAAACCGTTTTTTTGCGGTGAATTAAACTCAAAAGTTGATGGTGTGGAAATATGGTTTGAGTTTGTAGCTGCAAGTTTTATTGTGCTTTTCATATCATTAAAGGTATCGTTAAACGGCATATCTTTTTGTTTAACTGTTAATACTTTTCTATTAATTGGTTTGCCGTCTTCAGTTCTAACAGTATTTCCATTGGCAAGATTTTCTGCGATAAGATTCATCTTTTTACGCTGAATGCTCAATCCTTTACCGCTTATTCCAAAGCCCAAAAAATTATCTCCTATTTTCAAAATTTACCTCCGCCTTTAATAACGTTTTGTAAGTTTCTGTAGTAATCGCCAATTTTTCTAGATGCAAATCTGAACTGAATTGAATTAGCAGCTAACTCTGACATTTCCTGATCAATATCTACATTGTTAACACCTGAAACATTATCAAGAGAATTGTCTTTAGTTATTTCAAACCCAGGTTTATCATTTTGAATAAACTTTAAATGTTTTGGATTTGTTGCTTTCATCTGGCCCATATTGTCAGAAAGAATAGATTTAAAATCAACATCTTGTCTTTTGTAATTTTCTGTACCGATGTTGGCGATGTTTTTACTTATTACTTTGTTCTTTGTTGAACAGTAATCAATAAATTTTTCTAATGATTTTATACCCGATGACTGCATATTCTTTATCTTTTTTGATAATCAAAAAGACAAGAATAGTACCAGCAGGAAAACAGGCAGAAACGCTTTTATTTGAGGGAAATTGAAATGTGAATGGCTAAAAGTAAACAGTTGTCAGTTATTACTCAGAGTAGTCTAATGTTAGGGATTTTGTCTGTCCGCAAGAGCAAATAAATTTTATTTCTTTTATATTGTTTTCAGCATCCTTGGTAAGAACAATTTTAATTCCTTCAGCATGATCTTCTTCAAAACAAATTTTTGAACTGCCCGAAATCTGTACATCTTCAGCTTTAATTAAACCAGATTTCCTGGAACCGTTTTTACAAGTAACTGAGTTAAAGATTGCTTCTTCCATTAAATCGTTCATATTGCACAAGCCTTATTTATTGCATTTGCTATATTATCAAGCGGTAAAACCAGATCAGCATACCCAGAATCTACAATTGCTTTGGGCATACCGTAAACCACACAAGAATCTTCATCCTGTGCGATTGAATAACCGCCTTTTATTTTCAATTCTTTTATTGCATCAGCGCCGTCTCTACCCATTCCGGTCATGATTACGCCGAGAGCATATTTATTATAAACTTTTATAACCGAGTTTAACATTACATCAACCGATGGACGATGAAGTGTATCGGATGGAGTATCCGATATTGAAATCATTGAATGATTGTTCCCGGTTTTATCAACAGTCATATGAAATCCGCCAGGAGCAATATATACAACACCACCTCTAACAATTTCTCTGTCTTCAGCCTCTTTAACTTCAACTTCACTAAGTCCATTTAATCTTTCTGCAAGTGATTTAGTAAACTTGGGTGGCATATGCTGCACAATAAACATTGGTATTGATAATTTCTTGGATAGTTTTGGAATAACTTTTTGAAGTGACATTGGGCCGCCTGTAGAAATACCTAGTGCGATTGCGCGATAGCCAATTTGCGGAATTGATTTGGATAAGTAATCCTGCCTTGGTACTACTGGTGCGGTGCCTTTGTTAGCATTAAGGTTTTGAATTCTCTGCAATCGTAAGCTTAGAGATTTTTGGCTGACAATTGCTTTTACTTTTGCAACAAGATCTTCTTTTATTTTAATGATGTTAACATTAACGTAAGAAAGTTCTTTGGGAATAAAATCCACAGCGCCATATTCTAACGCTTTTAAAGTATCTTTAGCTCCTTCGGTTGTAAGTGAACTTACCATCAATACAGGGGTTGGATGCTCCTTCATTATTTTTTGAAGTGCAGTAAGTCCATCCATTCGTGGCATTTCAATATCCATTGTAACAATATCTGGAAACTTAGTTTTAACCATTTCCACACCCTCAATACCGTCTCTAGCCGTTGCAATAACCTCTATCTCACCCGTGCTTTCCAACATTAGCGAAAGTGATTTGCGCATAAAAGCAGAATCATCAACTACAACAGCCTTTATTTTCCTTGCCATATTATTTTTCAGCTATATGAAGTAATTCATTAACATCTACAATCATAACCACAGAGCCATCTCCCATAATTGTTGAACCAGCTATACCCTGTACTTTGCCAAAATAATTTCCAAGTGATTTTATTACTACTTCTTTTTGTCCGACTAACCCATCTACCTTAATTCCATATCTTTTTTCTGCAATACCAACAACTACAACATACTGCCAAACTTTGTTTTCATCGTTTTCTTCAAATCCAAATAGAACTTCTTCAACGGAAACTAATGGAAGTACACTATCTCGCATTTTAATTACAGGTCTTTGGTTTACAGAATAAATATTTTCTCTGTGCACTCTTAATACTTCAAGCACTGTATTCAAAGGAATAACAATTGGCTGCTCTTTTACTTTCACAATCATTCCAGGAATTATGGCAAGTGTCAAAGGAAGCTTAATGATTATCTTTGTTCCAACACCTACTGTTGATTCAATATTAATAATTCCGCGTAACCTGGTAATATTTGTTTTTACAACATCCATACCCACGCCGCGGCCAGAAATATTTGTAACTACTTCAGCAGTTGAAAAACCTGGTATAAAAATAAGGTTTAAAATTTCTTGTCTTGTTAAGTCTTTTGCTTTTTCAGCAGAGATTAATCCTTTTTCAACAACCTTAGCTTTTATGATTTCAGGATCAATACCTTTTCCATCATCTTCAATGGTTATAATGATATTGTTACCTTCGTGTTCAGCAGATAAGACTAATGTTCCAACAGGATTTTTGCCATTAGCAATTCTTGTTTCTGGTTTTTCTATTCCATGATCAACACTATTTCTAACCAGATGCACTAATGGATCATTAATTTCCTCGATAAGAGTTTTGTCCAACTCTGTTTCTTCACCCTTAATAACTATTTCAATTTGCTTATTGGCATCACGTGATAGATCGCGCACAAGACGTGGAAATTTGTTAAACACTTTTCCTATTCTAATCATTCTTGTTTTCATTACAACAAGTTGGAGTTCGTTTGTCATAATGTCTATTTGTTTTGTAACATCAAAAAGATCTCTTGAGAATTTAGTTCCTTCATTTTCAAGAGCAAACTCAGAATTAACTTGTGCTAATCGGTTTCTGCCAAGCACTAACTCTGATACAATATTTAATAGTTCATCTAATCTTTCTACATCAACTCGAATTGAATTTTCAACTTTCTTTAATGAATCCTGTTTTACTTTTTCGGTACTTACCTGTTTATTTTCAACCTGAGGAACGTCCTGCTCATCATCTGCATCTTCGGATTCATCATCACTATTCAGTTCTGCTTTTATTTCCGAAACTACTTCTGAATTTATTTCTACATTATTTTGTTTAATTTTTTCTGACTTAGCTGGTTTTTTACTTGATTTCTTTCCGGACTTCTTTTTTTCAACTACTACATCACCATTTTCAAGTGCTGCAATAAGCTCTGTTAACTCTTTAATTGTCTCATCAACATCAATATCTTCATTTTGATATTCTTCAATACTGTTTAATAGAGATTTCATCTTATCATATGCAGATAATAATGAATCCATGATTATAGAATTCAAACTAATTTCGCCTTTGCGAAGTTTGTTAAGAATATCTTCGCCCTTATGTGTTACTCCTGTAAGCTTATCAAGACCTAGAAAACTTGAAGTTCCTTTTATCGTATGAAAATGCCTGAATACACTGTTAAGCAGTTCATTATCATCCGGTCTTTTTTCCATTTCAACCAGATCAACATCCAGTTTTTCTAATATCTCTTTAGTTTCTACTATAAAGCTCTCAACGATTTCTTTCATATCAGGATCGATGAGCATTGGGTTTTGTGTTAATTCTGCCATATTAGTTAAATAATTTATCTATTTCTGCTTGTGATGCTGTTTGCATCTCTTTACTAAAGATTGAATCTACTTCTTGCTGTGGCACTAATGATTTTGAATAACGTGCATTTGGATCAAATGATGCACCTTCAGGTATGTTTAGATTATCCTGACCCTCAATAATTTTTGTGTTATCAAAATCTTCAATTAATGAAGAAAGACGTTCTTGAACTGATTCTATAAGGTGATTTACTGTTGCTAACTGTTGTGATGTTATATCCTGAACTTGAAGAGAAAGAGCAATACTATTTGAGTCGTTTTTCATTTTTCCAACCTGAAGCAGTAGTACACCGAGTTTTTCAGTACTGCAGTTTTTATTTAGAAAATCCTTAATAAAAAGCTCAGCATTTTCTTTTTTTAACATTGGTATCAAACTCATTAGAAAATCTTTTTTATCTGTTTCCTTTGCTAAAACTTCAACCATCGTTTTTTCAATATCAGTCAAATCATCATTCAGTGAATCAACAAGATCTAATATTTCAGTTGTTGCCATTTCTGTTGCGCTTGTTACATTCTGAATTTGATTAGTGGCTTTAGGAATTTTTGATGTGCTTTCAGCTATTGATCTATTTATGTTTTCCAGAAGCGGAACAGTTTCTTTCATAAACTCACCAAGACTCTGAATAACAGGTATAAGTTTTTCACCGTAAGTAAACACTTTTTTTAAGTCATCCAGCTTAGAAAAAAGCTGAGACAAGTTTTCTGATCTCATCATTAGTTACTCCCTCCATTACTGGCAAGTATTTGATCAATTTTCTCTCTAAGTATTGCTGGTGTAAATGGTTTTACAACGTAATTATTTACTTTTGCTTTAAGTGCTTCGATAATATCATCTTTAACCCCTCTTGTTGTTACCATTAACACAGGAATCTTTCCCATCTTTTCATCAGCGCGTATAGCTTTAATCAGTTCAAGGCCTGAAAGTACGGGCATATTCCAGTCTGTTATCACAAAATTTAAACCATCATCGGCTGCAAGTTTTATTAAAGCATCTTTACCATCAGAGGCCTCAACAAATTCTTCATATCCAAGATTTTTTAATGAGTTAGCAACAATGCGTCGCATAGTTTGTGAATCATCAACAATTAAAAATTTTAAGCTCATATATTTCTCTCTAGTTTAAAAATTTTGATACTTCGTATAAAACTCTTTTGGAATCAAATGGTTTAAGAAGATAAGCATTAGCACCGCATTGCATTCCTTTTTCTATATCTTCATTACCTGATAATGAAGAAAGAATAATAATTGGTATTTCACGATAGTCTTCATTTGTACGAATTGTTTTGATTAGTTCAAATCCATCTATATTAGGCATATTTAAATCTGTAATAACTAAATCAATTTGTTCTGATGGAAGCACCTCCAAAGCCTGCATTCCGTCCGCAACTTGTATTATTTCGTATCCTTTAACCTTTAAAGAGATCGATACAAATTTTCTTATTGTAGGAGAATCATCCGCAACAAGAATAACTTTCTTCATTTTCTTTTACTCCTTTTTATACCCAATGGTTTTGGGAAAGCTTGTAAGCTTAAATGACTTTGATATACCGTGTAATGTTTCTGAATAACCAATAAACAAGTAACCACCCTTTAATAATGAATTATATAAGTGATTGATTACTTTTATTTTTGAAGTTTGATCGAAGTAGATAAGTACGTTAGCACAAAAGATAACATCATGATTTATCATCGTTCTCATGCTCAAATCATCATAGAGATTAAGCAATTTAAATGTTGCCATACTCTTAATTTTTGGGTCAAGATCAAACGAAGTACCGTTTGTTTTAAAATACTTTTTTAGATAATAAACAGGTGTGTTTCTTACTGAGTATTCTTTGTATGATGCTCTTCTTGCAACATCCACCACTGCGTTGCTGATGTCTGTACCAACAATTTCAAACTCCATATTTGGATATTTGGGGCGAATGAGATCGTTAATCATCATAGCTATGGAATAAGCTTCCTCTCCGCTTGATGATGCAGCACTCCAGATTTTAATTTTATTTTTTCCTAATTTTTCTTTTGATGAGATAATTTCGGGAAGAATCGTTGTAACAAGTGCATCAAGCTGGGGCTGATTACGGAAAAAGAATGTTTCGTTAATTGTAATTGCTTCATAAAGATATTTTACTTCTGCGGAGCCAGATGGATTGAATTTAACATAGTCCAAATATTTATCGAATGATTCAATATTTAAATGGGTTATCCTTTTTTGTAATCTGCTTTCCAACAAATATTTTTTATTATCCTGAAAATAGATGCCGGTACTTTCATAAATGTACTTGCGCCATGTTTCAAATGATTTTGTTGACAGACTAACTTTCGTGGGAGATAACACAAGTGCCGGCTGAGCAAGTGAAAAATCTCTCTGTGTATACTCTTGCATTTTTTTTCTACTAGTTTGTTAGATATTGTTTTCGCAGAGCCATTTCTTTTGCTTTTTCGCTAACCATTTCTTCAGGATCCATAGCTAATTTATCAAGTGCTTCTATTATTATCGGATTATCCAAATCGATAAACATATCAAGCAGACGCATACGATTCCAGAAATTTTCATCATTTATCATCGAGTCTATGAATAAAAGTGCGGTTTCAGAATCAATTTTAAATAAAAGTTCTGCCGCAGATATTCGCACAACTTCATCGGGATTTGTAAGACTTTTAGATAGTGATTCTGTTAATCGCTGCTTTTCAATTCGGGATAGGCTGTTTATTTCTTCAGATTCCGATAAAAGTATGTTTTGTAATAAATCTAATACCGCGGTTAAATACTTATTGCAATTATCTATAACTGTGTGGATTCTGGATAAAATTACTTTTTTGTTTTCCATGAACTTATCATATAACACTTCGTTTAATTCAGGATCCAAACCATATATACTTAAACAAGCATATAAAATTTCAGGATCATCAAAAACGGTTACTAAGTGTGCAGCTACTATTTGATAACGGGGTTCTGAATTTACTATTGTATCCAGTACACATTTTTTTATTCTATCATCAAATGGTACATCAAGGTCATACTTAACTTTTAGTTTGTAGATTGATTCCAACAGCGGCCAAATAAGAGCGCCATTAAGACTTTCTACCTGGGAGAGAAGGAAATAGAAAGTATCTTCATCACCAATCTCACCCATACTTTCAATCATTGTAAACTTTAAAAGATCATCATCCGATTTGAATTTTTCTGTGATAAATTTCAATGATTTTAAAGTTCTTATTTTTCCAGCCGCTTCAATAACTACTGGTTTAAGTACATCCGCTTTGTCATAGAATGTTATAATTTTTTCTACGCCTTTTTCACTAAAAATATTTCCTAATGCTTCTATACAGGCAACTATTACATTTTCATTTTGGTTAACAGTCAGAATATCAATAATTAAATCTTCAGGACACTTATCTCCAATTAAACCAAGAATATCAACCAAAAATTTAATATCATCATCATCTTTAATCTCAGGCAGTCTTTTACAAATAGCATCCAAAGATTCAACACCTTTACGCAATAATATTTCACCTGCCAGATTTCTAATTGAAATATCCGGTGAACTAATAAAATCAATTACAGAGGCGGGTATTAAAGGATTGCTGTTCTGAATTAAAAAATTTGATGCCGCGTTTCTTACAGATTTATCCTCATCTGAAATAAGCTGTATAACTATCTTTACGATATTATTATCAACTTCTTCAAATGAAAGATTATACAATGTTTCTGTCTTCAGAACAGGATCATCAGACTTAAGCATTTCTAAAACATTTTGTTCGGTTTTATTATCTGAATTCATATTGTTTTATGGTTTGTTAGTTTTTAAATCCAATTTAGTACGTTTGAGAATTTCAATAATAATGCCGTTTATTTTTGTCTGTATTTGATCGAAATACAAACAAACTACTATTTACTTGTTTAATATTAGCCAACTGAAAACATTTAAGCAGGTTAGCTATATTACTTGTAAATGGATTCATCCAAACTTATCAATTCAGATGTACCGTAGTTTAACTTATGATTACGCTTTGCAGTACCAAGATTAAATTTTAGAACTAATCTTTCCAGATTATCCGTAAGCTGATTAAGACTTTCAGCAGCCTGTGCAATTTGTTGAATTCCAATTGTTGTTTGGCTACTAACGTTACTTATAGACTCTATATTCTTACTAATCTGCTCGGAGGTTGAAGATTGCTCTTCGCTCGCAGTAGCTACATGTTCTGCAATTGAAATTAATCTGTCAGTTTCAGTCTTAATTTCAACGAGCACTTCACCTGCTTTGCCAGCCAATTGTTTACCTTTGCTAACAGCATCAGTGCCTGCTTTAATCGAACTTACGGCAAAGCTTGTTTCCTTTTGAATTTCTTTTATCATTTCAGAAATTTCTTTTGTTGCTTTTGAAGTTCTTTCAGCAAGTTTAAGAACTTCATCTGCTACAACTGCAAAACCTCTTCCCTGTTCACCAGCTCGCGCAGCTTCTATAGCAGCATTAAGTGCAAGCAAGTTTGTTTGATCAGCAATATCCTGTATTACCTGAACAATCTCTCCTATCTTATCGCTCTCTTCACCAAGTTTGAAAACTGTTTCTGCGGAATTGTTAACTACATCTGCAATTTGATTCATGCTCTCTATTGTCTGCTTAACAACTTTTTCACCCTCATTTGCCGTTTGTCCTGAAACCTTTGCTGAATTTGCAGCACCAGTTGCATTTTTTGTATTTTCAAGAATTGTTGTTGTCATTTCTTCCATAGCAGCAGCAATTTCTTCAGTCTGATTAGTTTGCTCTTTAGAACTTGCAAGCATTTCCTCAACGCTTGAAGAAATTTGCGATGATGAGTGAGAGACTTCACTAACCCCGGCGCTTACCTCTCCAACAATTGATGCAAGTGCATTGGCAACATCATTAATACTATCTTTAATTTTTTGATGTTCGCCTTTATAATTTCCTTCTACTCTTACAGTCAAATCTCCTTTTGCAATGTGAGAAAGAACGTTTGTTCCCTCACTAATGGGAAGTATTATTTCATCAATAGTGCTATTAATTCCCTGAACAATTTGTTTAAAATCTCCTTGATGATCATTTGTATTTATTCTAGTATTTAGATTTCCTTCAACAGCAGCTTCGGTAAGTGATTTTATATCCACTATAAGTTTGTTTAGTGAATTGATCATCTTTGTATAGCTTATAGATAATCTATCTTTATCTGAACGGATATTTACATTTGTATTAAGTTTACCATTTGCAATATTAGCAGCCATATCGGCCTGCTCACGCATATTATTAATCATTGTTTTGTATGAGCATTCGAGCATCCCAAGTTCATCAACACTATTGCAATTCAACTCAATATCAATATCCCCAATGCTAACTCTTTTAGATAGTTCGGTAAGATTATTTAATCGGCTATTTATCTGCTTTCTAACAATCAAATAGATTATTAATAGAACCATTACCAGAAAAAACAATGAAAAAACTACAACCAAAATTTGCATAGAAAGTATTGCTGATTGAATATCATCAGCATAAACAGCAGCAACAATTTTAAAGCCCCACGCTTCAAAGTTGTGCTTAACTAAATTATAATCCTCAGGTTCTTCATTAATAATCTCCAATACCTGATCATTACTTAAATGATCAGAATGAAAAAGTACGTTCCCTTTTTTGTCTTGTACTGCAGCAAATCCATTTTCTAAAATTTTTATATTAGAAATTCTCTCACCAATTTCAGTGAGCGAAGTAATTGGATAACCGCAATACCAGATACCAATTACATCATTATCAGATTTAATTGGTTCATATCCTGTTATATAAAATGACCCAAGTATTTCAACCATTCCATAAAATGAATTACCACTTCTTATTTGTTTAATTGCTGCGCCATTTGGGTCAAGAACGGTTCCAATTGCTCTTGAGTTATCATCTTTCACTACATTTGTTGAAACTCTAACAAAATCATCTCCGCTTTTAACAAATAATGTAGCGGTGCCTCCAGCTAATTTTTTAACTTTATCAACAATTGAATAGTTTTCATTAATCAACTCAGAACCAAAATATAATCCCGGGACGGTTTTATCTTTAATTTGAAAAGCACCTTCAATTTTTGGAGCACCTAAATTTGTAGTTCTATCCTGAAGAACTTTTACGGATGTTTTTACCTGTTCTAGTAAAAGATTGTTTATTGTTTCAAGCTGGTTATCAACATTCTTTATCTCCGCAGCTACCTTATAATTAGCCGATTCAATTAAGTCATTTTCAAATTTTTCTTTTAACAGATAACTCAATCCTGCAATACTTATCAGGATAAGAGCCGTTAAGGGAAGCATAATTTGATTACTAATACTTTTTCTATAAACCCCATATATTTTTGAAAATAGCCTATAGTTTTTTAAGCTCATTAATTAACCTTCAATAAATTGTTTATATTTTCTTTAGAATCCTGTTTCATTGTTTTCAACATACTCGGTTTCTTCGCTCAAAATTTCCTGTCTTTTGTAGTACGCTGAATCACTCACTTTAAAAGCAGATATAAGTGATTGAAGATTACTTGTAAGTTGATTAAGTTCTTCAGCAGCATGTGCAATTTGTCTAACACCTGTTGCGCTTTGCTGAGTAACATTTGTAATAAGTTCTATATTCTGCGTAATTTGTTCGGATGATCTGGATTGCTCTTCACTTGCTGCAGCTACTTGAGTCACAATGTCTGTGACACTATCAGCACCCATAATAATTTCTTTTAATGAGTCTCCGGCTTTTTGAGCAAGATTTCTTCCATTCTCAACTTCTTTAGTTCCCTGCTGCATTGATTTAACTGCCCCTTCAGTATCTTTTTGAATATGCTTAATCATATCCGCAATTTCCTGGGTAGCTTTTGAAGTTCTTTCAGCAAGTTTTCTAACTTCATCAGCAACAACTGCAAATCCTCTTCCTTGTTCACCTGCACGAGCAGCTTCAATTGCTGCATTTAATGCAAGCAGATTTGTCTGGTCTGCTATGTCATCAATGACCTGTATAATTTCACCAATTTCATTACTGCTTTTTCCAAGTTCTTGCACTGTTTCAGCACTTTTCTTAACAACCTCTGATATCCTTATCATTCCTTCTATTGTTTGTTCGACAACTTTTCCCCCATCTTTTGCAACTCTACCCGCATTTTTACTAGCTTCTGCAGCGGTAGTAGTGTTTTTTGTTGTTTCGAAAATTGTTCTGGTCATTTGTTCAACTGCACTGGCAACTTCTGATGCCTGTGCACTTTGTTCATTTGCACCAGCAGCCATTTCTTCTGTACTTGAACTGATTTGTGCAGCAGCACTTGCAGCGGCAGTAACTCCTTGCGAAACTTCTGTTAATGTTTTTCCAAGTGATTCTGTTACATTGTTTATAGAATTTTTAATTCTTTCATGATCACCAGAATAATCTTTAGTAATTTTAATTGTAAAATCACCTGCAGCCACTTTTTCCAGGGCTGATATTGCTTCATTGATAGGTGAATAAACCGCATCTAAAGTATCATTTATACCTTGTATAATATTCTTATACCCACCGTTAAAGACTTTTGTGTTTCCTCTAGCACTGCTGTTTCCTTTTATTGAGGCTGTAGTAAGAAAATTAGTTTCTATAACCAGTTTATTAAGGTTATCAACCATCTTTTCAAAACTTTTAGAAAGAAAATCGTTTTCGGAAAGAGAATTTATTTTATGCTTAAGATCTCCTTCAGCAATTTTTTCAGCGGCTTCAATTTTTTCTAACTGTGAATCTCTGAGTTTATTAAGCATTGCGGCCATCTGACCAAATTCATCATTGCTTCTAACTTTCATTTCCTTTTCAAAATCACCAAGGGAATAATTATTAAGTAACTCTTTAAATTTTCGCACTGGTTTAATTAAAGTTGGTATTATTTTAAAAAATGTCATAAGAAAGGTAAGAGTCCCGATAATCATACCTATAACAATCATTGCAATAGTCCTGGACATTATAGTACTAACTTCAGCTTCTAGTTCTTCTTTACGCTTATCAATATGCTGTCTTACTTCTTCAAGCTCTTTTATAAATTTTAATCTTAGTTCTTCTCCGGATGTTGTTGCAATATATGATGCCATTTCAAAATCTTTCATAGCGGCAGCGCTTAACGTTCCATCAACAACATTCCCAAAGTATTCATTAAGAATTTTATCAAAGTTTTGTGAATGCTCTTCAAAAATATCAGCAAGCAAAGATTCCTTAACTAACAACATAGTTTTTGAAATCTGTTTTTTACTTTCATCAACTTGTTTAAAATTGTTTTCAAACTGATCTTCAAAACCCGGGATAGAAAATTTAAGAAGATAGAATTGCATGTCCTGAAATTCGGTTTGAATATCCGTCATATATTCTCTCGAAACAATTATCTTATGGTTAAGTGTATCACTTATCCTCGATAATTGTATGAAATGATAAAGATCATTTACAACCATAATTGTAGATATTGCAGCCAATAAAAAGAATGATGCCTGTATCTTTACCTTAAATGAGAGGTCTTTTAGATTTACCATGGTATTCCCCGTATTTTTATTTCAATTTAAATACAACTGAAACTGTAGTTTTAACTTTAACCGGTTTACCATCGTGTTGACCGGGTTTAAATTTTGAAGATTGAAGAACACGAACGACTTCTTCATCACATCCAGCACCAAGACCTTTAATAATCTTTACTTTATCTACGTTTCCTTTTTCATCAACATAAGCCATTGCATAAACTTTACCTTCTAAGTTTGTTTGCTTAGCTATCGCTGGATATTTGATTTTTTTTGAGAGTTCACTCATACCGCCTGATAATTCCGGCATCTGTGTGGCAAATGCAAGATATTGCTCCTCTTCAGAAGGGGTATTTTGTGAAAAAGCCAAAGAACTTAATAGCACGATCAATGCAAGAGTATATGCATATGTTAATAGTCGTTTTAATTTCATTATTATCCCTTTCAATTAAATATAGTTACCTGTCCTATTATCGTAATTCTTTGATGTTTGTTAAGCATTTGTCCAAAATAACAATCATCCTTCGATCTGAATCGATATTTAGAGATCAGTTAGAAAATTTGAACAATAATTAATCGATGGAAATTATAAAGCAATACAAATGATGAGAATATAAGAATTGCGTATACATGAGCATTAAATTGCGCATAGAAGCAGGTCTCAAGTGCTTTTTAAGGTAAATAAAATAAAACGTTACTCGTTAATATTTTTTATATACTGCTGAACTTTCAGAATTATTTCGTGCATTGTGTATGGTTTGGATATGTAATCATCAAAACCGGCCTGCAAAAGTCTTTCTTTATCCCCTTTCATTGTGTACGCAGTAGAAGCAATTATTGGTGTGTTTGCATATTTTGGCATTTTTCTGATCTCATTTAGTACGTCAATCCCATTCATACCTCTACCCAGATTTATATCTAAAAGAAATAATGAATAATTATCTGCTTTAGCCATTTCTATACTTTGGATACTTTTAGAAGCAACATCAACTTTGAAATTTTTAGAAAGAAACTTTTTTATAACCGTAGCGTTTATAGCATCATCCTCCACTAATAAAATTGAAGGCTGTATAATATTATCATCTTCTTGTTTAGAAATTTCATCAGTGTATGGTTTCTCAGCTTTTATATTATCCATTATTATCATCCTTTATAATCGGGAAAACTACAGTAAACTCAGATCCAATATCTGTTTTACTATCAACCGAAATTTTGCCGCCAAGTTTTTCTACAAATTTTTTGGTTATTGTTAACCCCAATCCAGTTCCTTCAAAACTTCTTCCATAACCTTCACTTACCTGCCTAAATTCCTCAAAAATAATTCCGAGGCTTTCTGATGGAATTCCAATCCCGGTATCGATAACTTTAATTATCATTTTATCATCATCAGTGCCCAAAGTAACAGTAATACCGCCTTTATTTGTAAATTTTATTGCATTGTTAATTAAGTTATTCAATACTTCTCTAAACAATCTTTCATCAAGATTGGAATATATTTTATTAACCTTTGGAATGAATTCCAGATTTAAGTTTCTTTGCCACGCAGCAGATGAATAATGATCAATAACTTCTTCAATTATAGAGACAACTTCTAATGATTCTATATCAAGCGTTTCTTTATTTGCTTCAATGCGTGAAAGATCAAGGATCAAGTTTAAAGTATTAATCAATCTTTGTCCGCTTGTATATATTGCAGAAGCCATATCTTTTATTTCCATATCTTCCGTTGATATACTTATTATTTCTGCATTTCCTAAAATACCCATCATCGGTGTTCTTAACTCGTGACTCATATTTGCCAGGAAAGAGGATTTAACATTATTCATTTCTTCCGCCTTTTCTTTTGCTGTTTTCAATTCTTCAATAATTCTTTTCTTATCAGTTATATCTTCTTTAATGCCAAGATAATTTGTAATAACATTTTCTGAGCTCTTTATAGGAGAGACTAAAACTAATTCCCAAAAAACTTCACCATTTTTCTTTCTATTTTGAAGTTCGCCGCTCCATTCTTTACCCTTAGATATTGTCTCCCAAAGATCTTTATACACTTCAGTTTGTGTCAATCCTGATTTAAGTAAATTCGGGCTTTGCCCAATAACTTCATTATATGTATAACCGCTTATTTCTGTAAACCTTGGATTTACGTATTCGATTTTACCATTTGTGTCTGTTATAATAACAGAGATAGGGCTTTGCTCAATTGCAGAAGAAAGTTTAAAAATCTTTTCTTCATGTTGTTTTCTTTCACTAATATCTCTTAGGGAGCCTTCAAGACCAATAATATTTTTGGATTCATCGAAAAGAAAATGTGTGTTTACAGAACAAGAAATGAGTCTGCCTGATTTTGTAACAAGTATAATTTCAAAATCCACCACCTCACCATTTTTATTTACTTCAGCAAGTAATTTTTCTCTAACTCGAGTGTCTAAATAAAAATCAGTTATTTTTCGGCCAATAACTTCTTCAGGTGTATATTCAGAATATCTTTCTATCGATGGACTAATAGAAGTGATAACTCCATTTAAATCTGTTTGATAAAAAATATCCTGAACATTTTCGAATATTTTACGATACTTTTCTTCACTCTTTGAAAGTGACTTTTCTATAGATTTTCTATAAAGGATTTCATCAATAAGCTGTTCTTTTTGGGAGAAGAATTCAATTATTAATCGAGATAGCTTTCCAAATTCTGCTTTATCTTGAGCAAGTTCTGTTAAAAGCGCAGGATTTTTTTCTTCCAAACCTTTAGAAATAATTTTCAGTGGATTGTTTACATTAAAAATCAGAAAAAATGATACAATTATCAGAACAAGAATTGAGAAAGCAAGTAATGCTATAATTTGTTTATTAAAAACTTCGGCAGAAGTCCTTAGGATTGGAAAATCACTTTCTGAAATAACTTTCACTATCGGTTCACCATTCCAACCTGAAAGAGTTTCACTAACAGTAATATTATAATCTTTATTCTTTACACTGTTATTATTTCCATCTCCATCCTTGATATTTCTTAATATAACTTTGGAATCGGTTTGCAATGCTATTTCAGAAATAAAATCCTTTGACCACAATCGTGCTGTAAAAAAGAATCCAGCAGGCATTGTTAATCTTTGTAAATCACTGCTTGGTTGTATTGGAGCACCACGTATTTCAAATATCTCTTCATTTATTAATATAAAAAAATGACAGAAATATCCATTCTTAAATAATTTTTCAATTTTGTCTTTTGAAATTGGAAACGAGTCAATAGAGGGCAATTGAAGATTATTTATTGAATAAATTGGTGATAAATCAGGATTAAATATCCAAACAGCATTTGCATGGTAAGTATTTATAGAATAATCTATATTTTCATCTGCCCAAACGGAATCTTTAGATTTTACAAAGTTAACCATTTCATCCCATTGCGTATAGTCTTTTGCAAAAACTTCAAGATTGCTTTCAAATGATTGAATAGCTTTTTTAAAAGATTCTGACTTTTCTAGTTTTCTTGCAGTTAAAATTTCTGCTGTTTTTTGTTTTTCTGCAAGCTGAATTAGATATAGTGCCAAAAAGAAAATACTGGCAACTAATGAAATGAGAGTGATAACTTTTGTTTGAACTTTCATCTAGAACTCAACTCCAAACAATAGTCCAAAGTTTATAAGATCGTTCCCCGAAATGGATTTCAAAAG
>OEIV010000319.1_pt1 | contig 28609 bp, 26 predicted proteins | sample 1539231 | NCBI WGS metagenome assembly OEIV01 (sample SAMN03794762, study PRJEB22550) | activated sludge metagenome | feature: wastewater treatment plant; material: activated sludge; isolation source: Wastewater treatment plant of a petroleum refinery complex | place: Argentina: Buenos Aires ... | reverse complement strand
AAATTCGTTTTTATAAGTAAAAAAAGACTTAAACGGGATATCTTTTTCTGCTAATTTCACCGGATGATTAGTCGGTAGATAGGTTTTCCCCCTATTTATTACGAGAATACCCGCGTTTTCTTTATATAAATCACCATTCTCCCAGATTTTGTCTAATTCAGCCTGAATCTTAGAATATGTCGGATCTTTTGCTTTAATATAATAAGCTCCACTTGACGAGTCAGAAACAATAAAAGTATTTATTCCTCCAAAATTCGGATCCAGAACAACCTTGATTGGGTCTTTAGAAGCCTTTTCTAAATTACCAAGACCTGCGAGAACGTCTTCGAAACCAATATTTGTATCTATGTTATCTATAAAATTTTGTATTAACTTCCAATACGTTGATGCTCGATCTGTAATAGACATATCCTGTGCAAGTGCTCTATCCTTTAACGCTTCAATGACTTCTTGTTGTCTTCTAGCCCTTGAGAAATCGCTTGCTAAACTACTTGGTCCATTTGACACATAACGAAATCTAGCATATACGAGTGCCTTATCGCCCGACACCGTTTGACAACCTTTCTCAAATTTATAAAATAGCCATTGTGACTCTCCTGCTTTGGGGTAATCATTTGGATATTGCGCAGTAAAAGCATCTTCGGGACATACCTCTATACCGCCAAATTCATCAATAATTTGTGTAAACGAATCAAATTCAACAGTGGTGAAATAATGAATTTCTTGACCTGTGATATTACTTACCTCATCTTTTAAATATTTAAATGGATCCGCATCATCTCGTTCTTTTGTGAATGCGTAAATTGCATTGATTCTGGTAACATATTTCTGAGAATAGAAATCTCTTGGGATTGAGAGTAACATTGTTTCTCCGGTCTCATGATTGAATGAAATCAAAGCTATGGTATCAGTATTTAATAGTCCGGAATTATTTTTACGAGTATCCATACCAATCACTAACATATTTGTGAATCCATTTGTTTGCTTTAATTGAGGTTTGAAATTTTCGGTCCAACATTTTGGGTCAAGTACGTTGGTACAAAGTGATTGGGCAGGTTGAATTAAAGGGATATTCATTCCAGGAACCCTATTCCCAAAATTGAAAAAAAGAAAACTGCAAATACCAAGTAAAAACAATACCGCTAGGAATGTAACCGCTTTGAATCGATGCCGGGACTTTATTTTGACTTTCTTTTGTTTTCGTTTTGTTTTTGATTCGGGTTTAGCCCAACCTTTCTGGGTTGAATAGCTCCCAATTTCCACACGTTTCATTCTGTTTTAATATCAAGAATTAAATTCACCAAACTGTCTGCGTGTTTATTTTCCGCTCTAGGTACATGTATAAATTTGCACGAACCAAATTCCGTTAAATATTTAGAGATTTTATCGTGAAATGATTTTATATTTGTGTCTTTAACTTTGTACTCGCCTCTAAGTTGTTTAACCACTAATTCGCTATCCAGGAAACATTTTAAGTCAGAAATATTGTATTTCTGAGCTAATTTCAAACCTATTAAGAGTGCAGAATATTCTGCATAGTTGTTTGTTGCATGAGATGCATAACCTCCATCGAAAGCTATCAATAATTTATTTTCATCAAAAAGTAAAGCACCAAAACCCGCAGGACCCGGGTTACCTCTTGCTCCACCATCTGTGTATAAAGTTCCTTTTTTCATAATCAAATGTATATTCAAAAAGCCATACAATTATATCAGTCAAACTGTTGTTCTAATATTACCAAAATTATTCTCCTGCTTGAAGTGAAAAAAGTTGAATCAAATCATAGGTCTTGTTGCGAAAGTATTTAAATGATAACTTAAAATATCTATTAATAATGCCCGCATGAATGAAATGTTCTTTCAGTTGTCAGTACTTGTTGTGATTTCCGCAATTACCGCAATACTTTTCAGATTAATTAAACAACCGACAATTTTAGCTTATATTTTTACCGGTGTTTTAATTACAGCTTTCCGCTTGTTCCCTGATTCAAATGAAGAGGCACTACACTCCCTTTCTAAAGTTGGTATAACTTTATTATTGTTCATGCTTGGTTTAGAAATACAGATTTCCGAATTACGCTCAGTTGGAAAGACTGCACTCATAACCGGTATTGGTCAAATTGTTTTCACCTCAGCAATCGGATATGGATTATGTAAATTAATTGGGTTTAGTAATATATCCGCACTTTACGCCTCAATCGCTCTAACCTTTTCTAGTACTATTATTGTCGTAAAACTCCTTTCTGATAAAAAAGATTTAGACAGTTTATATGGAAAAATTTCTATTGGTTTTCTACTCGTTCAGGATTTCTTTGCAATAATCGCCTTAATTATTCTCACTTCAATTTCTGATTTAGACAGTTCTATATCAATTGTGACTATCGCCGAGATATTTATAAAAGTTATTGCATTATTTGGAGGTATTATTTATCTAAGCAAATCAGTATTCCCACGAATTGTTCATAAAATCTCGGATAATCAAGAAATTCTTTTGCTTGCGAGTATCGCTTGGGCACTTGGATTTGCTGGATTTGTAAGTTCTCCAATAATTGGATTCTCAGTCGAAATAGGAGGTTTTCTAGCAGGTCTAGCACTCGCAAATTCCATCGAAAGTTTTCAAATTGTAACAAAAATAAAATCAATTCGTGATTTTTTCATCATGATATTTTTTGTATTACTTGGTATGGAGTTGCAGTTCAGTAATATATCGGAAGCAATAGTTCCTGCTTTGCTATTATCATTATTTGTCCTCATCGGTAACCCATTCATTGTTATAATCTTGCTCGGTATTCTAGGCTACACGAAAAGAGTGGGGTTTTTATCGGGCCTTACAGTCGCACAAATCTCTGAGTTTAGTCTTATCGTAATCATGCTCGGCAATACTATCGGACATGTTCCAGACAATGTAGTCTCTATAATTACTCTTGTTGGTATCATCACCTTTACTTTCTCTACTTATGCGATAATCAGAAGTAATGATCTTTTTCTAAAATTTGAACATGTTCTGGGAATTTTCGAGAGGAAAAACTTAAACAAAGTTGGGACTTTCTCAAATAACGACCTAACCAATCATATTATCTTATTAGGTGCACATCGAGTAGGGACATCATTTCTTAAGGAAATGTCCAAGTATAAGGACAAACTTACAATAATCGACTTTAATCCGATAGCTGTAGAGAAATTTAGGGGAAAAGGTTTTAATGTACTTTACGGTGATATTGCAGACGTTGATATTCAAGAGAAAGCTAAAATAGAAAATGCGAAAATGATAATTTCCTCAATCCCTGATTTAGAGGATAACGTTTTGTTTCTAAGTAAAGTCAATAAGTATAAACCAAAGCCCATAACCATTGTGGTTTCTCGTTATTTAGAGGACAAAACATTCTTGATGCAAGCTGGGGCAGATTATGTTGTTTTACCATATGATATCATTGGGAAAACGCTCGCAAAAATAGTTTCAACAAACTCATTTGATATACTTACTCATACAAAAAAAGATATTAAGCAAACACTTACATCAAATCTTAATAGTATCTAATGGACAAAAATCTGTTTTCTAATGAGAAAATCCTAAATTTACTTGATTCTTTCCAATCTATTTGGGCATTGGACCACTTAAATAAGTTAGCAACCTGGGATAGCGAAGTTTTTATGCCAATAAAAGGTGCAAAGTACAGAGGAAAAGCATTAGCAAAGTCGCAAACCATGATTCAACAACTCTACTTATCCAATGAGTTCACCAATCTATTAAATTCTTGTGTTGATGAGGAGTTAAATGTCTACGAAAAAGCAGTTTTACGTGTGCTTAAAAGAGATTTAGATATGTATAAGAAACTCCCTTCAAAATTCATTGAAGAATTTGAAGAAACAGTAAGTGAAGCACAAGTTGTGTGGCGAAAAGCCAGAGAAACAGATGATTTTGATTTGTTCTCTCCTTGGTTAGAGAAAATTGTGAATCTCACAAGAAAAAAAGCTGAATATTTGGGCTTCGAAGAAGATCCATATGATGCATTATTAGATACTTTTGAGGAAGGTTTAACTGTTAAGTTCTTAGAAAGTTACTTCGAAAAAGTCACATACACGGTAACAAATCTACTCGCTAAACTAAAAAACAGTCCCGACATTACTAAACAGCACCCATTAGCATCAATTAAATACTCTATTGAGAAAGCGAAAGAATTAAATGAGAAAATTCTCGGTTTTTTACAATTCGATAACCAAAAACTTAGACTTGATATTTCCTCACACCCATTTAGTGAAGGTTTATCTACAATGGATTCTAGAATCACAACGAGATATGAAGGTTTTGATATAGCACGAACGGTAACATCAACAATTCATGAATTTGGACATGCACTTTATTTCCTTCAACATAATGAAGAAATAAACACTACCCCACTCTACACGAATTATAGCTTAGCCCTACACGAGAGCCAATCTAGGTTTTTTGAGAATCATATTGGTAGATCCAAATCCTTCTTTGTTGAGAACTTATCAAAATTTCAAAATTTAGGTAGTGAATTTCAGAAATATAGCGAGGAGGACTATTATCGCTACTTTAATCAAGTTAAACCAAGCTTGATAAGAGTTGAAGCAGACGAAGTTACTTATCATGCACACATTTATATTCGATACAAGATAGAAAAAGCACTCATCAATGACGAACTACAGGTTGCAGATATACCAAATACTTGGAATGAAATGTACAAGGATATATTGGGCGTAATGCCAAAAAACGACACTGAAGGGTGTCTTCAAGATATACACTGGAGTATGGGAGCAATTGGGTATTTCCCTACATATTCTCTTGGAACGGTTTTTGCTAGTCAACTAAGTCACAAGCTAGAAGAGGACCTCTCACCCATCAGCGAATTGATATCAACATCTGTTGGAATGACTAAATTAATTACATGGCTTGCAGAAAATATTCATCAGTTTGGTGCAACATACACTTTTGATCAACTCTCGCAAAGACTTACAGCAAGCAAATTAGATACTAAGTATTGGAGTAATTACCTAAACGATAAATACACGGATATCTATAATTAATTTTTGTATAGTTAAAATATACAATATTAAAAACCTATTATGACCAAAAGTTTAAAAACAAAATTATTCCTGGACAGTGGAAATCCAGTAGACACAAAAAAAGTGATTCAATTAATTGGATATATTGATGGACAAACAACCAACCCGTCTCTTGTAGCACAAAATCCGGCATTGAGTAGAAAAGTCGAAAATGGTATACATCTTTCAGAAATTGAATTGCTAGCAGAATACGAAAAAATTATAAAAGAGTTAAAATCGATTATTCCCAATGGTTCTATTTCTATTGAAGTTTTTGCCGATCTGAACACCAAAAGTGCAGAAATGATCAAGCAAGCGTTGGAATTTAATGAATGGATTGAAAATGCTCACATAAAATTGCCCACTAATCAGGAAGGCTTGATTGCCTCTCAGGAATTAACACAGAAAGGTGTGAACGTGAACATGACTTTATGCTTCAGTCAACAACAGGCAGGAGCTGTATATGTCTCTACACTAAACGAAGCTGGCTCTTCAGTTTACATATCTCCTTTCGTTGGTAGGCTAGATGATATTGGACTTCAAGGAATCGATTTAATCGCAAACATAAAAAGAATGTATGCGAATAGTGATCATCATGTTGAATTATTGGCAGCAAGTATTCGAAACTTAAAACAGTTTTTGTATTGTCTGTATCTTGAAGTAGATATAATCACAGCTCCACTGAAAGTATACGAAGATTGGGCCAATTTGAATAAACCATTACCTGGAATTGACCTTGACCTACTTCAATTCGGCGACATGGGACAATACCTTGAGACAAAACACCTCCACCAAATTCATTACGAGGATGTCCCACTAACTCTACAGCCAGAAGAGTACAATATCGGGCATGAATTAACCACAAAAGGAATCATAAAATTTGCGCAAGATTGGAATTCCTTACTTGGGAAATAGAATTGCTAGTCCAAATTGATAAATTCGCAACTATATGCGAAACTTTTACCAAGTATTCTCTTTAATTGATAAATTTATCAAATGATAAAATATACCTCATCGCCAGTAAACGTAACCACCGAAAATGAATCTGCACTTTCCAGCTATATTGATTATTTAGAATCTTGTAAAAGAAGACCTACATTTGATCAAGAGGAAGATTTAGTCTTTCTACCCGACCATAAAAGTGATTTGCCTAAACTCAATAATTACTTAGAACAATTTTCAACTATTGGTTATGATTTTATTATTTTTGTAGGTATTGGTGGTGCGAACCTAGGCGTTCAGACCATTTATGATGCTTTGAAGCCTGAAAAAGAAGTGATTTTTTTTGAGAATATAGATCCTGATCAAAATGCTTCTCTGTTAAATGTTGTCAGAGAAAAATACACCTCAGGGAAAAGAGCACTTATGATCACAGCATCTAAATCAGGAGCAACAACAGAGACAATGTCAAACTTTGCATATGTTTTAAGTGCTTTCCAGAATATTGAGCCTCAATGGCGAGAAAGATCTATAGTAACAACTGTAGAAGGTTCACATTTAGACATAATCGCAAAGAAATTATCATTAAAGATTATCTATACTCACTCCTTATTAGTTGATAGATATTCTGTATTTGGTTTAGGATCTCTCTTTGCACTTACTGCTTGTGGTATCGATACTTCATCACTTTTAAATGGCGCAAAGGAACTAAATGAGAAACTATTCAAAAAAGACCATGACAAAAATCCTGCATTAAACCTGGCAACTAATCTACACACTCAAAATTTAAAAGGCGAAAATATTTACAACTGTTTCATTTTTTCAAGTAAACTCTCCACTTTTGGAAGGTGGTTCAGACAACTTCTCGCCGAAAGTCTTGGCAAGCAGGGAAAGGGAATTACTCCTATTTATTCTATAGGTACAGTAGATTTACACTCTATGACACAACTCTATCTTGATGGACCTAAAAATGTATTTACGACTTTTATCTCAGTTGAGGAGTTTGAAAATAATGACATCTGTGATCCACAGGAATTTATGGAAGATACAGAAATAAGTAAAATTAGCAATAAAACACAATCGGAGTTGATGGGTATCGTTTTTAATGCTGTCAAAAAAGCCTACACAAAGCAAGAACTTTCATTTAATGAGATATCTCTTCCTAAGTTAGATGCATTTCATATCGGTCAATTACTTCAACTAGGAATGTTAACAACAATTTTCCTCGGTAAACTTATGAATGTAAATCCATTTAATCAGGAAGCGGTTGAGCTTTATAAAGAAGAAATCAGAAATCAGCTTTGAAATTGCTTATAATATTCTCTGATTGTATTTCTTACACTTGGAAATTTGATGTCATTATATGGCATTGCATCTTCTCCAAAGAATTTTGTCTCCGTAATGTCGTCATCTGGTTTAAAATCGAATGAATCGACCTCTACAAGGAAATTAACAACAATTATATCGTCAACAATACCGTCAAACTTGTAGTAATCAAATTGACTATTAAAATACTTTACCGAGGTTACCTTGACTCCCATTTCTTCAAATATTTCTCTGACAATTGCTTGCTCAAATGTTTCTCCTGGTTCTGTGAATCCACCAGGAATATCCCAAGATCCTTTTTCTGGTTCTCGTGCTCTTTTGGTCAAAAGAAATTTATGATCTTTGATAATGATAGCCCCTGTTGCGGGGCTTGGATTAATGAACCTTCTAATACCACAATTCTTACATTTCCTTAAATTGTTCTCTCCTATTGACTCGCCTCCACATACAATGCAGAATTTTGTCGCTTCGAAAATTGTCATTTGTTATATTTTATCGAAAATATTTGATACTTTTTCCCAATTAAGTACTTGCCAAAAAGCTTCTAGATAATCAGGACGCTTGTTTTGGTATTTTAGGTAATATGCATGCTCCCAAACATCAACACCTAATAACGGTTTATAACCATACATTAAAGGAGAGTTCTGATTTGGAGTAGAAACCGCTTCTAGTTTATTGTCTTTATTGATTACTAACCATCCCCAACCAGAACCGAAATGTGTGACTGAAGCGTCGGTTACTTTTTTCTTACATTCATCAAGTGATCCAAATTCTTTTTCTATTCTTGCCTTTAAAACGGATGAAATATTATCATTGCCCCCAGGTGTTAGAATTTCCCAGAAGAAGGAATGATTGTGGTGTCCACCTCCATGGTTTCTAACAATATCTTTTTTACCCTCAGGAGCCTCTTCCCACATTGTGACAATTTCCTCAAGACTTTTACCTTCAAACCAGCTCTCGCCTTCCATTGCTGCATTTAACTTATCAACATAGGTCTGATGATGTTTTGTATGATGAATCTCCATGGTTTTAGCATCTATGTAAGGTTCAAGTGCACTATAATCGAAGTTCAATTTTGGTAATTCAAATTTTGCCATGCTATTAATTTAATAAATAAAAATTTACTTACTAATCCATTCTAGATAATTATCTATAAATGAATCAACCTTAGTTTTGATATCTTCATCAACAATTTCTCCATCTTCATTGAACACATCGTATGCTTTTGAGATTGGTAGTCTATGTAGAGCATCCACTTTAAACCCTACAACTACAGCAATTTGTAATAGTTCGTGTTGTGCTCTGACAGTACCAAATCCTCCATCTGATACGCCGGATATTCCAAGTGGTTTATTCAAAATATATGGTTTTGAATATTTTCTGCTTAACCAATGAATAACATTTCTAATAGGTGCTGGTAGGGAGTTGTTATACTCAGGGGTGATAATTATCATTCCATCTGAGCTCTTTATTGACTCAACAAGGTTATTTACTACTTCTGGCAAATTTTCTTCAATGTCTTCGTTGAACATAGGAACCTCGTTTATCTCAAAAATTTCAAATTCTGCTTTGAGGGATTGTGATTTCTGAATATGTCTGGCAAGGGATTTGTTGAATGAGTTTTGACGCAAACTACCCGGTACAAGTAAAATTTTCATAGATATTTTCTCCGAGGTGTGAAATTAAGGTATAAATATTATACCTAAAATAGCTTTCTATATCCTAATTCTACTGATAGGTTGTTTATGTCTTGTCTCGCTTGTTGTACATATGTACCCCATTTGTCACAGTGTTGACCACAATAGTAATACTGTGCATAAACCGGATTGTTAAAAAACTCTGTTTTATAGAAAGGAATTGTCATCAGTTTTTGAGTGACATGATCGATTGCAGTTGGATAATTGGGGAAAACGACTCGATTCTCTCCTGCACCACCCCAACCCCAGCAATTTTTTTGTCTGTCAGACGCTGCTAATGTACAGTTTCTCGTTTCAATGTAACCAATTGCTGGTAAAAGAGTACAATCATAAGGTGCACCATATTTCTCACAAGCCTTTAGAAAATCTTTCCCATAACCTTTCAAAGGTGATTTTCCTCTTTCGAAATATGTATCTAGAACTTTGATTCTGAAATCATAATCATTATTTACGATTACCTTCCCTACTGTCTGCTCCTGGGTGAATTTTTTACTCACTTTAATGGAATACTTTGGCGATTCCTGTGCTTCAACTTGATTTATCAGTGGGTAGAAAATTAAAAATAAACCAACAAAGGCTATGACAAAAGCAGTAAGTTTTTTATAATTATTAACCATTGTTGTGTTTATTTTTCGTTGACTAATTTCGTAACATTGCCTTGTAAATCAAGCTCTACTGCTCTTTCGAAAGAAATATCGGCTTCAGTAGTTTTACCCATATCTTTCAATATCAATCCTTTAATATAATGGACGATGGCCACTGTATTGTCAATCTTCTCGGCCTCATCAATTGCATCAAGTCCTTCTTGTTTTCTATCAAGTTTATAACTTGTTATTGCCTCGAAAGATTTTAATTTGGCCTTCTCAGATAATGAGAGATTTTCAATATTTGTAATTTCTTTCATTATCAAATCAGCTTGATTGAATTTCTCAAGTCTAATCAAAGCATCAATGTAAATAAGTTTGGCATTGGCATTAATTTCAATTTTTTCTGAAAAATTTGTGTTTAACAATTCAATTTGTTCGAATTTGCCGAAATCGTAATACATTTGTTGAATTGTTGAATATTGACTTGGCGTAAGTTCAAGATTATCCTTTGCTAATAATCCATCTATCAAGGTAAATAAATTAGATTCATCTCCTTTTAAAGCCAAAACTTGCCCATGAAAAATGAAGGAATCTACATTTTCAGGATTTAGTTCTTGAACTTTTGTGAAATTTTCGATCGATTTATCATATTGAGAAGTATGTAGGTAAATCAAGCCTTGATAGACATATGCTGTCTCATAAAAAGGATTCTCATTCAACACTTTTGTCACAGGTATTTGAGCGACTTCATACCAACCATAGTTTAGGAGGATATAGATAATCTCGCTCAAATTATGAACTGTTTTGGCATTTTCGTATGCCGTTAATGCCATTCTTAATTCTATTGACATGTCTTGATTTAGATCATCGACCGTATTACTTTGAACAATTAACCTAGATGCTTCTTTTGTATCATCAAGATTGAGTATTCCCTTCATAATTAGTAATTCGCTATCAACAATTTCAGAATTTATCGTAACTATATAATTTTTCATTCCTTCAGTATCGTTATTTAGTGAGAGCAATTTAATCTTGCCTTTTACTGCATCAATATCATTTGGATCTGTAAGAATTGATGATTCAAACCACTTCATCGATTCTTCGAAATCTCCTCGAGTTAAATAAATTTGTCCAAGTGAATTTGAGATTGTATTTGAAGCATTTACACTAAATCCTTGTTTTAGAATCTCTGTTGCTTTGTCGATGGCTCCCTTTTGGGAATAGATTTCTGCAGTTGCTAAATAATTATTTTCATCAGTTGGATTTTTTATAATTCCAGACTGAAATTCTGTTAATGCCTCATCGTACTCAAAATTATCTAAGTATTTTTGGCCAGCTTCGAAATGATTCACATCTTTATTAGTGTTGGTACAACCGACAATAAAAAGAAATGTAAAGAGTATAACTATTATTTTTTTCATACTAATTTGTTCCAGAATTAAATATTTGTCCAACTCTATGCGTATCTACTCCAATATAAATCATTGGATCAAGAGGTGGAGGTGGACTCTTTTTCCCTGATAAATCATATATTCCAAAATGTAAATGAACCACTCGATTTTCAGGAGCGAACGAACTTTTATCCCCCTGATATCCAACGAATTCCCCCTTTTCCACTCTCTGACCAACTTTTAAGTTATGAAACGATTCCCCAGTCTCTCCACTTCCAAGATGTGAATATAGAATTTTAACATTTAACGAGGGAACAGTGTTTTTAAATACTTCAGAAAGACGATCGCACGTGATTTCGATTTCTTCATTCGGCTCTTTGTAATGAGTTACCCTACCTGAGCAAGCTGATAACACCTCGTTTCCATGCTTTTTATCAAGAACACCACTGCCATCACTATTTGACCAAATATCGATACCAGGATGAATTTCTGGTAAATATAGGAAATTTCTATGTCCTGCAACTCCATTTGTCGGAACTATCATAGGATATTTTAATTCCTCTGCTGAAAAACTTTGCGGAAAGGGTATTCTGAAATCTCCGATAATTTTCGATGTTGAATCATCCCTAGAAATGTCTATAAATGATGTATTATGAGCGAAAACATCACTCGGTAAAAATACAGAAATCGTCCTCCCTACTAACACATTTAAAGAGTCGACTGTATTGCTCGCACCAAAAAGTAATATAGAATATACTAATGATAGGCTCAATCCAAAGAGTAGGACAGTATTTGCTAATAGGAATTTTTGCATATTAAAATATAACAAGATTTAAATGAGAAGAGAAATAATTTGATTTACTGTATAATTGCTCCATTATGAACAAAATCAACAAAATTCGAAATTTTGCAATAATCGCCCACATTGATCATGGGAAATCTACTCTATCGGACAGAATACTTGAACTCACAAACACCGTTTCTCAAAGAGAGAGTTCTGACAGAATGATGGATACTTTGGAGCTAGAGCAGGAAAAAGGCATTACCATCAAATTGCAAACTGCCAGAATGGAATATTTTTATGATGGTCATATTGATGCATACAAAACCAATGAACCGTATATTTTAAATCTCATAGATACGCCCGGACATGTTGATTTTGGATACGAGGTTTCCAGATCACTATCTGCAGTACAGGGTGCAATATTGCTCGTAGATGCGACTCAGGGAATCCAAGCCCAAACTATCACAAATGTCTACAAGGCACTTGAATACGATTTGCTAATTATCCCGGTTATAAACAAAATAGATTTACCAAATGCAAATGCTCCTGCACTGATAAAAGAGCTTGGGTTAGTTTTTGGATTTGATGAAGAAGATATTCTCCTAACTTCAGGCAAAACCGGTGAAGGTGTTGATATACTTCTCCAAAGAATCGTAGAGAGAATTGATGCGCCTACCGATACATCGGATAAACCACTGCGAGCGTTGGTTTTCGACTCTTATTACCACGAACACAAGGGAGTGGTCGCCGAAGTATACGTCGAAGATGGAAAACTTCATAAAGATGATGTATTGAAACTTATTGGTTCAGATATAGAAATTGAACCCGTGGAAATAGGTTATCTTAATCCAAGTATGGTAAAGAATGACAGAATTAATACAGGAGAGGTAGGTTACATAGCTACAGGCCTAAAAAACATACGCGATGTTCATGTTGGAGACACATTGACAACATTGGTTCATTATGAAAAGGAAGAAATTCTACCCCTAGTTGGTTACAGACCAGTCAAACCAATGGTTTTTGCATCAGTGTTTCCGATTGAGAGTGACAACTACAATGAATTTCGTGATGCAATGGAAAAATTAGCATTGAATGATGCCGCACTGTCATATACTAAAATACACTCTCAAGCGCTTGGTTCGGGCTTTCTATGCGGCTACTTAGGTTTACTACATCTCGAAGTTGTACAAGAAAGATTAGAGCGTGAGTTTAACATTGACCTTATTACAACTGCTCCTAGTGTGGAATATAGGGTCAAACTTAATACTACCGATTTCTCAAAACTACCAAATTACAACAATACCAACATAACAAATGATGGCTATTATATTATTCGATCAGCAGCAGAATTCCCAGATCCATCATTAATTAACACAATAGAAGAACCATGGAATAAAATCGAAATTATTGCTCCTGAAAAATTTATTGGCGGATTGATGGAATTAGCAAAAGCACATCGTGGTATTTATAAGAATATGACTTATATTAGTGATCAACTCATACATAGTCAAAGGCACGTTACACTTACTTACGAAATACCTACCGCTGAAATCATTACCACATTTTTTGATAAACTCAAGTCTGTCTCCCAAGGATATGCTTCGCTGGATTATGAATTCCTTGAATTCCGAGAAGGTGATATCTCGAAAGTGAATATTATGGTTAATTACGAAACAATCGAGGCTCTTTCATTCCTTTCACACGAATCTAATGCTGAAAATAAAGGCCGAATTGTAGTAGATAAGCTTAAAACTCTACTACCACGACAACAATTCAAGATTCCAATACAAGCAGCTATTCATAATAAGATTATCGCGAGAGAAACAATTCAAGCATTCAGGAAAGATGTAACAGCAAAATTATACGGAGGTGACATTACTAGAAAGAAAAAACTTCTAGAAAAGCAAAAGAAAGGAAAAAAGAGAATGAAAATGTTCGGAAGTGTCGCAATCCCCAAAAATGTTTTTATTGAAGCATTGAAGATGTAATCACTAAGCTAGGAGATTTCTTCCAGTCATTTCTTGGGGTTTAGGAAGTCCCAACAATGCCAAAATTGTAGGTGCAACATCAGCCAAAATCCCAAAACTAAGTTCACGTGCTTCTAAGTTCTTTTGAACCACAACTAAAGGTACCGGATTCGTAGAATGTTTCGTGTCGACTTGTCCTGTTTGTTGGTTGATTAATTCCTCCGCATTACCATGATCTGCTGTTATTATTAAAGCACCATTTTTAGCTAAAACAGCTTCAGTAATCTGACCAATCGATTTATCAATTACTTCCATTGCCATTACTGTCGCATCAATAACCCCAGTATGTCCGACCATATCTGCATTAGCATAATTTGTAATAATAAGATCGTAGTAATCGCTCTGAATTTTTTCTAACAATACATCAGTAATCAACTGGGAACTCATCTCCGGTTTTTGATCATATGTTGAGACATCTCTGGGAGATGGCACTTCAACCCAGTCTTCACCTGGGTTTTGTTTCTGATTTCTACCATTCATAAAGTAAGTGACATGTGGAAACTTCTCTGATTCAGCTAACCTTAATTGCCTAAGTCCACTTTCGGAAATCACTTTTCCAAGTGAGTTGACAATATTTTCGGGAGGGAAAGCCACCCTGAACGGGAATCCTTTTTCGTAATTTGACATTCCTACAAAGTATACGTCTTCAATCAAAACTCTATCCCAACCAGGGAAATTCGAATCTTCAAATGCCCTTGTTAGCTGAACAGCTCTATCAGGTCTAAAATTGAAATAAATCACAGCATCACCTGGGTTAACTATATTGATCCCTTCTTCTTTTTTCCCAATAAAAAAAGGTGTAATGTACTCATCAAAAACGTTTTTTTTGTAGGATTCCTTCAATGCATCTCTCCAATTATCTATTACCTCCCCTACTCCCTGTGTGATCAGATCATAGGCCAATTTTGTTCTATCCCAGCGTTCATCTCTATCCATTGAATAATATCTTCCAATCACTGAGGCAATTCTCCCAATCTTATCTCTAGAAAGCTCAACTTCAAGATTTTCCAAGAGCTTATATGCGCCCTTGGGTGGTGAATCTCGACCATCAGTAAAAGCATGAACCACTAAACTTTTCTCCGGAAGTTTCATTTTTCTAGCCATCTCAATCAAGGCTAAAAGATGTCCGTATGAGGAATGTACTTGCCCAGCACCAACTAGTCCTATCAAATGAACTTTATGGTCCTTCCCACGAGACATAGCATTCAGTAGTTGTTCGTTTTTATAAAAATTTCCCGAATTTATTGAATTATCTATCCTTGGTAATTCCTGGAAAATAATTTTCCCTGCTCCCATATTCATATGACCAACTTCACTATTCCCATCTACTCCATGTGGAAGACCAACATTGATCCCTGCAGCATAAAGATATGTATGAGGATATCTTGGCCATAACGAGTCTAAATTAGGAGTTTTCGCAAGGGTAACAGCGTTAGCAGGACTTTGTGGCGCGACACCAACTCCATCCATAATCAATAGCACTAAAGGTTTTGGTTTTATAAAGATATTTGCCATTGAATTAGCCGTATCTTCATAGATTAGTTTAATTCTTCACTCTCGTCAATGCTTCAAAATACGAAGTAAGTATTTTTTCATTATATATAAGTGAATAAATGCATCATCTTCATAGACTACGACAAGGAAGTCTGATATAAATGATATGTAATGAAGAAAATCACAGGAACAAAACTAAAAAAGTTTAATAAAAAAAATAAACCCGACAGGGAGATTATTTTAATATTAGACAATGTTGAATATGCAAGAAACGTTGCTTCTATTTTCAATCTAGCATTTGCACTAAAGGTTGAAAGAATTTTTTTGACAGGTATAACCACAACACCACCCTTTGGTAAAGAACTTCAAAAGGTGTCTAAACGTCGTGAAGAACATACTACTTGGAAAAAAGAAAGTAATTTAATGAAATTAATCGAAAAGCTCAGAGAGCAAAATATTACAACTATTGCATTAGCGAAAACGGAAGACTCAATCAATTACGATTTGATTAATTCTAACCAACTTGCTGATAAAGTTGCTATAATAGTCGGCAACGAAAAACAGGGAATTTCCAATAAACTGCTCTCAACAGTCGATATTGTGACAATAGTTCCGGTTTTTCGTCCCCTAGCTCACTTGAATGTTGTCAATGAACTAGCAGTACTTGCGTATAAATTAGTTTAAAATCCAAAATAATGAAATATCGAAGAACCAAAATAGTATGTACTATCGGCCCGTCAAGTTGGAATGCCGAAACTGTTAAATCAATGTATGAAGCAGGTATGAATGTTGCCAGAATAAATGGCGCTTTCGCTGATGTGGCAGAATTGCAAAGAGTCGAAAAATTAATCAGAGAAATAAGTCCAAGAATTGCACTAATGTTAGACATAAAAGGCCACGAAGTGAGGTTAAACAAGTTCTCAGAAGCTCTTGCCATTCGAAAAGGTGACACCATTGTAATGGGGAAAGATTCATCTGAGAGAATTTTTCCTGCAACATTCCCTAATCTATACAAAGATCTAAAAGTTGGACAAATTATAATGATGGATAAAGGTGCTGCAGGATTGGAAGTTATCAAAATCACTCCAGATGGCAAAATCCACGCAAAAGTATTATTCGGAGACAAAATAGCTCCCGGCAAAGGAATGAACTTCCCTGGTGCCAAATTATCTAATGAGGCAATAACAGATATTGACAAAGAACAAATAAGCTATTGTGGAAAAGCAGGTTGGGAATTTGTTTCTGCTTCTTTCATCAGAAATACTCACGATATAAAAGTTGTCAAAGAGGCATTTGGTAATAGCAAAATCAATCTGATTACCAAAATAGAGGATCAACAAGGAGTCGATAACATTGATGATATTATCGAACATAGTGATGGAATAATGATAGCAAGAGGAGATTTAGGCTCGGAATTACCATTAGAAAAACTACCAAGACTGCAAAAACAAATCATCCACAAGTGTAATCAAAAGGCAAAACCAGTGATACTAGCAACAAATCTGCTCGAATCCATGACTGTAAACATCTTTCCAACTCGAGCAGAGGTAACAGATGTTGCAAATGGCGTTATGGAAGGAACAGACTGTTTAATGACCTCAGGAGAAACTGCACAAGGCAAATATCCTATTGAATCTGTCGAAATGTTAGATAAGATAGCAAGAGAAACTGAGCAATATTTAGAACCAATGTTCATAAATCAAACTTACGAGACTTCCGATAACCTTACTCTCTTTCCAGCGCAAGCAATCTATGAGAGTTCTATGGACCCTGAAGTTGATAAAGTTTTAGTAATATCTGACACGGGTATAGAATCAAAAATTTTATCTCGATACAATCTTCCTCAACCAATCCTAGCTTTTGTAAGTGAAAAGATTTACCAAAACCAACTGAATTTAACAAAAAATGTACAGGGTGAATTATTTACTTCTAAACAACAAGATAAAGATGCAATTGTTAGAGAATTGATTCAATTTGCCTTAAAGGAGAAATTAATATTGAATGTTGACAGAGTGATAGTCACAGGAAAAGTAAACGATAAGGACGCAAATTCTCCATATTTATTTGAATACTTTGACGTATCAAAAAGCTTATAGGTATTTACTTTTAAGCCTTCAGTTAGTAAGATTATCTTTTACAAAACAATTTTTTGGAAAAGATTTTCCAGTATCTTAAAGAATTCCGTTATACACAGTGGGTTAAAAACCTGGTCGTATATCTTCCTATGTTTTTCGGTGGGAAATTTACAAATCTAGCTACAATCCAACACGCTACCTTTGCTTTTGTCCTTTTCTCCCTTACCGCAAGTTTGGTTTATGTCATTAACGATATCCGAGATGTCGATGAGGATAGGCTTCATCCAGAGAAAAAGAAAAGACCTTTAGCATCGGGGAAGATTAAGCAGACAGAAATCAAGATAATTCTCGTTTTAATGTTAGTTATTTTTGGTTTATCTCTCTTCTTTATAGATCAAACTGGGTTCAGACTAGTACTCATTATCTATTTCCTTTTAAATATCCTCTATTCTCTTGGATTGAAACGAATTCCAATTCTCGAGATGCTGATTGTCTCATTTTGTTATTCACTTAGACTTCTTGGTGGAGGCTTTATAACCACTATTGAAATTTCGCCATGGTTAAACTTGCTGATTTTCTCTGGAGCCATGCTTATTATTGGTGGAAAAAGACTTACTGAAAAACGAAATTCTAATGTAAGATACGTTCTCAAATATTATCCTGAAAGATTTCTTCGTTCTTGGGTAGTTTTAACTGCTATCTTCTCAATCATATTTATGTTTTTATATGCTTTCGCGCAAGGTCTGATTTATATACCACAATCTATAATTTTCGCTATTGCAATAATACGTTTTCTTTATCTCCTCGAAACAACAAAGAAAGGTGAATCGACAGAAATCTTATATGATAAAATAATACTTTCATCGTTGGCTTTATTCTCGTTTTATTCATTCTACATAATCTACTTCTGAAAAATATGAAAACAGATTACGAGATACTCCTCTATTATAAATACGTGGATGTTGAAGATCCTGAGAAATTCAAATCTCAACAATTTGAATTATGTAAACAATTAGATCTAAAAGGTCGAATCATAGTCTCAAAGGAAGGAATAAATGGAACAGTCGAAGGAAAAGTCCAAAATACTCAAACATATATAGAAAAGTTAACAGCCGACAATAGGTTTGTAGATACTCATTTTAAACGGAGCGTTGGCAATGGGAATGCCTTCCCTAAATTAAAAATAAAAGTGAGACCTGAGTTAGTAAGCCTTCATCTAGGTAAGGAAGATATTAATCCTCAGGAAATTACAGGTAAATATTTAGATCCAGAGGAATTACACAAATGGTTTGAAGCACAAAAAGAATTTTACATTATCGATATGCGTAACGATTATGAACATGTTGTAGGTCAATTTGAAAATTCTATCTTACCAAGTCTTCATAATTTTCGTGACTTACCTGCAGCACTTCCTGAGCTTGAACATTTGAAGGATAAAACTATTTTAACAGTATGTACTGGCGGAGTAAGATGTGAGAAAGCTTCAGGTTATCTACTCAGTAAAGGATTCAAAGATGTCTATCAACTAAACGGAGGTATTGTTTCCTACATGGAGAAATATCCCAACCAAAACTTTTTGGGTAAACTCTATGTATTTGATAGTAGAGTTGTAATGGGGTTCAATACAGATTCTGAAAAACATCAGGTAATCTCTAAATGCGATAAATGTGGCGAATTGTCGGATAATTACATTGACTGTAAAAACATACACTGCAAAGGACACCGTCAGTTCATTTGCTGTCAGAAATGTCTACAAAACCAAGAGAATGAATACTGCAGTGATGCTTGCCTTAAAACGAAAAGTACTCACAAATGATTACTTAAATCATCCTCTTGTTTTGTCGTATATAAAAATAATGTTATGATATTTTTTATCTAATTTTCAAAAATAATAAAAATGGTTACTAAAGATGAATCAAAAAGCATAACAATCGATTTAGATGTAGTTTTAATTCCACTTTCAATATTGCTCTCAGCGATAATGGTATCTGCATCTATCTTATACACATTTAGAGATGGAACAGCCAAGAAAACTACTACCAATACTGTCACCACTGATTCATCGATTGAATCATTGGTTGAGGAAATCGACGTAGATACTGATAAATTCGCAGAATGTGTTGTAAATAACGATTTTAAAGATGAAATTGCCAAAGATACATCCGATGGACAAGCTGCCGGAGTTACAGGAACACCTGGTTTTATTGTTGGTACACTAGGAGATAATGGTCAAGTTGAGGGTGTATTAATTTCTGGAGCACAACCTTACGCTGCTTTTGAGGCAGAATTAGATAAACAATTAGGTGGGAATGGAGACAAAAGTGCAAAGGTTGGTATTGATGATGATCCTATTTTGGGTGATAAGGACAAAGCAAAAGTCGCAATTGTTGAGTTTAGTGACTTTGAATGTCCCTTCTGCCAAAGATTTCATAATGATACTTTCAATGAACTTGTCGAAAATTACGTAGACAACGGAAAAGCAATATATGTATATAGAGATTTTCCATTAGATTTCCATGAACCAAAGGCTTCTGAAGCCGCTTCCGCTGCAAACTGTGTACAAAAAGTAGCAGGAGATGAGAAATACTTCGAGTTTTCTAAACTTTACTACGAACGAACTAAGTCAAACGGAGACGGTCTGTAAAATCTAGTAGCACAATAACCAGGGTCTCTCCGCGGCTTGCCTGACCTGCCAAATGGGAGGGTCTACGTAGTATCATAATATCCCCCCTACGTATTTATGATTAAACTGAGTTCCCGTGCATAAACCACGGGAAGACTTCAGGGGTGTCTTACCAGTAGGAATGAAATTCCAGCTGTCTCTCTGTGGTTTAACCACGGAGTCTCGTATTACCTTCAAACAAACTACAGAAATTATGGGTCCCCATTGTTCAGCCACGGGAATACCTTAGTTGTCGCTTACCAGGTGAGTAAATCTTGACAAATTAGACCAAATATTTTATATTATTAGCACTCACACAGCACGAGTGCTAATTATTTTATTTTTTATATTTTTATTATGAGAAATAGAAAACTCACAGTTTTTAATCCATCTAATATCTTTTCTGACGACTTTCTAGATACTTTCAGTATGTTTCCTAGTTCTAATTGGGTTAGTGATCAACCGAATCTCGAAATGTACGAAGATGCGGATAATGTTGTAGTGAAATTAGCAGTACCTACTTTTAACGAGGAAGATTTAGAGATAAGTATAGAAGATAATGTGCTTACAATCTCTGGATCGTCCAAAGAAGAACAAGAGGAAAACGAAGGTAAGAAATTTTACTACAAAGGGATAAAAACAGAATCATTTAGCAGATCAGTAAGCCTCCCTGTCAGGGTAAAAGCTGATGTAGCTGAAGCTGAAGTTAAGAACGGAGTTTTACATATTACCATGCCAAAGGCGGAAGAAAGCAAAGCAAGTAAAATCATGTTCAAAGGAAAGAAATAATCAAGATCGAAACGTAAAAGAGGCGAAAGCCTCTTTTTTTGTGTCCACGATAATGATGTATAATAAAGAGTTTCACTATGAGATTAATAAATTTTAAAACAAGGATACCTTTAGCTAGAAATGTCGATTCTGCAATTCTTGCAGAAATTTTTTTCGTAAATTCGATTCTATCAATACTTGCAATTCGAGTTTTCTTAACCGTTACCGACTATCCACAACTCGGTGGAGGTGACTTGCATATCGCTCATATGTTATGGGGAGGAGTCCTCATGTTGTCATCAATATTTATTCTCTTATTTACTATAGGGAAATCAGGTTTATACATCTCATCAATTTTGGGGGGACTTGGATTTGGAACATTTATTGATGAACTAGGTAAGTTTATAACGTCAGACAATGATTATTTTTTTCGCCCAACAATAGCCATCATCTATCTCGTTTTTGTTGCACTCTTCTTTATTTTTAGATATTTATTTGTCCGAAGACCATTAAGCGCAAGAGAATACCTGATAAATGCCAGTGATTTTCTAAAAGATATAATTGCTACAGAAGATTATGATAAAGAAGATGTTAAAAAACTCGATTTTCTATTAGGCAAAAGTGCTTCAGACCCTCAATTAATAATTCTATTTAAACAAATTGCTCAACACTTTAAAACTGATCGAGTATATAAACAAAGTAAATACTATATTTTAAAAAAGTTTCTGAGAACCGAATTTTTGAAAGTAATACACACTCAGAAATTTAAAGAATTATTAAATAGTATCTACATATTTAGAATTTTGTTAATCTTTGGTAGCGTAACTGTCAGCCTAATTCTTTATGAGGATAATAATTTCTTCAATATATTTAGTGAAGTTGGATTCTTTGAAGTAGGAATAATAATCTCATCAACAATAGCAAATCTGATTGCGTTTCTAGGTCTTTATCGATATAAAACGGACTCTTTAAAAAGGCTAAATTGGTATAGAACATCAACTCTATTTTCTATTCTTTTTTATACTTTTTTTTCTTTTTATTTCAATCAGCTCAGCGCGCTTTTTGGACTCACTCTAGAAATACTATTGTACTATGCAATTGACATAATTATCTCAGTCGAAAATAAACCTAAAAGCAATCCTCTCACAAATTAATCCTTGTGTGTCAATACATAAATTATTGGAAGGATTCCAACTGTGTTGAAAACAAAAATAAATATAAACCACGTCAAATCTTTATTTCCACCAGCTTTATATAGTGCAATCGCTTTCCAAATCGATTCCCAGATCGATAGCACAACAACAAGAGAAATCAAAAATATTGGGAATCCTTGTAATGCTTCTTCCATAATTTGTTATTTATAATTAAATTCTGCAATAGATGTAATCTTCCCATTCTTTATACCAGTCCTTGACTTTAACTTTCGTAAAATCATGTTGGGCTTTTTTTATTGAGTTTATTTTGTTTATAAAATCAACCATTTCCTGAGATGTGATTATATCCAATCCAAGTTTATTCATGTCCTTAACTATCTCATTCTCAATTTTTTCAATTTCTTTTTTATTTTCATCCGCAACCAATTTCTCAAAATCAATTATATAGTCATCGTTTAAGAAATATTTATCTACACTAACGGTGTAATCCAAATATTGATATTCTTTTCTCTCAATGTATACAGAGACACAGTATTTTGTCCCTAAATTTATCATTATGCCAATAGCATCAATGATTTCTTCTAATTTAAAATGAATTTCGTATTCATTTCTAGCCTCACCCGAATGCCAATTTCCAGTTTTGAGTGTAAACAAGCCGTTTTTTCCATCAGTTCGTATACGAATATCATCTGTGGCATTTTCATCAGCAACAAAATCCGATCTTTCAATGCAAATAAGAGTATATCTTTTAAATTTCTTTATAAATTTGGCATTTTTGTCCAAGAAATTTAATAATTCACTATATTTCGACTTATTAATCAGTGATCTTTTTTCAATTTCTATCATTTCATTTTTATTAAACTTGTGTTAGTTAAGAAGGGTTAAAATTCTTGTATGCCCTATTATAGACTTTAATGCCAAAAATCAAAATAGATTGTGTTTAGTTTAAGCTTTTCGAGATATTTCAGTTTTTATTGTATAATTACAACATTGATTGCTCGGAGATCGTCTAACCTAATGAGGAGTTAGTGAGCTTGAGCGAAGCGAAAAGCGAACTTATCTGAATTAGCCCCGTAAGCTTACGGAGTTAGCTGTACGGGGTCTATTAGATAAGACCAGCAAATAAATACGTACAGCAGAGACATAGAGCTGGTGAGTCCCGCAAACGAGCATCGCGAGTTATGCGGGAGCTATAATCTTGAAAATTGAATAAATACAACATTCTTTTTAAACTGTACAAAATTAATCGGAGATCGTCTAATGGTAGGACAACAGTTTCTGAAGCTGTTTATCTAGGTTCGAGCCCTAGTCTCCGAATTTCTTTAAAATTCATAAATTTATAAAAATAAGGAAGTTCTTAGGTTCTCCCGCTTCGCACAGCTTCGCGGGACTAACCAGCACTAAACCTCATTTCTTCGATAAGTGCTGGTTGAGGAGCCCTAGTTTCCGAATTTTATAATTAATTATTAAATATCTTAATTTCTACATTTTAATTTTAGGTTCTCTCTTACATTGAGTAAGGAAATTCGAAATCGGAAGGGATTAACCAGCAGTAATGTTCGATAAATCTCACAAACTGCTGCTAAAAAGCCCTATTCTCCGAATTTTATTTTAAATTTCTAAATATTGAAAAATAAATCCCAAACAATTAAAACGATTGATGACTACATTAGACAATTTGATATCCCAGCTCAGGAAAAATTAGAGAGATTGAGAAGAGTAATTTTGGAACTGATACCAAATGCTGAACAAACTATGGGGTATGGAATTCCGACATTCAAGTTAAACAAAAATATTATTCATTTTGCATACTTCAAAGCACATATTGGGATATATCCCGGACCGAAAGCTATCGAGCATTTCAAAGAAGAACTTAAAAATTTCAAAACAGCTAAAGGTACTATACAGATTAAACACGAAGAGCAAATGCCATATGATTTGATCAAGAAAATCGTGCTTTTCAATATAAAAGATTCAGAATAACCAAGCTGAATCTAAATTACAGATTTTTAATAATAGTAAAGACTAGTTCTTTTGAAACTCCCAGGGGATTACTATAAAAACGAGCAACGCTGACTTCTGTCAGTACAGGCTCCACCGAACCACTTTAGGAAATTGTTTATAAAAAGCGGATGAGTCCTGATTTGCAACAGGATAAACTACATCGAACCGCCCAGGGAAATTGTTCACAATAAGCGGGCGATCCCTCCCTAAGAATTTGGGAGGGACAGGCTCCATCGAACCCTTATCAAAATTTAGTTGATAGTAAGCAGGTGACGGGAGTCGAACCCGTCTCTTCAGTTTGGAAAACTGACATAATAGCCGATATCCTACCCCTGCTTATATTGAATGATACTTGTCCAGCTCTTGCGTAGCAAGGGCTGGATACTACGCCCGCCTTTTTTAAAGAACAGCCAATTATAACTAATTATGATTAGATTATAAAGTGGACATTACTGTTTAATCAATTATCCGGATTAGGATTGTTGAAGAATTCATCAGTCGTAGGTGTTGGTTTCGGTGTCGAGGATGGTGTTGGTCTTGGTGTACTGGTCGGAGGTGTCCGTGTAATTGTAGGCACAGGTGTGATTGTGGGTGTAGGTCTTTCAAAATCATCAAGATAACCTTCTATGATTTGATCTAGGTGAGATCTTTCAATGAGTCTATCTAACAATGGAATACTTGCTGCAGTTTGCATAAAATTAGAGAATCCCATCAAAAATAGTGCAAACCCGATACTGGCTCCTATAGCTGTGAAAACACCGTTTAATAAACCTCTTAAAATCACATTTCTCTTTTTATTTACATTCGTGAGTTTAGCTAGGTTTTTATTTAGCTCAATTATTTCGTATTTTAAGGTATTACCATTTTGATACACACCTTGTGTAAATGTAGGCTTTTTTGGTCCTGGAGCAGTATCTTGCATTAATTAAGTTTGATATCTAAATTTCTTCCCTTTATATTATTTAACAACTTTTCAGAAAATTCAGCAAATTTAAGATCTTTTACTTCTTCCCCATCACGATACCTCAAAGAAATTGTTTCCTCTGCCTCTTCTCTTTTTCCTACAATTAACATATAAGGAATTTTTTGTTCCTGTGCTAAGCGAATTTTATTTTGCATTCTATCATTATCTTTATCTACCTCTGCCCTAACACCGTTTTCCTTTAATTCTGTTTCTAGTTTTTCCGCGTATGCATTATTTTGATCAGAAATTGGAATAATTTTCACCTGGACTGGGGATAGCCATGCTGGAAGAGCTCCACCTAAGCTCTCTAATAGTATCATCAAAAATCTTTCTGCAGATCCTAATATTGCCCGGTGAATCATCACTGGTCTTTGTTCCTTACCCTCATTGTCTATATATTTCAGATCAAATCTCTCTGGCATAACATAATCAATCTGTACAGTTGATAGTTGCCATTCCCTTCCGAGACTATCAGTTGCCATTAAGTCCATCTTTGGTGCATAGAACGCGGCTTCCCCGACACCTGGATAATGTTCAATGTTATTCCGAACCATAATTTCTTCAGCCCACTTTTCTACCCTATCCCATGTTTCAGGTTTACCTAAGTATTTTTCTAAATGTTTTGGATCACGGGTTGAGAGTCTATAACGATATTTAAACCCAAAAGTTGAGAGTACTTCTTTAATCATGTTCAGTGCAAGATCAATTTCAGCATCTACCTGGTCTTCCCTACAAAACACATGACAATCATCGGTTGAAAACGACCTCACTCTGGCTAAACCATGAAGTTCTCCGGGTCGTTCATCACGATATAACATAGCAAAGTCAGTAATACGTAATGGTAATTCTTTATAACTTCGTGGTCTACTGCTGAATATTTGCGTATGTTGAGGACAGTTCATAGGCTTTAAGAAAAATTCATCATCTGAGTAACTTGATGAAACCCTAAACATATCATCTTTATACTTGTCATAATGTCCTGATGTTTTAAATAATTCTGCCCTCGCAATTTGTGGTGTCCAGACTTGCATATAACCTGCTTTTCTTTGTAGTTCTTCAACATATTCATTTAATAATCTTCTTATTAATGCTCCTTTCTGTGTATACAATGGCATACCACTTCCTACCAAATCTGAGAAAGTAAACAAATCAAGTTGCTGTCCAAGTTTTCGATGATCACGCTTTTTTGCTTCTTCTTTTTGCCATAAAAATTTTTCCAATTCTTCCTTTGAGAAGAATGCTGTACCATAAACTCTTGTTAACATTTCATTTTTCTCATCCCCTCTCCAATATGCACCTGCAATATTTTGAACTTTGAAAGCCTTGATTTCACCAGTCGAATCAATATGAGGTCCTTTACATAGGTCAACGAACACATCACCAGTATGATAGACGGATAAACTTTCTCCTGTTTTTACAAATTCAGTAATTAATTCCTGTTTAAAAGGGTTATCTTTAAAAATTTCCCTAGCTTCTTCTTCTGTAACATCTTTTCTACTTATCGGTAAATTAGCATTAATTATCTCCTGCATTTTTGCTTCAATTTTTTCAAAATCTTCTTCAGTTGGAGCAACCTCCCATCTAGAATCGTTGTAAAACCCCTCGGCAATAGCTGGACCGATAGCTCGAACTATCTTACCTGGCCACAGTTCTTCAATTGCTTGATTGAATACATGCTCAGTTGTATGCCTCAATTTGAATAGTTTGAAGTCATCCTCATTTCTGACATAGTCAGGTAGTGAATCTTTAAAATCCTCATATTTGTCGTTCATCAAAATTTGATAATAATTAATATTTATGTCTCATAAGCACATAAACCACATAAATGCTAAAAGACCCTTTACTCATCTATGCATAGATTAGTCAAGGGTCTTCAAGGACGGTTCCACCTTTGTTTTAACTTTAGGTAATATTTGGTTGTATGGTATGAACTTTTTAGAAAATTTTCACCTATATTTTCTTCTCTGCGTTTTTAATTTAGTGTATATTATAAACAATTTGATAGTACAAAATCAAAAAAGTAATTTATACCAAGTGAAACTGTCCAATGTCCCTTAAAGTTCTTATGTTCGGATGGGAGTTAGCTCCCATAGTTTATGGAGGATTAGGGGTTGTCTGTCGTTCAATTACAGAAAGACTTATACAATCTAATATCCAAGTTACTTATGTGATCCCGAAATTACCGGTACCTATAGACATCCCTAATTTAAATCTTGTGAACGCATCTGAAATCGTTTTGGACGAAAAAATGTTTAGCAAATTATCAATTAATTCAACTTTAACTCCTTACATAAACAATGAGAGTTATACCCAATTTGTCAATTTCCTTCGGAAAAATCATTTAGGCGAACAGAATTCAGACGTATACGGAATGAATTTATTCACAGAAGTTGAAAGATATTCATACCGCGCTAGGGATCTAGTGAAATCAGCAGAATTCGATGTAATTCACTGCCATGATTGGATGACGTTTAAAGCTGGAGTTTTTGCTAAACAAATCTCAGGCAAACCACTTGTTGTCCATGTACATGCTACAGAGTATGACAGATCCGCTGGAAACCCAAATCCGGCAGTTCTTGATTACGAGAAATATGGTCTGGAAAATGCTGACAAAATTATCGCGGTATCAAATTTCACGAAAGACAAAATAGTAGAAAAGTACCAAATTGACCCATCTAAAATCAGAGTTGTACATAACGCTATCGAGAAAAATATTACCACGAGTGCTGTCAGACCAGATATGACAAAACAAAACGATGAAAAAATGGTATTATTCTTAGGAAGACTTACCATTGCTAAAGGTGCAGATTATCTTCTCCAAGCAGCACAAAAAGTTATCTCGGTTGTTCCGGACGCAAAATTCGTATTTGTGGGGAAAGGAGAAATGATCAAAGAATTGATTGAAATGAGTATCGAACTTGGGATATCAGAGAACATTATCTTTACAGGATGGTTGAATCACGAACAAGTTGATCAAGCATATAAGCAAGCAGATTTGTTTGTAATGCCTTCTATTACTGAGCCATTTGGATTAACAGCACTTGAAGCGATGAGAAATGGCACACCAGTACTTTTATCTCGTCAGAGTGGTGTAAGCGAAGTAGTCCAAAATTGCTTAAAAGTTGATTTCTGGGATATAGATGCAATGGCAAATAAAATTCTTTCTGTACTTAGATATCAACCTTTACAAGAAACACTTAGGGAGAATGGGAACCACGATGTAAATCATTTAAGTTGGGAATCACAAACTAACAAAATTATAGATTTATACAAAGAAGTTATTACAAATGAACACTAAAGACAAAGTATATTACAAAAAGTCCGTTTGTTTCTACTTCCAAGTACATCAACCCTTACGACTTACTCAATTTAACTACTTCAACAAGGGCAACGCCAAGGATTACTTTAGAGGAGATCTTCCTCATACAAACAAATTTTTCATAGAAAAAGTTGGTAAGAAAAGTTACCATCCAACAAACAATTTACTGCTCGAACTTTTAGCGAAACACAAAGAATTTAAATGTAGTTTCTCAATTTCCGGAATTGCTCTTGAACAGTTTGAGAAATATGATCCGACCCTGATCGAGAGTTTTCAAAACTTAGTTAAAACACGCAGAGTAGAACTTCTTAGCGAGACTTATTATCACTCACTCAGTTGGATTTACTCAAAG
>OEIV010000318.1_pt1 | contig 28648 bp, 29 predicted proteins | sample 1539231 | NCBI WGS metagenome assembly OEIV01 (sample SAMN03794762, study PRJEB22550) | activated sludge metagenome | feature: wastewater treatment plant; material: activated sludge; isolation source: Wastewater treatment plant of a petroleum refinery complex | place: Argentina: Buenos Aires ... | reverse complement strand
GCAGGCGTAGTCCCCGCTCCAGCACGATCCGCACCACGCCCGGCGCCGCGCGGCGCAGTGCGAACGGGTCCTTCGAGCCGGTCGGCTTCTCGTCGATGGCGAAGAACCCGGCCAGCGTGTCGATCTTGTCGGCCAGCGCCACGACGATGCTGATCGGCGAGGCCGGCACGCTGTCGGCCGGGCCCTGCGGCCGGTAGTGCTCGGCGATGGCGTCCGCCACCGTCGCGGGCAATCCTTCCGCCCGCGCCAGATAGCCACCAATGACGCCCTGCACTTCCGGAAACTCGCCGACCGTGAAGCTGACCAGATCGGCCTTGGCGAGCCGCGCCGCCAGCCGGGCCTCGGCGGGGGCGGCGTCCAGCCGCTCGGCGATCTCGCCCGCCAGCCGCTCGATCCGCTGCACGCGGTCCCGCTGGGTGCCGAGCCTGGCGTGGAAGACGATGTCCTTCAGGCGCGGCAGGCGCGCCTCCAGCGTCGTCTTCAGATCCTGTTCCCAGAAGAACTTGGCGTCCGACAGCCGCGCCCGCACCACGCGCTCGTTGCCCGCGACGATCGCCGCGCCGCCGTCGCGCGCTTCGAGGTTGGAGACGATCAGGAATTTCTCCGACAGCCTGCCCGTCTCGTCGGTCAGCGCGAAATATTTCTGGTTCTTGCGCATGGTGCCGATCAGCACCTCCTGCGGCACCGCCAGGAACGCGGCGTCGAACGCGGCGGTCAGCACCACCGGCCACTCGACGAGGCCCGCGACCTCCTCCAGCAGCTCGTCGTCCTCGCGGAACGTCAGTCCCGCCGCGGCCGCCGCCGCCAGCGCCTGCGTGCGGATCGAGGCCATGCGCTCTGCCCGGTCGAGCATGACGAAGCGCTCGCGCAGCTTGGCGGCATAGTCCTCGAAGCCCCGCACCTCGAACGGCGCGTTCGCCATCTGGCGATGGCCGCGCGTGAGGTTGGAGGCGGCGAGACCGGCGATCTCCACCGGCACGATCTCGCCGTCGAGGAGGCAGAGGATCGAACGCAGCGGCCGCACCCAGGAAAGGCCGCTCGGCTCCCAGGTCATCGACTTCGGCCACGGGAACGAGCGCACCGTCTCGGCCAGCGCCTCGGAAACGATCGCCGCCGCCGCGCGCCCCGGCTTCTCGATCCGCGCGATGTAGAAATCGCCCTTGGGATCCGCCTGGACGACAAGCTGGTCCTTCGTCAGGCCGGTCTTCTTCAGGAACCCGGCGAGCGCCGCCTCGGGCGCATTGGTGCGCGGACCCTTCAGTTCCTCAACGACGTCGGCCGAGGCGGCCGGCAGGTCGTCGACGACCAGCGTCAGCCGGCGCGGCGTCACGTAGACGCGCGCCTCGGCGGCGGAGAGGCCGCGATCGTTCAGTCCACGGAGCATCAGCCGCTTGAAGTCCTCGGCCGCCGCCGCCTGCATGCGCGCCGGGATCTCTTCCTGGAAGAGTTCGATCAGGAGCTGGGGCATCAGCCGTTGCTCCGGTCGGTGCGGCCCTGCGGGCTCTCCATCCAGGCCTCGGCGCAGGCCTTGGCGAGCGCCCGGACGCGGCCGATATAGGCCTGCCGCTCGGCGACCGAGATGACGCCGCGCGCGTCGAGCAGGTTGAAGGTGTGGCTCGCCTTGATGGTCTGCTCGTAGGCCGGCAGCACATGCTTCCAGGCCGGGAAGCTCTGCGCCGCGCGCCCGACCGGCGCGTTCAGCAGCTGATGGGCCTGCTCCTCGGCTTCCCTGAACTGGCGGAACAGCACGTCGGTGTTGGCGTGCTCGAAATTGAAGCCCGACTGCTCGACCTCGTTCTGGTGATAGACGTCGCCCCAGGTCATGTAGTCGGGCGAGGCCGTGTCCATCGTGTTGTAGGCGAGGTCGAAGCCGTATTCGACGCCCTGCACATACATCGCGAGGCGCTCCAGGCCGTAGGTGATCTCGCCGGCCACCGGATTGCAGTCGATGCCGCCGACCTGCTGGAAGTAGGTGAACTGCGTCACCTCCATGCCGTCGCACCAGACCTCCCAGCCGAGGCCCCAGGCGCCCAGCGTCGGGCTCTCCCAGTCGTCCTCGACGAAGCGGATGTCGTGGATTTCGCGGTTGAGGCCGATCGCGTCGAGGCTGCCGAGATAGAGATCGAGAATGTCGGCGGGCGCCGGCTTCAGGATCACCTGGAACTGGTAGTAGCGCTGGAAGCGGTTGGGGTTCTCGCCGTAGCGGCCGTCGCCCGGACGGCGGCTCGGCTGCACATAGGCGGCCTTCCACGGCTTGGGGCCAAGCGAGCGCAGCGTCGTCGCGGGATGGAAGGTGCCCGCCCCCATCTCCATGTCGTAGGGCTGCAGGATCACGCAGCCCTGGCGCGCCCAATAGGCTTGGAGCGTCAGGATCAGGCCTTGGTAGGAGCGGTCGGGGGCGTCGGACATGGCGAGGGAAGTAGCCGCCCCCCCTTGGGGGGTCAACCGCAGGAATGCTCGCCGCGCGGGGCGTGGACCCCGCATCTGGGGCAGCGCACCAGGTCGGTCGGGGGCAGCCGGGCGTCGCGGCGCAGCGCGTCGCGCACCGCCTTGCGCCGCTGGCCCAGCCACCACATGACGGCGGCGCCGAGGACGAGGCCGATCAGGAGATATTTGATCATCGCGTCCTTCTAGACGAAACGCCGGGGCGGCGACACGGGGCCGTTACCCCTGCGGAAGCGCGGCGCGCCATTGACCCGCCCGGAATCGCCGCCGATAAGACTGGAAACGCCCGCCAGGGGCGGAACGCTTGTGGCCGGGTTCGAGGGGCGGGACATGTCGCGCGAGTCGATGGAATACGATGTCGTGATCGTCGGGGCGGGGCCGGCCGGCCTCAGCGCGGCGATCCGCCTGAAGCAGCTCGCGGCCGAGACCGGCAAGGAGATCTCCGTCTGCGTGGTGGAGAAAGGCTCCGAGGTCGGCGCCCACATCCTCTCGGGCGCGGTCATCGATCCGGTCTCGCTGAACGAGCTGATCCCCGACTGGAAGGACAGGGGCGCCCCGCTCGACACCCCGGTCAAGGACGACCGCTTCTACCTGCTCGGCCCGGCGGGCGGCATGCGGCTGCCGAACTTCCTGATGCCGCCGCTGATGAACAATCACGGCAACTACATCGTCAGCCTCGGCAATGTCTGCCGCTGGCTGGCGACCCAGGCCGAGGAGCTGGGCGTCGAGATCTATCCCGGCTTCGCCGCCGCCGAAGTGCTCTACGACGAGACCGGCGCGGTCTACGGCGTCGCCACCGGCGACATGGGCATCGGCAAGGACGGCGAGCCGTCCGACCGCTTCACGCCCGGCATGGAGCTGCACGCCAAGTACACGCTCATCGGCGAGGGCGTGCGCGGTTCGCTCGCCAAGATGCTGATGGCGAAGTTCGGTCTCGACAAGGACTGCGAGCCGCAGAAATTCGGCATCGGCATCAAGGAGCTCTGGCAGGCCGATCCCGCCAGGCACAAGGAAGGCCTGGTCGTCCATTCCTTCGGCTGGCCGCTGGGCTCCGACACCGGCGGCGGCACCTTCATGTACCACATGAAGGGCGGCCTCATCTCGATCGGCTTCGTCATCCACCTCAACTACAAGAACCCGTATCTGTCGCCCTTCGACGAGTTCCAGCGGATGAAGACCCATCCGATGGTCCGCCCCCACCTGGAAGGCGGCAAGCGCCTCTCCTACGGCGCGCGGGCGATCACCGAGGGCGGCCTCCAGTCGGTGCCGAAGCTCACCTTCCCGGGCGGCGCGCTGATCGGCTGCTCGGCCGGCTTCGTCAACGTGCCGCGCATCAAGGGCAGCCACAACGCGATGAAGACCGGCATGATGGCGGCCGAGGCGGCGTTCGAGGCCGTCCACGCCGGCCGCCAGCGCGACGAGCTGACCGCCTACACCGCCGCCTACAAGGCGAGCCACGTCTACAAGGACCTCAAGAAGGTCAAGAACGTGAAGCCGCTGTGGTCGCGCTTCGGCACCTATTTCGGCGTGCCGCTGGGCGCCCTCGACATGTGGGTGCAGACGCTGTTCGGCTTCTCGCCCTTCGGCACGCTCCGCCACAGGAAGGCCGACTACGCCTCGCTGAAGCCGGCCGCGAAGTCGAAGAAGATCGCCTATCCCAAGCCCGACGGAATCGTCTCGTTCGACAAGCTCTCCTCGGTGTTCCTGTCGAACACCAACCACGAGGAAGACCAGCCCGCGCACCTGAAGCTGAAGGATCCCTCGATCCCGATCGGCAGCAATCTGCCGCTCTACGACGAGCCGGCGCAGCGCTATTGCCCGGCCGGCGTCTACGAGGTCATGCGCGACGGCGACGGCTCCAATCCCCGTTTCGTGATCAACGCCCAGAACTGCGTCCACTGCAAGACATGCGATATTAAGGACCCGGCGCAGAACATTAACTGGACCGTGCCCGAGGGCGGCGGCGGACCCAACTATCCGAACATGTAAGGGCATTTCTTGCGCGCTTTCCCCGGTACCGGCTTCCGCAGTCTCCTGGCGCTTGTCCTCGCCTCTGCGCTGGCCGCCTGCGGCACGACGACGACCGGATCGCGCGCGTCCGGCGACGATCTGAAATCGGGCGGCACGCTCTATGGCGACTTCCTGGTCGCCAACTATGCCGGCAACACGCGCGACAGCCGCGTCGCCGCCGCCCGCTACATGGCGGCGCTCAAGCAGGACCCCGGCAACCGGACCTTGCTTGAACGCGCCTTCGTGTTCTCGGTCGCGGCCGGCGACATGGACGCCGCCGCGCGCCTCGCGCCCCAGGTCTCCGGGGCCAATCCCCAGTCCGATCTGGCGCCGCTGATCGAAGGTGTCATCGCGCTGAAGCGCCGCGACTACGCCGCCGCGAAGGCGTTCTTCACCGCCAGCCACCCGCCCGGCGATCCCGACCTGATGGCGGCGCTGGCCCTCGCCTGGACGGCGGTCGGCCAGGGCGACGCGGCGACGGCGCGCGCCTTGCTCGCCCCGACCGGCGATCCCTCCTCGGACGTCTTCATCGCCTATCACCGGGCCCGGCTGGAGGAGGCGCTGAAGAATCCCGCCGGCGCCGACGAGGCCTTCCAGGCGGCCGACCGCACCACGGCCGGGCGCAGCCTGACCGTCGCGCTCGCCTATGCCGCGTGGCTCCAGGCGACGGCCCGGGCCGACATGGCGGCGACGGTGCTCGCCCGCTTCCTCGAGTCCTCGCCCGGCAATCCGGTGGCGGTCGTGGCGCTCGACCGCCTCCAGGCGGGCAAGCCCATCGCCCACCGCATCGCGACGCCGCAGCAGGGCGCGGCCGAAGGCTTCTACGGCATCGCCAGCGCGGTCAGCGACGGCGACGTGCAGGATGCGGCGATCGTCTATTTGCGCCTCGCGCAGTATCTCGATCCCGGCAATGACGGGGCGCTCGCCTTTCTGGGCGGCGCGATGGAGCGGGCCGGGCGCAAGGACGACGCGATCGATCTCTATCGCGAGGTGCCGGACTCCTCGCCCTTCTACCTGACCGCCCAGGTGGCCGCCGCCGATTTGCTCGACGAGAAGGGCAAGACCGACGAGGCGATCCGCATCCTGGTGCGGCTCGAGGCGGCCGAATCGACCAGCGGCCTCGCCGCCAGCGCGCTCGGCGACGTCTATCGCGCGCACGAGCGCTGGAGCGAGGCGGTCGATGCCTATGGCCGGGCGATCGCCCGCACCGGTCCCGATTTCGTCGGCGAGGACTGGCCGCTCTTCTATGCCCGCGGCATCGCGCTGGAACGCGGCGGCCGCTGGGCCGAGGCCGAGGCCGACTTCCGCGCGGCGCTGAAGCTCACGCCGGACCAGCCTCTGGTGCTCAACTATCTCGCCTATAGCTGGATCGAGCGCGGCGAGAACATCGAACAGGCGCTCGCCATGCTGCAGCGCGCGGTCGAGCAGCGGCCCGACGACGGCTACATCATCGACAGTCTCGGCTGGGCCTATTTCCGCCTCGGCCGCTACGCCGAGGCGGTCGAGACGCTGGAACTGGCGATCGCCTTCTCGCCCTACGATCCGACGCTGAACGAGCATCTGGGCGACGCCTACTGGAAGGTCGGGCGCGAGCGCGAGGCGCGCTTCCAGTGGGGGCATGCCCTGAAGCTGAAGCCCGAGGCGCCGCGCCTGCCGATCCTTGAGGCCAAGCTCGCGGGCGGCTTCGCGGCCGGCGAGGCGCTGGAGCGCCAGGCGGCGGCCGGACGGTGAGCGCACGGCGGCTCGACGCCCTGGCGCGGGCGAAGCTGAACCTCTTCCTGCATGTCGGGACGCAGCGTCCCGACGGCTACCACGCCCTGATGAGCTGGGTCGCCTTCGCCGGCGTCGGCGACCGGCTGCAGGCCGAGCGGGCCGACAGCGGCCTCTCGCTCACCGTCGACGGCCCCTATGGCAGCCAGACCCCGGCGGGCGGCGACAACCTGGCCATGCGCGCGGCCGAGGCGCTGCGCGCCGCGGCGATCGCCGCCGGGGCGCAGCCGCCGCTCGGCGCGCGCCTTCACCTGACCAAGCTGCTGCCGGCCGCGGCAGGAATCGGCGGCGGCTCGGCCGACGCGGCCGCGACGCTGCATCTGCTCGACGCCCTGTGGGACCTCGACGCCGATCCGGCCGAGCTCATGGAGATCGGCGCGGGCCTCGGCTCCGACGTGCCGGTCTGCGTCTACAACCGCTCGGCGCTGATGTCGGGACGCGGCGAGATCGTCGCGCCCGGCCCGGCCCTCCCCGCACTGCCGGTCGTGCTCTGCAATCCGGGCGTCGCGGTGCCGACCGCCGAGGCCTTCGCCCGCCTGGCGCAGCGGCGCGGTGCGGGCGCCGTCGCGCTCCCCGCCGAGATCCGCGATGCCGCCCATCTCGCCGCCGTGCTTGGCCCGACCGGCAACGATCTGGAAGCCGCCGCCCTCGCGCTCGCCCCCCAGGTCGGCGAGGCGCTCTATGCGCTGAAGGCCCAGCCGGGCGCGCTCACCGCGCGCATGTCGGGATCGGGGGCCACCTGCTTCGCCCTCTTCGCCGCCGACGCCGCCGCCAGCGCCGCCGCCATCGCCCTCAAGCGCGCCCGCCCCGGCTGGTGGATCGCGGCGACAAGGCTGGACTGCTGAAGGCTCAGTAGGCCCGTTCGACGCAGAAATCGGCGAGCGCCGAGAGCGCCCGCTTGTAGGGGCCGTCCTCGAACGGCTGCAGCGCGTCCTTGGCCGCCAGCGCATAGGACTGGGCGCGGGCCAGCGTGTCCTCGATCGCGTCGCGCAGCTTGATGAGATCGACGGCGGCGTCGAAATCCTCCGGCCGCTGCTTGTCGTCCGCGATGACCCGGGTCCAGAACGCCCGCTCGTCCGAGGCGCCCCGGGCGAAGGCGAGGATCACGGGCAGCGTGATCTTGCCTTCGCGGAAATCGTCGCCGGCGTTCTTGCCGATCGTGTCGGCGGAGGCCGCATAGTCCAGCGCGTCGTCGACCAGCTGGAAGGCGACGCCGATGGCGCGGCCGTAGTCGGCCAGCGCCTTCACCTTCGCCGCGTCCGCCCCGGCCGCCATCGCGCCGACCTCGGCGGCGGCGGCGAACAGCGCCGCGGTCTTGGATTCGATGACCTTGAGATAGATGTCCTCGGTCGTCTCCAGGTTCTTGGCCGCCGCCAGCTGCATCACCTCGCCCTCGGCGATGATCGCCGAGGCGTTGGCGAGGACGCCGAGGATGGCGACCGAGCCGGTCTCGACCATCAGCTGGAACGAGCGCGAATAGAGGAAATCGCCGACCAGCACGCTCGCCGGGTTGCCCCAGATCATGTGCGCCGTCTTGCGCCCCCGGCGCAGCGCCGAATTGTCGACCACGTCGTCGTGCAGCAGCGTCGCGGTGTGGATGAACTCCACGGCGGTGGCGAGGCGGATATGGTCGCGCCCGGCATAGTTGCACAGCCCGGCGGCGGCGAGGGTGAGGATCGGCCGCAGCCGCTTGCCGCCCGACTGGATCAGGTGCCCGGCCAGCGCCGGGATCATCGGCACGTCGCTCGCCATGCGCTCCACGATGGTGGCGTTGACCGCCTCCATGTCCGTCGCGACCAGCGCGATCAGCTTGTCCAGCGCGTCGCTGGCTGCGGCGGGCGCGTTGTCGGTGCGGGCGGCTGCGCTCAAGACCGTGTGTCCATTCCCCGGGCGCGGGTTGCCTTGTGCACCCGGCCGCCCCCATCTTGGGGGAACATGGTCAGCCGCAGGCGGCGGGTCAAGCGCAAGAGGGCGACATGGTTGAGCTGCTGCGGACCAACGATGCGGTGCTCCTGTCCTTCGCCGAGGCGATCCTCGGCGAGGCCGGCTTCGATCCCTTCGTCAGCGACACCAACATGTCGATCCTCGACGGCTCGATCGCCGCCATTCCCCGCCGCCTCCTGGTGCCGTCGGAACAGGCCGAGGCCGCCCGCGCGACGCTCGACGCGGCGCTGGCCGAGGCCGAGCGCGCCGCGGCGGCGGCCGCTCCGGACGACGACGAGGCATGACCACCCGCGACGCCTTCCTCGGCGGCACGCTGACCCTCGTCCAGCCCGCCAGCGGCTTTCGCGCCGGGGTGGACAGCGTGATGCTGGCCGCCGCCGTCCCGGCGCGCGCCGGCGAGCGCGTGCTCGAGCTCGGCAGCGGGGCGGGCGTCGCGGCGCTCTGCCTCGCCCGCCGGGTCGAGGGCGTCGCCGTCACCGGGCTTGAGATTCAGGCCGATCTCGCGGCGCTGGCCGCTGAGAACGCCGCCGCCAACGGCCTCGCCGGGCGCGTCCGCTTCCGCGCCGGCGCGGTGGAGGACCCGCCCCCCGGCCTCGCCGCCGAACCCTTCGACCACGTGATGATGAACCCGCCCTTCTTCGTGGAGGGGACCGACGACGCCCCGCCCGATCCCGGCAAGCGCCTCGCCCACATCGCCGACGCCGCGGCCCTGGCGCGCTGGGTGACGTGCGCCCGCACATGCCTCGCGCCCAAAGGCCGCCTCACCGCCATCCTGCCGGCCGAGCGGCTCCCGGCGCTCCTTGCGGCGCTCGCCAAGGGGTTCGGCGGCATCGGCGTCTTCCCCCTCTGGCCGCGCGCCGGCGCCGCCGCGAAGCGCGTCCTGGTGGGGGCGCAGGCGGGCAGCCGCGGGCCCTTCGCGCTGCGGCCCGGCCTCGTCCTCCACGGCGCGGGGAACGGCTACACGTCCGCGGCCGAGGCGATCCTGCGGGGCGGCGCGGGCCTTCAGATCTGAGCCGCCGAATTGTTCGGCGGCTTCGCCCGCGCTAGGGTCGCGCCATGTCCGACGCCGCCGCCCTCGACGCGCTCTCCGCCCTCGCCTGGCTGCGCGATGTCGGCGCCGACGACGCCGTGCTGGAGGCGCCGGTCGACCGTTACGCCGCCGCGCCCGCTCCCCTCGCCGAGCCCCCGGCCGAGCGCCCCGGCCAGGCGCGCCCCGCCGAGCCGCGCCGAACCGCGCCGCGCCCGGCCTCCGAACGCCCGGCCTACGAGAGCGGCACCGCCCGCCAGATCGACGCGGCGCTGCGCCCCGCCGCCGCGCTCGACCGTTCGGCCGACCTGCAATCGGCCCGCGCCCTCGCCGAGGCGGCGACGACGCTCGACGAACTGCGCGCCGCGCTGGAGCGCTTCGAGGGCTGCCCGCTGAAGAAGGCGGCGAAGAACCTCGTCTTCGCCGACGGCAACCCGGCCGCCGATCTGATGTTCGTCGGCGAGGCCCCCGGCCGCGACGAGGACGAGCGCGGCCTGCCCTTCGTCGGGGTCTCGGGGCAGCTGCTCGACCGCTTTCTCGGCGGCATCGGGCGCGACCGCACCAGCGCCTATATCGTCAACGTCCTGCCCTGGCGGCCGCCCGACAACCGCGAACCGGCGCTCGCCGAGGCCAGCGTCTGCCTGCCGTTTTTGCTGCGCCACATCGCGTTGGTAAGGCCGAGGATCGTCGTGGCTCTGGGCGCGACCGCAGCCCGAAATCTGCTTAACACCACAGAGGGCATCACGCGTCTGCGCGGCACGTGGCACACCCTGGACGCGAATCACCACACCTGCCAGGCGATGGCGACCTTTCACCCTGCCGCCCTGCTGCGCCAACCGCTGAACAAGCGCTACGTCTGGCGCGACTTCCTGGCGGTGGCCGAACGACTGGAGAATTTCAAGTGACCCCTGCCCTCGCCCCCGCCCCGCGCATCGACGAAAGCCTGCCGTTTCATCCGGTGCGCATCGCGGTCCTTACCGTCAGCGACACGCGCGGCCCCGCCGACGACAAGTCCGGCGACACGCTGGTCGAACGGCTGACCGGGGCCGGCCACATCCTCGCCGCCCGCGCCATCGTCCGCGACGACGTCGAACTGATCCACGGCCAGGTGCGGGGCTGGGTCGGCGACCCGCTGATCGACGTCGTCATCTCGACCGGCGGCACCGGGCTCACCGGCCGCGACGTGACGGTGGAGGCCTTCCGCGCCCTCTTCGAGAAGGAGATCGACGGCTTTTCGGCGATCTTCCATCTCGTCAGCTACATGTCGATCGGCACCTCGACGGTGCAGTCGCGGGCCTGCGCGGGGGTCGCGAACGGCACCTATCTCTTCTGCCTGCCCGGCTCGTCGGGCGGCGTGAAGGACGGCTGGGACCACATCCTGAAATACCAGCTCGACAGCCGCCACCGGCCCTGCAACTTCGTCGACATCATGCCGCGCCTGATGGAGCGCTGATCAGCCGTAGAGCCGCGCCAGCCGCTCCGGGCTGACGCCGAGGCGGTAGAGGGCCAGCATCGACAGATTGCGCAGCGGCTTCAGGGCCGAGGAGTCGCGGCGATAGCCGGCGGCGCTGGTCACCGCGCGAGCCGCCAGCTTCGTCAGCGCGGCGCGTCCGGCGGTGCGCTTGAAGCGGGTCACGAAATCCACATCGTCGAGCAGCGGCAGATCCTTGAAGCCGCCGAGGCGTTCATACTGCGCCTTCGAGGTCAGCTGGCCCTGGTCGCAATAGGGCAGCGCCAGCACCCGGTCGCACAGGCGGCAGATCAGCTCCGCCCGGCGCGCCGACCAGCGCTTGTCGTCGAGCGCGAAGCGGAAGGTCGCGGCGCGGCCGAGATCGCCCTGGCGCACGAAATGGAAGGCCTCGCCGTCCCAGCCCGGCTCCAGAGCGGTATCGGCATGGAGGAACAGAAGCCACGGTCCCTTGGCGGCGCGCGCCCCGGCGTCCATCAGCCCGCCGCGCGCGCTGCTCTCAGCCCGAATGATGGTGCAGCCGGCGTCCTCGGCGATGGCGAGCGTCAGGTCGTTCGAGCCGCCATCGGCGACCACGACGTCGCGCACGAGGCCCCGCATCGCCGCCTCGAGTAGGCTCGAGAGCGCACGCACCAGGCCGTGTTCGGCGTTCAGGGTCGGCACGACGACGGAGATCATGCAGACTTTATGGCCCGCACCTTCGCCGCCGATCAACCTTCAGTCGGCGCCGGCCTCGATCCCGGCCAGCACCTGGGCGATCGCCAGATCGGTCAGGCGGATCGCCTCGACCCGGTGGCCGCCCTTGTTGGATATCCCGTTCTGCAGATTGGCCTTGGCGTCCCGCAGATTTTCAAGCGCGTTGCGCATCGCCGGCTGGCGCGCCGTCGAGACCCCGGCCGCGAACGAGGCGGCGAGCGCCCCCACCAGGACGGACACCATCGCCACGCGTTTCGTCGTACTCGTCATTTTACTCTCCTGAATCCCCATCGCCGCAAGCAGAGCGGGTATCCCGTCCGCGGAGAACGCGACCCGGAGTCGCGGCCCCGGGAGAAGGCGTCGCGCGGCGGCGGACGGGGCGGGCGGGCGCCAAGGCGGACCGGGCCTGCCCTTGAACAAGCCGGATCTTGTTCCTATGTCGGCGGCTCGCCCGTCCCGCCGGGGGCGCGATGGTCGGGCGTCGGCCAAGATGAACAATCGCCGTGGCGGGACGTTCGAATGGAAGGCGGGGTTCAATCCCGCCGGCAGAGTGCGGTTTCCCGCGCCGGCCCGGCTCGCTGAGCCGATTGAACCGGCACGGCGGCAGAAAACGCTCCGAATCGAGGTTCGAATACGAAACCGTCCACATCCTGTGGATAACCCGGCAGCGAGTCCATTGAGTTCTTGATTTGTTCTTGTTTGGGATTATTCTCTTTCCATGAACGTTCGTAACGCCCTCCGCGCGGCGTCCCCGCCCATCCCCACCCCGCACGCGGGCCGCGGCGCCCTGTCGAACGCGGACGGGCGTTACGAGCGCTTCTCCCATGTCCGCGAGGACGACAGCTGGGGATGGCTCGGCCGCGACGGCGCGACGGAGGAGGCGGAGCCGAAGCTGCGCACCACCGTTCTCTACGACGCCTCGCGCAGCATCATCGCCCGCAACCAGTCGCCCGATCTTTCCTTCGACCGCTCGGTCAACCCCTACCGGGGCTGCGAGCACGGCTGCGTCTATTGCTTCGCGCGGCCGACCCATGCCTGGCTCGGCTTCTCGCCCGGCCTCGATTTCGAGACCCGCATCCTGGTGAAGCCGCGCGCCGCCGAGCTGCTGGAGGCCGAACTCTCCGCGCCCGGCTATGCGCCGCGCACGCTGGCGCTGGGCACCAATACCGACCCCTACCAGCCGCTGGAGCGCCGCCACCGGATCACCCGCCAAGTGCTGGAGGTGCTGGCCCGCGCCAACCACCCGGTCGCCATCGTCACCAAGTCGCACCTGGTGACCCGCGACCTCGACATCCTCGCCCCCATGGCCGCCAAGGGGCTCGCCAAGATCGCCGTCTCGATCACCACGCTCGATCCAGCTCTGGCGCGCACCATGGAGCCGCGGGCCTCGTCGCCCGCGAAACGGCTCGATGCGATCCGGGCCCTCGCCCGCGCCGGCATCCCGGCCGCCGTGATGACCGAGCCGCTGATCCCGGCCCTCGACGACAGCGAGATGGAGGCGATCCTTGCCGCCGCCGCCGGGGCGGGGGCGAAGGCGGCCGGCTACGTGGTCCTGCGCCTGCCGCTGGAGATCAAGGATCTCTTCCGCGAGTGGCTGGAAACCCATGTTCCGGACAAGGCGGCCCACGTCATGTCGCTGGTGCGGGGGATGCGGGGCGGGCGGGACTACGATCCGAACTGGGGCGTCCGCCAGACCGGGACCGGGCCGTTCGCCCGGCTGATCGGTCAGCGCTTCCGGGTCGCCGCCCGCCGCCTCGGCCTCAACGCGCAATCCTTTCCGCTGGACGCCACGCAGTTCCTCAAGCCCTCGCGCGCCGCCCGCGCGGGCCAGTTGAGCCTCCTGTGACGGCCGCCTCCATCCCGGCGCATTGGGTCGCGATCCACAGGCCGAATCGGGTATGGGGCTCAGGTATGGTGCGCGCGCTCCAGCGGTCGCAGGCTCGGCTTGACCTTGAAGAAGGTCAGGGCGGCCCCGATTTTGCCGCCGAGGCCCAGGTCGCGGCGCTCTATGGCCGTCCGGTCGCCGGCATCGATGAGGCCGGGCGCGGGCCGTGGGCCGGGCCGGTCGTCGCCGCCGCCGCCATCCTCGATCCCGGCCGGGCGATCCCCGAAGGCCTCAACGACTCCAAGAAGCTGACCGAGCCGCAGCGCGAGCGGCTGTTCGACATCATCGTCGCCGAGGCGATCGCCTATGGCGTCGGCGTCGCCACCCCGGCCGAGATCGACCAGATCAATATCCGCCGCGCCACTCATCTTGCGATGGTGCGGGCGACCGAGGCGCTGGCGCTCGGCGGCGTTCGGCCGACCGCCGCCCTGGTCGACGGCGACGACCCGCCGCTGCTCGACATCCCGACCCGCGCCCTGGTGCGCGGCGACGGGCGCTCCTGCTCGATCGCCGCCGCCTCGATCCTCGCCAAGGTGACGCGCGACCGGCTGATGGCGGCGCTCGACGCCGAGCATCCGGGATACGGCTTCGCCCGGCACAAAGGCTACGGCACCGCCTTTCACGCCCAGGCCCTGCTGCGGCTGGGCCCCTGCCCGATCCATCGCTTCACCTTCGCGCCGGTCTCGGCGGCACAGCGGGAGCGGGATTCGTGAATCCCTTGAATCGCTTGGACCGCGCCGCTCGTCCCGGCGCCGAGGATCGCCTGTCGGCCGCGCCGCCCCGGTGAACCGCGTTCGCCCGAGGCCCGAAAAGCGGGGGTCGCTGAGTCTTTTGAGTCGGTTGACCCGCCAATCTGCGAATATGGTTAATTCAGACCCCCCACATCTAGTGGGTCCGGGCTTTGCAGGACTCCACAGGAAGTCCGGTTAACACTTTGATTCCATTGAGACTCTTGACGCGGAGTCGGCGGAGACTCAGCCTCGCGCGAGATCAATCGGCGGGGTGTTTCCATGTCTCAGGCGGTGCTGGCCGCGAAAGCGGCTGCGGGCAGGCGTTTGCCGCTCGACACGATCATTGCGGGCGACTGCATCGCCGCCCTGAAGACCCTGCCCGACAAGTCGGTGGCCCCCGCCTTCGCCGACCCGCCCTACAATCCCCAGCTCCAGGGCGAGTTGCACCGCCCCGACCAGAGCCGGGTCGCCGCCGTCGACGACGACTGGGACAAGTTCGCCTCCTTCGCCGCCTACGACGCCTTCTCCAAGGCTTGGCTGGCGGAGTGCCGCCGGGTGCTCAAGCCCACCGGCACGCTGTGGGTGATCGGCTCCTACCACAACATCTTCCGGGTCGGGGCGACCCTCCAGGACCTCGGCTTCTGGATCCTCAACGACATCGTCTGGCGCAAGTCGAACCCGATGCCGAACTTCCGCGGCCGGCGCTTCACCAACGCTCACGAGACCCTCATCTGGGCCTCGCCCGAGGCCAATGCCACCAGCTACACCTTCAACTACGAGGCTCTGAAGACCCTCAATGAAGGGTTGCAGATGCGTTCCGACTGGCTGATCCCGCTCTGCACCGGCGGCGAGCGGCTGAAGGGCGACGACGGCGGCAAGGCCCACCCGACCCAGAAGCCCGAGGCGCTGCTGCACCGGGTCATCCTCGCCGCCTCCAAGCCCGGCGACGTGGTGCTCGATCCCTTCTTCGGCACCGGCACGACCGGAGCCGTCGCCAAGCGGCTGGGGCGTCACTACATCGGCATCGAGCGCGACCACGGCTATATCAAGGCGGCGCGCGAGCGGCTGCGCCAGGTCGTCCCGGCGGCGGCCGAGGACGTCACCATCGCCCGCACCAAGCGCGAGGAGCCGCGCATCCCGTTCGGCCAGGTGGTCGAGCGCGGCCTGCTCGAGCCCGGCACCAAGCTCTACGATCCGGCCCGCCGCCGCCCCGCCGGGGGGGGGGCCGGCGGCTCGCTGGGCGTCGATGCCGCGACCGGCTCGATCCACCAGATCGGGGCGCTGGTTCGGGGCCTGCCCGCCTGCAACGGCTGGACCTATTGGCACTTCGTGGCGGACGGAAAGCTGAAGCCGATCGACATCCTGCGCCAGCAGATCAGGGCCGAGATGGAAGCGCCCGAGTCACCGGCCCCGGCGGCCCCCGCCCCGGCCCGCCCGGCGGCCGCGCCCATCCCCCTGCCCGTCCGCGGCCGCGGCAAGGACCTTGCGCATAACCGACGGTAGCCCCGCCGCTTCGGCCTCGGTCCATGGAACCCAAAGGCCGAGCCCCGGATCGCACGCCTCAGCCTCGGCCGCATAGACATCGAGCGTCAGCCGGAAATGGGTGAAGACGTGCTCCACCCGCTCCGGCAGACGCTGCCAGGCGGCCGCTACCGGCGCATGGCCCTCCGGGTCTTGAGGCGGCCCGGCCGCCCACGGCCCGGTCGGGACCTCCAGCATGCCGCCGAGCAGGCCCCTCGGCGGGCGGCGACGGAGCAGGACGCGGCCGTCAGCCGTCAATACAAACGCCGCACCTTGCCGATCCGGCCGGGCGGCCTTGCCGGCGCGCCGCGGCAACGTGCCAGCGATCCCCAGCCGCCGTCCCTCGCAGATGGCCATCAACGGGCAGGAGAGGCAGGCCGGGTTCTTCGGCGTGCAGACCGTCGCACCCAGATCCATAAGGGCTTGCGCGAAGTCGCCTGCCCTCTTCTGAGGCGTCAGCCCCTCGGCCAGCGCCTTGAGCTCAGGCTTGGCTTTGGGAAGCGGCGTCTCGACGGCATGGAGGCGCGCCATCACCCGCTCGATGTTGCCGTCGACCGGCGTCGCCTTCCGGCCGAAGGCGATCGCCGCGATCGCCGCGGCCGTATAGGGGCCTACGCCCGGCAGGGTCCGCAGTTGCTCCTCGGCGGCAGGAAAGACGCCACCGAAGTCCTCCGCCACCCTGCGCGCCGCCGCGTGGAGATTGCGCGCCCGGCTGTAGTAGCCAAGCCCCGCCCAGGCCCGCATGACCTCATCGACCGGCGCGTCGGCCAGATCTTCGATCGCCGGCCACAGCGCCGTGAAGCGCTGGAAAAACGGCTTTACCGTCCCAACGGTCGTCTGCTGCAGCATGATCTCGCTCAGCCAGACTCGATAGGGATCCGCCCTCTCGCCCTTGGCGTACCGCCATGGCAGAACGCGGGCATGGACATCGTACCATGCGAGCAGGGACCTTGCGGCCGTCGGCGGTGCCTTGTGCGGACTACTGGATGGCATTGGATAGGCACTCATGCGCAAACGTGATGCCCCGGGCAAGAGCGACGATACGCCCGCCCGCAGCGGCCGGCGGCGCCCAGTCAAGCTTGCCGTCTCCGTCGATGCCACTGCGCGCGCCGTCGCCGCCGGGCGCGGGTTCCATCTGCTTTCGGTCGCGAGCCGCTGGCGCGACATCGTCGGCGAAGGCCTCGCCAATCACACCCAGCCCCTCTCCATCGGCCAGTCCAGAGCCGGCGGCATCCTCACAATGAAGGCGGACGGCGGCGCCGCGCTGCTGGTCCAGCACCAGCAGCGCGAAATCGTGGCCCGCATCAATTCGGTCCTCGGCGAAGGCGCTGTCGTTTCCCTGAAGTTCGTGCAGGGGATTGTCGAGCGCGGCCGGCGGGTTGCCCCCAAGCCAGTCGTCCCCCGCCTGACGCCGGATGACGAAAGCAAGGTCCAGGCATCGATCGCCGGCGTATCAGACCCCGAACTGCGCGAACGGCTCGCCCGGCTGATGCGTCGCGCGCTGGGGGACATCAAGCGTCGTTGAGGATAGAGGGCAGGATAAACTATATTCTGCGCGGATTCCTGCGCCGCCGGCGCAAGTGCCAGGTCTGGAGTACACCGTTTGCACAATCGCTATTTCGCCGCAGGCGGCATCGGCGCCGTATTGGTCGCTCTGGTCGCAGCCGCCATGTGGCTGCTTGTGCCGCAGCCGGCAAAAACCGAGGAGAATGCCGGACCTGCCGACGCGCAGGCCGTGCTGGCGTTGCGGCCGGACGACATCGGCATGGGTGATCCCAACGCGCCCATCAAACTGATCGAGTACGCTTCCAGCGGATGTGGCCATTGCGCCGCGTTTCACATCGAGACCGTGCCGCGGATCAAGCAGGACTGGGTCGACAAGGGGCTTGTGTACTATGTGCTCCGCGACTTTCCCTTGGACGGCGTCGCGGCGGCCGGCTCCCTGCTCGCCCGATGCCTGCCCAAGGAGCGCTTTTACCCCTTCATGGACCTGCTCTTCCGCAATCAGCGCGTCTGGCACGGCCCGGATGTTCCAGACTTTCGAAAGGCGCTAACCGATCTGGCTGGCCAGGCCGGACTATCGCCTGAGGCCGTCGAATCGTGCTTGAAGGATCAAGCGGCGCTTGACCGAATGCAAAAAGAACGGGATTTGGCGGTCGAGATCCTGAAGGTGAGTTCGACGCCGACAAGCTTCGTCAATGGCGAAATCATCGAAGGTGCCGCCGCCTACAGCGAGTTCGAGGCGAAGTTCAAGGCGCTGATGCCCGCACAGCCCTAGCCCTTGGGTGTCGCGCAAGGTCGAGGAGTGCGCCACGGACAAGACCGCAGACGCCAACCATACGGGATGAGTATCCAACGTGAAGATTACGCGTATCCGGATGTCCGGCTTCAAGTCCTTCGTCGACCCGATCGAGGTCCACGTCGAACCCGGCCTGACGGGCATTGTGGGACCCAACGGCTGCGGCAAGTCCAATCTGTTAGAAGCCCTCCGCTGGGCCATGGGGGAGAACAGCGCCAAATCGATGCGTGGGTCCGGGATGGACGACGTCATCTTTTCTGGCACCTCGGCCCGCTCGGCACGCTCGATGGCCGAAGTGACGATCTTTGTGGACAACAAGGAGCGGGCAGCGCCGTCGTCCTACAATGACGTGGATACGATTGAAATTTCGCGCCGTATCGAGCGCGAGGCTGGATCGGTCTATCGCATCAACGGGCGCGAGGTCCGCCAGCGCGACGTCCAGCTCTTCTTCGCTGATGCGTCGACCGGTGCGCACTCGCCCGCCCTCGTCAGACAAGGACAGATCGGGCAGATCATTGCCGCAAAGCCGCTGCAGCGACGTGCCATCCTTGAGGAAGCGGCGGGCATCAGCGGTCTCCATACGCGGCGGCATGAAGCCGAGTTGCGGCTGAAGGCGGCCGAGACCAACTTAAACCGCCTCAACGATGTCATCGGTGAACTGGAGTCCCAACTTCAGACCTTGAAGCGCCAGGCACGTCAGGCGACCCGGTATCGCAATCTCTCGGGACTTATCCGGCAAGCCGAAGCGATGGCCTTCCACCAGCGCTGGACTGGCGCTGCCGCTTCGCTCGCACAGACCGAGGCACAGGCTGCCGAGGCAGAACACCTGACAGCGGAAGCGACAGAAGCGGCAGCGGTGGCTTCGACCCGGCAGAACGAAGCACACGAGATCCTGCCGGGGCTGCGTGAGATCGAAGCCGAGCGCGCCGCGGCATTCCAGCGGCTGCGTATCGAACGCGACCAGCTGGACGCCGAGGAACGCCGGGCGCGCGAGGCTGCTGCGCGGCTCGAGCGCCAAATCGACGAGATCGCTGCAGACATCGCCCGAGAGTCCGATCGCGGTACCGATGCCATGCGGGTGATCGAAACGCTGGCCGGCGAGATCAACGCCATCGAAGCTTCGAATGCCGAGCGAGCAGAGGCGCTCGCGCGCGCTGACATTGAGGCATCGGAAGCGCAGACCGCGCTCTCCGTTCTGGAAGGCAATCTCGACCAGGCTCGCGCTGAGTCGGCTCGGCTGAGCGCGCGTCGGCAAAGTCTGGAGCGCGCGCGCGAAGACGCGCAGCGCAGGCTTCAGCGCCTCGCAGATGCCTTGGCGGCCAACTCCTCCGAACGGGCCCGCGCCGAAGAAGAAGCATCGTATGCACCCGACGCGGTGCGGGCGGCCGAAGCCGTCGCCGCTGCAAGGGCAGACCTGGAGGCTGCTCGAGTCGCAGTGCAAGTTGCCGAGTCCGCACGTTTGGAGGCCGCCGCCGCCATCGAAGCAACGCGCGAACCTCTCGCTTCTGCAGACCGCGATGCTGGACGGTTGCGAGCAGAAGAGAAGGCCATCACGGCTCTGCTTGGCGCGGGTGGCGGCCTCTGGCCGAGGCTGATCGACTCTCTGCGCGTCGCACGCGGCTTCGAGGCAGCGGTTGCAGCCGCATTGGGCGACGATCTGGACGCGCCGCTGGATGAGGCCGCGCCGATCCACTGGAGATCTCTGCCGCCTATTCCGGAGCCGGCAGGGTTCCCGGAAGGCGTCGAGACTTTGGCCCGGCATGTGGGCGCGCCCGAAGCCCTCACGCGCCGGTTCGCAGCCATAGGCGTGGTTGATGCCGCGCAGGGCGATGCGCTGCAGCGCGACCTGAGACCTGGCCAACGCCTCGTCAGTCGCGAGGGGGCGCTTTGGCGGTGGGATGGCTTCCGTAGTGCAGCAGAAGCAGAAACGCCTGCTGCCATTCGTCTGGCACAGCGCAACAGGCTAGAGGCTCTCGCGCTGGAGATCGTGGAAGCTGACGGAAGGGCCAGCGAAGCACGTGGCGCCTTTCACGCCGCCCGCGAGACAGCGGAAGCGGCGGCAGAATCAGAGCGCCTCGCGCGCGCCGCACTCCGTACCCTCGAACAAGCCGTGAGCCAGGCCGAGCGTGGACTGGCCGAGGCCGAACGCGAGGCCATTCGGCACTCGAGCCGGGCCAGTACGCTGCAAGAGACGGCAGAGCGTCTCAAGAGTGAGCATAGCGAGGCCGAGCGTACCCTTAGCGAAGCGCAGGCCGAGCTGGAGACCACGCCGGGCCCTGGCGCTCTCAGCCCGCGCATCGGCGCTCTTCAGGAAGATGTCCTCGCCGCCCGCGGCAGGGCCGCAGAGACACGCGCCGCGGTGGAAGGCGCCAAACGCGAGATAGCGATCTCCGACGCGCGGCTTGCAACCGCCAAGCGCGAGCTTGCCGACTGGACCCGCCGCGCCGATTCCGCCTCTGCCCAGATCGCAGCACTCGAAGCCAGACGCACCGCCAACATCGCCGACCTGGATACCGTTGGCTCGATCCCCGGCGAAATCGAGCTGAAGCGCGGGGCGCTTCTCGATGCCATAGGCGAAGCGGAAGCGGCGCGCTCCCAGGCTGCCGAAATGCTCGCCGCCGCCGAAGCCTCTGCAAGCGAGGCAGACAGGGCGGCGCGCGCTACGAGCGCGGCTCTTGCGGATGCGAGAGAAGCCCGCGCCCATCGCGCGGCGGCACTGGAGAACGCACGTGCGCGACTGTCCGAAACGGCGGCTCGCATTCGGGAGACTCTGGAGTGCGAACCAGGAGAATTGCTGGACAAGGCCGGCCATGAAGAGGGCGAGCCGTTGCCTGCGCTCGAACAGATCGACGCAAAGGTCGACAGGCTGAAACGCGAGCGCGAGAGTCTGGGCGGCGTCAATCTGCGTGCTGACGAGGAGGCCCAGGAATACGAGGCCCGACTGACTTCGATGCAGGCGGAGAAGGCAGACCTCGAGTCCGCCATTGCCAAGCTGCGCGGCGCGATCGGAAGCCTCAACCGCGAAGGCCGTGAGCGTCTGCTGGCAGCATTCGACACAGTCAACACTCACTTCAAGCGTCTCTTTACATCGCTGTTCGGGGGCGGCGAAGCGGAGCTGACGCTTACTGAGTCCGACGACCCGTTGGAGGCAGGCCTCGAAATTCTCGCCAGACCGCCGGGCAAGAAGCCTGCAACGCTTTCACTCTTGTCGGGCGGCGAGCAGACGCTGACGGCGCTGTCTCTGATCTTCGCGATCTTCCTGTCGAACCCGTCGCCGATCTGCGTGCTGGACGAGGTCGACGCGCCGCTGGACGACGCGAACATCGAGCGCTTCTGCAACCTGATGGACGAAATGACGAAGCTGACCGAGACCCGCTTCCTCATCATCACCCACCACGCCTTCACGATGGCGCGAATGGACCGTCTGATGGGCGTCACCATGCAAGAGCGCGGCGTCAGCCAACTCGTGTCGGTCGATCTCGCAGGCGCCGAGCGGGTATTGGCCGCGGAATAACGGCCTTGGTCGCCGCCGACGGCTCCATGCGACGCCACTTCGGATAGCGCCCGAATCCCTTCATTTTCGCATTCGCAGCAACCACTGCGGCGGCGCGTCGCAGAAAGTCCAAAAACGCCTTTCATTCCAGTGAGTTAGTCAGGGCGCTGGCGCGCTTGACTTCGCCGGGAGGCACCCATAGGTTCCGCGCGGCTTTTAACCGGGGGCCGCCCGAGACGCCTGATTTCCAGGGTTTGCGGGACTGACTGTCAGCGAAGTGGCGACGCGTCGGATGGGGAGAGGGGCGATGAGCGCACCTGAAGAACCGTCCGCGGATTCACGCAAGCTCGATGACCTGGGCCGGCGGCTCGATTCCTTCGAGCGCCGCGCGCAGTCGACAGGCACGCTCCCGAAGAAGACGCGTGCCGAACCCAATTCGGCGCTGGGATCCGCGTTCAAGCTGTCGACGGAGTTCGTCGCGGCGGTCGCGGTCGGCGGCGGGATGGGCTGGGTGCTGGACGACTGGCTGGGGACGAAGCCTACGCTCTTCCTCGTCCTGATGGCGTTCGGCGTGGCGGCAGGATTTTTCGGCGTGTTCCGCATCGCGCGGCGCATGCAGGCTGAAGACGCCGCAAAGGCGAAGGACGCACCGGCCCTTAAGCCGGACGAGGACGAGGACTGAAGGACGACATGCTGCACCAAATCGCCGGTCCGATGGAGCAGTTCGTTATCAAGCCGATCGTGCCGCTGCACGTCGGCGGTCTCGACCTGTCGTTCTCGAACACCTCGCTCTGGATGGCGCTCGCGGTCGCCGGCGTCACGATTTTCCTGACCATGGGCATGGCGCGCGCCGCTCTGGTGCCCGGGCGCTGGCAGTCGATGGCGGAGATGACATACGAGTTCATCGCCAACACGGTGCGTCAAAATGCCGGGGAGGCGGGGATGAAGTTCTTCCCGCTGATCTTCACGCTCTTCATGTTCGTACTGTTCTGCAACCTGTTCGGCCTGCTGCCTTACTCATTCACGCCGACCAGCCACATCATCGTGACCTTTGCACTGGCGATGCTGGTGTTCATCACGGTCATCGTGGTCGGCCTCCTGCGCCACGGCCTGCACTTCTTTTCGCTGTTCGTGCCCGGCGGCGTGCCGGGGTGGCTGCTGCCGATCATCGTGCCGATCGAGATCATCTCGTTCCTGTCGCGCCCGATCAGCCTGTCGGTGCGCCTCTTCGCGAACATGCTCGCCGGTCATACGATGCTCAAGGTCTTCGCGACCTTCGTCGTCAGCCTCGGCGCCGCAGGCGGCATCATGTCGGCGGGCGCGATCCTGCCGCTGCTCGGCATCGTCGCCGTGACGGCGCTGGAATTCCTGGTCGCCGCGCTGCAGGCCTATGTCTTCGCGGTACTGACCAGCATCTACCTGAACGACGCGATCAACCTGCACGAGCACCACTGAAATCACAGAATGCGGCCTGCGCAACCGGCCGTCCCACGACAACCCAAGCGTTTCTGAAGGAGTGACTACCATGGAAGCTGAAGCAGCCAAGTTCATCGGCGCCGGTCTCGCCTCGCTCGCCCTGCTGGGCGCCGGCATCGGCATCGGCAACATTTTCGGCAACTTCCTGTCGGGCGCGCTGCGCAATCCCGGCGCGGCGGCGAGCCAGAACGGCAACCTGCTGCTCGGCTTCGCGCTCTGCGAAGCGACGGGCCTGTTCGGCCTCGTGCTGGCGTTCGTCATCCTGTTCACCTGATCTCTGACGGGAGGGCGGCCGCATGGCCATCCTGACCGCGCTGACGTCGGCGGCGATCTTCGCCGCCGCCGAAGGCGCAGCCCACGCCGAAGGCGCGGAACACAAGACCGGCCTGCCCCAGCTTGCGATCGAGACGTTCGCCGGCCAGGTGTTCTGGCTGGCGATCAGCTTCGTTGTCCTGTTCGTCCTGCTGTCCTGGGTCGTGATCCCCCGGATTCGCGGCGTTCTGGAGATGCGGCGCGACCGCATCGCGGGCGATCTGGCGGCAGCCGCCGCGGCGAAAGCCGAAGCGGACGGCGCGCTCAAGGCCTATGACAAGGCGGTCGCCGAGGCCCGTGCGCGCGGCCGCGCTCTGGCGGAGGAAACCCGCCGCAAGACCAAGGCCGAAAGCGACGCGAGCCGCAGCGAGGCCGAAGCCGCACTCAACGCCAAGATCGCGGCGTCGGAAGAGCAATTGGCCGCGGCCACTGCCGCCGCGATGACGAACATCCGTGCCGTAGCTTCGGAAACGGCGGCCGAAATCTATACCCGCCTGACCGGCGAGACGATGGCCGCGCCCGATGCGCTGCCGGCTGTCGATGCCGCACTGGCGCGGTAGAGGGAGGGGCTGATGCACGACGGACCCATCTATCTCGATCCGACCTTCTGGGTCGGCGTCGGTCTTGCCCTCTTCGTGGCGATCGTCATCTGGAAGAAGGTGCCGGGCGTCCTCGCCAAGCAGCTCGACGCCCGTTCGGCGGCGATCGCTGCCGAACTGGACGAAGCCAAGCGGCTGCGCGAAGAAGCGCAGGCGCTGCTCGCGACCTATCAGGCGAAGGCCAAGGACGCCGAGCAGGAAGCCGCCGCGATCCTCGCGACCGCCAAGGCCGAAGCCGACCAACTGCAGAGCGAGAGCCGCCAGCAGCTGGAGGCTCTGATCGTCCGCCGGACCAAGATGGCCGAGGACAAGATCCGCCAGGCCGAAGCGACTGCCCTCACCGAAGTGAAGGCAGCTGCCGCCAACGCAGCGATCGCCGCCGCCGGCACGCTGCTGACCGACCGCATCGACGGGGCGAAGGCCTCGACGATCGCGGATGCGGCGATCCGGGACCTGCGCGGCAAGCTCAACTGAGAGCCCAGACGGCGGCGCCGGCTACGACCGACGCCGCCGACATTGCCGCCACGCGCCATCCGATCGCGCTCCCGCCGATGCTCCATGCAATCACCGCCTTGCCGACCGTGTTCACCGCCACGGCGACCAGCAGCGCGTCGCGGATCGCGTCCGGCGCGGTGGCGCTCACCGCCGAGCGGGCGGCCGAGAGCGTGAAGGCATCGACGTCGAAGACGCCGGAAAGCACTGCCAGCACGAATAGGCCCGCATCGCCGAGATAGCGCTCGGCATAGAAGATGCCGAGGCCGATCAGCGCCAGCATGAAGCCGAAGATCACTGCAAACCAGACATCGTCCGGCGGCGGCAGCGTGAGTGCATCGGCTGCCCCGCCCGCCCGGCGGCGGCCCGACAGGGTGAAGCCGAGGCCGACGGCGAGCGAAGCCAAAGCGCCGGCGGCGAGCGGCGGCCAGGCGGCGGCCATGAGCGCCGGCGCGAAGATGGCAAGCAGCACCGCGACGCGGCTCATCATCACAGCGGAGGCGGCGCCGATCCCGCCGGCGAAGGCGCTGGCGAGCGCGCGGTCGGACCGCGCCATGCGCGCCGAAGCGACGGTCACGGCCGTCGACGAGGCGAGGCCGCCGATCAGCCCGAAGACCAACGGGCCGTCGATCGAGCCGAGGGCGCGGATCGCCACATAGCCGGCGAAGCTGAGGCCGGCGACCACCACGACCGCCCACCATATCTCGTACGGGTTGAGGACGCCGCCGGGGCCGTAGCCCTGGTCGGGAAGGAAGGGCAGAATCAGGACGGAGATGACGAGCAGCTTGATCGCCGCGTTCACCTCCTCGCCGCGCACGGCGTTGAGAAAGGCGTGCAGCGGTCGCTTGGAATCCAGCACCAGCACGGTAAGCACCGCACCGGCCGCAGCCAAGACGAGCTGGCCGGTGCCCGCAAGTCCGCCCAGGACGATCGTGATGATGGCGGCCGTCTCGGACGTGGTGCCGCGATCAGGCTCGGGCCGCTTGAGCGAGCCGAGATAGCCGACGACGATCAGCAGCGCGCCGCCGAGAATGGCGGCCGGCAAAGCCCAGACGTTCGGCAGAACGCCGCCTGCGCCCCCCAACAGTCCGTACAAGGCGTATGTGCGGATGCCGGCGAGACGGTCGCCGGATCGTTCTTCGCGCTGACGCCAGCCGCGCTCCAGTCCGATCAGGAAGCCGATGGCGAGCGCGAAGGCGAGGCGCAGGATGAAGGGGGCCGCTTCTTCGGGCAGAAGGTATTCGGTCATCAGTCGCCGCCGACGAACGCGCCGAGCCACCAGCGATTGACGGTCTTCTGGAAGATCGCGCGATAGCCGATGGGCGAGGCCGTCTCGGCGGTCTTCACGAAGCCGACGGTTCCGCCCGCCGAGACTCTGGTCCAGCCGTCCGGCAAGTCGCCATCCGCACCGTCGCCCCGGAGTTCGAGGAACTGGTGCGTGACCTCGGCCAGCGCCTTCGAGGCCGCGTCGGGCCTGGCGTAGAGCGTCGTCCGCTCGCCGATCGCCACGACGTATTCGAAGGCGTCGATGTCTTCGGGCCAATTGGCATAGACATAGGGCGCCGCGAAGAGGCCGTCCTCGACGAAGGCGCCGCCCATCAGCAGCGCGGTCCTGAAATCGTCCCAGAACGGCGAATCGGGATCGTCGATCCGGTAGACAGTGCGGAAGCCGGCCGGGCCGCTGTCGCCGCCGAAGCTGGCGATGGCGTCGGGCGACATCGCCGCCTCGAACGGCTTGAAGTCCTTCTCGTCGCAGGCCTTGAGCAGCGTGGCGATCAGCGCCGCGAGGTCCGGGTCCCGCGCCGCCTCATCGACGGGCACGAGGGTCCGCGGCTTGGCGGCGGCCGGCGGGGCCAGCGCGAACATCAGGGCGGCGAGGAGAGCGGCGAGTTTCCACATGACCGGTCCTCAGGCTGCGCGGGCGGCGACGCAGGGCGGCAGGGTGCCGCGCGTGCGTTCCGTTGCGGGCGGGTACTTGGCAAGCAGCGCCGCCGGGCGCACCGGACGCGTCACAAGGCCGCCGCCGCAATTGGGGCAGACGCCGCCGAAGCGCCCCGACGCGCAGTCGGGGCAGAAGGTGCACTCGAACGAGCAGATGACGGCCGACGCGTCCGGCGGCAGGTCGGCGTCGCAGCACTCGCAATTGGGTTTCAACGCCAGCATCCGGTCTCCCCCCGTGTCCGCGCCAGTGTCGCGCTCCCGGCCAGCGCATTCAACCATGCCAAGGCAGGACCGTCAGGCCCGGCCAGTGCTGCAGCCAGCGGGCGGTCTTGGCGTCGTATTGGGCGCTCGTGCCTTCGACCGCCGGATTCGGGCGGACGACCATGGCGAGCAGATCGCCAAGGCCGAACGGCGCGGCGATCCGGTAGCCCTCGCCCGCCTTGCTCAGCCCAACGGCGCAGCACGGCGCGAGGAAACGGCTCAGTGCCTCGGTCGTACAGGACAACCGGGGATAGGGACGGCCGAATTTCTGCGGATACCACAGATGCACCCGCGCCTGGTTCCGGACCTGGACCTCGGCCGCAACGTCCGCGAAGGCATGCGCGCAGCGCGCGATCACCGCGTCCTCGGCCTCGTAGCTGGTGTCGGGGTCGAAGTAGAAGACGTCGTAGTCGGCGATGCCGTGGCTGGGATCGCATCCGGCGAGGCCGTTCCAGACCGCCTGGAAGATGGAGCCCGAGACCAGCCAGGCATCGGGCAGCGCCAGCGCTGCAATCCGGTCCAGAACCAGCGCATTCACCGGATTGGCGAGCGCGAGGCGGATGACGCGTTCCTCGTCCGTCACGCCCGCGCCTCCTGCCGGGTTGTGGTCGCCGCCCGGATGCGGCAGGCTGACAAAAAATCATACGACCGACCGGGAGATCGACGTGACACAGGATGCCCCCATCCAGAGCGTGCTTCAGCTCAGCGCCTTCGATCCCGTCGCACGGGCCGATCCCCATGCGCGGCTGAAGCCGCTGCGCGAGACCTGCCCGGTCTGGCGCGACGAGTCCACCAAGACCTGGGTGCTCAGCCGCTATGCCGACGTGCGCGCCGTGGTCAGCGACCGGACGCTGTGGCGCAACGGCGTCCATGCCGAGGAAGGCTCGTTCGCGCGGATGCTGCTGAACGAGGAGAAGAAGGACCTGCCGGCCGGCGAGCGCCAGTCGATCCTGACCATGGACGATCCCGACCACGCGCGCATCCGCACGCCGCTCGCCAAGGCGCTGTACGCGCGGGTCGCCAAGGCGCGGCCGAAGATCGACGCGATCGTCGCCGAAACCCTGGACGCGGTCGCCGGCCGCGCCAGCTTCGACCTGATTTCCGATGTCGCCATTCCCATTCCGATCATCACCATCGCGCGCATCCTGGGTGTCGACGACACAAGGCTCGCCGAGTTCCGCGACTGGTCCGAAGGGGCGATCCTCGGCCTCAATCCGGTGCGCACGCCCGCCGAGACAGCCCATATGGAGGCCTCGAACCAGGCGCTCGACGCCTATTTCACCGAGCTGATGGCAGCGCGCCGGGCGAAGCCGCGCGACGACCTGGTCTCCGACATGGTCCAGCTCCAGGCCGAAGGCGCGCCGCTCAGCGACATCGAGATGCGCATCAACCTGCTGGCGCTGCTGATCGGCGGCAATCTGACGACGACCGACCTGATCGGCAACGGCGTGCGGCTGTTCCTGCTGAACCCGGCGCAGAAGGCGAGACTGACGGACGATCCGGGGCTGGTGCCGCAGGCGGTGGAGGAGATCCTGCGCTACGAGGGACCGGTCGACATCACCGGGCGGGTGCTGTCGGGCGAGCGCAGTTTCGGCGGCTGTCCGATGCATGAGGGCCAGAGCGTCACGGTGGCGTTGCGCGGCGCCAACCGCGACCCGGAGGTGTTCGAGCGTCCCGACGAGTTCGACATCACGCGCAAGGGCATTCCCCACATGTCGTTCGGCGGCGGCGCGCATATCTGCATCGGCGCGCCGCTCGCCCGCATGGAGGCGATCGCCTTCTTCAGCGTGTTCTTCCAGCGCTTCCCGACGCTGAAGCTGAGGGACGAGCCGCCGCAATGGCGCGCCCTGCCCTTCTTCCGCGGGCTGGAGCGGCTGATCGTCGAGACCTAGGGCGGCCACGCCACCTCGCCGGCGAGCAAAGTGCGGCCGCGGCGGGCGAGGCGCACCGCTTCGGCGACGAGGCGGCGGCCCTCGGCCCGCGCGGCGGCGGCGGCCTTGCTGCGCCGTCCATGCACAAGGCGGTTGGTGTTGCCGGGCTGGCCGCCGCGCCGGCGCGGGACTTTTTCGCCCATTCGAACGTCTTTCGCCCGGATTTCCGCGCCCGCCTCGGTCATTCGAACGTCAGAAATGGCGGGGGGCTTTTTCGGCCGGCCCATTCGAACGGCGGCCGGCGCGGCCGCGGCGAGACGGCCGAGGCGCGGGGCGATGAGCGCCAGATCCGCCACCGCCTGGGGCATGCGCTGCGCTCCCCGCTCGAAGGTCTGACGCCCGTCGCG
>OEIV010000317.1_pt1 | contig 28699 bp, 18 predicted proteins | sample 1539231 | NCBI WGS metagenome assembly OEIV01 (sample SAMN03794762, study PRJEB22550) | activated sludge metagenome | feature: wastewater treatment plant; material: activated sludge; isolation source: Wastewater treatment plant of a petroleum refinery complex | place: Argentina: Buenos Aires ... | reverse complement strand
ATGCGGACCATCTGCTCGACCTGACGGTTCTTCTGGCGGAAGACCAGCTTGTCGACCACTTCCTGCGGGAGCAGGTCGGTGTCGCCCGGGCTCTCGATCTTCACCTTGCGGAGCATCTGGCTGAGGATCAGCTCGATGTGCTTGTCGTTGATACCCACGCCCTGGGCGCGGTACACGTTCTGCACCTCGTCGAGCATGTAGGCCCACAGGGCCTCCTCGCCCTTGATGCGCAGGATGTCGTGCGGGACCAGCGGGCCTTCGGTCAGTGGGTCGCCCGCCTGCACGAAGTCGCCCGTGTGAACCAGCAGCGTCTTGTCCGCCGGGACATGGTGGTCCTTCTCGATGCCGCCGTCGGCCTTGACGCGGATCGTGATCTTGCTCCCGCGGCGCTTCTCGGTGAGGATCTCGACCGAGCCGGTGATCTCGGCCATGACGGCCGGGTCCTTGGGCTTGCGGGCCTCGAAGATTTCCGTGACGCGCGGGAGACCACCGACGATGTCCTGCGAACCCGCGGCCGCACGCGGCTGGCGGGCGAGCATGGCGCCGGCGTCGATGCCCTGGCCGTCCTTGACCTCGATACGCGCCTTGGCGGGCAGGTAGTGGAAGTCGAGGATGTTGCCGGCTTCGTCGATGATGTTGATCTGCGGGTGCAGATCGCCCTTGTGCTCGATGACCGTCAGCGCCTTGCGCCCGCCGCCGGCGTCCTCCTCGCGGATGGTCTGGTCCAGCTCGAGGTCGACGAACTTCACGAAGCCCTTCTTCTCGGCGAGGATCGGGGCGCGGTGGGGGTCCCACTTGAGGACGACCTGGCCCTTCTTCACTTCATCGCCGGGCTTGGCGTAGATGAACCCGCCGTAGGGAACCTTGAACTTCTCGAGCTCGCGTCCCTTGGCGTCCATGATCGCCAGCTCGCCGTTGCGCTTCAGGACGACCAGGGCGTCGTGGCCGTCGTCGTCCTTGACGGGAACCTGCGAACAGTCGCGCAGCTCGAAGATACCGGCGTTCATCGCGCGATACTCGGTCTGCTCGGCCGTACGCTGGCCGATGCCGCCCGTGTGGAACGTACGCATGGTCAGCTGCGTGCCGGGCTCGCCGATCGACTGGGCCGCGATGATGCCGACGGCCATGCCGGGCTCGACGAGCTTTCCGGTCGACATGTCCATGCCGTAGTCCAGCACGGAGCAGCCGGTCGTGGACTCGCTGGTGAGGGGCGAGCGGACGAAGATCTCGTCGATGCCGATCTCTTCGACCCGGATCGCCATCTCGGCGGAGATCATCTCGTTCTCGCGAACGATGGTCTCGTCGGTCTTGGGGTTGATGATGGTGCTGAGGCAGACGCGCCCGATGATCTGGTCGCGCAGCGGGACGTCGATCTGCTCGCCCTTGTAGATGGCGCGCTTCTTGATGCCGCGCTTGGAGCCGCAGTCGTACTCCCCGATGATGACCGACTGGGCGATGTCGCACAGCTTGCGGGTGAGGTAGCCCGAGTCGGCGGTCTTGAGGGCGGTGTCGGCCAGGCCCTTTCGCGCGCCGTGGGTGGAGCTGAAGTATTCGAGGATGGTGAGACCCTCGCGGAAGTTAGAGCGGATGGGCGTCTCGATGATCTCGCCCGAGGGCTTGGCCATCAGGCCTCGCATGCCGGCCAGCTGCATGAGCTGCGACACGTTGCCGCGGGCGCCCGAGTCGGACATGAGGTAGACGGGGTTGAGGTAGGGCTTGCCCGCGGCGGGATCGGTGACGGGCACGCCGCCCGCATCGCGCCGATCGGTCTTGAGGGTCTCGACCAGCTTCTTGGTGACCTGCTCGCGGCAGTGCGACCAGATGTCCAGGAGCTGGTTGTAACGCTCGCGGGCCGTGATGATACCGCGGTCGTAGTTCTTCTCGACGCGATCGACGCGCTTCTGGGCCTCGTCGACCAGCGCGACCTTCTCGCTCGGGATGCGCAGGTCGGTGATGCCGAATGACAGGCCCGCCAGCGTCGACTGCTTGAACCCGATCTCCTTCATGCGGTCGAGGAGGTCGATCGTCTCCGACCTTCCGCAGTAGAGATAGGTGTCGTCGATCACGCGGGCGCAGCCCTTCTTGCCCAGGGCGCAGTTGTAGAACGGCATGCCCTTGGAGAGGATGTCGGAGAAGAGCACGCGCCCGGCGGTGGTCACCAGCCGCTTGTTGGCGGCGAGCTTCTTCACCGAGCCCGACTGGCTGTCCACGTACTCCTCGAACCCGTCGAGGCGGACCATGATCGGCTCGTGGACCTTGATCTTGCCCTTTTCATACGCGAGGATCGCCTCGCGACGGTCCTTGAATCGCTTCATCTCCTCCGGCTTCTTCTCATCCAGCGGGGCAGCCGTGATGAAGTAGACACCCATCACGATGTCCTGAGACGCCGAGATGATCGGCTTGCCGTTGGCCGGCGAGAAGATGTTGTGCGTCGAGAGCATCAGCACATGGGCCTCTGCCTGGGCCTCCACCGACGGGGGCGGGGGGACGGCCATCTGGTCGCCGTCGAAGTCGGCGTTGAACCCGCCGCAGACCAGCGGGTGGATGCGGATGGCGTTGCCCTCGACGAGCACCGGCTCGAACGCCTGGATGCCCATTCGGTGGAGCGTCGGGGCGCGGTTGAGCAGCACCGGGTGCTGGTAGATGACTTCCTCAAGAATGTCCCACACCGCGGCGTCGCGACGCTCCAGCATGCGCTTGGCGCTCTTGATCGTGTCCGCCAGCCCATGCTCCTTGAGCTTGCGGATGATGAAGGGCTGGTAGAGCTCCAGCGCGATCTTCTTGGGAAGGCCGCACTGGTGCAGCTTCAGCTCGGGGCCAACGACGATGACGGAGCGGGCGGAGTAATCGACGCGCTTGCCCAGCAGGTTCTCGCGGAATCGACCCTGCTTGCCCTTGATCATGTCGGTCAGCGACTTGAGCGGGCGGTTGCTCGAACCCAGCACCGGGCGGCGGCAGCGGTTGTTGTCGAAGAGCGCGTCCACGGCCTGCTGGAGCATGCGCTTCTCGTTGCGGATGATGACCTCTGGCGCGTTGAGGTCCATCAGCTTCTTCAACCGGTTGTTGCGGTTGATGATGCGTCGGTACAGGTCGTTGAGATCGCTGGTCGCAAAGTTGCCCGACTCCAGGAGCACCAGCGGGCGCAGGTCCGGCGGGATCACGGGGATCACGTCCATCACCAGCCACGTCGCGTCGTTCTTCGACCCGCGGATCTGCTCGATGAGCTTCAGACGCTTCGCAAAGTCCTTGATCTTCTGCTTGGACTTGGTCTCGGAAAGGTCCTTGCGGAGCTTGGCGGCCTCGGCGTTGAGATCGGTGCGCTCGATCAGCTCGCGGGCGGCATCGGCGCCCATGAACGCCTTGAACGCGTTGCCGAACTTGTCGACCGCGGCGCGGTACTCGTCCTCGGTCAGCATCTGCTTGAACTTCAGCTCGGTGTCGCCCGGATCCACGACCACGTAATCCTGGTAATAGATTACGCGCTCGAGCTCGCTGGTCTTCATGCCCAGGAGCGTGCCCAGACGGCTGGGCATCGACTTGAAGAACCAGATGTGGACGACGGGGCTGGCGAGGTTGATGTGCCCCATTCGCTTGCGGCGGACGCGCGAGTGGGTCACCTTCACGCCGCAGCGGTCGCAGATGATGCCCTTGTACTTGGTCCCGCGGTACTTGCCGCAGGCGCACTCGTAGTCGCGCTCGGGCCCGAAGATGCGCTCGCAGAAGAGCCCGTCCTTTTCGGGGCGGTAGGTCCGGTAGTTGATGGTCTCGGGCTTCTTCACCTCGCCGTAGGACCACGCGCGGATGTCGTTGGGCGACGCCAGCGTGACCTTGACGGAGGAGAAGTCATTCACACGATCATAAATCATCTCGGCCATTAGAAACCGCTCCGGTTCGAGATGGCCGGCGCGCCTCGGGGACCCGCGCCGGGATTGTCATTCCGCCTTACCCGCCGCCCGGACGGGCGAAGAATCGCCCGCCGCACGGCCCGCCGTTCCGACTTACAGAAGGCTCCCGCCCTCGGACTGCTTCTTCTCGAGCGTGATGTTCATGCCAAGGCCCTTGAGCTCGTTGCACAGCACGTCGAACGCGACGGGCATGCCGGCCTCGAGCTTGTTGGTGCCCTTCACCATGCTCTCGTAGATCTTGGTGCGACCCTCCACGTCGTCGGACTTGACCGTCAGGAGTTCCTGAAGGATGTACGACGCGCCGTAGGCCTCGAGCGCCCACACCTCCATCTCGCCGAAACGCTGCCCGCCCGTGCGGGCCTTGCCGCCCAGGGGCTGCTGCGTGATGAGCGAGTACGGGCCGGTGGCACGCGCGTGGATCTTGTCGTCGACCAGGTGGTGCAGCTTCAGGATGTACATGAAGCCCACGGTGGTGCGCTGGTTGAAGGGCTCGCCGGTGCGCCCGTCGTAGAGCTGGATCTTGCCGCCGGCGGGCATCTTGGCCAGGAGTTCGCGCGGGTTGGGCCAGGTCGCGGTCTCTTCGTAGTGCTTGAGACGCGCCTCCACATGGGCGTTGGCCTCGGCGACCGCTTCGTGGACCTGCTTCTCGGTCGCGCCGTCGAAGACGGGTGTGATCGCCTGGAACCCCAGCACGCGGGCCGCCCAGCCCAGGTGCGTCTCCAGGATCTGCCCGACGTTCATTCGGCTGGGCACGCCCAGCGGGTTGAGCAGCACGTCGACCGGCGTGCCGTCCTCCATGAACGGCATCTCTTCCTCGGGAACGATGCGGGCGATGACGCCCTTGTTCCCGTGGCGACCCGCCATCTTGTCGCCGACCGACAGATGACGCTTGGTCGCGATGTAGACCTTGACCATCTCGAGCACGCCGCTGGGCAGCTCGTCGCCTCGCTTCATGTGCGCGACCTTACGCTGCTTCTCGGTCTCGATGGCGCGGACGCGGGGCCAGAACTGGCTGTGCAGGAGCTCGGCCTTCTCGCGGGTCTCCTTGCTCCCCTTGGCCCACTTGATGTCGAAGGTCTTGATCTGCTCCAGGATGACTTCCGGGATGTCCGACGCGCCCACGCGCTGGCGCGTGTTGGGGTCGACCATCGGCGTCCCCACCGCCTCGTTGATCGAGGCGCACATCTGCTTGAACAGCCCGATCGCCTTGTCGTCCATCGACTTCTCGTAGTCGGCGATCTCCTTCTTGAGCTGCTTCTTCTGCTCCTCGTTCATGTGGAGGCGGCGGCTGAACTTCTTGGCGCCGATCACCACGCCCTCCACGCCCGCGGGCACCTCGAGCGAGTCGTTCTTCACGTCCTCGCCGGCGCGCCCGAAGATCGCGTGGAGCAGCTTTTCTTCCGGGGTCAGCTCGGTCTTGCTCTTGGGGCTGACCTTGCCGACCAGGATGTCGCCCGGGCCCACGCGGGCGCCGATGCGGATGATGCCCAGATCGTCGAGGTTGCGCAGCATCTTCTCCGAGACGTTCGGGATGTCGCGGGTGAACTCCTCGCGCCCGAGCTTGGTCTCGCGGATCTCGACGTCGAAGGCGTCGATGTGGATGCTGGTGAAGACGTCGTCCTTCACGACACGCTCGTTGATGACGATCGCGTCCTCGAAGTTGTACCCGTCGAAGGTGTTGAACGCGACCAGGATGTTCTTGCCGATCGAGAGCTCGCCCTGCTTGGTCGAGGCGCCGTCGGCGATGACCTGGCCCTTCTTCACGTCCTGCCCGGGCTTGACGATCGGACGCTGGTTCTGGCAGGTGCGCTCGTTGAGGCCCACGAACTTGCGCAGCACGTACTCGTCGGCGTTGTCGATGATGATCCGCTGGGCGTCCACGAACGTCACCGTGCCCGCGTTCTTGGCGCGGACCACCATGCCCGAGTTGTGCCCCACCGGCTTCTCGATCCCCGTCGCGATGCAGGGCGGATCGACCTTGATGAGCGGCACCGCCTGACGCTGCATGTTCGAGCCCATGAGCGCGCGGTTGGCGTCGTCGTGCTCCAGGAACGGGATGAGCGCGGCGGAGATGCCCACGATCTGCTTGGGGCTGATGTCGATGTAATCGACCTTCGCCGAATCCACCTCGGCCAGTTCGCCGTCGACGCGGGCCAGGATCATGCCCTTGCGCAGCTTGCCGCCCTCTTCCAGAGCGTCGCACGGCGCGAGGACGGCCTTCATCTCCTCGTCGGCGCGGAGCTGCACGACCTTGCCTGACTTGGCGTCGCGGTAGGGCGTGCGCAGGAAGCCGTACTCATCGATCGCCGAGTAGATGCCCAGCGAGGCGATGAGGCCGATGTTGGTGCCTTCGGGGGTCTCGATGGGGCAGATGCGCCCGTAGTGCGAGATGTGAACGTCGCGCACCTCGAAGCCGGCGCGCTTGCGGTTGAGGCCGCCCGGCCCGAGGGCCGAGAGGCGACGCTCGTGGACCAGCGACGAGAGCGGGTTGGTCTGGTCGACGACCTGCGAGAGCTCGGAGCGCCCGAAGAAGAAGTCGATGGCGCTGGAGATGCTCTTGCTGTTGACCAGGTCCGCGATCTTGGCGAGCTCCTCGGGGTCCTTGACGCTCATGCGCTCCTGGACCGTGCGCCGGAGCTTCAGGAAGCCCTTGCGCAGCTCTTCCACCGCCAGCTCGTCGAGCGTGCGGAGACGCCGGTTGCCCAGGTGGTCGATGTCGTCGACCTGCGCAACCGGGCGCCCCGTCTTGGGGTCGGGCCGGTTGGAGCGGAGGTCGAGCAGGTACTGCACCACCCGCAGGAAGTCCTCGCTGCGGATGAACATCATGTCCTCGGGCGTGTTCAGGTCGAACTTCCGGTTGATGCGGAAGCGGCCGACGCGCCCCAGGCGATAGCGGTTCTCGTCGAAGAACTTCTCCGCGAACAGCTGACGGGCCTTCTCGACCTGCGGCGGGTTGCCGGGACGCAGCTTGCTGTAGATCTTGAGCAGAGCCCGCTCGTACTCGGTGGAAGCCTCGAACTGCTCCAGCTTCTCCTCCGCGACCGTGTTCAGAATGAGCACGTCGCTGGGATTCTGGATGACCTTCACGGTCTTCAGGTTCGACGCGGTGATGGCGGCGGCGGCCTCGCCGATCTGACGCCCGACATGGACCAGCTCCTCGCCGGTCTCCTTGTCGATGATGCTCTCGGCGGCCCAGTGCTCGGGCTTCACCTGCTCGGCCTTGATCGTGCTGATCTCATAGAACAGCCCGAGCAACGCCTCGGTCGTGCTCACGCTCTCGTCCAGGCAGCGCAGGAAGGTGGTGGCGGCCAGCTTGGTCGACTGGTCGATGCGCATCGCCAGCACGTCCTTCTTGGTCACCTCCAGCTCGATCCAGGAGCCGCGCTCGGGGATAATTCGGGTCGAGTGCAGCGGGCGGTCGCCCTCGCTGGACACGATCGAGAAATCGACGCCCGGGGAACGGTGGAGCTGGCTGACGATCACGCGCTCGGCGCCGTTGACGATGAACTCGCCACCGCCCAGCATGATCGGGAACTCGCCGAGGTAGATCTCCTCCTCGGGCGTGTCGGGGTGGCCCTCGCGCTTGAGTCGGACGCAGACGCGGAACGGCAGGCCGTAGGTCAGCCGGAGCTCGCGGCATTCGTCCGACGTGTACCGGGGCTCCTCGAGCTCGTAGTACGAGTACTCGAGCTGCATGGTGCCGTCGTAGCTCTCGATCGGGAAGATTTCCCGGAGGAGAGACTCGAGCCCGAGCGTCTTGTCGCGGTCGTGCGGCCCCTTGCCCAGCTGGAGGAACCGCTCATAGGCGGCGCTCTGCACCTGGGTCAGGTCCGGAACTTCGATCGCATCGCCACGCTTCGAAAAATCGCGCACTTTCGCCATGGCCATCGATGTCCTCACGATGGAGTACAAGGCCGCGTTGTCACGCGCCCCGGAAGAGCCAAATGCTCCAGCATCAGCATGTGGTGGAAGTCAATGCCCGCCCCTGTCGCACCGACCACACAGTCAGGAATCGCGCAGTGTATCCACCTCGCGCACACCGGACAAATTGGGTCCGCCACACGAAGATCAAAAAAAGAGGCCCGCCCAATGACGGGCCTCTTCTGTGTTCCAACATTCTCAGGCCAGAATCACACACTCGATTCGGGAGTTCCCTGGGCGGCGGTCAGACCGCGTCGGGTTCCGATCGGGCGGGTGCTCCGACCGACGACGGTTTGAACGGCGATCAGGCCAGTTCGATGGTCGCGCCGGCCTCTTCGAGGCTCTTCTTGAGCTTCTCGGCCTCGGCCTTGTCCAGGCCCTGCTTGACCGGCTTGCCCGGGGCGTCGACGAAGGCCTTGGCCTCGGCCAGACCCAGGCCGGTGACCTCGCGGACCGCCTTGATGACGCCGATCTTCTTGGCCGCGTCGACGGCCTTGAGGACCACGTCGAAGCTGGACTTCTCTTCGGCCTTGGCCGCGCCGCCCGCGGCAGGAGCCGCCATCATGACCGCGCCACCGGCGGCGGCCTCGATGCCGTACTTGTCCTTCATGTACTTGCCGAGCTCGACCGCGTCCTTAAGGGAGAGACCCGCCAGAGCGTCGCCGAGCTGATCAACCGTCATCGACATGATTCACCTTCCATTGCCGGGCGGAGCGCCCGAGCGAGTACCCCCACCCCAGTGGAACCGGAACGCCCGGTCTTTTAATCCGTGCTGCCCGCAACGGGGCAAGCGGACCAGTGGAGTCAGCAGGGTCGGAATGATTGGCCGACCGCGCGGTGCGATCAAGGGTCCGAACAAAGGCAGATCAAGCAAAAAGAAGCAGGCCGGCTCGCGGGAGCCGGCCTGCACTGGGAGCGTAATTCAGCACGGACGGGGCTTAGCAGCCGGACTCGAAGGCGGAGGCGAACATGTCGTAGTCGTCGCCGTTGACGAAGCCGTCGTTATTGAGGTCGGCGGCGATGTTGCCGGCCTCGAAGGCGTCGGCGAAGGCGTCGTAGTCGTCGCCGTTGACGAAGCCGTCGTTATTGAGGTCGGCGACGCAGGGGGCGTACTGGAACGCGAAGGCCGACGCCGGTGTCGCTGACAAAGGCCACGTCGATGCGGCGGGCGTTGCCGTCGATGTCCTGGCTCCCCGTCTCGGCGTAGTTGAGGTCGGCGTCGAAGTCCCAGGGGTCCGTGGGGACGAGGTTGTTGTTGCCGGCGTCGATGGCGGGCGAGGTGGACTGGAGACGGAAGTTGTCGTCGAAGGTGCCGGGGATGTTGTCAACGCCGTTGATGTCGATGAATTTTGGATCGGGGCTCAGGCCCTGGATGGTGGTGGAGAGGGCGGTGTAGAAGGAGCCGTGGAAGTTGACGGCGTAGACCTGTGACTCGTCGGTGGTGTTGGGCGCGCCGTCGGAGTTGCCCCAGAAGATGGAGTTGGTGATGGCGGCGTCGGTGCCGGTGCTGACGTAGAGGCCGCCGGCGGTGCCGGAGGGGGCGTTGTTGTTGGCGAAGGTGGACATGCGAACGGTCATGCCGACGCCGGAGTCGCCCGCACAGGCGATGGCGCCGCCGTCGCCGCTGGAGGCGAGGTTGCCGTTGAAGACGCAGCCTTCGGCGGATCCGGCTGCGAAGAGGATCTTGACGGCGCCGCCGGAGCCGGTGCAGTGGTTATCGATGAACTCGGTGTTGGCGAACTGGACATCGCCGGCGGTGTGGTGATAGAGCGCTCCTCCCTCGCCGTTGGTCCAGTTGTCGTAGAAGAGGCAGTCGACGAACTTGGGGAACTTGCCGGTGGAGTGGACGGCGCCGCCGTCGAGGCTGGCGAAGTTGGAGAGGAACTTGACGTTGCGGCAGACGACGGAGCTGTTGACGGCGGACATGCCGCCGCCGCGGGCGTCGTCGCCCGAGCCGCTGGCGTAGCCGCGGGCGATGGAGAAGCCATCGATGAGCGTGTCGCCGAGGGTGTTGTCGGCGTCGACGACGTGGTAGGAGTTGTCGGTCTGGGCCGAGCCGCCGATCGCGCCGCTCATGGCGGTGATGAAGGCCCATGGGTTGGCGCGCTGGGAGAGGGGGGTTTCGGTGCGGGCGAATCCGCCGTAGGGGTTGTTGCGGGTGGGCATTGCGGGTGAAGCGGCGCGCGAGGTTCCGCTGGTGGGGTAGTAGAAACCTTGGGCGGTCCAGATCTCGACATAGGCGCCACCGATGTTCTTGGCGGCGACGAGGGGGATCTGGAGGTCGGTATAGGCGGTGGCCCAGCTGGTGCCGTCGGACGCGCCGGAGGCGTTGTCGTTGACGTAGAAGCGGAGACGATTGCTGTCGATCTTGCGGAGCTGGAAGCCGCCGACGTGGGCGGTGCCAAAGGGGGAGTCGGCGACCTTGACGGTGATGGAGCCGCCGGCGGAAACAGTAATGACGTGGATGGCGTGGGTGATGCCGGGGATGAGCTTGCTGCTGGCCATCGCGCCGCCGACGTACTGATAGGAGCTGGAGGTGCCGGTGACGGTCACGCCGCTCTGGTTGGCGGAGTCGCCGGGAAGATCGGCGTAGGTGAAGACGGCGTAGGTGCCGGCGGCGAGGTTGTTGAAGCTGTAGGTGAGGGTGCCGAAGCTGGTCAGGCCCTGATAGTCGAGCATGAGCTTGGCGGCCTCGCCGGAAACACCCGCGTCGGCGGCGGCGGAGAACGTGCCGCTGGTGTCGCGGGTGAAGGTCGCGGCGGAGTTGACGCCCGAGAGGTCCTTGAGCGTCGAGGTGGTGGCGGAGCTGGCGGTGATGGAGTTCCAGAAGCCGGGCTGAGCGGCGGCGCCGGCGAAGCTGTTGGCGGGAACGCCCGCGCCGTTGCCGCTGGTGTTGTTGAGGTCGACGTTGAAGCTCTGGCCCATCGCCTGGCCGCAGAGGAGCAGGAGGGTGGAAGCGAGTGAGGGCAGAGTGATGGCGCGAGACTTTGCGAGAGCCATGGGGTGGTCCTTTCCGTGTGTCGTGTGTGGGCCCGGGGCGGAGTGCGTCGCCGCCGCGAGCGTTAAGTGTCGTCGCAACCCAGTGCGTCGCGGCGGGCCTGAGACGCTCACGGGGTGATCAAAATTTTTGGCGGAGTGGGCGAGAAATCAGGACTTGGAGCTTCTGTTTATCCTCGCCCGCGGTGTGCGGACCAAAAAAACAGGGGTCGCGGCCGGTGGAACCCGGTGCGACCCCCGTTGAAAGGGCATGAACTTCAGGTACGAGAACTCAGCCGACCTTGGCGCCAACCGGGGCGATCGCCTCGCCCTTTTCGAGCTTGGTCTCGATCGCCTTGATGATGCCGGCGATGTTCGAGCCCGGGCCCTTGATCTGGCCCATGAGCTTCTTGGCGGGGCTGACGACGAGGGTGACCACGTTGGCCACGGCCTCTTCGCGGGTCGGGAGCTTGCTCAGCTCCTCAACGCCGGCCTTGCCCGAGTAGAGCTGCCCGTCGAGGACGGCGCCCTTGAGCTCGATTCCGGGGAATTTGGCGATGAGGGCGACGACCTCGCGAGCGCACTCAACGACGGAAGACCCGCCGAAGACCAGGGCGCTGGGCCCGGTGAGGAGGTCGGCCAGGGGCGCCAGGGCGGTGCCGGCGAAGTTCTTGCGGGCCAGCGAGTTTCGGATCACGCTGACCTTGATCTTCTTCTTGGCAAGACCCAGACGGACCTTGGTGTTGTCCGTGCCCTTGAGGGCGCGGACGCTGATGAGCATCGCCTCGCGCACCTTGCTGGTCGCGGGGTCGGTGAGACGCGACGTGTAGTCGCGCATGATGGCCTGCTTGACAGTCTTGGACATGGTTCACCTCACTCCGCGGCGACAGCCTGGACGTACTTGATCTGAACACCGGGGGTCATGGCGCCGCTGATCGTGATCTTCTTGATGTACAGCCCCTTGGCGGTCGCGGGGCGAACCTTCTCGATGGCGTGGATGAAGTGCTCGAGGTTGGCGACCAGGTCGCCCTCCGGGAAGCTCATCTTGCCGATGACCGCGTGGACGTTGCCGCCCTTGTCGGCGCGGTACTCGACCTTGCCGGCCGAGTATTCCTTCACCGCCTCGGGCACGTTGGTGGTCACGGTGCCGGCCTTGGGCGAGGGCATCAGGCCCTTGGGGCCCAGGACCTTACCGAGCTTGGAGACGACGCGCATCATGTCGGGCGACGCGATCGCGACGTCGAAATCCATCCAGCCCTTCTCGATCTCGGCGACGAGCTCTTCGGCGCCGGCCTTGATCGCGCCCGCGGCCAAGGCCTTGGGCGCCACGTCGCTCTGGCAGAACGCCACGACGCGCTTGGTCTTGCCGATGCCCTTGGGGAGCGAGAGAGCGCCGCGGAGGGCCTGGTCGGCCTGCGCGGTGTCGATGCCCAGGTGCATGCAGATGTTCACGGTCTGGTCGAACTTGGGAGCCTTGAACTTCTTCAGGGCGGCCACCGCCTCGGCGGCGGAGAGCGCGTCATTGGGCTTCAGCGACGCGTTGGCCTTGGCCCGCTTGGTGATTCTCACTGGCATGCCTTCAGCCCTCCACCGTCACGCCCATCGAGCGCGCGGTCCCTTCGATCACCCGCATGGCGGCCTCGATGCTCGCGGAGTTCAGGTCCGCGGCCTTGGCCTCCGCGATCTTCCTGACCTGGTCGCGCGTGATCTTGCCCACCTTGTTCTTGTTGGGAACGCCCGAGCCCTTCTCCGCCTTGGCGGCCTCCTTGATGAGGACGCTCGCGGGCGAGCTCTTGATTTCGAAGTCGAACGAGCGATCGCTGTACACCGTGACGATGCACCCGACCACCTTGCCCTTGACGTTCTGCGTCGCGGCGTTGAACTTCTGGATGAACTGGCCGGGGTTCACGCCCTTGGAACCAAGGACCGGACCCAGCGGCGGCGCCGGAGTGGCAGCGCCACCCGTTGCCATGATCTTGAATACCTGTGTGACTTCTTTCTTGCCCATTGGTCTCCACCTCCCACCGGCCCCGAGGCCTGCCTCGGAAGACTCGCCCAGGGTTTCGAGGGCGAGCCAGCTCGGTGGTGCTTTCGGCTCCAACTTTTCGCCTGACCCAGACGAGGTCAGGGCTGAGAGCATAGGCCCAAGTCCCGATCGGGACAACGCGGCAACTGCCTGCCACGCCTGATCAGGACCCGCGTCATCGCATACCAGACAGAATCCTATTTTTTCGCCCTCGCGGAATTGGTCGCGTCGGCCTTCTCCGCGTCCTTTCCGGGCTGCTCCTTCGCGTGTAGGGGCTTGGCGGGCTCGATCCAAACGCCGTCGACGCGGCGGCGGACCTGGGGCAGGTTTTCCTCGCGGAGCTCGGGAGGGAGAAGGGTGCTCGGGGCGTTCTGGTAGCTGATGGGGCGGCACCAGCGCTCGATCGCGTGGTGTCCGACCGCGGTGGTGTGGGGCTGGTTGGTGGCGGGGAACGGCCCGCCGTGGACCATGCCCGCGCACACCTCGACGCCGGTCGGCACGCCATTGAACACGATGCGCCCGGCGCGGAGTTCGAGGGTCGCGAGCAACTGGCCGGCGATGGCGGCGTCGGCGGCGCCGGCGAAGATCGAGGCCGTCAGGCTTCCCTGGATCATCGACGCGGCGGCCACGAGCTGGTCTTCGTTCTCGCACACGACGAGGACAGCGGCCGGGCCGAAGCACTCTTCCAGGAGCGTCGGGCTGGTCTTGAAGGACTCGAAGCTGGTGCGGAAGAGGGTGGCGGAACAACGGATGGGGAACTTGGTCTCGGCCTGGTGGTCGGTGCCCTGGGCGCGGTGCCCGGGCTCGGGTGACCCGCCGCGGATCTGCACGCCTGGGGCGGCGGCGATCTCGCTTGTGCGCTTGATGTAGGAGGCGCGGATGCGCCGGCTGAGCATGGTCTGGGGGGCGAGCTGGTTCATCTGCTCCGTGATGGCGCGGGTGGCGGTCTCCAGGCCGTCGCTGCGGACGCCGAAGATGAGGCCCGGGCAAGTGCACATCTGCCCGCTGGAGTTGGTGATGGAGGCGGCGAGCTTCTCGCCGATCGAGGCGCCCTGACTCTCGAGCGCGTTTGGCAGGAGGAAGACGGGGTTGACGCTGCCCATCTCGGCGAACACGGGGATCGGATCGGGGCGCGACGAGCCCTCACGGGCCAGCGCCATGCCACCCGCGGGCGAGCCGGTGAAGCCGACGGCACGCACGCAGGGGTGGCGAACGAGCTCGATGCCCACAGCGGTCTCGCGCTGTGCGCCGGCGTGAAGGAACGAGAAGACGCCCGCGGGGAGCTTGGACTGCGCAGCGGCGGCCGCGATCGCGTGCGCGACCAGTTCGCCTGTGCCGGGATGCGAGGGATGTCCCTTGACAATCACGGGGCAGCCAGCGGCCAGGGCCGACGCGGTATCGCCGCCCGCCGTGCTGTAGGCCAACGGGAAGTTGCTCGCGCCGAAGACCGCGACCGGGCCGAGCGGACGGAGCATTCGCCGCACATCGGGCTTGGGGAGCGGGCGACGGTTGGCGTCGCCGTGGTCGATTGCGGCGTTGACCCACGAACCTTCGCGCAGCACGCTCGCGAAGAGCTTGAGCTGGTTGACCGTGCGGTCGCGCTCGCTCACGAGGCGCGCGGGCGCGAGGCCGGTTTCCGTGGTTGCGACCGCGATCAGGTCGTCGCCCAGCGCGACGATGTTCTCGGCGCACTTCTCAAGGAACGCGGCGCGAGCGGATGCGGGGCGGTTGCGATAGTCAAAGAACGCCTCCCACGCGGCACGGCACGCGGCCTCGACATCGGCGGCGCCGGCGGCGAAATACGGCGTCGGGATGTCCTCGCCCGAATTGGGCGACACGGCGCGGAACTCGTCGGGCGTCTTCTTGGCCATCGCGCCGGCGATCAGCGAAAGGCCGGTCGGGGAGCGCCGAAGCGCGGGCGGCGAAGGAGCTGCGGGTGTGACGGGCTTGGCCATGGGGGCTCCAGCAGGCGGGAAGAGGGCCTGCGCTGGTGATTCAGATCGGCGCGCCGGAATGCGCGGCACCACACAGTACCCCTATTCTCCTGCGATGAGCGACCTGTGGGCCCAATCTCGGAAACGGGCGCGGGCGGCGGCGATGCCGCTGGCCCTGCGGATGCGCCCGCGATCGCTCGACGAATTCGAGGGGCAGGAGCACATCCTGGGGGAGGGCAAACTCCTGAGGCGCATGCTCGCCGCGGGGACGATCACCTCGCTCATCCTGCACGGCCCGCCCGGCACGGGCAAGACCACGCTCGCGGAGCTCATCGCCAAGCACACCAAGCGCCACTTTGAGCAGGAGAACGCGTCGTCGGTGGGCGTGAAGCGCATCCGCGAGATCATCGACCAGGCGACCAGCCGCCTCGAGCATGCCGGCACGCGGACCATGCTCTTCCTCGACGAAATCCACCGCTTCACGCGCTCGCAGCAGGACGTGCTTCTGGCGGACGTGGAGCGCGGCGTGATCACGCTGATCGGCGCGACCACGGAGAACCCGCTGTTCAGCGTCAACTCGGCGTTGGTGAGCCGCAGCACACTCTTTGCCCTGCGCCCGCTCGACCCCGAACGGATCAAGGCGATCGTGCGCCGGGCGGCGAAAGACCCCGAACGCGGCTTCGGTACGCGGGCGATCGATCTGCGCGAGGAAGCGCTGGACGTGTGGGCGATCAAGTGCGATGGCGACGCACGCCGGGCCCTCACGGCGCTCGAGGTCGCGGTGCTGAGCAGTCTGGAGAGACGGAGCGCGGAAGACGACCAGAGACGAAGAGACGCAGAGACGAAGAGACGAAGTGACAAGCCAGAAGAAAAGAGCGAAGAAGGTGGCGCGCCGAGCGTGATCGTGATTGATCGCGCGGTGGCGGAGGACTCGATCCAGCAGAAGGCCGCGGTGTACGACGGCACGGGCGACGAGCACTACGACCTTGCCTCGGCGATGATCAAGAGCGTGCGCGGGAGCGATCCCGACGCCGCGGTGTATTGGATCGCGCGGATGCTGGAGGGCGGCGAGGACCCGCGCTTCATCGCGCGGCGGCTGGCGATCCTGGCGAGCGAGGACATCGGCAATGCCGACCCGCGCGCGATCATGGTGGCGGCGTCGGCGTGGGAGCTTGTGGAGCGGATCGGGATGCCCGAGGCGCGGATCACGCTTTCGCAGGCCGCGATCTACCTGGCGCTGGCGCCCAAGAGCAACGCCTCGTACATGGCGATCGACGAGGCGATGGCGGATGTGCGCGAGGGTCGGACGATCCCCGTGCCCATGCACATCAAGGACGGCAACGTTCGCAAGGTGCAGGAGCTCTCCCCGGGCGGGCAGCGCGGCGATCGGTACGACTACGCCCACGACCACTCCGACGGCGTGGGGCGACAGGACTACCTGGGAGTCGAGAAGACCTATTACAGGCCGAGCGTGCACGGGCTGGAGGCGCAGCTGGCGGCGCGCCTCAAGGAGATCAAGGCGTTGCGGGCCGAAACGCGCCGGGAATCCGGGCCGCGCGAGGGCGGGCAAACTTGACGCCCGGCGCGGGGAATGGTCGATCTATTTCAGTTGCGCCGCGCGCGATTCGCGGGGTGCGACTCGGGCGGTGCACCCAGGTGTGACGGCCGGGGACTTTTCGGGCGATTGAGCGGCGGGAGTGACGGTTGCGGGTGAGCGATCTTGCGGAAACCAAGCGAGCGATGCGGCGAACGCTCACGCGGTCGCTGGAGGCGTTGTCGCCCGACGAGGTGGCGGCGATGTCGGCGCGCCTGTGCCAGCGCGTGCTGTCGTCGGAGTTTGTTCGTGCCGCCAGGGTCGTGATGGTGTTCGCCCCGATGGCGGGCGAGACGGACGTGACGCCGATCATCGAGCGGGCGCTGGAGAGTGGGCAGGTGGCGGTGCTTCCCTGGATCGACTGGGAGAAGCGCGAGCTGGTCGCGCGGCGCGTGACGCGGTATCCGGATGATCTGGAGACGACGCGGGGCGGCCTGCGCCAGCCCAAGCCAACGTGCGCCGAGGTCGAGGTCGGCTCGATCGACCTGGTGATCACGCCGGGCCTTGGATTTGACGGCTATGGCGGGCGGCTGGGGCGCGGCGGCGGGTTCTATGATCGGTTCTTCGCGACGCCCGGGCTGACGGCGGCCCGGGTGGGCGTGGCGTTCGACGCGCAGATCGTCGATCGCGTGCCGCGCGACGAGCGCGATGCGCTCGTGGACGCGGTGATCACGCCGACGCGAACGATCGTCGCGGATGTGTCCGGGTCGTCGGACACGCCGACGGGCTGAACGAAGCGGGGCGAAGGAACGCTCCGAGGAACAGAACGGCGCCGGCCCGGGCAGGGCGCGGGCGCGAGCAACACGGAAGGTTCGGACATGGCACTTCCATCTCAGATCGAGCACTCGGTGGGGAGCACGCACAGCTTTGCCGCCAAGCGTCGTCAGCGGAACACGGGTCTGATCGTCGCGGCGCTGGTCGTCGTGGCGGCGGGCGGGACCTATGCGGTGTGGAGTTTCAAGAAGACGCCGACTCCAGCGCAGGCGGGGACGGAAACCGGTGGAACGGTCACGCCGCCTCCAATCACGCCGCCCGAGAAGAAGAACGAGTTCGTGAAGGGCGACGCGGGGATTCCGAGCGAGCCGGTGCGCTCGAACGAAACGCCGGGTGTGGGCGAGCCTCCGCCGAGCGTGCCCTCGCTCTCGATGACGGGCGATCCCAAGCCGCAGGCAAACGCGCCCGACGGCACCAAGCCCAACCCCGTGAACGTCGCGAATCCGCAGGCGAACCCGGAGGTCAAGCCCACGGACAAGGACGCGCCCAACACCAGCACCACGCCGACAACGCCGACGAGCACACTCACGCCCAGCATCTCGGGCTCCGCGGTCTCCGAGTGGATCAGCGAGGGAGACCGCAAGTACGCGAGCGGCGACCTTCTCGCGGCCCGCGGCCTGTTCAGCAAGGCGCTCGCCGACTCGCGCAGCGTCGCGAGCGATCGCGACTCGCTCCGCGACAAGCTGTCGAAGATCAGCGATGAACTCGTTTTCTCCAACAAGGTGGTCGCGGGCGACCCGTTGACCGAGACGTACACCGTCGCGGCGGGCGACAGCCTGATCAGGATCGCGCGCAAGCGCGACCTGGCGACCGACTGGCGCTTGATCCAGAGGATCAACGGCCTGAAGGATCCCGGCGCGCTGAAGGTGGGCCAGAAGCTCAAGCTGGTGCGCGGGCCGTTCCACGCGGTCGTGAGCAAGTCCGCGTATCGCCTCGATCTCTACACCGGATCGCCCGACGACCAGGAAACATGGACGTTTGTGAAGTCGTTCAAGGTCGGGTTGGGCACGGACAACGGCACGCCGACGGGCACGTTCGTCGTCAAGCCCGCCAGCAAGCTGGTCAATCCGCATTGGACCAACCCCAAGACCGGCGAGCACTTCGACGACGACGACCCCAAGAACCCGATCGGCGAGTTCTGGATGGGCATCGAGGGCGTGGGCGCGTCGGCGGTCCACAAGGGCTTCGGGCTGCACGGCACGATCGAGCCCGATTCGATCGGCCAGCAGAAGTCCATGGGCTGCGTGCGACTGGGAGACCAGGACATCGCGCTGATCTATGAACTCCTTTGCGAGAAGATCAGCGTGGTGAAGATCGAGCCGTAGCATCGCGGCAAGACCCGAAACGCACGGCGGGCGCGGGTGTCAGTTGATCGCGCCCTGGATCGCTTCCTCGAATCGGCGTGCGATGCGCCGGTAGCATTTGTCGTTGACGTGCAGCTCGTTGACCCAGTCGGCGTCGCGCACCTCGCCGCGCAGGTCGACGTGGTGGAAGCGCCCCGGGTAGTCGCTTTCCAGGCCGGCGAGCATTTCGTTGAACATGTCGATCAGCGTGCGCATGGTCTGGCTCGCTTCGCGGCGTCCCCACTGCTTCTCGTCGAAATAGGGCCTCAACCACGGGCCGGCGATGCGCCAGATGAGGAGGTTGACGGAGCGCCCGTCTGGGACGGGGTAGGCGTAGCCGTGCGCCAGCACGGGCGTGGTGATGTTGGCGCCTTGAAACGCGTCGAGCAGGTGCTCGTAGGCGCGGCGCACGTTCTCGTTGAAGACCTGCTCGGCGTAATCGAGACGCAGCGGCGGGAGGCCCGATTGCGCGTGGTTGAGGAAGGGACGCAGCTCGGGCCCCGCGACGTCGTTGCCGCCGCCGGAAAAGAGGAAGGCGCGCGGGTGATGGTGTTCGATCGTGCGGATGAGGAAATCGGTGGGCTTGGTGGGCGCGGCGGGCTCGCCGTAGATCATGTTCTCGAGCGTGTCGCCGTAGTGGCTGAACTGTTGCACGCTGTATCCATGATCGACGTGCATCCAATTGAGGATGTCGACGCCGGGCGGATAGTCGAACCACGAATCGCCCTCGGCGACGATGATTGGACGGTGGGTCGGCTCGCCGGTGTCGTCGTAGCCGAGCGTGCGAGCGCGGGGCGAGGGGACCGCGGGGGGCGAGGCCCACGACGACGCCTTGCACGAGAGCTTGATGTCACGCACGGCCTCGGGCGAGAGAAGGCCGCCGGTAAACGCGAACGCGCCGGACGACTCTCGCGCGGCCGCGGAGCGTGTGCTCGCACGCTTCGGAGGCTCGCCGGAAGCGGGCCTGGCGGGCGAGGGCTTCACGCGCGGGGGCCGGGCGGGCCCGCGGGGCGATGATCGTTTCTTCGCGACTCTGCGACCGGCTCGGCGCGATGACTTCTTGGCCATGAGAGACTCCTTGCCGCACAGCTTATCTCGATGTCGTATTTCTTACAGGCGGTTACAATCGCTCGGTCGGCAGAGCGGGCGCCCTGGCCGAGCACGTCGCGGCCGAGAGGAGCATCGCGGCGAACTCCGTGCCGCGCGGCACGTTTCGATACGAGAATCGCGCCACCGGAGTCTCTCCCCCGGGGCTCTCGCCGTCTTCCACCGAGCGCGTGAGGTAGATCGCGCGGCCGGCCGCCTCGATCGTGACGCGCAGCACGCGAAGATCGTGCGACTCGCTCACCGAGAAGCTGCGCCCGAGAAACCCCGCGCGCATCACCTCCAGTCTGCCCGGCGAGACGCGGAAATACACCGGCAGGCACGCGGCCCAGAGGATCGCCAGGCCTCCCGCGATCCCCATCATTTCAAGCGAGGCGATGTGCGTTCGAAACCCGCTCGCCATCTGCCACGCAAACCACCCCGCCCACAACGCCGTCACAAGCACCCAGAACCACACGAACGTGCGCTTGCGGGGCGCGACGGCGAAGAACGCGAAGTAGACCGCGGGGTCAAAGCCGCTGTCGCGCCCGGGATCAAACGCGGCGTGGAGCGGCCCGAGCGCGTTGACATCGCCGATCGCGCGGACGCGATAGCGAGGATCGGTTTCGATGTTGGGCGCGCCGAACGTCGGGCGCGGCCGCCCCCAGCCCCTGATCTTGCGCAGGCCGAGCAGCATCGCGATCGCGGCCGACACCCCGGAGATCGTCCACGCCGACCACGGGCGGAAGCCAAGACGCGGCAGGACAAGCTGCCCGATCGAGACGATCGCGGCCGTCATGCCCATCAGCATCCAGATCGGGAGCTGGGCCATCGCGTCGTGGACGTTGGACTTGTCGGAAAGGAACGCCTTGAAGGGCGAGACGCCCTTGGCCGCCCAGTGAATGGTGCGATCGAAGTCCGGCAGCGCGTCGTTGAGCGGATCGAGCGGCCCGGGCGGGATGGGATCGGGGAAGGTCACGCGGTGGACATTCTACAGTTACGTCGGCCAGGTTGGCCCGCGCACGAAAAACCCGAGGCGGGGCCTCGGGTTGGCGCTAGCGAGCGACAGCGATGAAGTCTCAGCAATTGCCGCCCAGGTCGAAGTCTTCAACGAAGTCGTCGTAGTCGGCGCCGTTGACGAAGCCGTCGAGGTTGTAGTCGGCCAAGGACAGCCCGTTGTCGAAGAACCAGACAAAGAGATCATAGTCGTCGGCGTTGACGAAACCGTCATAGTTGACATCTGCCAGACACCACCATCCCAGGTGCTCGCAGGAATCGATACAGCCGTTGTTGTCACGGTCGAACGGGTGAACCCCATCGACGACGACCGCCAGATCGACGGAGTCCGAGGTGTAGTTGAGATTGCAGTCCGCGTCGACGTTGAAATAGTACATGGAATCGCTCACGTCGGGGGCGCTGGCCGCCGTCGTCTGGGCGCACTTCAGTCGTCCGGCCACGGGCGAAATCCGATACTCACCCGGCATGAACGCCGCCTCTCCGCTTCCGCCGTGGATTTCAACTTCTCTCGACGTAGACGCCGCTGTGCTTTCCACGTTGATGTAGAAGTGATGGCTGATGTCGATCCAGCTTGATCCGATGTTGTATTCGATGCGCACCGGGCGCGTGGTATCCGGTACGGCGAACACCGGGCCATAGAAGCGAAGTCGAATGTTCGCATTCGGATGTTGGCCGTTGAATCTCTGATTGAGGGCCGAGTCGAAGAGAGTGGGGCCGGGCGAGCCGCTGCTGACCGGCGAGCAGTCGTTCACGTAGAGGTGATACGGCACGAGTCCGACCGCTCCACCGCCAAGATACGAACTGGCAACATCGTAGTACGGCGCGCCGTGGGAGGTAGGGCTGAGCGTGATCCCGTCGACCTTTACATCGCCGACCCATCCGAAGCTCGAGTTCGACGCATTCAGAATCACGCTGCCCGCGAGCCCATGCGCAGGCCCTACCGACAAAACGGCCCCCAACAGAAGGATGATCCCCGTCCTGAAGACGCGGCCCGCCGCAATCGTCCCGCCGATCTCAACTTCGGGTAAGAGCTCGCTGTAGTTGTGAATCTGCCCGGCAATGAGAACATCTGCATCGAGATCGCCCTCGATCCAGAATCGCTGGTATATCTGTTGCTGGTTGAAGGCGCTGAGTTCGCTGGCGCTAAGAGTTCCCTTGAAGTCGCCGCGCGTGTGAAACGTGCCGATCCAGTGGCCCGGCTCCGTGTTCGCGTCGACGGTCGCGTAGATGTTCTGGGCTTCGAGCACGTACAGATTGTCTCGTACGTTGATGGTCGAATGTGCCTGTGGCGCACCAATGTCTCCATCAACTGTAAGGCGAAGCAGCGTACCAGCGGAGATGTCAATGTCACCAAAGATGCTTCCGAGCACGTGCGTGTTGTCCAGCGAGCTCTGCCCGATCGCCGCGTGCGCTGGTAGAACAATTGAGCCCGTCACATTGCCGTCGATCGTTGTGGCTAAAATCGAATTCACGACAAGGTCACCCACGTTGCCAGACGATCGGAGGTCAAGGATTACAACCGGTCCGGCGCTACCGCGGGCGACCAGATCGATCGACCCAGCTTTGGTACTCGATCTGTCGCTACCAATCCAGACCTTTGCCTGATTCGTAGTGTTCGCATTGATTAGAATAGTATCAAACTCGTCGTTGTTGTCGCACTTGATCCAGAATGTTGTTGGACCTTGCGCGTAGTTTGCATTGCACGTAACAGTCCAACGTCCAGTCGTTGGCGACTGGGTCACTGTCGCCGACGTGGTTTGGGAGCTTTGGTCGAACTCGACCGTCACGGTACTTCAAGCCAAGCCGGGCATGATCGCGAGCGTGATTCCGAAGAGATAGCGAGAGATGCAACTACACATGATGCCTTCTCCTTCTCAATAGCAGGGACCAGCTAGACCCTAACCACAAAGCACATCCAGACGACGGAACTACTGAAGCGATCCGAAAACCCGCGAATGCGACATCTGGGCTCGCGTTCAAGTGGTAGTCTGCAATCAGATCGCTGTACTCAGGAAATTGCTGGTATCTATCGGATCCATATGCTCCACGAGCTTCGGCTCTCAGCATCCCCTCGGTGTATTCCATGACACCGCCCGAAAGGTCATAGAGTGCCCAGGTGGACTTGGTGTGTGGGTATGACGCGACGTCGAAGTATCTGAGGTCATCACCCTCCCAAGTCCCGCCGTTGGATTCCCCGCCGTTCCACGGCGCGTTGTAGATCGGCGCGGCGTTGGATTGGTTGTTGTAGAGCCAGTAGCCTTCGACGCCGTCGCCGTAGCGATTCGGGTCGTAATACGCGGCCTTGATCCACTCGTCCACCGTCGGAATCCAGAAGCTTGCGCCGGCTGTGTGGGTGCGCTGGTCGTTGAACGTGCCGTCCGAGTTGGTGGTGAAGGTGGAGGTGTCGTACGCGCCGTTCTCGAAGGCATCGCGCTCCGGGCGCTTGCCGTTCTGGAGCCAGTTGCAGTATCGGGCGGCCATGCGCCACGACATCTCGGTTGGGAAGTTCTCCGCGGCCTTGTCCACACGGTAATCCGGCGGCAGGTCGGGGTCGCCGTTGGCGGGGTATATCCAGTAGCCGATGAATGCCGAGTCGTAGCGTGAGCCGCTCCAGTACGGGGCGTAAGCGCGGACGAATTCGAGCCACTGCTTGGCCGTCACTTCGGTCTTGGCGAGGCGGTACTCGTACCCGACAGCGCCCATCGGCGGCGCGAAGGGGTTGTGGGCGGTTTCCTCGGCATTGGTGGGCCGGTTGCCGGGATGGCCGATGGTGGACCAGTCAAAGTCGTAGTCTTGGGCGAGAGCGGGCGCGGTCAGGCCCAAGCCGCAGACGAGGCAAAGGGCCGCGAGAATGGGGGCTTTGGTGCGCATGGTCGCTCCTTTGTACGGACCAGCATATTTATCGGTCGCATGAAAATGGGATCGTGATGTCAAGAATTAATGAGGAAGCCCGGATTCCGGCGGTTTCGCCTGCTCGCGGCCGCGGCGTTTCTCGTCCCAGACGTGGTCAGCCTCCCCCTCCCCTTCGCGGGCGTCAACCGCGCCGACCTGCTATAATCAAATCGCGCGATTCTCCAAGCGGCGGAGCGTTCCTTTCGCACTCCGTTCGGCATGTGAAAATCGCCCTGCTTTCGCCGCGATTTTGGACTGGCGGCCCGCCAGAAAACGGAGCACGGATGACGGCCCAGATTTCCCCCTCGAGCGCTGCCAAACCCGGCGGCGATTACACCGCCGATCAGATCCAGGTGCTCGAAGGCCTCGAGGCCGTGCGCCTCCGCCCCGGCATGTACATCGGCGGCACGGGCGTCAACGCGCTCCACCACCTCGTCTACGAAGTTGTCGACAACTCGATCGACGAGGCCATGGCCGGGCACGCGACCTATGTCTCCGTCACCATCCAGCCCGACGGCTCGTGCTGCGTCGTCGACGACGGGCGCGGCATCCCGGTCGAGCCCAAGAAGCACGACAACCCCGCCTATGACGGCAAGCCCGCCGTCGAGATCGTCATGACCGTCCTTCACTCCGGCGGCAAGTTCGGGCAGGAGGGCTCGGCGTACAAAGTCTCGGGCGGCCTGCACGGCGTGGGTGTCTCGTGCGTCAACGCCCTCTCCGAGTACCTCACCTGCGAGGTCTATCGCGACGGCAAGATCCACTCCATGACCTTCGAACGCGGCAAGGTCGCACGCCCGCTCTCGGTCATCGGCACCATCCCGCCCGGCTCGGCCCGCGCCCGCGGCACGTCGGTCACCTTCCGCCCCGACCCCGAGATCTTCCCCGACACCACCTTCAGCTATCAGACGCTCGCCACGCGCCTGCGCGAGCTCTCGTACCTCAACCCCGGCATCAACCTGCGACTCATCGACGAGCGCGTCGGCGCCGACGGAAAGGTCCACGCGGAGACGTTCCACGCGCAGGACGGCCTGCGCGAGTACGTCGAGCACCTGATGACCGGCAAGACCGCCGTCTCCGACGTCGTCTCGATCAAACGCAACGACGAGGCCAACAACCTCACCTGCGAAGTCGCGATGCAGTACCACGACGGCTACAACGAGACCCTGCTCTCGTTCGCCAACAACATCAACAACGTCGACGGCGGCACGCACGCCCAGGGCTTCAAGGTCGCGCTGACGCGCACCATGAACAACTACGCGCGAAAGACCGGCATCATCAAGGAAAAGGACCCCGTCCCGACCGGCGAGGACCTGCGTGAGGGCCTGGTCGCGATCGTGAGCGTCAAGCTCCCCAGCCCCACCTTCAACAACCAGCCCAAGGAAAAGCTGCTCAACCCCGAGATCGAGAGCTTCGTCTCGCTCGCGGTGGGCGAAGCGCTCGAGACCTGGTTTGAAGAACACCCCAGCGAGGCCAAGCGCCTGTGCATGAAGGGCATCGTGGCGGCCCAGGCGCGCGAGGCCGCCCGAAAGGCCCGCGAACTCACCCGGCGCAAGAGCGCGCTGGACTCGGGCTCCATGCCCCACAAGCTGCGCGACTGCAAGACCCGCAACGTCGACGAGAGCGAGCTCTTCATCGTCGAGGGTGACTCCGCGGGCGGGTCGGCGACGCAGGGGCGCAACGTCGAGACGCAGGCGATCCTCCCGCTCAAGGGCAAGATCCTGAACGTCGAAAAGGCCCGCATCGACCGCATCCTGGGCTTCGAGGAAATCCGCACGCTCATCGCCGCCCTCCGCGTCGGCATCGGGCAGGAGATGGACATCACCCGCCTCCGCTATGGCAAGGTCATCATCATGACCGACGCCGACGTCGACGGCAGCCACATCCGCACGCTCCTGCTCACGTTCTTCTTCCGCCAGATGCCCGAGCTCATCCGGCGCGGGCACATCTACATCGCCCAGCCGCCGCTCTACCAGATCCTGCACGGCTCGGGCAAGGCACGGAAGAGCCGCTACGTGCTCAACGAGCGCGTGCTGGACGACGTCCTGACCGAGATCGGGATGGAAAAGGCGACGCTGGTGGTGCGCGACATCGACTCGCGCGGTTCGGCCGACAAGCACCGGCTGTCGGGCGACTCGCTCCGGCGTGCCGTACACCTCCTCCGCCGCCTCGACGAACTGGTGCAGATCGCCGAAAGGCGCGGGGTCAAGTTCGTGGACTTGCTCGCCAGCCGCGCGGGAGACCCCGAGGTCAAGTCCGGCCACCGCCCCTCGGGCCGCCTCCCCTCGCACCGCGTCACCTGGCGCGGCGGGGAAGAGTTCCACTGGTCCGAGAGCAGCGCCCACGCGACGCTGGAGAAGCGCGGCCTGCGCCTCGCGGATGATTCGCACGAGTCGGGCGGCGCCCCCTCAGGCTCCATCCGCGAGCTCCACGAAAACCGCGAGCTCGAACGCCTCTTCACCGACCTTGCCGCCATCGGCCTGGACATCAACGACTACGCGCTCGTGCAGGAAGAATCCGTCACCGGCGAACGCATGCCCGCCCGCTACGCGTGGACGATCAGCAAGGTTGAGCACGAAGAGCACACGCACGCGGAACCACAGGCGTCGAACGAAGGCGACTTCGGCGAGCCCGAAGAACGCGTCACCACGGTCGCGGTCAAGTCCAACATCGTCGAGTGCCCGAGCATAGCGACCATCCTCGCCGGCCTGAAAGAGATCGGGCGTCGCGGCCTTGAAATCAAGCGATTCAAGGGTCTGGGCGAGATGGACGCCGAGCAGCTCTGGGACACGACCATGGACGCGTCGCGGCGTGTGCTGATGCGCGTGACGTGGGACATGGCCAGCGACGCCGACGCGATCTTCTCGATCCTGATGGGCGAAGAGGTCGAACCCCGCCGCCGGTTCATCGAAGAGCACGCGCTGGATGTGAAAAACCTGGACGTGTGAGTAGCCAGTGACGACACAGTCGACCGAGACGAGAAGGTCTCCCGAGGTTCTCTACAAGTACCTTTCGCCCGAAGGCGTGCGTGCGGTGCTGGGACTCCGGCGATTACGATTTCGCGCTCCCCGAGATTTCAACGATCCGTGCGATGGGCAGCTCGATCCGTTGCATCGCCTTTACACATTCGAAGCAGCATCCGCTCGGGAGAACGAGATCCGTTCCATCCTTTCTCACGGTACCCCGCTGCGACCTGGAGCCAACCCCAGAATGAGCGCGTTCTATGAAAAGCTCACAATGCTCATCGATGAACTGCCCAGGGATCTACGAGATGCTCAAATCGCCAATGCTGCAAAGGAAATCGTTGAACAAAACGACCTTCGACAGACTGGACGTAACATCATCGATTCAATCAATGCCAATCGGATACTGTGCCTGTCGGAATTGGCGACATCCATGCTCATGTGGAGCCATTACGCGTCAGGCCATCGCGGCGCGGTGCTGGGTTTCGAGCCTCGGACGCTGATTGCCTCCACCAAAGCGTTGCTTTGGCCGGTGGAGTACAAGAACGAGACGCCCGACGTCATCGACTGGGCCCACTATAATATCTGTATGGTACACGGGGTTCAACCAAATCCGCCAAGTACCGAGAATGCTCGCAAGCTCGTTCTCACCAAGTCCAGAGAGTGGGAATACGAGAAGGAATGGCGTGGCGCCATATCCGCCGGTCCATCTGCCACAACTTCTCACCGAGACGTTGAATACTCCGGGAACTGTCTCGTTGAACTTGTTCGAGGCATTCGTACCAACGACGATGACTTCGAGATCTGGCAGTCTGTCGCGCAAGAGATCAGCCCGAGTATTCGCATTCGGACTGCAGTTCTCGATGTCCCGACTTTTTCAATCACGATCCAAGACTAGAGATCCCCGACCGGGCGACAAAACGGATCACTACTCCTCAACCTCGCTGAACGCCCCCTTGGCCGCCTCCTGATCGACGTACTTCTGGAAGTCGCTCATCTTGTACGAGATGAAGCAGAAGGCGTGGTGGATCGCGAGCCACTCGAGGTCGCTCTTGTCCTCGCCCAGGTCCTTGCGCATCCGGTTCAGTTCCGCCAGCAGCGTTTCGGCTTTCATGGGGGATCGTAGGGTTCGGCCGGCGCCGCTCTCCAGGCCGCGACGCTGCTCCTGGGCGGCGTGTCATCCCCGTTGACTGCGCGCCGGTCTCCGTCCAGCACCCGATGGCCACGCGGTCGATGGCTGACTCACGCTTCCGCGCGAGCGCCCGAACCGCCCACACTCTCTCGCGTCATTGCCGTCAGCCTCGAGAGCGCGTACATCACGGTCATCGCGCCGACGATGCACGCGCCGGGGGGCCAATCGAGCTCCATGCTCGCGACCAGCCCCAGCACCAGCGCCACGAGCGATGAGCCGACGCTGATCGCGACCACGTGCGAGAGCCTGCGCGAGAGCGCGAGCGCCGTCGCGCCGGGGAGCACAAGCACCGCGGTCGCCAGGATCACGCCCGCCAGCTTCATCGCCGTCACGATCGAGAGGCAGAGCAGCACCATCAGCACAATCCGCGGCGAGCGCGGCGGGACGCCGAACGCCGGGGCGCTGGTCTCATCGAACGCCCAGAAGATCAGTTTGCGACGCTCCCACCACAGCACAACGAGGATCACCAGCGAGACAATGACCGCGACGATCGCGTCGGACCAGCCGACGCTGAGGATCGCGCCGAAGAGGACCGATTCCCAGCCGGGCCCCTGCGAGCCCTGGCGCTTGAAGGCCGCGTGCATGAGGATCGCGCCGAGCGTCATCGACGCGACCAGCACGATGCCGATCGCGGTGTCGGCCGACATGCCGCGCTTGGCGCTCATGGCGGCGACGATCATCGCGGCCGCGAGGCAGAAGGCCAGGATGATCGAGAACTGCCCCACCGCCTCGCCCGCGGAGAGCGACGCGCCCGTGAGCCCGAGGACCGCGGCGACGCCCATGCCGCCGAACGCCGCGTGACTGACGCCCTGGCCGATGAAACTCATGCGCTTGAGCACGACGAGCACCGCCAGGCACGAGCAAACGACGGCGATGGCCAAGCCCGTCACGATGCCGGGCAGGAACAGCCCTCGCATCACCGGATCAGCGAGATACTCAAGCGTTCGCACGCGGAGCCTCCTTGTGATCGGGCGCGGCGGGCGGGCGCGCCGCCGGGGCCCGCGGGGTGGGGGCGCTTGGGGGGCTGGGCGCGCCGGCGGGGGGGGGGCCCGCCCCCCCCCGCCCCCCCCCGCGGGCGGGCG
>OEIV010000316.1_pt1 | contig 28764 bp, 27 predicted proteins | sample 1539231 | NCBI WGS metagenome assembly OEIV01 (sample SAMN03794762, study PRJEB22550) | activated sludge metagenome | feature: wastewater treatment plant; material: activated sludge; isolation source: Wastewater treatment plant of a petroleum refinery complex | place: Argentina: Buenos Aires ... | reverse complement strand
TTGTGGTTCAATCATATGCAAGTGGTGTTTATATAAAAAACAAAAGGTCAAAAAAATGTTTCGAAAACTCGTTTCTAATTTACCGTTCAGTCCTTCGCTGATACATCAGTTAAGTTACTACACCAAGCGCCTCAAAAAAGAGCAAGTAACTCGTAAAATTGGGCTTGTTTTTACTGCACTGACCATTATAGTGCAGTCGCTCACGGTATTTGTGCCAGCAAAACCAACGCTAGCCGCTAGTAATAACGACATTATCTACGGTGGTGGAAACCTACAAGCTACAAAAGACACTTATGTAAAAGGGTGCGATAGCAAAGGAAGATGCGATATTAAGCAAATTTTTCACGCCTACGGGATAGACGGATGGGGTTTAGCCAGCGCCAAGGTTGAAACAATATATTCAAGCGCGGCTAATAACTACTGGTCAATTGGCCGAGCACCACGCGGTTACGGCGGTGAAGTAGCACGTCAGATATCTGGTGGTCCAACTGTTTACTCTCGCACCCTGCATGGTTGGTCAGCAAACCGTAACTGGAATGCTATCCGCGTTGAAACTGGTCAAGGAACGCGTTGGATTTTGACAGAATGTGGGAATATAGTTACTAAAGAAAGTCAGCCGGTAACACCTGTGAAACCACCGGACATGAAAATGGAAAAAACTGTTAGTAAATCTCAAGTGAAAAAAGGTGAAAAATTCTTCTTTACACTTAAAGCAACCAACGTTGGTGGTAGCACAGCAAAGAGTGTACTCCTCTACGACAACTCAGTTGCGCATCTTGAGCTTCAGCCCGACGGCCTCGGCTCAGACCCACTCAAACACGTCATGCGTTGGGAAACCAGTAAAAGGTTCGACATAGGTGCTGGCCAAAGTTATACATACAAAATATACGCTATTGCACGCGCAAATGGCCCCACCACGCTAACTAACACCGCTTGTGCAGATTTCTTTGATATCAACGTATATAACAACTGTGCAACTGCAACGGTCACCGTGATTGCTCCGTGTCCTATTCCTGGAAAGGAAAATCTTGCAATCAATGACCCACTCTGTAAAAGTAATCCTGGTATTACTGTAGATAAATCTAGCGACAAAAAAGATCTTAAACTAAATGAAACGTTTATATACACACTTGGTGTTACAAATAAGGGTGATGTTGATTTAACGAAAACTTCATTTATAGACACGGCCCCAGCAGAAATTGAATTTCTAGAAGTGAAAGAACCTGGTGAAGCAAGCTTCAAAGCCCTTTCCAACAAACGTGAATACATCAGTAAAGTATTTTCTCTAGGCAAAGGTAAAACAGTTACTGCCCAGATCAAAGCACGTGTGATCAAAGTAAATACTAGTGCGGTCAAGAATACTGTGTGTGTTATTGCTACTAATCCACCAAACACCACAACTGGTGCGTGCGACGATTCAAGTATTATCATCAAACAGGTGGAAATGTGTCCTATTCCTGGTAAGACTCACCTACCGAAGAATGACCCTAATTGTAAAACAGATGTTGAAATGTGCCCGATACCTGGAAAAACCCATTTAGCCAAGAATGATCCGTATTGTAAAATTGAGCCAAACGAAAAATGTCCTATTCCTGGTAAGACTCACCTAGACTTAGATGATCCGAACTGTAAAGAAGATATTGAAAAATGTCCTATTCCTGGTAAGACTCACCTACCGAAGAATGACCCTAATTGTAAGGAAGATACCTGCCCTTACAACCCTAATCTTGCTAAGAACGATCCAAAATGTCAGCCCTGCCCAATTGAAGGAAAAACCAACCTCTGGATTAACGACCCTGCGTGTAAGCCATGTGACGAAACAAAAATAACTGATGACAAAAAAGATATCAGCTGTCTCGAGCTTCACAAATCTGCTCGTAACATTACACAGAACATTGCAAATGCAAACAACACCCGTGCCAATACTGGTGACACCATAGAATATACTCTATCGGTGCGCAACTTCAGTAAAGAAACTCGCAAGGGCTTCGTAATTGAAGAAAACATGGAAGATGTACTCGAATACGCAGATATCATTGATGCCAGTGGCGCCACCTTCACTACTAACCCAGTGAAGCTACTCTCGTGGAAGCCGGTTGATATTAGGCCTGGTGAAACCATCAAGCGTACCGTTCTGATAAAAGTTAAGAGCACGCTTCCACTAACACCTGCCTCAAGCTCTGACCCACTTTCGAATGACATGAAGATGGTCAACGTATATGGAGACATGGTGCAGATTAAACTCCCTGATCACCCAATAAAAACTATCGAACAAACGGTTAAATTCTTGCCTAAAACTGGTCTTGGCGCCAACGTTATTGTCAGCACTGTATTGATTATGACAGCAACCTACTTTTATTACAGAAGTCGCCTCATGGTTCGAGAACTTGGATTAGTACGTCAACAATTTAACTACGGAGCTGGAGTATAGCCATGAGCGAACGATACCCTGTCAATCACGAAAACAATGCCGAAACACACGCAAACAAACAAGAGCTCGCGAAGCACCACGAACGTCTTGCTGAACATCACGAAAAAGAAGCTACGCAGAGTCATGAAAAAGGCATACGTACACAAGAAGCACTTCGTGAAGTGCATGAACAAGCTATATCTGGCAAGGAATTTCAAAAACCTCAGTCAGAGCATAGACAACCCGAGCCAGCAAACACCAAAGAAGCAAAGGTGCGTAGTTTCAATACGACCATGCATCACGTACGCAATAACCTTTCTCGCCCCGAAAGAACGTTTAGTAAGTTCATTCATAAGCCACTAGTTGAAAAAACCAGTGAAGTTGTTGGCGCTACCGTTGCCCGCCCCTCTGGCATGGCTGGCGCGACCATTGCAGCCTTTATAGGACTTCTTTCGGTATACGGTGTAGCCCGATTTGCTGGTTTTGAACTGTCTGGTTCAGAAATACCACTCTTACTAGCTATCGGCTTCGTAGCCGGTCTTATATTTGAATGGCTTTATAAATCAGCTCAATCACTCTTTGGTCGTCGCTAGACTGCTAAACAATTCTGAGTTCATTTTCACATATAATTAAGCTCGACTAAGTTGTATCCTACAGACGCCCCGAACGTTAGCGCGTGTGCCTACAGAGTCTCTTCGTCGTCTTTGGAATGATGAATCAAACCGTGCCGGTCAATAGCGATCTCTCCAGAAGTTAGCTGACTCTCTTGAATAGCTTCATTGACGGCCAGGCCCTGTTCAGTCTGAGTACTCTTGTTGGCCTGGTTATTTAAGTTAACCACAAGCTCTTCAACGGGTTTTTGGTCACCACTGGCTATAGCTGAAAAGGCGTCGTGAGCAGCGCGCTGATCGTCTTTCTTGTTGGAGGCCAATGGCGTATGAACAGGTTGGACTGCTGGGAGGTTGGAAGCAGGCATGACACCAGGCTGTTTTTCGAAGGTAGGCTTAGAAATCGGCGTCAGCTCAGGCTTCGCCATTCCCTGGGTAGGCGGTACCGAATTTAGAGCGGGCTTCTGAGCCATCTCCTGACGGCGTTTAGCGAGCCATTCATCTAAAAATGAAGAGGAACCCGGAGCTACGGCCGTGGCCGGTCTTGAAGGCCCAGGAAACGCCCCAGGTGCTTGCCCTGCAGCCGGTAAGCCACCGCCCCGAGGCTGGCCAAATGCTGGACGAGGTGGCTCAATAGTCTTCATTCTTTCAAAGATCTCTTTTTCAACTACTGCCTTTGGTCGACCGAATTTTGCCGCTGAAAGTCGTTTTACCGCCTGGGTGAGACGAGGATTAGGCTTACCCATAGGCGGAAGCGAATTCATACTAAACGGCTGTGTTGGAGTACCGTTCATAAGCATCTGAACTGCCCAGCTATAGTTCGGCATTTTGGTAAGATCTTCTGAATCAAAGACTGGCGAGAAGTACTTAACTAAGAAATCGGCGTCGTTTGCGCCAGTACGCGAACTAATAACCGTACCGACGTTTCCAAAAACCGCATCACGAATTTCATCGGTAAGTTGACCTACAAATTGATTACCTACCACTAGACTAAGACGGTACTTTCGAGCTTCTGAAAGAATGTCTGAGAAAGTCTCGGTAGAAAAGTTCTGAAACTCATCTACAAATACTGTGAAGTCTTTTCGTTCGCTTTCAGGAATATTAGCTCGCCCCATAGCGGCAGCATAGAACTTCATCACAAAAATCATACCAAGAAGCTTAGCGTTGAGCTCACCAGTTTTGCCCTTGCTCAAGTTGACTATCAGTATTTTGCCATCATCCATGATCTGTCGTAGGTCAAAACCACTCTTGGTTTGACCAATAATGTTTCGCATCATCTCGTTACTTAAGAAGGCGCCGAACTTACTTACGAACCAACTCTTAACCTCTCCGAATTCATTAGATCGTTCAGACCCAGGCATTTCTTTCAGCCAGAAATCTAGTACTGTCTGATCGGTAACGTACTTAAGCTTCTGATTAACGTAATTCTTGTCATTAAACAATTTTGGTATATCAACAAACGTTCCGCCGTCTGGACCAGCCATAATAGTAAGTGCGGCGTTTCTAAAAAGGTGTTCGTAGCGAGGACCAATAATACCCTGACGTTGTGGATCATACAACTTGTACAACATATTGATCGCTTCTTGTATCAAGAAATCCCTTTGTTCAGGAAGCTGGTATTCAAATAGGTTCAGGCCAACCGGATAGTCCATTTCCCCTGGCGCAAAATAAATAACGTCTTCTGTTCGCTCAGCCGGAACCATACCAAGTAATTCCTCAGCAGCATCACCGTGTGGATCAATGTAGGCAAAGCCTTTACCGTCCAACATATCTTGCAAAGCAAGATTAACCATAAGATTAGTTTTACCTGTACCAGTTTGACCGATGATGTACATATGTCTACGGCGGTCATTTTCGGTAAGTCGAATCTCTTTTTGAGTGCCCCTGAAGACGTTGTAGCCAAGTAGTAGACCATGTTCAGGAACATTCGACGGACCATCAACCTGTTTTGAAGCTTGCCTCTGCAACTGTGATGTAGGAGTATGCTTTTGATCTGGAAAATGAAATAACGTTGCAAGTTCTACACTATTTAGAATGTTCTGGTTAATCTCTGGTGGGAAGAATCTAAATATAAATGATGTAACAAAGTTTTCAATAACTTTAGCCGGCACAAAGCGGAAGCCGTTTCTACCAGGTGCATCAAACAGTGCAAAGGCCGAAACAACATTACTTAAAATAGCCTGCGAGCGAGCTGCAGTATTAGAAGATGACACTACCCTGATGAGTACTTCGTATCCTGGGTGACGCGTCTTTTCTTCTATTGAATCAACTTTAGCTTGTTCCAGTGTGGAAAGCTGTTTATCTTCTGGTTTAACTTCTTTAATCTCTGGCGGCTTCCAAAGAGCTTCACCTAACCCTTTTAAACTTAAGCTAGCTGCCCCGCCCTTTTTACCCTTATCTTTTTTAATTTTGCTAGAAAGAGCCAACGAATTTTTAATCCACTTCTGATTAGCAGGTCTCAAAAGAATCTGAATTCCAACACCATCTTCTTTTGTGAGACTTGCCATTGAATTCAAAATGGACTGCATTGCATCATTCTTTGAATCTTGAAATGTTGCGATCGAATTAGCATAGTGCTGCTTTAAGACCAGCTCACCTCCAATGGTGCCGGTTATTTTGCCTACTTGGCTGAACATATTGTGTTCTTCAACCTCTTCAAGACGAGCGTTCGGGTAAGCGCTTGTGATTGCTTGTTCGACCACTGAAACCAACGTAACAGGTACTGCTGTGTAATAATTTACAACACCCTTTGAAGCTATTATTTCAAACGCGATGTGTCTTTGACCATAAAAGTTGCTCCTGAACCCTTTAGTAGCCGTGCTGGCGATAATGTTATACAAAACCTGCGCTTTAGAAATAGTTTCTTCGCTGACATCCCGTGCATCACGCCCGCCACCTTCGATGTCATCGCTAATCGGTGGTAAATGAATGAGCAGTGGCACCATCTTAAGCCCACGTTCATAATTTTTAGCTTCTCGGAGTATGCGCCGATAATAGAAGTAGACTCCGCCACCAATGCATGATCCTACCGCTAGAAAAATTATTAGTAGTGAAATAATTTGCATGATCTCACTCTGCCAGTTTAATCTGTTTGTTGTAACGCTTCATAAGATAGTCTGCTTGCAACTTACTGACTTGCTGCTCCTGAGCATGTGGATCTTCTTTTGTCGAACTGACGATTTTCTTAGCTTTGTCTACCCACTCTTTCTCAATTACATCAACATCGTCAGCAACCAAAGGGGTGGCAGGATCTGTTGAAGGAATTGTAGTGGTTCTAGACGGCTGAGACATAGCAGGGGTTGGATGCGAAGCTACCACGGGGGCTGGTATAGTCGGCTGAGCAACTGGCCTCATCTCCCCCACACGCTCTGGAGCAGATGGAGAGATTTCATGATTTACAGGGACACCAAGCTCGCCCTGTGGCTGTGGCCGTGAAGAGGGATGACTTTCGGGCTGACTTGGCATTGGTAACATAGGTTCCATATCTTATATTCAAGTATACCAAAAAATAAGCACCATGGCATGCTAGAATCGGCGTAAAATGTAGAAGTTCAACACCACCTCAAAAAGTGCTACTAAAACGACGTCAATAAGACGTAACTGACCGAGTGTCTGAAGACCGAGTAAAAAAACAACGCCGAAGGATAAAACCGTGGCGCTATACAAAATACGATACCAAGACCGCTGGCTCCCAGATCTCAATAGATATCCAACCATCTGAATTAGCAAAGAAAAGCATGAAAGCAATAAGCCGAACACCACTGTTAAGAATGCAAGAACTAATCGAGGACCCCCCTCACCAGGGTCGCTAGTTACAAGTAGCCCTAGTAGACCCGCTGAACTAAGTATTGAACCCCATATGGGTGGCTTAGCAAGATGCAGCTTGCGTTGCTCAGTGTCTTCAGACTGGTCTATAGAATCATTCACACCTCTATTGAAGCAAAAAATGACCAAACAAAAAAGCTAGAGTGGATAAATCCGCCAACTTTATAACTTTTGTAGCGCTTATCACTCTAGCCGTGACTGACCGCTCTCTAAAAAGAGAGCGCTATCGCCGCATACTGCGGCTGATTTAATTGTGGAAGGTGCTGCCCTGAGGCTGAATTAAGCATATCAGTCTTTTTTTATAAACACAAGCATAATGTACAGTTTTATTTACAACGTCTACCTGTTGAATCATTCAATTCGATGTTGTTATTGTTACATTTTATAATGAATTATGTCGTTTATATTTACAACAAACCTCAATTTTATCTATATACCTGAATAAAAAATGTCGTCGTCATGGTTCTAGCCTAGTACTGACTCGCGAATCCCGTGATGTAGAGGACCTCAGCGCCCTAATGTCACCGAGTTACCAATTTTATAACTAGCCTGCATCTATACACCATTCCAGTGCTTTATGGTTTCGTTAATTTGATAGAATACGGTTCTTAAATACTGCCCCGTAGCACATTCAGGCTGGCTATTCCCGTAGACTGTACCAAAAAATCAGTTAGTTAGTGCATGATATTTCCAGCATCCGCACACCCCGACTGACTTGTGTTCAGTATTGGCTTGCTTTCGGAACATTGTAGCGTTGGTTACGGCACGACATTATTCAAGTCATTTGAATGACGCTAAACGCTGCTTAAAAATGTCGCGGAAACCTCGAATATAACAACGAAACTAATAAAGTGTTCAGCAGATTTTTTACGTGTTCGGCACACATAATGATGCTGTGGAAAACTTCATGCAATTTTATGTATATTTTGTGTTGACATAAGCTTTTCAAGGCCCTATTATGATAGTGGCACTTGAATAAAAAAAGTGCTCAAAACAAAAAGATAAACCCTTGAAACAACGGCTACTCGCAGGCCGTTGTTTTCTTTTTGTAACCTGTTATTATTGCAGTAGTAGATAAGTCAGAGGGGTGGGCATGACAACTGCAAAAGTATACTCGGCGGCGCACATAGGGTTCGATGGCAAATTAATAGAAATTGAGTGTGACACAACTAAAGGCTTGCCTGGAATAATCATTGTTGGGCTTGCCAACAAGGCAATCGACGAAGCTAAAGAGAGAATGCGCAGCAGTATAAAGAACAGCGAGCTCAGCATGCCTCGTAAGCGAATCACACTTAATCTTGCGCCAGCTGATTTACCTAAAGACGGCTCAAGCTACGACCTTCCTATGGCAGTTGCAGTACTAGCAGCAAGTGGCCAGATAAAAACTGACCTGCTGAAGGATTCTCTTTTTGTAGGCGAGCTCTCTCTAGACGGCAGTCTCCGCCCTATACGAGGTGTCATAACTCATACCGAAGTAGCGAAAACGCACAAATTTAAGCGCATATTTGTACCAAAAGAAAATGGCGCACAAGCGTCACTAGTCGAAGGTGTAGACATCATCCCGGTATCTAGCCTTGTCGAACTCTGCCACCTACTCAACAAGCCTGAGTCACTAAACCCTCTGGGCCCAACAAACATACAAAACCAGGTACCAAATAAAGATGCGGTTGATTTTACCGATATCTACGGTCAGGAACATGCCAAGCGAGCTCTTGAGATTGCCGTAGCAGGACACCACAACATTCTACTAAATGGTCCGCCAGGCGCAGGCAAAACAATGATGGCACGCGCTATTCTTTCTATAATGCCAGCCCCTTCCAAAGAAGAAGTTATAGCGATTACAAAACTACATAGCTTAGCCGGAGAGCTAACCGCAGAGGTACGAACTACACGACCCCTGAGATCCCCGCATCATACATCAAGCAGTATTGCACTAATAGGTGGAGGTCGTAACCCTAAGCCAGGAGAAATAAGTCTGTCTCATAAGGGAGTGCTTTTTCTGGACGAACTTCCCGAATACAGCCGATCTTGCCTTGAGTCACTGCGGCAACCGCTTGAAGATCGACACGTAACCATCGCACGTGCACAAGACACCGTAACGTTTCCAGCTGATTTTATGCTGGTCGCTACGCAAAACCCCTGCCCTTGCGGCTACTACCTAGATACCGACCATAACTGCACCTGTACACCTCATCAAATTAACCAATACAACAAAAAGATCTCCGGGCCCCTTCTTGATCGTATTGATCTGGTGGTACCCGTACAAAAGGTTGCTCACAAACACCTCTTGCCTACCGAACAAAGCAACACAGAAAGTGAAAGTGCACAAATCTTGAAGAGAGTGCTCCGGGCTCGCGTTCGGCAGGCAGAACGTTTTGAATCGCCCTCACGAGTTAATGCTCATATGACTAACCGAGAGATCACCGCAAAAGCCAAACTTCCTCTAGAAGTAAAAACCTTTCTTGAGTCGGCTGCGGAAAAATTGGCACTCTCCGCACGAAGCTACATGAAGGTTATTCGGGTTGCCCGGACTATTGCCGACCTCGCCGATGAAGATGTTATTACGATCGCCCATATGAGCGAAGCCCTGCAATATCGCCCCCGTTGACCTCTGGAATGGCTTATGCTACACTGTTGTTAAATAAAGTTCGTAGTATATAAATTTTTAGGAGAACCAACCATAGCTAAGCCACCCCAGACCCGCATGAATCACGCGATTCGCGCCAATGAACTGAGAATTATAGACGAAAATGGTGATCAAGCTGGAGTTATGACACGTAGCGAAGCTCTGCAACGAGCCGAATTAGCCGGATTAGATCTTGTTGAAGTTTCTCCAAACGCCAACCCCCCTGTTGCGCGCATTGTCGACTGGGGTAAATATAACTACCAAAAGACAAAGCAACAGCAGAAACAGAAGAAGCTTACAAAAGCAGTTGACCTAAAACAGATACGACTAGGTATGCGCATTGGTGACAACGATCTTGATATAAAGGTTAACAAGGCTCGCAAGTTCCTAGAGGCTGGTCATAAGGTCAAAGTTATGTTACTCTATAGGGGTAGAGAAAATGCCCACAAAGAATTGGGCTTCACGCTATTTGAGCGTATCACTCAAAAACTCGAGGATATTGCAGCGGTTGATCAACCTGCTCAGCTCAACGGGCGTAATTTAACGATTACCTATAGGAGAAATTCGAATGCCAAAAATTAAGACCCACAGCGGTACCGCAAAGCGCGTAAAAAAGTCTGCCTCTGGCAAGCTTATTCGCGAACGAGCCTATACCGGCCACATGTTGTCTAAAAAAAGTGCTAGCCGAAAGCGCAACAACGCACGAGCACACGGCGTTAGCAGTAGTGATTTTAATAATGTAAAACGAGCGCTCGGCGCTTAACCACCAGGTAGTATAAGGAGAACCCATGCGAGTTAAACGAGGTGTAACAAGTCACCAACGACACAAGAAAGTACTAAAGCAAACCAAGGGTATGCAGCATGCACGACGCAGCTCAATAAAGCTAGCGCGTCAAGGTGTTATACGCTCACTACAGTATGCCTACCGTGATCGTCGTAACAAAAAACGTGATTTTCGAGCACTCTGGATCACCCGTATCAATGCGGCTGTTCGTGAACATGGCGTAACTTATAGTACTTTCATGAGTAGCCTCAAGAACCACAAGATTGAACTCGATCGTAAAATCTTGAGCGAACTTGCAGTCAATGAACCAGCTGCAATCAAAGAACTAGTAAAAATTACCAACAAGTAGCTCCAAAAAGCTATAAAACTAAAAAAACCTCTCGTAATGAGAGGTTTTTTTAGTTACCAGACCACCGATAAGCCGGGTTCTGTCGAGAACGATCATCTATCTAGTCCTATTGTCACCAACAGGATCAAGCGGCTTTTGCGACATAACCACGGCGGACCGCCTTAATGTGATTACGTCTCCTTGCAGCAGGCAGGGTTTACCTCTCTTCCGTGTTACCACGGCCGACTGTGAGCTCTTACCTCACTCGTTTCACCTTTTCCCCGAAGGGTAGTTTCGTTTCTGTGGCACTTTCCCTAGGGTTGCCCCCGGTTGCCGTTAGCAACTGCCATCGTCCTATGCTGCCCGGACTTTCCTCTTAAAGTACATTAAACTCCAAGTGACCGTTTAGCGATCTGGTACCAACAAGTATATCAGAGAATGTTACCGAGAGCTGGAATGTTGATCTAGAATTTCATTTACCTTGCCATCAGCCGCCACATTTTCTTCCCTAGGGATGTGTGTAAAGCGAACACTGGCAAAGTGCTTCATCAACTCACGAATCTCTTGATTTATAGGCCATAATTCGCGGTTTTTAACCTTATACAGGCCATTTAGTTGGTTTACAACAAGAAGGCTGTCTATATTGAATAAAATTGTGTCATCAGCCCCAGCTATTCGAGCAGCCGCCTTCAATGCCAATGCCACGGCTGTATATTCAGCTTGATTATTGGTGGTAATCCCTATATAAGCACCGTCCGCTGCTATAATTTTTCCATGAGCATCACGAATTACAAAAGCCGAAGCTGACGGCCCAGGATTACCCCTGGAACCACCGTCAGTATTGATTGTTAACGTTGTTTTAGAAACATCAGTTGTTGCTTGATCTTCTCCGAGGTAGCGTTCTAGTACCGTTCGAGCATCGGTTGCAAGTTTACTATCTAAACTTTGTTGTTTATCTACCCAAACGCACTCATCATAATTGCTCGCAAGGGTTATTTGCTGAGATTCATCAAGCGATACCTCAAAAACAGAGCGAACATACGGACCACTACTGTCTACATGAGCTAGACTACAGTAATACATTGGATTTTTTACTTTTACGCCTAGCTCACTTTCTAGCTTTCTTCCAAGTGCATGCTCGAGTGTTTCGCCAAGCTCTACCCTACCTCCGGGCAACTCAAGATAGCCGGGCAAAAATCGGTCTGAATTTGATCGACGTACCAGAAGTACCTGCTGATCTGCATTATGGATAAGTCCGTTTACGAATAGTGTTTGTTTGAGTATTTCGTTCATATCTAGGTAAAGTTTATCGTGTACAAGTAGAAAATACCACCAGTATACCTGTATTCCAGGTTTGGTCAGGGTAAGAGGACTTGAACCTCCGGTCTCCGGACCCCCAGCCCGGCGCTTTAGCCAACTAAGCTATACCCTGGTGGCATCGTTAAAAGTGTCTCCGGATCGGCTGATTTGACCTGGGAAAACCAGGTGGGTGTACTCACGTATCGCCCACGGGCGATACAAATATTGCACTCCCCTTTGAAAAATATTCAGGAAATCAGCCGTATTACCCGAAGACTCTTTTATTATACCAACTTAACGGGATCTATCACCCCTTGACCTGGGGGCAAAAAAACAGTAGTATAGATCATTGAAACTATCAACAAAATAATTATGTGATTTATAAGGTGATTTTATGGCAGGCAAATGTGAACTAACTGGCAAAGGCAAGCAATTTGGCAATAATGTCAGCTTTTCTATGCGACACACCAAAAAAGTATGGAAGCCCAATCTTCAAAAAAAGACATTTGAGCTTGACGGCAAAAAAGTAACTATGAAGATTAGTACCCAGGCAATTCGTACACTCAAGAAAAAAGGCATTCTTTAATTAGAATTTAGGGCCTGGAAGTTTGATTAAAAATAAGCAGCTTAGGCTGCTTATTTTTAATCTCTTAGCCGTTACGATTTTTTAATAAGCTGAATCGTCAACTGTTCTGGCAAAGATTTAATCTTGAGTTTTTCAACAACTTCTTCAGCCACTGGTGCGCCAAGTTCTTTTACAAAAAGCTCCGTAGCACCTTGAGGGACTTCATATTTGAGGCCATCATCGCTACTATGAACAGGAATAACCATTTTTGGTTCAATAGCCCGAACAACAGTTGCGGCACCAACCGCATCAAGGGTGTATCCACTGCCACCTACTGGGACAACCACGATATCAACCATACCAATTGATTCAAGTTGTTCTTCGCTTAATTTAGCATCAATATTTCCTACAATTAAGATTGAAACCTCTGGGTTTGAAACCCGGTAGACCGTTGCACTCTTATCTCCGGTTGAGGCGGTGTGAGGCTGTGCTGCAATTCCGGCAACTGAGCAGTCTTCAAATTCGTACTCGCCCGGACCATCTACCACAAAAAGCTCACCGTCAGTCGGAACATATAGTGACTGGGTAGCAAGGGCAATGGTTGCCTTCTTCAAATCTGGTTTGATTTCAGCTATATCACTCTGGGGGTCAACCACAATAACTGATTTTTTTGTTGTGATACGCAGACAGTTTGCGCCATGATACTGTAATTCCATAATTCTCTCCTATTTACTCCCTAGAAACTGTTTGACCAGTCCGCTTTCATCTACAAGCACACGGTGCTTGCTTGTGAGAGCCGTGATAATAAAACGGTCTTTGATATCGAGTCGATATTTTAGCTCGCTCTCCGGCATCACAGTGTAGCGAACTGCTGCACCCTCTTCAAGCTCTACGGCCTTCATAAGTTTTTCAAGTTTTTGCTTATTACTTGATCCAACTAAAATTAGATCTATTTCAGAACCTTCTTGTCCGACCAAAATACCGGTAGCAATTATAACGTCAAAAGATCCCACCGCTTGTAATCGCTTAAGTAAATCACCCTGTGAAGCTCGTGAAACGTCTTGCTGGGGAATCTCAACCGAAAAGATTGATTGTAGTGCCTTAAAATGTTTATAGCCTTGGTTCACTTCGTAGTACAGTTTATTGTTCACACTGTCTGACTTAATAATACCGATTCCGAGTAGATTGGAAAGTTCCCGGCGAACTGAGTTAATTTGTTCGTCAATTTTACGAGTTAATTCGCGTACGTAAAACGACCTCCCTGGATTAGCCAAAAAGAGTTGTAGTAACTTCACCCTCGTTTTCGAACCAAATAACTGCTCAATCATGCTGGGTTTCATTGTAGCAAATTTACGGTCGCACTACTAGATTGTTCAGTAAATTACAACAAACACGACTAACGAGGGCGTTTGCTAGCAACTGTACTCGCCTGTTGTTCAATACTGTCGTCAATTTGTGCTAAATCCGCCGTTCCATATTTCTGCACTAATGCTCGAGATATCAGCTCGTCAGCCAACTTTGGGTTTTTAGCGAGTCCGGGACCGTGCATATAAGTACCGAAGACGTTCTTATGTATAGCGCCTTCAGTGCCGTCTTCTCCGTTATTTCCTGCACCTTTTACAACCTTGCCTAGAGGAGCGAGACCACCCTGAAGATATGTTCTACCCGAATGATTTTCGAACCCGACCAATCTACCAAAGTCTGAACTTACAACAACATTACCTATTAAACGGTCCTGTCCGGCTCTGGTTTCCATATTAAAGAAGCCGATACCTGCAACTTCAGAACCATCTGAGAGAATAAACTTATTGCCAAACAATTGATACATACCACAAATCATCAGTGCGACCATGCCGTCATTACACTGGCTAACTAGCTCGGACTTATACTTCTGAAGGTCATTTTGTACCAATTCCTGGTTTGAATCTTGACCTCCGCCACCCACAAGAATGTCTATTTTTTGCTCAGAAATAGTTTTAAGTGAATCGACAGCAACGTAGATACCCTCAATTCCTCTTTGCTGCAACCTGTACTGAAGAGTCAGTATGTTACCCATATCACCATACACATTCATTTGTTTTGGATACAGGTGCCCAATGGTAATCTTTTTATTCATAAACACCCCCCTGGTCCTCATTCCCGGCTTGATCGGGAATCCAGTTATTGTGCTCGCTGGCGAGACAATTGTATCCATATTTCATATTGCTTATTTCATATTCCAAACAATCAGTGACTTCGCGTCGCTCATATTTATTTGAACTAGATTCCCGCCTACGCGGGAATGACGACATCCCATAAAGAACCTCTGTTACCATATGCGTGGCACCTTTCCGTGCTTTGCTAAAGCTGCACGTACTTCAAATAATGCTGTATATGTAGGTATTATTACAATGTTCTTATGGTTAGAGCGTAAAATTTGCTCGACCGCTCGTAGTACATTGGGTTCAATTGTGGTCGGGGTTATGCCATCATGCTGTAATCGAAGCGCCATGTCATAAGCCCTTATTCCAGAGGTAAATGTTGTGATATTTTTATCCATCTTCGACCGAAAATCAACGTCCCACAGCCATGAAACATCCCGCCCATCAGCGAATTGATCGTTTACTACAAACAATACGGCGTCAGGGGTTTTTTGTTTTACAAACGTTGTAAGATTAGTTGCAAAACCGCTTGGATTCTTCACCAAAGCCACGGTCACATGTTTACCTTTTATGTATAGTTGTTCACCCCTACCAAAAGGTGTTGGCATAGCACTAATACCTGAAAGCGCCTGATCCAATTTACTACTGTCTTGAACTAATTCACTCAGCGTTCCATAAACAGCCAGTGCGTTGAGGGCGTTATGGAAGCCCCTTACCGGTATCTGCATTTCACCACTCTGGGCACCGCTTGAAACCTGAAGCCTCTGCGAAGCATCTGACTCAGTAACCGACTCCAGCAATATATCGACATCAGATTGTACTACCGCACTACCATGGGTCGACTGTTCATTGGCGACCTGAGCTATCAGTTCGTCTCGTACTCCAAAAGAAATTACGCGACACTTGTGCTCTGAAGCAATTTTAGCAACAGATACCAGTAGTGGATCAAGTGCACTGTAAACAAATACATCACTACTCAAGGCAGCCCGTTGTATCAATTGAGCCGTGGTGTCTATTTCGCCGTATCGATCAAGCTGATCACGTAGAACATTCAAACCAACAAGTAACCTTGGTGAGATGTTTTTTGTGAAGATTGGGGCATACGCTTCATCCATTTCAAACACAAACCAGTCTGTAGGCTTCAAACTCCCGAGATATGACATATCTTCAATCAGTGCCGCAATCAAACCCCGAGTCATGTTACTACCTGTGCTATTTGTTACAACGCGGTGCCCTGCAGCCCGTAACCCGGTCACCAACATCTTAGTTGTAGTAGTTTTACCATTTGTACCCGTAACCAAAACAACTTGCTTCTCAACCGGCCCAAGAACGCGTTCCAAAAAGTTTGGATAGAGCTTTTCCATCAAAAGACCCGGTAGCGCCGAACCGTTTCTACCTAGTATTCTTAAAGCTCGCATCAGGAGCTTAGTTATAAATATAAGAAATCTTCTATACATTAGTACTTATTGTACTAAACGCCCGAACCAACTACTAGGACCGGCCAATAGCAAACACAACGGCCCGTTCGATTAGTGCTTGAGTATCACCGAACCATTCAATATCATTATTACGCTTAAACCAGGTTCGCTGCCGTTTTGCCAAACTTATATCTCGTTTAATAAACGCATCACTCACATCTTGTTCACTTGCTTTACCTTGAAGATGATCGCGGACTACTATGTAATTTGCACCTGAAAGCGCCTCTACATCCCAGCCGTATAGATCTGATACAGCCCGGATCTCTTCAATCACGCCTTCACGAAACATCTGGTCAACCCGAGTAGCAATACGCTGCTTCAATAGCTCACGGCCTAACGTTATACCTAAAACAACGGTATTTTTTCTGAGTACCGAACGAACCGGCTGAGTATTTCCGCGTTCAATAGCGCGAATAACATGTCGGCGATTTTTTGTATTCAATGATGAGGTATCAATATTTTTTGTCTTCAATAACGTTGTTAATTCCTCATCATTCATCTGTAAAAGTTGTGTTCGATATGTTTCATTCGACTTATTTGTGAATTGAAAATTATACAACAGTGCATCCACATACAAGCCAGTTCCGCCAACTACAATAGGTACTTTGCCGCGTTTTTGAATGTCTTGAATACATTTTTCAGCCAAACGCTTAAACTGCGCAGCACTAAATTTTTCATTCGGATGCACTACGTCAATTAAGTGATGTGGGATTGCCCCACGTTCAGCTTTTGTTGGCTTCGCCGTCGCTATATCCAATTGCTTGTACACCGTTCTTGAATCTGCACAAATAATTTCGCCGTTCACCCGCTTAGCAACCTCAATAGCTGCAGAGGTTTTGCCGCTCGCTGTCTCGCCTACTATAGTAATTAGTGGATAGTGGTTAGCGGTTAGTGAAGCTGTCATTCCCGACTCCGATCGGGAATCCAGTTATTATAACTACCTGCCTTCCTCCTTCGCTCAGACTCCGGCGGATAGGTATCATGAATGACACTATAGTTTGAATTTAATATTTCAATCTTCATATTTTTGGACTCCAAAGGAGTGCATTCACCTGTACGTAGTAATTTGCACCTGTACCGAGCACTTCAACGCCTTCCGATTCTAGATGCTTCTTATGAGAACTTCTTCCGCCAGGGTAACCAGCGGCCAGGCCACCTTTTTTGTTAACAACTCGCTGCCATGGGAGCTCCGGATCACCAAAGTGAGCTAATCCACCCACAATCCGAGCTGCGCTTGCATTACCGCACAGAGCTGCAATCTGACCATAGGTCATAACTCGCCCTTTTGGAATCTGCGCAACCAAATCATATACTCGGTTCTTAAACGCACTATCTGCTCGTGGCATATCTGTTTATCCTGTAGTCTCGTCATTTCACCCGGAGGCTGAAATGACGAAGACAAATCTTATAGTGATGATTTTTGAACACGACCTCTAACTTCGTTCGCAATACTACTAATAAAGCTATCGAGTGGATACGTTTTTTCTTCGCGATTTTCTACCGCAAGGTCAGTACGTACCCTTGGAGAAACCTCTTTTGTTTCAACTTCTTTTTCACCGATTACTACTGTATACGGCACTTTCATAAGCTCAGAGTTACGTATTTTCTTGCCAACCGATTCATTCGATCTGTCAATTTGAACACGAATATTATTTTCTCGTGCTAATGTTGCAATTTCATCAACAAAACTGTCAATTTCTGATGCATCTTTGACTTGAATGATTCGAAGCTGCTCTGGAGCAAGCCAAATCGGGAACCTGCCTCCAGTATGTTCAATATAAATACTCAAGAATCTCTCCAAAGAACCAAGTAATGCACAGTGGATCATAATTGGTCGCTGCTTAGTCCCGTCTTCGGCAGTATATTCAAGCTCAAAGCGTTCTGGCTGTGCATAATCTAGTTGAACAGTTGCAAGTTGTGTCTTACGACCAAGCGCATCTGTTGCCATAAAGTCCATCTTCGGCCCATACATTGCTGCTTCACCTATACCAACTTCATATTCTAGGTTGAATGACTCAGCGAGTTGTTTAATGGACTTTTCGGCCTTCTCCCACGTTAACGCATCACCAATATATGAATCTCCGTCATCGCGGAAAGAAAGTCGCAGCGAAAGCGAAAGCCCAAGCGAACTATACAAAGTCTGCGCATCTTCAATAAGTTCTGCGAAGATAGCTTCTACTTGGTTTTCGGTTGCAAACACATGCGAATCGTCTTGTGTGATGGCACGCACTCTGTTGAGGCCGCCAAGTTCACCACTTTTTTCATCACGATATACTGTAGTCGTTTCAAGGTATTTGATCGGTAGATCTCTATAGCTACGTGGCGAAGCCGCATAAATCTGAGTGTGATGTGGACAGTTAACAGGTTTCAGTGCTAGCTCATCACCTGATTCTGTTGAAGTGAATTTCAGTAATTCGGGGAATTTCTCGTAGTGACCAGAGGTATGGTAAGTGTCGATCTTAGCAATGTGCGGGATCCAGACCTTTTGGTAGCCACGCTTGGTGCGGAATTCTTGCGCATACTCATTCAAACCTTCTCGAAGAATCGTACCTCTTGGGGTAAACAATGGTAAGCCAGAGCCGATTATTGGCGAAAATGTAAACAGATCGAGTTCTTTGCCAAGCTTGCGGTGATCACGCTTTTTAGCCTCTTCGAGCATCTGTAAGTGGTTATTTAGCTCTTCTTTTGTATCAAACGCCACCCCGTAGAGGCGTTGCATTTGAGGATTACCCTCTTTGCCGCGCCAATACGCACCAGCAACGCGCATCAATTTAAATGCACCAATTTTTCCAGTATCTTCAACATGCGGACCACGACACAAATCGGTAAACTCACCATTTGTATAAAATGAAACGGCTTCGACCGCGCTCTCACCTTCGGTTATTGTCCCGAGTTCATCACTGTTCAAATCTTTAGCAACCGTCGTACCAGCACGCTTCAAATCATTAAGTAGCTCCTCTTTATACGGCTGACCGGTTTGCTGTGCCCAAGCAATAGCGTCATCTACAGATTTTTCAGTTCGGACGAATTCCTGCTTCTGATTAATAACCTTGTGCATCTCTTTTTCTATTTTCTTGAAATCATCAGTAGAAATAGTGACTCCAGGAATATCAATATCGTAATAAAAACCATTTTCTACTACCGGCCCCACACCCAATTTAGACTCTGGCCACAGAGTCGTCACCGCAGTAGCCATAATATGCGCCAAACTATGTCGCATCGCATGAAGTTGATCGTTATGACTCATTATTTTTCCTCCAGACATTTATTATTGTTCCGTTATCACTCTCTTCGACTCCACTAAACACAAAGCCCAGCTTGTGGGCTATCTTGTTACTGGCAATATTTCCCTCAGCCGCCTTGATTACAATAGACTCCAAGCCGAGCGTACTAAGGCCAAACTCAGCGACGCGCACTGCTGCTTTTGTCGTATTCCCTGCTCCCGAAGAATCTCCAGAAACCCAGTAGCCTATCTCAGGCTGTTGGCCTTCGGTAATATGCATCAAACTTATATGACCCACCAGAACTTCGTCGACATAGATTCCGAACCCATATTCCGACCCATCAATCCTATGTTGCCTGGTCCTTTGTATGAAATCTAGAGAATCAGCTGGTGCATTTCCTGTTGCCCATGGCAAATACTCGGCCAGGTATTGACGATTACTATCAACGAGATCATATAGAACCCCGGCCTCCGTATCTGCCACCGCCCTCAAATCTAAGTGGTCATCTACTGTCAGATGGTCATATCTTTCTGGCGCGAGTGGTTCGTGTGACATAGTAACTCCAATTTAATAATTAAAAAACACGCTACAAGACGATTATTTCGTCTGTTAGCGTGTTTCGGGCCCCTTCTTCGCTAAAGCTTCGAAGGGCATGCCCTGATAGCTTATTTTGAAAATTAATGAGGCGGTTCCACCGAAATCTTTCACTCTTACCAGCGCTGGTTGCGCGCGCTCTGGTCATGCCCGCGAAGCTCAACAGCTAGTTAGACTGCATCACTGCTCGTCTATCATTATACCAGACCATGCCAGTAGCCGGCGAATCCAGAAGTCTTATTTAGTCCGTACTACAGATAACAAAAAGAGACGTGGCCCAAGCTATACAGCAAGAGCGACGTCTCTCACCCTTAAATATAGCGAATTATCCACTCTATCTCTATTTATACTTACACTGATTTCAGTGTACTGCCAAAATAGAAATATATTTCAGTTAACTCAGTGGGACCTGAATCTCGAAACCTCTTGGTTTGCCATTCCCGTCATTCGACTCTGAGGCCTGGCGATCTCGTCGCTCAGACTCGAAGATCGAAGGCGGGAATCTAGTTCAAGTACTGGATACCCGCCTTACCGCTACGCCAAGGCTTCGAGGAACAAGTCACAGGTATGACGCTCCAGGGGTTTTGAGACTCAGAATGTGGGGCTTAGGCCTACTGTGTACAGAACAGATTCATAACTTAGTTTAAGAGTCAGCGAACTGCAACACCGTTATCACGATTGTCGTTGTTGTCGGGGTTAACTTCCGATGCGTTGAAGTTCGCGTTGAATGCGTTATCAGCATCGCCAGGATGAGCGGAACTAGACCACAAGTTACCGTTGTCACCTTGGTCGTCGAAGCCTTCGTTCCAGTTACCTGCGTAACTGAAGTAAAGCAAATACACGCTTTCAATACCACTCGTTGTACGTACGCCCAGCGTACCGAGCGTAGGCAAGTCTTGGCGGCGCTACCTGTGTAGAACTAGTCTCAAAATCAATCAAAGATTAATCAAAACTAGTGGGTATTGTCTCTTAAAATGCTTTTCCGCTAGGCTAGTTAACAAACAGCCAGCTGTAAATTTAGCCGCCAAGAGCTATCTGAACTAAGCCAAGCAAAGCACTCCTTTATTGTACCCCCCCCCCCGAATTTTTATACCATTAAGTAATTTTTTATTTTTATAATGCTTCACTAGCCCACGGTACGAGGCTTCCGTGGCAGGCGAACAGTCTGGTCTCACCAGCGCCGCCAGCAGATTACTTTTCAAGCGTTTACCAGGGTGAATACGAAACGGATAAATAACCGCTCCCAAAAACGCCACACCTCTCGTGCATTCCTGCAAATGCCGCTTGTGAGGATGCAATGTCAGAACCAAATTATTTTTAAGATATTTCTCTATTACGCTAGTTGTCTTTACCAGCTCATCTTTGCTGGAGGATATAATATAAAAATCATCAACGTACCGGCCATAATGTTTAAAGCCCAGTTCTAGCGTTACAAACCTATCCAGTTGATCAAGGTACATATTGCTCAGTAACTGTGATGTCAGGTTGCCAATGGCAATACCGCGCCCATCTTTTTGATGAAACAAGCTTTTACTTGGTGGTAACCCCTTCCAGGCGCTCCGTGGGCAGTTAAACGTGACATCTTTTAGCGAATCATTAAAAATAATCACCTTCCATAAATATTTACATAATTGGTACTGGTAACCTTTGTATGGGAACTGCCTGTCTAGCCCCCAGATAGCTCTTTGGTAGAGCTTTTTGCGATCCAAGCTCATGAAGTAGCCCTGTAGATCAAGTTTTAAAATGTAGGCGGGTTTAGTGTAATTACGGCTGACCGAACGAATGTGGTAATCGAGCCGACGGATACCGTATAGAGTGCCCTTACCTACGCGGCAACTGTAGTTGTCTTCAATAAACCGGGTATCCCACCACTTATTTACTTGGTTAAACAAAAAGTGATGCACCACACGGTCACGAAACTGAGCCGCAAAAATCTCTCGCTTAACTGGTTGGTTGACAATAAAAGCCGTCGACGGTCGCGGCGTGTAGGTTCTGGTATACATTTCTTCTGCTAGTGTAGCGATTTCGGATTTGGCGATTTTATCAAATTCTATTACGCCGGGTTTACTGGTTTTACCAGCGCGGGCAACGTGGTAAGCTTTTTTAAGCTCTTTTTCGAGCCAGCCGATGCGTTCATTTATAGTACTCATAGCAACAGAAATTTAGTGGAACAAACCTGTAATGTACCCCAGTCGACTCAGCGGGTTCAGTCGTGGTCACTCCTTCACGCCAGCTTCGCTTTGTGGGCTCCATTGATTAGTTTAAGAGACAGCGAACTGCAACACCGAGATCACGATTGCCGCCGCCGACGGGGCCAACTTCCGATGCGTCGAAGGCCGCGATGAACGCGTAATCAGCACCGCCAGGATAAGCGGAACTAGACCACAAGGCACCGATGCCACCTTGGTCGGCGAAGCCTTCGTACCAGTAACCTGCGAAAGCACCTTTAAATGGTCCGTCGTGTTGCCAGTGCTGGTAGTAATCCACGTAATTGTCTAAGTAGGTACCGTCTTGACCATTCGGGAAGCCAGCCATGCGGGCGCTGAGTTCGTTGAATTCGTTGGCTGGAAGAGGTACACCAGTGTTGATGTCAGCACCACCAATTGGCAAACGCCAATTGGCTGGGCAGATGCTGTATGGAGCATCACCTTCTGTCTCATCATGACTGGTACGGGATTCCCCAGCAGTAGCGGCACTCCAGTTGTACAGGTAGCCGTAGTTAGTAGCACCAGGAACAGGGCCGTAGGCGGCAGGGTTGTCGAAGTCGGGCGTGCCGGTGGTGGTGAGTTGCGGCAGAATGAAGTTGGATGCAATGTTAGTATCTGCTGAGGTAAGGGTGAGAGGGCTTGAGGTACTGCCAAGCTTGAGGTTATCTAGCATCCAGCAGTTGCCATCGGCTAGCTTAGCGACGCTATAGGTTTGGCCATCACCTCGTGGATCGCTGAGGTTTAGTACGGCAGAAGCATTAGAGCCATCGTAAGTTACCATAGAGTTTTGGCAGTAGTCACTAGTGAGGTCTTGCATGGTTAGTGGTGTGGCCGCAGAATTATCAGTTACTACGTAAGACAGTTTAAGCTTCTTGGTACCTGAAGTAACGTTGCTACCTATGGTAAAGTTTAACGTAACATTGGTTTGATCGTTAGCTGTGGCGGTACCAGTAGTTTTTAGCGAAAGAGGCGCACTACCAACAGTTATTGGCGTACTGGTTGAAACATCGCCACCGCTGAGGCTAAGTTCTATGCCGGCTTCTGGTTGGGCTAGAGCAACTGTCAATGCATAGCCGCTAGTGTTCGAGGTGCCACTTGTTAAGTTTATAGTGGCGCTTGCCTTACCGCCACCAGTAGGAACGCTTAGATTAATGGTATTTTGGTTAGCTGCCAAAATTAGTGTTGGGGTAGCAGATGCCTGAGACAAGTTAAAAGTAAGGCCAGCTACCGCAGAAGCCATGAAGGTGAACATTCCTAGGCCCTTAAGACTAAATTTGCGACTATTTTGGGTACGGCGAAAAACAAAGTACCAAGTTAGTAAACTTAGCGTAACTAAGCCAAGCCCAATGCCGAGAATTGTTGCTATTGAGGTACCCGTGGTGGCTAAGCCACCGCCAACTTGTACATTAATTATTTGTTCTATAGTTTGTGTTTCCATCGAATTTCTCTCACCCCTCAAAGTTCTATTGAGCTTATGTTAGCAAACTATATAGTCTCGTGCAAGCAGCGTATAGCCATCCCAAAACAAAAATCCCGCATAACGGGGTTCTTGTTTTGGTGGGCGATGGAGGATTCGAACCTCCCACCTCCACAACGTCAATGTGGCGCCCCGCCTGTCTGGCCGACAGGACGGGCAGGTCTAGCCTGCTTTATATACTGGTGGATCCAAGAGGACTTGAACCTCTGACCTCATCCACGTCAAGGATGCGCTCTAGCCAACTGAGCTATGGATCCAGGTATGAGCTAATCGCCCGCACACCAAATGAACGTCATTATAGTATCAAAAACAGAGGTAATACACAATATTCCCTCGTCTCTTGTTTATATAATTATAAAAGCTACTATGTGTCTATGAGGCCAGTTACACAATTAGAAGCTTTCGGTTGTGGCGCTGCATGCGTGGCCTTTCTTCTTCATCAAAGCTATTCGAGCGTGATCACGTTACTGGGAAGAGAAAACGCACAGACAAAAGGTTGTGGCTGTCAGAAATTATGTAATGCACTAAGTACACGAAGCCGAAAGTACAGATACAAAAAGTATAAGCCCAAGTTTAATGAACTACTTGACCAAGATGGAGTCATTGTTTTTATTAAGAGGTCTACATCTTACCCTGCCGGACATTACTTATGCCGACGAGACAGATTATGGATGGACCCCTGGATGAACCTACGGTCGTCGAAGAACCTTGCTGAAGCCTACTCTGGTTTTAGAAGAACACTCCCCGGTGAGCCTGAGTTTATTATCTATCCAGATCCTGAAACAAGTTCAGGATGACGAACTCAGGGAATATTCCTCGCAGATGCGCTGCAGATGGCGGATATTGTGAATTGAGGCGAGAGTTCCAGCCAGTGGCTCGCCTACTTTGAATTGATGGCGTAAGAAACCTCGCGAGAATCCTGATTTGCACGCATAGCAGTCACATATATCATCTATGACGTTTGTGCTTAATTTGTGTATCTCAGATTTGAGATTAAGCCGCTTGTCTCCAGATGTCCACACACTCCCGTGTCGTGCGTTTCGAGTTGGCAACACACAGTCGAGCATATCAATACCGCACTCTATTGCCTTCCTGAGGTCTACTGGGTCACCTACACCAAGCAAGAAACGCGGCCGAGGTGAATCGTCGTACAGTGGTGCAAGAAATTCCATCATTTCGTGCATTTCTTCTCTAGTTTCACCAACCGAAAGCCCGCCAATAGCAATCCCGCCAACCGGTAAACTCTGTACAATTTCGAGGCTTTTTCGGCGTAATTCTTTGTCTAAGCCACCTTGCACCACCCCAAATAGAAGTGGTCGCTGTTCTTCGTGTATATCTTGCGTTAGTCGTTCAAATTCAGCAATACTACGTTCTAACCAGCGATGTGTGCGCTCAAACGCCTCAAGCGTGCGCGCTCTACCAACCTGATCCAATGCAACTACGTCATCAAAGGCCACTATCATATCCGCGCCAAGCTTGATCTGTATTTGAATAGATTTTTCTGGCGAAAGTGATACCGTATCCCCTGTTCGAGGGTCTTTAAATGTAACGCCCTCTTCAGTGATTTTATTAATATGACTTAAGCTGAAGACTTGAAACCCACCCGAATCTGTAAGCATTGGCAAATCTTGCTTGGTAAATTCATGAATGCCACCTAAAGAAGCTACCGTATCCTCACCTGGCATCAGATGGAGATGATACGTATTGGCAAGCACCACCTGTACACCGGTACTCTTGACCATTTCAGGAGTTAGAGACTTTACTGCTCCCCTAGTGCCGTCTGGCATAAATGTAGGGGTATTAACTTCAAAGCCCCGTACGCCAAGAACTCCTGCGCGAGCAAACTCACCTATCTTTTTTTTCTCAACAAACATTACAACAAGTATACTCTACCTCTGTTTTATACACAAGATTATAGGGTTTTTCCACAGACAATTTGTACAAAATATTCGTGCTGTGATATGCTAGATCACTGTCGGACGAGTATCAATAATATATAGGTCGAAACTTGTCCATATTGACAATTTAACTAGCTTATGCTAGTATTGGAGTACATGAGTAACAAACCCATGAAACACCAGAAGTCAGAGCTCGAAAAGTTTAAATTATTCTTCGAAGAGCTCCCGGACGCACAAGCAGTGCCAACAAGACTTCGCCGCAACAAGACTACGGCTTAATACCTACTCTTACGCGATAAAATATAGAAAAAAACAAAAAGCTGCAGATCTATTTCTGCAGCTTTTTATATTTATAACTCTTTCTGTACCCGAGCTAACAACCTTGTCATCCTGAACTTGTTTCAGGATCTCCTTAACCAGCCAATAGATCTTCCCACTGTGGATTATCAGATTCAATCAAATTTATCTTCCACTGGCGATGCCAATTTTTTAACTGCTTTTCTCTGGCAATTGCTGAGTTAACGTCTGACGTTTCTTCAAGGTACACAAGTCTATGTAAGTTATATTTTGCAGTAAATTCACTACCTTGTCCCGCGAAATGCTCGTTACCACGTCGTTCAATATTATTAGTAACACCAATGTAGAGTGTTCCTTTAGGCTTATTGGTCATTATATATACATAATAGGAGTTCATCTTCATATAATACTAGATCCTGAAACAAGTTCAGGATGACAGAACCGAAGGATCGGGGGTGGCTGAAGTTTCCCCCACATTTCATATGACTTATCCACTAGCATTATGCTCAGATGTATGACAACATGTAGTCATGATATGTCCTTTCTGTACATCTAAAACACGAATTTATAACAGCCGTTCCACCCAACAAGCCACTCAGACATGGCGTCGTCATCGTTGTATGAGCTGCAAGAAAAGCTTTACTACCAGGGAAAGGATTGACTGGGACGGTGTTGTTTTAGTGCAGTCCGAAGGTCCCGAGAGTCCCTATAGCCGCGAACGGCTACTGTTGAGCTTAATTAGAGCTAGTCAGAATCTTGAACTGGGCCCGGGCACCATATCTGATTTATGCGATGCCACTGAACATCAATTGCAAAAAAATAACTTTTTTAATGCCCGTAGACAGAACTCTGAGCTTATTACTGCAACTACCGTGCAAGTACTTCAACGATTTGATACTAACCTAGCTGTTCAGTACATTAACTGCGTATATAGAAGTAAACCACCAATCGAGCTACTAAAACAGCTCACGGACATTTAGGAGGCCTTATGAGCCCAGTTCAGCAGGAGTTTTAGGCTTAGATTTAACGCCTTTATGCGTAAGGGCGAACTTATTGAGATACTTCCCTAACATTAGCCTAGTCTGGGAATTAAGAGCTGCCATTGAGCCATATGCAATACTGGTAATCGGTAAGAGTATCCACTGAAGCAACATAAGAACATTTCGGTGACGTTTATAGCGCTCGGGTCGCGGTGGAAGCAACTTCATGGAAAGAAAAATTGACATAAATAACCCTATCATCGCAAGGGTTTGTGCATAACTAGCAATAATCGGTAGCTGATGCGCCACAATGCTCTTGTTAGCGCTTGGCCCTATTAACAGAGGTATTCTAGCCGAAAGCAGAAGGAGCAATGAAACTGTTGCCCAGCTAACGTGCGTGTCCAGTAAGCGGAAGAACTTCGGCAAGAAATTAGCTAGCGGTACAATTCTATTCTTCTTGGTTCTAAACCCGAGATTAGCAATATACGGAATATCCGACGCTCCGTATGCCCATCTTTGCACCTGAATAAATTGATCTTTCAAAGTTGCTTTATACGTATCCGAAAGCACTGCATCTTGGTAAATTGGTGTGTACAGTGGTACAACGTAATGATTACCGCCAAACGCAAAATAGCTTCTCCAGAATTGATGACCATCTTCCACCACTGTTCTAACACTCCAAAAATCAGTTTCTATTAAAGCATCAAGACTCTGGGCGTGACTAGAAAAGTTACGGAGTAAATGCGGTCGAACAGACTGTGTAATCGTGAAGAACGAATTACCTACCGCTAGAACACGCATAGCAGCTGGCACATCCCAGATGTTATTTGTATACAAAGCTGAGGGTTGATAGGAATGGTGTTTTCTATCTTTGGTTAAAATGTACGAATACGCCAGATGTGCAAAATAATCCCGGTGAGGACGGTTGTCGGCATCAAGAGTTGTGACAATAACCCGATTGGTAGCAATCTTCTTTTCTTCAAACCATGGTACCATTTGGCGAGCTGACCAGGTTACATTACCGCCCTTCCCGACTATCTCATTTGGTAAGTCTAGATGCTCAATTGCCTCTGCATGCATAAAATGCAAGCCAAATTCTTTAATAAGTCGTTTGGCGGTAGCTTGCGGAACTTCGCCACCACGCTTTTCATAAGCAACGACTAAAACTACCTGTTTTGAATCGTAGTTGGAATCAATTAGCGATTGTATTGTTGGCGCAACTACCTCGTAAGATTCTTTCCACATTGGCACAATAACAAACTGGATCAGATCTTGTGGTGCTAAATCATTAAGTTGTGGATCATCTATATAGGTTTGCAAGTTTTGCAGATGTAGCTTTTCGGTACCAGTAAGCTTTTTCTTGGCAAAAAGCTCTTTCATTGCGCTACGCGGGTCACTAAGCTGGCCAAGCCACGACTGCCACGGCACAATTTCTGATTGACGCATACGAGAATAACCTTGCAACATTCTAAAAGCCATAGCCACCGCACGGTAAAACCAGCCCATCATGAAGAATAAAATAAACATAGCAGCTAGCAACGAAGTTTTATCAACAAAACTGAGAATTATGGGTAGAAGTAATATAAACCAACTGAGTGTACCTGGTAGAATTTCGAAAAAACGGTACTTGAATGTACGCTTTCCAATTGGTATTTCTAGTTCTTTCGGAAACTGCTTCATGCCCTACACTTTGCTCACAAGTTCAAGCAAGGCATATGTTACTAATAGCGAAAATAGGCCGACAACTATATAAACAGCGAGTACCCCTCCCGCGAATAGCCGATTGCTTTTATGTAACTTCATGGCAAAGAATATTGTTGACCCTGTAGCGAGTACGGCAAACAACGCCAAACTATACAGCGTAAACCAACTTGAAGTCTGAAGGACGCTACCGTCGTGTACAACATACTGAACCGGAACCTTAAAATCGTTGCTTCTCAAACGAGCAAAAACAACCATAACCGTAGCAAATGCCAAAAATCCATTAACCACAGAAAGCACCATCATGGGCTTATCTTTAATA